>Ga0326732_1000018_pt1 | contig 40740 bp, 37 predicted proteins | sample MHFSIPfraction_4_FD_207644 | JGI IMG/M metagenome (GOLD analysis project Ga0326732, IMG submission 207644) | Lab enriched peat soil microbial communities from Michigan Hollow, Ithaca, NY, United States - MHF12FN SIP fraction | ecosystem: Environmental > Terrestrial > Soil > Wetlands > Peat...
TCGACGCCGTCAGGTAACGCACATGTCCGGCGTGCAGGATATCGAAGCAGCCGTTCGTGAATACGACCCGCAATCCTCCCTTCTGCCAGTTGCGTATGGTTATACAGGCTTCTTCCTGAGTGAGCAGTTTTGATTGCATGGTGAGTTACTGGGTTCGTGGGTAGCCTCTCATTAGATAACAAATTAATTTCAGATTATCTTTCTGTTCAAGGGGGATGATCTGATCGTATGTAGCCATAACAGGGCCTCTTGCCGGTTAATGTCGTGTTTGCCATTGAATCCGTCAAATTCCTCTTCCTTATGGTAAGGCAGCGCTTTTTCAGCACCAATGTCCCATTATACCTGGCGTTCGCTGCGATTGTGATCGGCACCAGATTTTTGATTGTGGCAGTCTATGGCAATGCCATCCCTTATCTGGACCAATGGGATGCGGAACTTGACCAGCTTTTCCGCCCATGGGTCGAAGGAACCCTGCATTGGCAGGATCTACTAGCTCCGCACAATGAACATCGAGTGTTTACCGGAAGAGTTCTGGCGCTTCTGCTTTTTCTGCTGAATGGGAGGGTTTTGGACTCGATGCTCGAAATGGCTGCCAACGCGGTGCTGCTCACCGGAACCCTGACGATTCTGCTGCATGGTATCCTGAACATGTTTCCAGAATCCGGTACAAGGCTGGCCATTACCATTTTCGCCACTCTTTTCCTGTCCATGCCTCTCGGCGTGGAGAACATCCTGACGAATAACTCCTCACTTTACTTCCTTCTGCTGTTCAGCTACCTGGCCATGCTGGCTCTTTCGCGAAGAGGTCAAGACTCCTGGGGCTGGGATCTGCTTGTCGTGGCGAGTACCGCTCTTTCCTGCTTGTCATTTGCTTCCGGTGCCCTTACCGCAGTTGTCGGTGTTGCATTTCTCGGCATCCAATGGGTTACAGGCGTACAGCGAAGCAGGTCGACGGTCGTCTTGATCTGCCTTCTTGCAATGATGGTCACCGCTGCCGTTTTGCTTACTCCGACCATTTCTGGTCATGCGCAGCTCAGGAGCAAGTCGATACTCGGTTTTATCATATCCCTGCTCAGGATGACCGGCGGTCTGGTAATCTATACTCCGTCGGCGGTTTTTATGGTCAGGCAGTTGCAGCGAAAACCTGGATCCAGTGACCCCTCCTGGTTTCTTTTTGCCTTGTGCCTCTGGGTGTATGGCCAGATGCTGGTCATCGCATACGGCCGTGGCGACAGCAACGTGCTAACCTCCAGATACCTTGACTTATATACAGGTGGGATCATGGCCAATCTTGCAGCCATTCTGCTCAACATGCGGGATAAGGGGCTCAAATGGACTTCGCTTCCTCTGAATGCATGGCTGCTGGCTATATGCATTGGGATCGGCGTATTTCTTCCACAGATTGCCGGTGAACTCAAAAAAAAGAGCGTCGATCGAGTAGCGTGCGAGACCATGCTGAAAACCTATTTCTCCTCCCATGATCCTCGAGCACTCGATAACCCGAACATCAGGATACTTTATCCCGATCCAGGGCGTCTCAAATCTTTGCTTGATGAGAAAACCATTCGGTCGTTTATGCCGACATCGTTGCGCAGTCCAGATCATGGCGCATCAGGAAGTACCGGTGATTCGCTTAAGGCAAGCATGTTTTTTGCGGGTTCATTGCTTTCAGGCACCGGGGTGGGCTTTATTTTGCTATCTTTATTTAAAATATGTAATTGTCGTAACGGGTCATCAGTTTTGACAAGTAAGGAACATTCATGCGGAAGATTCAGTGAATAGTGATATGCAGCTGTTTTTGATCAGTCAAAATGATTTCGGAATATAGATAAAAATATATAAAATAGCGTTGCATATGTGTATGTATCAATATGCGCTATTGGTATTTTGTGGGTGTCAATTATTGAGAATTTTGCTTAAATGACGTATATTATAAGTCATATTTCCTGTCGTTGCTCATGATCATTCGGGGCATAAAATTCCCCGGTATAATCACTTCCAATGAAAGCTGTTATTCTTGCCGGTGGTCTTGGTACCCGCATCTCTGAAGAGACCCACCTCAAGCCCAAGCCCATGATCGAGATCGGCGGCATGCCGATACTCTGGCACATCCTGAAAATCTACTCAGCTTATGACGTCAACGAATTCATCATCTGCTGCGGCTACAAGGGCTATCTGATCAAGGAGTACTTTGCCAATTACTTCCTGCACATGTCTGACGTGACGTTCGACATGGAGCACAATGAGATGCAGGTGCATCACCGCAAGGCGGAACCCTGGAAGGTCACTCTCGTCGATACCGGCGAAGATACCATGACCGGCGGCAGGCTTCGGCGGGTAAAGGACTATGTGAAGGATGAAAAGGAGATTTTTTTCACCTATGGCGACGGGGTCAGCAACGTCAATATCAGCGATCTTCTGGCATTTCACCGCTCCAAGGGAGTCAAGGCTACGCTGACCGCAACCATGCCGGCCGGCCGTTTCGGGATGCTTGAAATTGACGAGCATAAGGTCAGGAGCTTCAAGGAGAAGCCGAAAGGCGACGGTGCGATGATCAACGGGGGATTTTTCGTCCTTTCGCCGGAGGTTATCGACTATATCGCAGATGACAGTACCTCATGGGAGCGGGAACCTCTCGAAAAGCTTGCCCGTGAAGGGAATCTTGCCGCATATGCCCACCATGGTTTCTGGCAGCCCATGGACACCCTCAGGGACAAGGTCATGCTCGAGGAGCTTTGGAAATCGGGCGATGCTCCCTGGAAAGTCTGGTAACCGGAGTAACATCGAATCATGCTGAACAAAGAGTTCTGGAAGGGAAAAAAGGTGCTGGTCACCGGTCATACCGGATTCAAGGGATCCTGGCTCTCCATATGGCTGAACATGCTGGGTGCGGAAGTCAGTGGCTACGCGCTTGAACCGCTTACACCTCGGGACAACTTCGAGCTCTCAGGTATTGGCGACCTTATCAGGCACGAAGTTGGAGATGTCCGTGATTTTGACCGACTGAGGCGCACTTTCGAACAGACGAGACCCGAAATCGTGTTCCACCTTGCGGCCCAGCCGCTGGTAAGGGAGTCGTACAACATTCCTAAAGAGACCTACGATGTCAATGTAGGAGGAACGGTCAACGTTCTTGAATGCTGTCGTCTAAGTCAATCGGTTAAGACGATCGTCAACGTGACGACCGACAAGTGCTATGAGAACAAGGAGTGGGTCTGGGGATACCGGGAGAACGACCGGCTTGGCGGTTATGATCCCTACAGCTCCAGCAAGGCCTGTAGCGAACTGGTGACGGATGGCTATCGAAAGTCTTTTTTCAATCCTGACAACGTTGCTCAGCATGGCAAGTCCCTGGCTTCCGCCAGGGCAGGAAACGTCTTCGGTGGCGGCGACTGGCAGGTTGACAGGATTATTCCGGACTGTGTCAGGCATCTCGAACATGGTGAGTCGATCATCGTCAGGAACCCGCATGCCATTCGTCCTTGGCAGCATGTGCTTGAGCCGCTTTCCGGCTACCTCCTGCTTGCTGAAAAGTTGCACGAAAACCCGGTGGCATATGCCGGAGCCTGGAATTACGGACCGGAGGACAGCAGTTTTCTCAACGTCGGTGTGCTGGTTGATGCCGTAGTAAAAGCATGGGGCGAAGGATCATGGGAGGACCGGTCCGTTCCGGGGGCGGTCCATGAGGCTCACCTGCTCAAACTTGACATCGCCAAGTCCAAGACGTTGCTCGGATGGACTCCGGTATGGCATATCGAAAAAGCAGTAGGCGCTACTGTTGAGTGGTACAGGCAATACAGGAATAGCCAGGTGCATGACCTTTGCATCGAGCAGATCAGGGACTACATGAACAATCGGTAAACGCTCAGGGGGGAACGGATGAAGGTGGTTTTTCTCGGTACAAACGGATGGTATGATTCCCCTGCCGGGAATACCATCTGCATACTGATCGAAACCGAACATTCGATCATCCTGCTCGATGCCGGTAGCGGTCTGCACAAGGCTGATCGGTACATAACCGGGGACAAGCCGGTGCATCTGTTCCTGAGCCATCTCCACCTTGACCACATCATCGGCCTTCACCTGCTCAACAAGTTCAGCATACCCCTCGGTCTCACCATCTATTGCAGGGAAGGAGACGAAGTACATCTCCGGACAATTATTGCGCCACCGTACTCGCTGCCGTTTTCCGCGCTTCCTTTTCCTGTAGACATCGTTGAACTCGATGGACAAGAGATTGAAAAGGATGGATTCAAGGTGAAAACGGCTCTGATGAAGCATTCGGTTCCGACGATCGGCTTTCGCTTTACTATCGAAGGGAAAACAATCACCTATTGCCCCGATACCGGTTATTGCGACAACGCCGTAGGTCTTGCCGAAAACGCAGACCTGCTGATAGCCGAATGTGCGTTCCGGTCCGGAGAAGAGAGCGAACACTGGCCGCATCTCAATCCCGAATCCGCGGCAAGGCTTGCTCTGGACTCTCGCGCGAAGCAACTTGTTCTGGTTCATTTCGATGCCTTCAGGTATCCAGATCGGGAAAGTCGGGAAAAGGCTGAAACAGTAACGCAAAACATTTTCATTGAATCCATAGCCGCCATCGATGACCGGATATTCGACCTCTGATTTATAATTCAAGAAAAACAGGAGTACTACGAATAGATGACTAAAAACGCAGATGCCCTGAAACGCGAAATTCTGGCCAAAACCAGGGAATATTACGAACTGGTCCACAAACCGGCTCAGGAAGCTTCTTTTCAGCCAGGCCAGTCAAGAGTTGCTTACGCAGGGCGGGTGTTCGACGAGCATGAGATGATTAATCTTGTCGACAGCGCACTCGATTTCTGGCTCACGTATGGCGATTATTCACGGCAGTTTGAGAACATGATGGCCGAATATCTCGGCGTGCCATGGGCTTTTCTCGTCAACAGCGGCAGCTCGGCAAACCTGCTCGCATTCTTCGCATTGACTTCACCGTTGCTTCAGGACCGTCAGGTAAAACGAGGAGATGAAGTCATAACCGTTGCGGCTGGATTTCCGACCACGGTTGCTCCGGCCATCCAGTATGGTGCGGTTCCAGTCTTTGTTGACATCGAACCGAAAACCTGCAATATCGACGTCACGAAGCTCGAAGCGGCCCTGAGCTCGAAAACAAAGGTCGTCATGGTTGCCCACACGCTAGGGAACCCCTTCGATCTGAAGTCCGTGAAGGCGTTCTGCGACAAGCACAATCTATGGCTTGTCGAAGATAACTGCGACGCACTGGGCAGCACGTACGAAGGCAAGCTGACCGGGACTTGGGGTGATATCGGTACCAGCAGTTTCTATCCACCGCATCACATGACGATGGGCGAGGGCGGAGCAGTGTATACCAGCAGCCATCTTCTCAAAAGAATCATCCTGTCCATACGCGACTGGGGGCGCGACTGCTGGTGCGACAGTGGTCGGGACAACACCTGCGGCAATCGGTTCAGCCAGCAGTTTGGCACCCTTCCGCTCGGGTATGATCACAAGTACGTTTACAGCCATTTCGGTTTCAATCTCAAGGTCACCGACATGCAGGCTGCCATCGGCCTGGCGCAGCTTGAAAAATTCCCTTCGTTCGTTGAGAAACGGAAGCTGAATTTCCTTCGTCTCTTGAATGCATTACAGGGCCTCGATAAGTTTATATCATTGCCGGAAGCCACTCAAGGCTCAGACCCGAGCTGGTTCGGGTTCCTGATTACGGTCAACGACGGTATGCCCTTCAGCAGGAATGACATTGTCGAATACCTTGAAAACAACAGGATCCAGACCCGTAACCTTTTTGCCGGCAACATGACCCGTCACCCTATGTTCCAGAGTTTGACCGAAGGTCTGGACTACCGGATAATCGGCACTCTCAAGAATACGGATAAGGTCATGAGCGATAGTTTCTGGCTGGGAGTATATCCTGGAATGCGAGATGAAGCCATCGAATACATGGCAGCTAAAATTCGGGAATTTATCAGCATTAAAGCTTGATGATGCCAATCAAATAAACGGATATGGCGGCAGAAGGCATGTCTATATCATGAGTGTTTTGACGATGTTTAGGTTTTATAAATAAATATTTGAACGATATTCAATGGAAAACAAAAACATATACGTCACACAGCCTTATCTGCCACCTTTGGATGAGTTCCTTCCTTATCTCGAACAGATTTGGAAGAATAAACTACTGACTAATGGCGGCCCGTTCCATCAGCAACTTGAAGCCGCACTGGCCGAGTACCTTGGAGTTAAGCATCTGGCGCTTTTTACCAATGGGACTATTGCGCTTATCACAGCTTTACAGGCTTTACGTATTACAGGTGAAGTCATTACTTCACCATTTTCCTTTGTTGCTACCACGCATTCGTTGCTTTGGAACGGCATTAAGCCAATCTTCGTGGATGTTCACCCGAACACACTCAATATTGACCCGACAATAATTGAGGCCGCAATAACCCCTCAAACGACTGGAATTATGCCTGTGCATTGTTACGGGCATCCGTGTGATGTCGAGGCAATCCAAAAGATTGCAGATACTTATAATCTGAGGGTGATTTATGACGCAGCCCATGCCTTCGGCGTAGAAGATGAAGGTGGCGGGATCATGAGACATGGCGACCTCTCAGTCCTTAGTTTTCATGCAACCAAGGTGTACAATACCTTTGAGGGTGGGGCGATCATTTGTCCTGACCATAAAACCAAAGTACGTATCGATCAGCTGAAAAACTTTGGGCATGCAGGAGAAACAAATGTTGTTGCTACGGGTATAAACGGCAAAATGAGCGAATTTAATTCTGCATTGGGGCTGTTGCAACTCAAGCATATCAATCATGCGTTATCACTCAGGAAGAAAATTGATGCTGCTTACCGGGAGCGACTGGATGGGATCAAAGGTATATGCTGTATCAATGATTCGGGTGAGAAAGTGGCTAACTATGCGTACTTCCCTATTATGGTCGATGAAAATTATCCGATCAGCCGTAATGACTTATATGACTTGCTAAAAGAGAACGGAATTCATCCGCGCCGCTATTTTTACCCATTGATTACAGAGTATCCAATGTACCGAGGCTTGCCATCCGCACATCGTGATACATTACCGAATGCGTTCCGAGCGGCTAATCAGGTGCTGTGCCTGCCAATATATCCTGATTTACATCTGGATGTGGTTGATAAGGTATGTTCTATAATATCAAGACAATAAAAGCGTGGATCAGAATATCTAACACTGAAGCATTTTGTTATGAGAGTTGCGATTATGCAGCCTTACTTTCTGCCCTATATCGGATATTTCCAGCTCATCGGGTCTGTTGATGCTTTCGTGGTCTACGATAACATAAAGTATACAAAAAAAGGGTGGATCAATCGCAATCGAATTCTGACGAATGGAATGGATTCAATATTCTCGCTACCTCTGAAAAAAGATTCTGACTCATTGGACGTTGTGCGGCGTATGCTGGCTGTTGACTTTGACCAAACTAAGCTTATCAATCAGTTCAAGGGTGCTTATAGCAGATCACCGTACTTTAAACAGACATGGCCATTGCTTGAGCGAATTGTTTGTTATGAGGAACGTAATTTATTCCGTTTTATCTATCATTCCATCGTGGAGATGTGTGCTCATTTAGGTATCGATACCAAGATACTTATATCCTCTGAGATTGATATCGATCATGGGTTAAAAGCACAAGATAAGGTGATCGCTCTATGTCAAGCGCTAGGTGCCGATACCTATATCAACGCAATCGGAGGTCTGGAGCTTTATGACCGCAAAGAATTCGGTTTGCAGGACATTGACTTGAAATTCATCAAAGCCGAACCATTTGAGTATGAGCAATTCGACAATGCATTTGTACCATGGCTTTCAATAGTGGATGTCTTGATGTTCAATCCGCTTGAGCAGGTAAAAGATTTTGTCCGGAACGGTTATGAATGGGTCAGATTCTGATAACTTTATTACGCGATAAATGGGAAATAAGCTAGACCAGCATTTGGCTGCCTATCAGGGTGACAACGTTTATGATTTCGATAACGAGATTCTGCTTACTTGGTATCCGCGTAGGGTATTGCATCATTCCGGTCCGTCAAATGTCTTACTTGAGCTAGGGCTTGGGCACGGTTATACCACAGATATTTTTTCCCGTCACTTTAGCCGGCATGTGGTGCTCGAAGGTTCACCCGCAGTGATCCGAAATTTCCGTAAAAAATACCGGGACTGCCCTGCGGAAATCATCGAAACCAGTTTTGAAGATTTTGATACGGCTGAACGCTTCGATGTGATCGTCATGGGTTTTATTCTTGAGCATGTTGATGATCCATTACGTATCATGAGCCGTTTTCTGAATTACCTATCGCCAGGTGGTAAAATGTTTTTAGCTGTCCCGAACGCCGAGGTGTTAAACCGCAGGTTAGGCTATTTGGCCGGTATGCTTGATAACATGTCTTCACTATCAGAGAACGACATCCTTCTCGGGCACAAGCGATATTATACCAAGGATAGTCTGTGTGCTGACGTAGAGCAATTAGGATGCGTCGTGAATCGACTGGAAGGCATTTTCCTCAAGCCATTCACTTCAAGCCAGATTTTATCTCTTCAGTTAGATCGTAAGATCATAAATGCGCTGTGTTCGATTGGTGTTGATTATCCTGAACTCAGTTGTGGCCTTTTAGCCGAGATTTCTGTCCGATGAAAATACTGATTGTAGGTGGAAATTCATCCGTGGCACAAGTGCTGCGCCCGGTATTAGCTTCATTTGCTGAAGTGCTTACTGCTGGGAAAAATGGGTGCAATGTGGAACTCGATTTGTCTTGGCCTGTCGAGCGTTTCAACCTACCCTCAGGTCTGGACGCAGTAATAAACATGGCTGCTCATTTTGGCGGCAAGGACTTCGAAATGATGCTGGAATCCGAAGAGGTGAACGTTTTGGGGGCACTGAAGTTGAGTCATGCTTGCGTTCATGCGGGTGTTGGTCACATGGTTCAAATTTCCAGCATTTTTGCCTCACTGGACGAGGACTCTCCGTTTTACAATAGCTACGCAATGTCGAAGCGTCATGCAGAAGACTTGGTCCACTTGTACTGTCAGAGTACTGGTCTATCGCTGGCAATCCTGCGCCTGTCGCAAATCTACGGTGTTGGCGAGGTATTTCGTCGTCATCAGCCGTTACTGTATTCGATCATTGATCGAGCTGAGCGTGGCGATGATATTGTGTTTTACGGCAACAGAGATGCACAGCGGAACTTTATCCATGTTGAGGATTCAGCCGAAATCATCGCCAGGGTGCTTAGTCGGCATATCGAGGGGCGTTACGTATGCGCTAGTCTCTCTAATGTTCGATTATCTGAGATTGCTTCGGCTGCCGTGACTGCCTTTGGCAGTTCCAGCAGAGTCAATTTCGACGTAGAAAAGCCCGACATCCTTGACAGGGTTTTCGAGATTGATGATTTGTTGTACCAGAAGATCGACTATTATCCGCGCATTTCTTTGACGCAAGGAATGACAATGGAAGCTGATCACAGGAAGTCGTTATTATGAAACGGGTGCTGGTGTCTGGCGCTAGCGGCATTGTCGGTTATGGCGTGTTGCGTTCTTTGAGGCAGGCAGGAATGCCAAGTTTCCTTGTCGGTTCTTCGATTTACGATGATTCGGTTGCGCCAGCGTTTTGCGATGTTTTCGAAAAGGCACCGCCAACAGACTCGTCTGAATATCTCAAATGGCTTCTTGAAACCCTGAGGCGACATCGCATTGATTTTCTGATTCCCGGCATTGAGATAGACATGTATCACTGGGTTAAACATATTCCGGAGATTCGAATGACGGGTGCCGTTCCACTACTCAATGATTCCGATTTAATTGCATCGTGTAAGGATAAATGGAGGTTTTACAAACAGTTGGAACAAGCTGGTATTACTTGTGTCATCGAAAGTTCTCTAGAGCAGGATTTCACTTATCTCGCAGACAGGTTTGGCCTGCCCTTCTTACTTAAGCCGCGCCAAGGGTTCGGTTCGAAGGGAATCGTGAAGGTAACATCGAGAGAGGTATTTGATAAACATCAACGAGAGATTGGTGAAGTGCTGATGGCTCAGCCCATCGTGGGTAATGACGAGGAGGAGTACACAACTTCAGTGTTTTGTGACGGGCAAGGTGGATATTTCGCTAGCATGACTTTGAGACGCAGGCTTTCACCCAATGGCTTTACGGAAAAAGCCGAAGTGGCTGATACACAGGACTTTACTTCAGCGATCGACGATCTCTGTTGCCTGTTTCGTCCACTGGGGCCTACCAATTTTCAGTTTCGGATCTGCCCCGAAGGGCCGAAATTGCTTGAAATTAATCCAAGAATTTCCTCTTCAACGTCAATCCGCACAGCCTTCGGATACAACGAAAGCATTATGGCGGTTGAATTTTTCCTGAGACAGCACAAGCCGGTTCAACCTTTCATCAGGCGTGGAAGAGCTGTGCGTTACACTGACGAAAAAATCTTTTATGACGATTGCATTCATATCTGATATTCACGGTAATTACGAGGCACTAAAGTCTGTACTTGCCGAAATAGATCGCATGGGCGTGGAGTGCATATACTGCGCAGGTGATGTGGTTGGCTATTACTCGCAGATTAACGAATGTTGCTGCGAACTGCGCGCGCGCGAGATTCCTTGCGTTATGGGTAACCACGACTGGTATATGGCGGGTGGTGGATTTTGCCCTCGTTCACGTAGTGTGAACAATTGCCTGGAGTATCAGCGCACAATTATTCAGCCCGAAAATCTCAATTGGCTCCGTACCTTCCCGGTGGAGCGGGAAATAGGTGAGGTTCAAATGGTACATGGCGGCTGGGCAGACCCCATCGACGAATACATCATGCCAACCGCAGAGTATTTTGATCGCTTGCTGAAACAAGTATTTGTGTCAGGTCACACCCATCTGCAAACTGTACAATGTTTCGGCAACAAGGTTTACTGCAACCCCGGTTCAGTAGGGCAGCCGAGAGATGGCGATCCGCGCGCGGCATTCGCATTATATGAATCCGGCGAATTTACATTGCACCGCGTTGCATACGATATGCAGAAAGTGTTTGAGCTTATGGATGCAGCTGGTTTCAACGATTACTACTACGGTGGGCTGAAAACAGGCGCACGCAACCTGCGGCGGCTAGACGACAACTAGGAAGACGTTATATGTTCAAATGGAAAAAACTTGGCAAGGTGTTTGACCCGAAGGATCTTGCCAATCAAAATTGGATGCACGAGTTTGCGCAATCGCCATCAGTCCTGATAGAGGATAATTATGTACGGGTGTATTTTTGCTCCCGTCCTGCGCCCGGTCCAGATGGGCAATATCTCAGCTACATTTCTTTTATCGACCTCGATCGCAGCAATCTGCTTAACATTCTGCGAGTTTGCGAGCAACCAGTTATGAGTCTTGGGAATTATGGCAGTTTCGATGAATTCGGCACTTATCCTGTATCAGTAATTCGCGACGGTAAGGAAATCCGAGCTTACTACGCAGGTTGGACGCGTTGCGAATCAGTTCCGTTCAATGCGGCCATTGGACTGGCGATCAGCCATGACGATGGTGAGAGCTTCCAGAGACTGGGCAATGGACCGGTGTTATCCTATAGCCTGGATGAGCCTTTCCTGCTCGGGAGTCCACGAGTACGCAAATTCGGCGCTTGCTGGCAGCTTTGGTATGTTGCCGGAAAAGAATGGCTGATGGTCGACGACAAGCCGGAACCTGTTTACAAGATACGCATGGCCATATCTGAGAACGGCATCGACTGGGTCAAACACGGCCATGACTTGATTGAAAACAAACTGGGGATTCACGAATGCCAGGCATGCCCTGATGTTACTTATCGCCACGGTTTTTATCACATGTTTTTTTCCTACCGCGACATCCGCAACTACAAGAGCCGTGAGGGAGGCTATCGTATTGGTTATGCATCTTCACCTGATATGTATAATTGGCGTCGCGAGGATGATCTGATAGACTTAAGATTGTCCGAAACGGGATGGGATTCAGAAATGATTAACTACCCGCACCTATTTGATCTGAATGACCAGACATACATGCTGTACCAAGGCAATGGTATGGGGCGCACTGGCTTCGGGTTGGCAGTGTTGGAATCTGCAAAGGCATGGAGGATGGGATGAAGTGGAAAAAGCTAGGCAAGATTTTCGATCCGACCGAGCATAAATTGCCAAATCGATGCGTGGAATTCGCCCAGTCACCCCAGACGCTGGTGTTAGATGATTGTGTAAGAGTGTTTTTTTCCACCCGAGAACGCGACATTACAGGCAAGTATTTGAGTCATGTCGCATATGCAGACTTTTCAAGAGACATGAAATGCCTGCTCGGAGTTTCAACACGAACGGTGTTACCGCTGGGAGGGTTGGGATGTTTTGATGAGCACGGCATTTTTCCAATCAATGTGTTACGTGATGGCGAAAAAGTTTTAGCCTACACAACGGGTTGGAACCGGAAATTGTCAGTCTCGGCAGATGCCTCTATAGGACTGGCTATCAGCCTCGACGATGGTCTTACTTTCCAGCGACAAGGTGCGGGGCCGTTGTTGAGCGCTTCGCTGTACGAGCCGTTTCTTGTCGCCGATGCTTTTGTGCGGCGCTACGACGACACCTTTCATATGTGGTACATTTTTGGTACAAAGTGGGATAAGTTTACCGAAGCAGACCCACCGGATAGGGTTTATAAAATTGCGCATGCAACATCTCCGGATGGTATCAACTGGTGTCGTGACGGACAACAAATCATTACCGATCGACTCAATGCTGATGAGTGTCAGGCACTTCCTACGGTGATATATGTTTGCGGTGTTTACCATATGTATTTCTGCTATCGTCAATCATACGGATTTCGACAAGACTTTAGCCGGGCCTATCGAATTGGTTACGCTCGTTCAATAGATTTAGAACATTGGGAGCGAGATGACAGCCTAGCGGGTATTGACGTATCTGCAGATGGGTGGGATTCGCAGATGCAGTGTTATCCACATGTGTTTGAATGTGATGGTAAAATATATCTGATTTACAACGGAAACGAATTTGGTCGTCAGGGATTTGGCCTGGCTTTGCTGGAAACTTAACTATGGAGGGAATCGGGATATGTCTTCGCCAAGAAACTATAATACCGAACTGAATGATACGGATGATGCTGTTAATGAGAAATATGTTTACAGTTTCGATTTCGACGTAATGCATTATTATATGATTCGTTCATTTTATCCATTTTTCCAGAGGGGCAAACTATTAGAATTAGGAAGTTACCAAGGCCAGTTTACACAACGATTTCTTGATCATTTCAAGGATATTACCTGTGTTGAAGCATCCGATGAAGCCATTCGGGAAGCTCAACGCAAGCTCGGTGACAAGGTACAGTATATCAATTCGATTTTTGAGAAAGTGACGTTGCCACATTGCTATGACAACATTGTGTTGACTCATGTACTTGAACACCTTGATGATCCGGTGTATGTGCTGCAGCGAGTTAATGATGAATGGCTGACCGATGATGGTCGCTTATTCCTAGTATGTCCTAACGCCAATGCTCCATCACGTCAAATCGCTGTGAAGATGGGTTTGATCACGCACAACACCGCAGTGACACCAGCAGAAGCTGAGCATGGACATCGTTGTACCTACTCATTGGATACGCTTGAGCGAGACGTTGTTGCTGCTGGCCTTAAAGTGATTCATAGGTCAGGAATATTTTTTAAGGCATTAGCAAATTTCCAGTGGGATCGGTTGTTGAATACAGATATAATCTCAAAAGAATATCTGGAAGGATGTTACAAGTTGGGACAGCAATATCCCGATTTGTGTTCAAGTATATTCTTTGTCTGTGAAAAAGGAGGCGATAAATGAAAATATCATTGGTCATAGCTGTGTATAATAATGAAGGGGCTATCACAAAAACTTATGAGCAGGTTTCGTCATTGTTTAAAAGCAAACTTCCTCTTTATGACTTTGAAGTATTGTTTGTTAACGATGGTTCAGTAGATAATTCATGGCAGGAAATATTGGGATTGCGAAAATTAGACGATAGAGTCAAGGCTATATCTTTTACCAGAAATTTCGGCCAAATGGCTGCAATGATGGCGGGGTTCAAAAATGCTACTGGTGATGCTGTTATTAACATTTCGGCTGACTTGCAAGATCCGGTTGAGTTGATGGTAGATATGGTGAAGAAGTGGGAGGGTGGTTCTGAAATTGTTATTGCCAATCGAACAGATCGATCTGACCCGATTCATGCAAAATTGTTTTCTCGATTTGCTTATTCTTTGCTGCGGATATCTTTGCCGCAAATGCCAGAAGGGGGCTTTGATTATGTTTTGATGGATAGAAAGGTTATGGACGAATTTAATGCTATAGACGTAAGGCATCGTTTTTTTCAGGGCGACTTATTGTGGACGGGCTATAGTACCTGTTTCATTCCTTATGTGCGGCAAAAAAGGACTATCGGTCGATCACAATACAATTTTTGGAAAAAATTAAAGAATTTTATTGATGCAACATTGGATGTTTCTTATCTACCAATAAGATTTATTTCTTTTGCTGGTGTCGCGATTTCATTTTTAGGTCTTATATACTGTTTGACCATTGTTTATAAGTGGTTTCTTGGAGAGACTCCTTTCGTCGGTTGGGCGCCAATTATGATAACGGTGTTATTGATCGGAGGATTAATCATGATTATGCTTGGAGTTATAGGGGAGTATGTTTGGAGAATTAATGAAGAGGTTCGAAAAAGGCCAAATTATGTAGTTAGGGAGAAGTGTTTATGAAAAACGAATTATCGTATACGCTGATTGATGGTATCAGATGCTACAATGCTGATGTGGCCAATACTTATGAAGATTATCCGGAGGATGGATTTGATTTGATGGATAATAGTGTTGAGAGTAGTTTTTGGGTTGACTCGAGAACCAGATTGTTTAAGCGATTGGTGATTAAATATAGGTCTTCCAAGAAAAGGACTAAATATCTTGAGATTGGTTGTGCTAATGGAGATTTTATTCGACACCTTGAAGGTCTTGATTGGCTCGATATTACAGGCTCTGAGGTATATCTTAAGGGTCTAATAAATGCAAAAAAGATCTCGAATAAGAGCGAGTATATTCAATATGATGTCACAAAAGGTGTGCTAGAAGAGAGGTATGATATGATCACGGCATTTGACGTGATTGAGCATCTTGAGGATGATGATCTGGCTTTGCATAATATCAATGAAATGCTTGAGGATGACGGAGTGTTATTGATTTCTGTTCCGCAGTATATGTTTTTGTGGAGCAGGCTTGATGAGATTGTGATGCATAAGCGGCGTTACTCTAAAAAGAGGTTGATTGATGGATTAAAGAGTAATGGATTCATAATTGAGTATTGCACTTCATTTGTTTTTTTGCTGTTTCCATTAATGTTGTTGTCGCGATTGTTTGATAAGAAAAAAAATCATGATGATGTGACTTTGAATAGTGAGGAGTTACAGAGGAGAGTTAATATTCCAAGCGCTTTGAATGTTATATTTGATAATATAGTTCGTATTGACGAGCGGTTGATTAATTTGGGGCTATCCCTACCGTTTGGTGGCACTCTGATAGTTGTAGCCAGAAAAGGGGGTGGATAATGATGAATTGTATTAGATGCCAATTTTGTTGTTTATGTTGATTTGCGATATTACGGGTTAACTCGTATTGGATTGTTAAGATAGGCCAAGATATAAAATATTATAAGTGTAAAAATCATAGAATGTGAGTAAAAGAAGAATAAATATCCCGGTATTTAGATGTGGTATATATTATGATAGAATGATAAACGAAATAAGTATCATATGAGAGTGGCAGATTATATAGCGCAATTTATCGCAGCGCACGAGCAGACAGCTAAAACAGTGTTCATGGTTTCCGGAGGTGGAAACATGCACCTGATCGATGCCCTTGGCAGAAACAGGGATCTCACTTATGTCTGCAACCATCATGAGCAGGCTTGCGCCATAGCCGCCGAGGGGTATGCAAGGATTTCGAACAAGATAGGCGTTGCATACGTGACCACAGGACCTGGCGGCACGAATGCAATTACTGGAGTAATGGGTGCGTGGGTGGATTCCATCCCCATGATGATCATCTCAGGACAGGTAAAGTTTCAGACGACGATCGCTTCCCAGCCTGAGCTGCAGCTTCGGCAACTCGGTGATCAGGAGATCAACATCGTTGATATCGTGCGGCCGATCACCAAATATGCGGTCATGATCACTGATAAGAACAAAGTCAGGTATCACCTGGAAAAGGCCGTCTACGAAGCGAAGCATGGACGTCCAGGGCCAGTATGGATCGATGTTCCGCTGGATATCCAGGGGGCCCAGATTGTACCCGAAGAGCTTGATGGGTTCCAGGCCCCACCCGAACCTGCATATGACCTGAAGATGGATCATGTCGTTTCAGCCTTGAAAAAAGCTAAACGTCCGGTTATCATTGCCGGTAACGGTATCGTGCTTTCCGGCGCAGTCCAGGAGTTCAGGTCACTGGCCGCAAAGCTTGGAGCCCCTGTACTCGGGACGTTCGCTCGTTATGACATCGTGAAGGAAGACGATGTCTATTATGCGGGTCGATTCGGTACAATAGGCCACCGCGCCGGTAATTTCGCCGTGCAGAACAGTGACCTGATCATCGCTATTGGCGCAAGGTTGAATGTGCGAGCAATAAGTTACAATTGGGAGTATTTCGGGAGGGAGGCAGTTAAAGTTGTCGTCGATATTGACGGGAACGAGCTTCAGAAACATACCCTGAAAGCTGACATTCCGGTTTGTGCAGATGCCGGAGTTTTCATCAGGGCTTTATCGGCAGCCCTTGATAGCTCTTTTGATTTCTCTGACTGGATGGAGCGATGCCGTGCGTACCGAGAAGCATTTCCGACTATCATCGACCAGCGGCAGAAGGTCGAAGGCCGGGTTGATTCATATAATTTCTTCGACGTACTTTCCGACTGTGCTGACCGGAACGCCATATTCGTATTCGGGAATGGTACAGCTTGTGTTTCCTCGTACCAGAGTCTTCGGCTCAAGACTGGCCAGAACATTGTCGTCAACTCCGGATGCGCCTCGATGGGATATGACATTCCAGCGGCTATCGGAGCTTATTACGCAGCTCCCGAAAGGCCGGTCATCTGCGTTACCGGCGACGGCAGCATGCAGATGAACATCCAGGAGCTGCAGACCATTGCCCACAACCGGTTGCCGATCAAACTGTTTGTGCTGAACAATGAAGGCTACATCTCGATCCGTAACACCCAGCGTGGTTTTTTCCAGGGCCACTTCGTCGGGTGTGGTGTCGAAAGCGGAGTGAGTTGCCCTGATACGCTCAAAATAGCTGAAGCATATGGCTTGAGTGGTATGCGTCTCCAAAACCAGCAAGATCTCCATGGTCGTCTCCAGGATGTTCTGGCCGTTGACGGCCCGATTGTCTGTGAAGTCATGCTCGATCCGGATGAAAAGATGGAGCCCAAGCTGTCATCCGAAGTAAAGCCAGACGGACGGATTGTTTCCAAGCCTCTCGAGGACATGTACCCGTTTCTTGAGAGGGATGTATTCAAACGACAGATGATCATCGAGGTGATCAATGACTGAAAGAAAAGTTCTTGTGACCGGAGGGACAGGCGGCATCGGTCAGTCGGTTGTGGCGCGACTGTCTCAGGATCCAGGATATGAGGTTCACGCTCCAGAGAGGTCCGCGCTTGATCTTCAGTCCAGGGAGTCCATCGAGGCATACTTTGCAGACGAGTCGGGATATGACATCGTGATCAATAACGCAGGGGTTAACGTGCCTGAAACCATCGAGGAAATCACGGATGAACACATCCAGGCTTCTTTGAATATCAATCTCGTCGCTCCTTTGCAGATCATCCGAAAATGCGTGCCCCATATGAAGCAACAGCGATTCGGACGCATTGTCAATGTCAGTTCTATCTGGGGTGTCCGTTCTAAGGAAAAGCGGACGCTTTATTCAGCAACCAAATTCGCACTGAACGGGGTTACCCGATCCCTTTGCCGCGAACTTGGCCCGTTCAATATCCTGGTTAATTCGATTTGCCCGGGTTATGTGAATACGGCCCTTACGCAAAGGAATGTGACTCCAGAGGAGCAGGAAATAATCAAGAAGGAGATACCGTTGAGACGATTCGCAGAACCATCTGAAATTGCCGACTCGATCGCTTTTCTGATCAGTGAAACCAACTCATACATGTCGGGCCAGACACTCATCGTCGACGGAGGCTTCCTGGCATGAATGAACTGCAGATAAAATCGAAAATAAGGGATTACAAGGTCGTTTTCGAGCCTGCAATCGAAGGCGTTTCGAAAGCCGTTCAAGTGCTCCAGAACAAGGTGCTTGTCGTAGATGCGAACGTCATGTCGATCTACAGCCAAGAGATCGGCGCGATGGCTGGAGATGGTGACATCATTCCGTTCGAAGCTTTAGAGGACAACAAGGATCTCGAAGCAGTTACTGACATATATGCCAAACTTATCGACAAGAGTGCGAAAAGGAACATCAATCTCGTTTCAATTGGCGGCGGGATAACCCAGGATGTGACCGGTTTCGTCGCATCCACACTTTATCGCGGGATCAACTGGACTTTCGTTCCCACCACGTTTCTTGCACAGACAGACAGCTGTATTGGCAGTAAGACCTCGCTGAATTTCCTCAACAGAAAGAACCTGCTCGGTACATTCTACCCTCCTGGTTTGATCTATCTCTGCCCGGCGTTTCTGTCATCGCTTTCCGAGATCGATTATTACAGCGGCATCGGCGAGACCATCAAGTTTCAACTGATGAACCCTTTTGTAAAACCTGGTCTAAAAGAGATCGGGAGGAAGATTGAGCGATTGAGAGCATACGAACTGCTCGATGAGGTCATCAGTGAGAACATGGCCGTCAAGATCAACTACATGGAAAATGACGAGTTCGATCTTGGCAGAAGAAATCTGCTGAATTACGGCCACTGCTTCGGACATGCACTCGAGATTTCGTCCGGATATGAGATCCCCCACGGGATAGCCGTCTCCATAGGCATCTTGTTCGCCGGGCTGGTTTCGGTGAGCAGAGGGATAATGAGCAACGGCATTTACGAAGGAATCAGGGAGATCATTCTGCCTTGTCTGCCTATCAGGTACAATGACAAGCATTACGATCAGGAGGTGCTCCTCTCAGCCATGAAAAACGACAAGAAGAGGACCGGGAGCAAGTTGAGCATCGTACTGTCGGACAGCGACTTCGCGCTGGCCAAATACGACGATCTCGATGTGAACGAATTTTACCAGGCTTTAAACACATTAACCGAAACATTGGGGGATAAAACCATATGAACAGTATTGAATATCAGATGCTTGACGTTCTCGGAGAGCTCAAGGAAAAATACGGAGTATTCGAGATCAAGGCGGAATTCGAGGCCGAAGGCAGCAGGATTGAGGAGCTGATGAGGCTTAAAGACGTAACATCGAGGGTGAATCTCCCTATCATCCTGAAAATCGGCGGGGTTGAAGCAGTCACCGATATTTACAATGCGATCACCATTGGTGTTAAAGGCGTTATCGCACCAATGGCAGAAACTGCTTTCGCAGTATCCAAGTTCCTTAACGCAATCGAAACGTTCGTCGCTGATGACAATCGCGATGACATCGACTTCGCGATCAACATCGAAACCATTACCGCGTTCAACAATCTCGACGAGATGTTGAACCTGTCAAATATCGGATTGCTGCAAGGTGTGACCATCGGCAGGGTCGATTTCGTCGGATCGATGGGCGGTGACCGTTGCATTGTCGACAGTGACAAGATTTACGATTATTGCCAAACCATTTTCAGCAAGGCCCGCCAGAAAGGATTGAAGACCGGGCTTGGTGGCGCGATTTCTACGGGATCCATCGGCTTCATCGAGAAACTGCATGCCGGTGGACTTGTAGACAAGTTTGAGACGAGGAAAGTGGTCTTCAGGTCGGACTCAATTCTGAACGATCCTGAAAAGGCCATTCTGAAGGCTGTCGAATTTGAGCTGCTCTGGCTTAAGAGCAAGCGCCGTTACTACCACCGTATCAAATCTGAAGACGAACACCGTATCGAGATGCTCGAAAAACGGCTCGGACAGTCATGAAAACGGTATTCATAACGGGTGGACGCGGATTCATAGGAAAGAATCTCACGGAGAAACTGACCGCAGCAGGTTATCGAGTTCTCGCTCCATCCAGCTCCGAACTCAATTTGCTGGACGAACAGGCTGTCGATGAATTTATGCGTCGACAGCCTGTCGACATTATTATTCATGCTGCAAACAAGGGTGGTGGACGTGATACCATGGGCATGGCCGATGTGGTCCAAATGAACCTCAGGATGTTTTTCAACATCGCCAAACATGCCTGCGAGGTCGAAAAGATGATTCACTTCGGATCAGGAGCAGAGTACGGCAAGCACAAGCCCATTATTATGGCTTCAGAGGATGATGCCGACAATGCCTTGCCACTTGACGATTACGGGTTCTATAAGGCGGTATGTTCAAGATATATACAAAGGCTTGATGGAAACATAATCAATCTCCGAATCTTCGGTTGCTATGGAAAGTACGAAGATTATCGATTCAAATTCATTTCCAACGCAATCGTTAAAAATCTGCTCGGACTACCCATAGTAATAAGGCAGAACGTATTCTTTGACTACATTTACATCGATGACCTCATTCGGATGGTCGTCTGGGCTATGAACAATGAAACTTTGCATAAAGTATACAACATAAGCAACGGGACAAGAATCGATCTTCTGACGCTGGTCGAGCTGATCAATGGAATTGCATCGATCCCGTCAGCTATCGAAGTTGACAACCCTGGTCTTAATCTCGAATATACATCATCAAACGAGAGAATTCTTAAAGAACTTACAGTCGAATTTACAGGTCATGGCCAGGCTATAAATGAACTATATGCTTATTATGTTGATAATCTGGATTCTCTCGATCTTGACACTGTAAGAGAAGATGTATATATCAATAAAATTGCGGTGTTAAAAAAAGATGTATGATAAGTTTGATGTTTGAAAAACACAGAGAGAAAATATTGTATTTGATTACAGGGGGGTGGAATACGGTATTTGGGTACGGGTCGTTTGCATTGCTGTACTATTTTCTCTCTGGCCATGTCAACAGCCTTGTAATACTTACGATAAGTTATGTGATTAGCATAACCAATTCATACATAGGGTACAAGTTGTTTGTTTTTAGGACAAAGGGAGGGATTATCAGGGAGTACCTTAGGTTTTATGTCGTTTATGGAGGAAGTTTTATTGTGAATATAGTGCTATTGCCTGTGCTTGTTGATCGCTATAAGTTTAATGCATATTTGTCACAAGCAGGAATTGTTATGGCAACCATACTAGGGAGTTACTTGATGCACAAAAAATTTACGTTCAAACGAAACTGATATGAGGTTGTCAGGGCATAGTCGTTTGCAAGGATATCTCTTCCTTTTGGCGATGAATGCAATAATACTTGCATATTATATCTGCGCGCATCAGGGCCAAATACGCCTTTTAAATGATTTGAACCCCGGGGTAGGGATATACTTTAATCCGTACAAAAAGCAAGAGCTCATTCACTATTGTGTCTCAGTCTTAATCTTATTCGTGGTTTATGTCGCTTACGTGTTGGTGTTAAGGACTGGGTATTATAAAAAGAAGAATGGTTGGGCGATAGCGGCGGCATCAAAACTCCGGATCGAAAAAAAGAATTTTGTCCATTATCTGCATTTGCTTGTGTTACCGATATTGGTGCTGTTTTCAGGTGGCGATATAATGATAAGGTTTACTGCTCAGCTGTATTTCCTGCTTTTTGGGGTTATAAGTCTTGTTGATATAAAACTCGAAAGTTCACGTAAGGTGTTCAGAAAAAGAGGTGGTCTGGCCGGCACTCTGCTGATAAGTATTTTTATGGCAATAGCTGTGATTGGCATAAGCTATTTGTTTTATGACCATCTTGCGGGTCGTCCCAAAATAATCAATGAATACTATAGTATACCTGAATATGCGATTATGGATGGAAAGTATGTAAATACGACAGAGTATATCAATAATAACTATGTGGCAGATGGTTATCGCAAATGGGATGTCAATACTCTTGTTGATACATCAAAATGTTCAAGGGTATTAATAAAAGACATAGATAATAATCTTAAGATCACTTCTGATTCTCTTAAATATTACAATGAACGCCTTGGGTGTCTTTATTCAAATAAAAGGAATACTGTAAAAGAATCTGAAGATAATACTAAGCTAACAGCTAAAGGCGACGATTCGATCAGTGTTTTTTATAACAAAGCTGTATCGCTAAGGAAAAAAATGAAAGTGAGGGAGGATAAGTTTATTCTGAATAACATAAACGAGATACACTGGCAGATTCTCGATCGGTACATGATTCATCATCATGGCTTTATTCTCAACCCTGTTTCTGAATTAGAACTCGGCAGGCCGTTGTCGAAGATAAAGTCGCAGTATGGATTGGGGCCAATTATAGTTATGAAGCAACTGATGAATATTGCCGGTGGAGTGACATTTGAGAATTGGCTGAGGTTGAATGCTATCTTTTATGTCGTTTACTACACGATGTTTGGTGTGATATTGATGTTGATTTTTAAGGAAAAGATTTTTGCGTTTCTTGTGTTTCTGTTATCTATGATATTGCTGAATTTGCATGGATACGAGTTTGTGATGCTTGCCCCAGGTGATTCACCATGGAGAAATATGTTTGATATTATTATACTTCTATGCCTTTATGAATTTCAAAAACACGAGAAATATTTGTATATGGTCTTGGGAATGGTGCTGGGTGTCTTTTCGGTTTATATGAATCCTCAAATTGGGCTGATGATATGTCTCTCATTAACTGTTTCCGCTATCACTTATGAGTTTTCCAGGAAGAGAATAGATGCTTATAAGCTGAGTGCAATAGTGATATTTATGATAGCGGGGTTGTTTACATATTCTCTGTATTCATCAAAAGATACTTTGTCTGTATACTATCTCGAAGGTGTGATCGGTTTTCCAGTGACGAGGCAAGGGCTTCTTGCAATATACATACTGCTTGGAGGTGGATATGTCGTACTGTTCATGTCATTGAGGAAAAGGTATGACCCTGAGATTCTTATGGTCATATATTTGTTTTTCTATTCGCAAGGGCTTTTGCTTTATTATGTCTGGCACGCTGATATGAACGGTCTTTTGGCTAGATCGCATATTTATGTTTTGACTATTATAGTATTTTATCAATTGCAGGTTAGAACAGGAAATAATGGACAAAACATAAGATTAATAAAATATTTGCCAATAATTATTCTTGGTTTGTTTTTTTACTATGATTCATACAAAAAAATTCTTAGACAAAAAAATCAATTCGATAAAATATTTGCAACTCATAAAACGTACTCATGGGAATTTCAAAGGGCTCATTTAAAATCAACGATTGATCCATCATATTTCAGTGAAGCATTGAAACTTATCGATAGATATAGCTCTGGCCAGGTTCAGCTTTGCATGATATCTAAATACGATGGGATATTGCCTTTCCTTTCAAATAGATATAATGTCATGCCGTTTTACAATATGGAGTGGTACAATATGACTATCAAAGAGTTTCAAGAATCGGTAGATGTCATAAAAAACAAAAAGCCCATGTATATCTATGTAGATACTGACATTGACAGAAATTACAATGATGATATAATAAGCTCAGGTACATTTGGCGTAGGATACTTGCACAGGGAATCTGCATGGCGAGCCGAAAGGCTTAAGCTTTTGGCAAGGATTTATGCGGGAATATCAAAAGATTACATAAAAGTCGAAAGTGGACGATTAATCTCTGTTTACAGACGAATGTTATGATTGATAAATAATCTTGATATCGGTCTGAGGAGAGTCTCGTAGTACAGCTATTGGCTAATCAGCCATAGTTTGCATGAGATTAAAAAAATAAAGAATAAGGATTGAGATGGATGAGAAACTAAGATATAAATACCCTAGTATAATATTGGCTGTTATAGTGATCTTGTTGTCTCATTTATACACGTTATTCTATTTCCCGCCAACTGAAGGCTGGTGGCAGACATATGCGTATTTGTATAATAAAGGATATCGCCTCTATTATGATATACATATAGCATTTCCCCCTTTGTTTGTTCTTTACAACGCGTTCTTGCTCAAGATTAGCAAATATTATCTTTTTTACAGAATTCTGGGGATAATGCAGGTGCTGATTATCTTCAGTATGCTTTATCTATCATTAAGAAAATATTATGACGAAGCTATATCATTGGCGAGCGCTATGTTTGGTATATTAATGTCTATATACAATGTCGTATATTTTCCGAATGATTATCATACTGCTGTAAGCTTGTTTGTAGCAATTGCTATATACTTATATGTAGAATCTTATGATGCAACGAAGAGCTTTTTTAGAAGATCTTTGGCAGTCATGTTCTCAACTATCTTTTTTGCCGGTATCCTCTTTTTAAAACAGAATATCGGTGCTGTTCTCATTGCGGGTTGCATTGCTAATGGTGTGATATTATTAATACGAAACAAAAATAAGCAGGATGTTTATCTGTATGTTATTTTTGTTTTAACTCTGATTGTCTCGTCTGGTTTCTATATGAATCTTATTCATCTTAACCTGAATGATTTAATACAACTTACTGCTGGAAACGATTCAAAAGGGAGCGTGTTAACTGTTATTGCAAGAATTGTAACTGATGAAGGTATAAGGACGATCCTGCTGAAGGGGGCCTTGTATTTTATACTACTATTGATTTATTTGCGGGGAATAAAAATATCCAGGACATATTATCCGGGTGTCAGTGGATTGATAGGCGTAAGTCTTTATATATTTTTGATATTGATATTCTTTAGGGATCCTGAAAACTCTGCAATCGTTTTGGTGGTGATATATATATACTGGTTGCTGTATGCTTCACTTTTCAAGGATGAGTATGATGTCTTGCTCATCCCATTTATATCTCTTGTTTATGCAAATAGTATGACGGCAGGATTGTGCGTAGGAGGACTATTCCTGATAATGCCATTTGCTATAGGATACTATTTTAAGGTTTTTGTTGCAGATAATGGCAAGTTGAAGGGTGAATATCTTTATCTATCTTTTATTGCTCTACTGTTTTTGGCGCTATTCGTATATAAGCAGAATAATCCATTTAACTGGTGGGGGCTGCGACAATCAGAGATATCAATGGCAAAATATGAACTTCCTTATGAAGAACTCAAGTATCTCAGAGTAGACAAGGCAACATCCTTAATGTTTAGTGACATAAAAAAAGAAATAGATAACAAATCAGAGAAAAATAATGATGTATATCTTTACCCTGATATACCCGTATTTTATCAACTCAGTAAAAAATTGCCTCCTACAAAGAATATAGTTCAATGGTTTGATGTTATCAGTACATCTGGGATCAATTATGAGTTTGCTGAATTGAAGAGAATAAACCCCAAAATCTTAATTATATTCGATGCTCCTTGGGCTGTATATAAGGGGCATGCTATGCTTAAACAAAGCAAGCTTGTTCAGCCCGAAATTATTGCATATTATGATTCAATGGTTGCTAAAGGAAAATACAGGATGGTTAAGTATCAGATATATGACAATGATTATTATGGCGATAATGTTAATGATCATAATATTATAAAAATAAAGGCTGTCGTGCGTAATCCGGAAATATTTGGAAAGAAAATCGACCAATTATATGAACAAGGATATTTTTCCGAGATGTATGATATTGTTGATGTGTTGAGCAGGTCATATCATGTAAGCGACATTCCATCTCATATTTTTCTTGAAGGTGATCAAATAACAGTCAAAATGAAGTACAGTCAGGTGAATGAATTTGTTTGCAAGGTTGGTGCGCCTGAGTTGAGTAATTCAGGGAGTTATGTATTAAGAATATACGAGAGGGCCGAATAATGAAAAAGAAAATAGTTGTAGTAACGGCTTGTTATAATGAAGAGGATAATATAAGGATTGTGTACCAACGAGTAAAAGATGTGTTTGCAAATGAACTTAATAATTATACTTATCAACACTTATTTATAGATAATTGTTCTATCGATAATACAGTTGGTATTTTAAGAGAGATATCAGAGGCAGATAAGAATGTTTCTATAATCGTTAATTCAAGAAATTATGGTCATATAAGGTCTCCTTATCATGGATTGGTCCAGGCTAAAGGAGATGCTGTTATATCAATAGTTGCAGATTTACAGGATCCTCCAGAAATGATACCAGCAATGATTGCTGAATGGGAGAAGGGATTTCATATTGTTGTAGCCGTAAAAGCGGATAGCCTTGAACATCCCTTGATGTATAATATTCGCAAACTATATTATAGATTATTAAAAAAAGTATCTGATGTTGAGATAATTCAGAACTTTACAGGCTTCGGTCTTTATGATAGAATAATTATTGATATTCTCAGGACGATAGAAGACCCATATCCATTTTTTCGGGGAATAATAGCAGAACTTGGATTTAAGGTATCTAAAATTCCATATACACAACCAAGAAGAGAAAGGGGAATTACTAAAAATAATTTCTTCACACTTTATGATATGGGTATTTTGGGTATTATAAGTAATTCAAAAGTCCCATTACGTTTGGCAACATTTATTGGCTTTATTTTGGCATTTTTCAGCTTGATGGCTGGGGCAGTATTTTTTATTGGAAAACTATTGTTTTGGAATAATTTTCAGGCTGGTATAGCTCCATTATTAATTGGTAATTTCTTTTTGTTCGGAGTACTTTTGTTTTTTATAGGTTTACTTGGTGAGTACGTTGGGGCAATATACACCCATGTGTTGTCAAGGCCTAGGGTGTATGAACTGGAGAGGATAAATATGGATAAAGACTGAGATAAATATACCCCCCTTATAATAAAATCCATAATCTATATGTCATTAGATGGCTTGTCAAAAAATAAAATCCGCCTGACAGGCGATGTTGCTGCACAGTATTATTATATAACAATCTTGATGCAGATTATATTTTGTATCAAGATGTACACGGTATTTTATTATTCAAGCAGAAATATATCACTGGGATGGCCACTTGATGGACTTGTTTTTGATCCTTTTCATAGGTTTACTGATTGGTTGACCGTATATGGTGCCTCGATGATTCGTGATCCTTATATAACATCTCCAACAGGAGCGACTGGCCCTCCATATGGTTATAGCCTTTTATATATAGTTAGCCTTGCACATTATTTTGGACCAAGGCACTATTATTTTTATATGGTACTTATTTTTACTTGTATTAATTATGCTATATACGCTAAGGCTATTCCTGGAGGTTTGTCGCTGAAGAGTGCCTCGGGTTATATGTCGATAATTGTGGTGTTATATCCCTTATATTTTATGATCGACAGAGGAAATGCTGATATTGTTGCATCAGTACTTATAAGCCTGTTGTTTTTGTTGCTCATGTTTAATTATAAGAATAAAGAATTTGTCATTGCTACTCTATTATCATTTATTACATCTTTAAAGCCGTCTTTGCTTTTGTTTGCTCTTCCACTGTTGTTTATGTTTAGGCTTAAAGTTGTTTTGCTATTTCTTGTCATTAATTTAACAGTATATTTGTATCCTGTAATAATGTTGGGTGAGAAACTTCTGTATATGCCGACATTGATAATATCTGCACAAAAGATCCTCGGAGATAATCCGATCATGTTTCATCATGACCTTGCGTTAGTCCTCTCGATTTTCAACGTCAAAATCCCATCGATGTATGTTGCGGCTTTTATCATAGCATCATGCTTGTTATTTCTTGCCTATATTAAATATTTCGTAAGACGAGTCGATGTGGGTCTTGTGGTTGCTTTAGTCGCAGAGATAACTATGCTTGCTAATCATCCTTCACCAGATTATCGCATGTTGCTGCTGTTTCCGATCTATTTCTATATAACATTTGTTATTTTAAAAATCGGGATAATGAGTTCTGCAGATAAGATAATATTTATCGTTTCTTTCGTTTTTGCAATGTCATTCGATAATATACCTATAAATGAAAATCTAGTTTACGTTTCGGTTTTAAGATTTCTGGGCATAACTATGGCCTTGTATTTGACTGTCAAACAGATGCTCGTATATGGAAAAAAAGATAATGTGATAAATCCGACATTTAATAATGCATGATGTCTTTTATATGAGTACTGATCAACAGATCTCAATAGCAATTCCTACCTATAATAGGTCAGCCTATTTGCGCTTATGTATACGGCTGATTGTTGCTGTGAATAAAGACGAAGACGATGATATTGATATATATGTTTCTGACAATGCATCTGACGATAATACTGAAGAGGTGGTAAGGAACATGATGCGAGAATATGAATTCATACGATATTTCCGAAACGATATTTCTGTACCTCCCGATCAAAATTTTCAAAAAGCACTATTATTACCCGATACTGATTATGTCTGGCTTCTCGGTGATACATATACCATTCCTGATGGGACATTAGCCTGCGTAAGAGAAACACTCTCTAATAGTCAATACGACTTGATCATAGTTAACGTGTCTAATCGTGTAACAGATGTAGATGAACAGGTCTTTACGGATAAGAATAAGTTACTATCTGACCTCGGTTGGCACATGACATGTTTGAGTACTCTCATCTTCAGCAGGGAACTGCTTAAGAAAACTGACTTCTCTAGATATCGAGACACCAATTTCCTGCAGACAGGGATCATTTTCGAGTATCTTGCCGACAAACCCATCAAGGTAAAGTGGATACCTCAACATTCGGTACTTGGGATTGATGTTCCTGGTGTGAAGAAGAAGAGCTGGGAGGGTCAGACTTTCGAGATCTGGACGAAGCGTTGGGCAAACTTCGTCTTTTCGCTTCCCGCAGCTTACAGCCTTGATGCGAAAATGAAGTGCATCATGGACCATGGTTTCAAGTCGAAGGTGTTTACCCTTTCTGCACTTAAGCATCTTCGTCGAAAAGGAATTCTCAACTTGGAGACGTATCGCAATTATTCAAGGTATTTTCCGCTTACCATCAAGTATCCTCCGCTTCTGATTCGTCTGCTGGCTATGCTTCCAAGATCCGTTACCAGGTTGTTCTGAGTGAATGCCGGCGACTCGCACTCAGCAAAATCCATTTTCCTGCTTATGCTCAGTTTTTTTACTTTAGGGTGAGTTTGTCTGACCGTGGTTCTCGGATGATCACGGCAGCTTCGATCATTTTCCGGGTTTGATGATCATGGGTGATTTGAGGAAAAGGATGCATGAGGATTTCAAAAAAGGACTTAAATCTGTGTCGACAGCGCTTACTTACCAGGCGGTAAGTGCGCTTGGCATCATTGCGCGCGCGCTCAGCCGGCGTCAGGCGCGTCGCTTCGCCAGCATGCTTGGGGATTTCGTGCACAGGAACGTCGGTCTTCGGCGCGATCTGGTCTACCGGAATATTGGCCTTACCTTCCCGGAGAAGTCGCCTGAAGAGATTCAGAAAATCGCAACGGAGGTCTATCGGGGTGTAGCTATCACCCTGCTGGATGTTCTGCGGTTTCCGCTCATCCGGAACCGCGATGATGCGGCAGCATTGGTCGATATGGATCCGGCGCCATTCTGGAGCGGTACGGACAACGGGCGCAAAGGGGCAGTCCTGGTGTCCGCCCACTATGGCAACTGGGAACTGATGGCCATGACTTTCGGACTTCTGGTGAAACCGCTGACCATTATCGTCAAGGAACTCAGCAACAGTCTGGTCGATCGGAGCATGAACGAATTGCGAACACTGAGGGGAAATCGCGTTGTTTATGACGACAAGGCGCTTAGGGAGGGGCTGAGATTGCTGAGCGAAGGAGGTGTTCTCGCCGTTCTTGCCGATCAGTCCGATCCGTCCGCCACCTATTTCGGAGAGTTTCTCGGAAGGCGTGCGACGATGTTCCATGGTCCGGCCTTTTTCGCCCTCAAGGCCAGGGTTCCTCTTTTCGTCGGCATGTGCCGGCCTGCTGACGATGGGCGATACCGGGGCGAAATTCAGGAGATCGATACAACTGACCTGACCTACTGCAAGGAGGACATAGCGACACTTGCCGGGCGTTATACGCGGGTGCTCGAAGAGTACATCCGGCGCTGGCCGGAGGAGTGGTTCTGGTTGCACAACCGCTGGAAGAACGGCGCGGACAGGCAAAACGAAGGATAAGACCTATATTGATAGTATGTGAAGCCTGATTTTGTTGTCTCGTCTGCTCAGTCCTGAGCGCTGGTGCAATCTTCATGGATTGGAGGAGCTGCGGGGGCTGAAGCCCCCTTGGAGTTTTTGGGGGAGTTCTCTTTTCCCCGGGTTGAAACCCGGGTCAATTGAGGAAAATGTAAGAGTATGAATGTCCGGCGGGATAAATCCCTTCTGAATGTGGGAGGTTGAAACCCGGGTCAATTGAGGAAAATGTAAGAGTATGAATGTCCGGCGGGATAAATCCCTTCTGAATGTGGGAGGTTGAAACCCGGGTCAATTGAGGAAAATGTAAGAGTATGAATGTCCGGCGGGATAAATCCCTTCTGAATGTGGGAGGTTGAAACCCGGGTCAATTGAGGAAAATGTAAGAGTATGAATGTCCGACGGGATAAATCCCATCTGAATGTGGGAGGTTGAAGCCTGGGTCAATTGAGGGAAGTGTTAGAGTATGAATGTCCGACGGGATAAATCCCGTCTGAATGTGGGAGGTTGAAGCCCGGGGCGAAATGAGGAATCTGCAAGAGTCGGGTTGAGCCTTTTGTCTTCTGAATCCATAACATGTTAATCAGTCGTATTTTATCGTCACCATGTCACATCTCCCCGAACGCTTCGCTGTCGTCATCCCGGTTTTCAACCAGCTCAAGTATACCTCACTTTGCGTGGAGAGTCTGCTTGCCCGGAATGTCAGGCCGGAGCAGATTCTGATCATCGACAACGCCAGCAGCGACGACACTCCGCGCTGGCTGGCGGAGCATCCCGAGCTGCGGCAGCTTCACAATGAAACGAACCTGGGATGCGGATGTGCATGGACCCAGGGTGTGGTGATGAGTCCGGACGCCGAGTGGGTTGTGCTGCTGAACAACGATGTGCTTGCCGGGCCCGACGCGATCGGAGCCCTGCTGGATGCAGCGGAGCGGGAGAAGCTCGGTGTTGTGAGTCCGGCGCTGCTGGAAGGTTCGAACGACTACGATTTTGATTCGTTCGCCATCGGCTACAAACAGAAAATGTCCGGTACGATCCGCCGGGGACGTTTCCATGGCGTCTGCTTCGCCATACATCGCAGCGTTCTGGAAAAGGTTGGGTTTCCTGACACCGACCGCAGGCTAGGCGGGTACGAAGACGCGGAGTACCAGTTCCGGTGTCGCCGCGCGGGTATTCCAGTGGGTATTGTCGGCGATTCGGTGTTCCACCATTTTGGTTCGATCACCCAGAAGGCCATCAAGCAGAAGACGGGGCAGAAGTCCCTCGGGGATCTCAGCTATTTTCGTTCAAGGGTCGGTTCCGGATGGATGTCGAGAAAACGCGACAAGTTCATGTCGAAGATCGAGTACCGGAAATGGATCGACGCGGAGTTGGCGAAATCCGGCTATACGCTGCACATGCAACGCAGGGACGGCGAATGGGAGCTCCACTGAGAACCGGTATGAATTAATAACGCAGAAACGAACAGGATGGGAAATGACTTGGGCGGCGACAGGGTACTGGCGACCTTTTTTCTGATCACCTACAACCAGGAGCGTTACATCCGCGAGGCACTCGAGGGTGCTTTCAGCCAGACCTACACTCCGCTTGAAATCGTCATATCCGATGACTGCTCGAAGGACGGCACCTTCCGGATTATCGTAGAGATGTGTGCCTCGTACGAGGGGCCTCACAAGATCGTTCTCAACAGAAATCCTGAAAATCTTGGACTGATCGGTCATATTAACCGGATAACATCCCTTTCATCCGGCGAACTGATTGTCTATGCTGCGGGTGATGACATCTCGCTGCCATACAGGACCGAGAGGTTGGTGGAGCGCTATCTTGCATCCGGACGAACGGCAACGCTGATTCACTCCCCGGTGTACCTGATCGACATCTGCGGGAAGCTCGAAGGCACGCGGATGCCACCAGAGGTATCCACGGCCCGGGACCTTGGTGGCATGGCGGTCAGCTCGGCACTGATCATCGGCGCAACCAGTGCCTTTACCAGGAAAATCGAAGAGACATTTGGAGCTATCAGATACAGTAAATGCATCGAGGATCTGGTGATGGGATTCAGGAGCGCTCTGACCGGCACGCTCGAATACATCGATGAACCTCTGGTACTTTACCGGCATGAATCGGGCATCACGGCCAGATCGGATATTCGTACCCAAACCTTCGATCAGATGCTCAACAGGCGAATCCGTGATCAGGAGAGTTTCCTGGCGGTGCTGTCGCAACGATTGGATGACCTGAAGCAAGTCGGTAACATCGATCTGCAGGCCGTTGTGAAACGCAAACGGTCAGAGACTTTGCTGATGCGAAAAGTCTGGATGAGAAACTACGGTTTCTTCAGGCTGATGTCCTATTCCGTGAGGAGAGGCCTGTTCAAGGTGTACCTCAAGTCTTTGCTCAGGGAAAAAAAATGGCGTACATTTTTTCCTCTCAAGAAACTTATGTCCAGGCGGACGGTCCAATCCTGATCATACGGACTGCCCTGTCGAGGCATATCCCGGTGCCCGCCGCCCGAACCCGAAGCATTTCCGATCATGCCCATGCCTGAACGCACTCCGCGTCGCATACTAGTCATAGTCCAGCGCTCGAACGGAGACGTGTTCCTGAGTTCGCCGCTGATCGAGGGGCTTTTCCTGGCTTACGGGGAGCCAAGCATCGACCTGCTGGTCAACAGCGATACGATGGCTATCGCCCGGACTCTGCCCCACATCAGACAGATCCTCACTTTTTCTTACGGTGAGGGAGGCATGTCCAAAGCAGCCATCGTTGCCGGATTGTTCAGGAAGATCACCCGCCGTTACGACCTGAGCGTGAACCTCACGGCGAGCGACCGCTCCGTACTGTTCGCCCTGGCGGCGGCGCCCATGGCCATCAGCGCCGTGGACCCTGATCGGAAAAAGTCCTGGTGGAAACGCACGCTTCTTTCGGCCTATTACGAATTCGACTCCAGTCGGCATATCATCGAGAACAACACCACAGCCCTGGACCTGCTCGGCATAGGCACCGGCAAACCCACGGTTTCGTCGTACTACTCACATCAGGCAGCCGGGAGTGTCGATCGGATGCTGAGCGAAAGGGGGATCTCAAGGTTTGCCATCTTCCATCCCGGCGCGCAATACGACTACAAGATCTATCCCGAGATGCTCAGGAACGAGCTGCTCGAAAAGCTTGCCCGCCTCGGGTTGCCACTGGTCGTAACCGGGTCGAAGAGCGCCGTCGACCTCGGGATCAAGAGCTCGCTGCCGAAGCTCGCCAATGTGCACGATTTCATCGGCCTGACCAGCATGGAGGAGCTGATCGCGCTCAGTGACCGTTCACTTGCCTATATTGGTGCTGATACGCTGAACATGCATATTGCTGCATCGCAGGACAAGCGCATCTTCGCCATCTACGGCCCGACCATCCTCAGCATGTGGTCACCCTGGAGCAATGCCCTGCGCACCGGGACGAAGACGAACCGGCCGGTGCAGACCTATGGCAATGCCACGGTGTTCCAGGCCGACATGCCATGCGTGGCGTGCGGCAGGTCCGGGTGCGATGACCATCATGGCGTCAGTGATTGCTTGCACCGTATTGATCCCGATTCCATTTACCAGGAGGTCGAGCAGTGGCTGAGAACATTTCGGTAACGATCCTGACCAAAAATTCGGCGACCTACCTCGCCGAGTGCCTCGGTGCCCTCGTGGCCTTTGACGAGGTGGTTGTGCTCGATAACGGTTCGACCGACGACACCATCGCCATCGCCCGGGGGTTCGCCAACGTGACCGTGCACGAACACCCCTTCATCGGTTTCGGCCCGATGAAGAATCTTGCGGTCGACATGGCGTCAAACGACTGGATCCTGTCGATCGACAGCGACGAGATCGTCACTCCGGAGCTGGCCAGGGAGATCCTCGGCCTCGAACTCGACAAATCCCGTCTCTACGCGATCGAGCGGGACAACTACTACCATGGTCGGCTGATCCGGGGCTGCGGCTGGGATAACGACCAGGTTCAGCGGCTGTTCAACAGAACGTATGCCCGCTTTAACGAAAGGTTGATCCACGAGGGACTTGCCGGCAGGGATGACATGAAGACGGTGCTTCTCAGAGGCCGCCTGAAACACTACTCCTACGACGAAGCCTCGCAGCTTCTGCAGAAGATGCAGCAATACTCCACGCTCTGGGCTGAAGAGAACCGTGGACGGAAAACGTCCACTCCTCTCATGGCCATTCTGAACGGTATGCTTACCTTTTTCAAGTCGTATCTCCTTCAGAATGGATGGCGGTATGGCTATGAAGGTCTGTTGATCTCGGTCTCCAACGCCAACGGAGCCTTCTATAAATATATCAAGCTTTATGAAGTCGAACGATCCGATCACCTGTAGCCTGATCATTACGACATACAACTGGCCTGCAGCGCTCGATCTTGCCATCAGGAGCGCACTCGCCCAATCAGAGCTGCCATGTGAAATCATCGTGGCCGATGATGGAAGTACGAACGAGACCGCCGAGCTTGTCGAATGCCACAGAGCATCGGCTCGCATTCCTGTGCTTCATGTATGGCAGGAGGATCGGGGCTATCGTCTGGCCACTTCCCGGAATCGGGCTATAGCGGCGGCACGTGGGGGGTATATCGTGGTCGTCGATGGTGATATGATGCTTCATCGTGATTTCATTCGTGACCACAGAATGATGGCACGCAAAGGGAGTTTCATCCAGGGGTCGAGGGTACTTCTGTCGCAAGAGAACACTTCAGGGCGCCTCAAGACAAAGGACATACGGATGTCCCTGTTTGAAAAGGGGCTCGGCAACCGCAAGAACGCCCTGCGTCTTCCACTGCTCTCGAGGGCGTTGGCCCTGAAAAACCGATCCCTGAAGGGAATAAGGGGTTGCAATATTTCGTTTTTCCGGGATGACTGCATCCGCGTCAACGGCTTCAACGAGGAGTTCATCGGTTGGGGGCGTGAAGACAGCGAGTTCGCCGTGCGGCTGATCAACATCGGGGTCCTTCGTCGAAACGTTCGATTCAGCGCCATCGCCTGCCATCTGTGGCATGAGGAGAGTCCCCGGCAAACGCTCGCCGAAAACGACCGATTGCTCGAACTGGCTATCGCGGAGAAGTGGACAAGGTGCGTTAATGGCATTGACAAGCATGCAGCCAGTCAACACCCATGAAGATGGCTTTTCGCAGAATTTCATGGGTTAGGCGTGGTTATCATGCGCAACAGCCGATGAGTGCTATAGACTGTCATGCTGAGCGCAGCGAAGCATCCAGGGGATGGATTCTTCGCCCGACTACGTCGGACTCAGAATGACAGAGAGAACGATGCTTATCTCAGCATGACAGGGCGTTAAATGCGCGAAGAACGACAATCCCTATAAAGGTGTTCAAGACAGGTTATAAAAATATGTACGGGTACACTCCATGATATTTTGCGTAGAACCATGAAAATCAGCGCGTTCACCTTCATCAAGAATGGGACGAAATTCGGTTTTCCCTTCCTTGAGTCGATCCGTTCGGTGCTGCCGATCGTCGACGAGTTCATCGTCAACGTCGGTGACGGGGATGACGATACGCTTGACCGTATCAGGGCGCTTGACGATCCGAAAATCCGCATTGTCGAGTCGTGCTGGAACGATAAAATGAAAGTGGGCGGCTACGTCTACGGGCAGCAGAAGATGATCGCTCAGTTCAACTGTACCGGCGACTGGGCTTTTTACCTCGAGGGCGATGAAGTGGTGCACGAGTCGGATCTGCAGAAGATTGTCGAGGCGTGCCGCACCCATCTGGAAGACGAGATGGTTGAAGCCCTGACCTTCGATTACTACCACTTCTACGGTAACGCGAACAGCTATCTCGATTCTCCCGGCTGGTATCGTCGGGAGGCCCGGATCATCCGCAACTCAATCCGATCGATCGCACCTGATGGTCTGTTCTGGCATGTGCTCACCGACAGAAACAAGGTCAGCCGCTATCCGAGGGCTGCCCATACCGGAGCGACGATTTATCATTACGGATGGGTGCGGAGTGAAGAGGAGATGAACCGGAAGTCCCAGGGGGTTCAGCAGTACTGGAACAAGAGCCACAAGAAGATCGACTACAGGGAGATCGACCAGCGAATCATCAGGGAGTTCACAGGTTCGCATCCGTCGGTTATCCGGGAGTGGCTACCGAAAGAACCGGGTGTTTTCCGGGCAAATCCTGAACATGTGCTGACCCGCCGTGAAAAGAAGCACTGGTTTATGCTGCAGATCGAGCACCTGTTTGGATTGGAGTTGAGTAAAAAGCATTTCATCCGGGTGAAGCCATGAACTCTTCCGTTGTGCTCCTGCCGAACTGGATCGGGGATCTGCTGCTCGCCCTTTCCATCGTCATGAAGCTGCCCGAGGAGCGCCGGTCGAACATGACCCTTCTGGTACCGAAGCAGATGGGCGGACTGGTCAGGATACTGAGCGACCTGCCGCAGATTCCGTTCGACCGTGCGGATGAGACGGAACGGGCGCGAACCCTGGCTGCGGTTCGAGCCGGCGGGTTCCGCACCATCTATCTGCTACCCTACTCCTTCTCTTCAGCGTGGTTCGCCAGGCTGGCCGGGGTGCCGGTGCGGCGTGGCCTTTCACGCGAAATGCGTCGCTTCCTGCTCACCGATCCACTGCCGGGAAGTCTCCGGGACAAGTCCCGCCACATCACCTATGAGTATGCGGAGATCCTCGATACGCCGTTTGCGCAGCCCGAATCGTGGGAGGGAGTAACGGTCCAGCCCGACAAGAGTCGCGCCGGTTCGATCGTCTTCTGCCCGGGCGCGGCCTACGGCCCGGCGAAACGGTGGCCCCACTTTCCGGAACTGGCGCGGATTGAGTCAGGGCAACGGATCGTTGTGCTGGGCACGGCTGCGGATAGTGAGTCGGCGAGGGAGATCGAGAGCGCTGCACCGGGCAGGGTGGAGGACCTGACCGGCAGGACCTCGCTGACCGAAGCCGCCGCGATCATGGCTGGCGCCCGGGCGGTGGTCTCGAATGATTCCGGACTGATGCATCTGGCTGGATATCTTGGCGTGCCGGTTGTCGGCATCTTCGGATCGACGAGCTCGGTATGGACCAGTCCTCTCGGGAAGCGAAGCGTGGCGTCGAGCTCGACGGAACCTTGCGCTCCCTGCTTCGAGAGAACCTGCAGATACAAGCATTACCGATGCCTGGAGGCGATCACTCCGACCACGGTTGCGGAGGCGGTGGGTAGGCTGTGCGGGGCCGACTGAGGACCGGATGAGCAGGCCCGTCTGGACCTGGCGGCTTCAGGTGGTTTCCTGCAGCACCGGTTCTTCCTGTTTCTCGGCGAACTGGATGTCATACAGCTTCTTGTAGGCGCCGTCCAGTGCGAGCAGCTCCTGCTGACTGCCCGATTCGACGACCACCCCTCGTTCCAGCACGATCACCTTGTCGGCGTTCTTGATGGTTGAGAGCCGATGGGCCACGACGAGCGCGGTCCTGTTCTCCATGGCATGATCGATTGCCTCCTGAACCACCTTTTCGGATTCGTTGTCCAGGGCGCTGGTCGCTTCGTCGAAGATCAGCAGTTCCGGGTTTTTCACCATGGCACGGGCGATGGCGACGCGCTGGCGCTGCCCGCCGGAAAGCTGGATGCCCCGGTCGCCGATCATGGTCTGGTATTGCAGCGGCTTGTCCATGATGAACTGGTGGGCGTTGGCAAGCTTCGCAGCCTGTTCGATCCTGTCGGCTCCGACCGTTTGGTGGACTCCATAGGCGATGTTCTGCGCTATTGAGTCGTTGAACAGGATCACCTCTTGGCTGACCACTCCGATCATGGAGCGGAGCTGCTTGTAGTCGAAGTCGCGGATGTCGATGCCGTCAATGGTGATGCGACCGGAATCTACGTCGTAGAAGCGGAGCAGAAGGTCGACCGCTGTGGATTTACCGGAGCCGGACTGGCCGATGAGTGCGACTGTTTCGCCTTTCCTGATTTCGAAAGAGACGTGGTCGAGCACCTGGGGCGCATCTTCCGCCTTGTTGTACCTGAAGCTGACGTCTTCGAACCTGATCGAGTCAGAGAATGATGAGATGGGGTGGTTGCCGTTGATGATGTCGGGTTTTGCATCGAGCACCTCGAAAAGCCGTTCTGCTGAAATGAGGCCCACCGTGACCGAGGTGTTGGCGTCGCCGAGCATCTTGATTGGGCCCATGGTCGAATAGAGCGTGAATGCGAAAACGAGCAGTTCGTTGGCGGTCATAGCGCCCTTGAATACCTGCAGTCCGCCGTACCAGAGGACCATGGCGATGGCGGCTATAAGGAGTGTTTCGTTCAGTGGGCTGATGACGTTGCGCAGCTGCTGGATCTTGATGCCGATGTTTCTGAACTCATTGGTGAACGCCTTGAACTTCTCGAGTTCTACTTCCTCGAAGGCGGTTGACTTGATGACTTTTATGCCGTTGAACTTTTCCTGCAGTACGGAGTTCATATCTCCCAGCATGCTCTGGAAGTTATGGGCATGTCCCTTGATGTTCCGGCCAATGAAGTTGATTACGACGAAGATCGAAAGTGATGAGACTGTCGCAAAGAGGGTCAGCTTCCAGCTCAAGGCGAGCAGCACGGCGATGTAGACAAAGATCGAGAAAGGGTTCTGCAGGAAGTTGACGAATGAAGAGCTGATGCTGTTGTTCACGTTCTCCACATCGCTGGAGACATAGTTCATCAGGTTGCCGACCCTGTTCTTGTTGAAGTAGTCGAGATGCATCTCGATGATGCTGCTGAACACGTCGTCGCGGAGCTTCTTTGCAGTCTTGGTCTGGATCCTGAAGATGATCTGCCCGTTGAGGTAGATGAAAAGGTTTTTCAGGGCGAAGGCGAGGATCAGGAATAGGCAGATTTTCATGAGCTTCATGTCCCGGGTGGGAGCGCTGAAGATGTGTTGGAACTCATCGAGTGCCCAAGTCTTCCAATGCTCGGCGGTGGAGAGCTTCTGGCCGACCGCCGTGTGACCGGACGGAAGAGCTGTGGTCAACCCAGTCAGGTTCGAGGCCGCCGGACCTGATGCGGTGTTTATCGTGCTTCCCGACGAAAATACCTCGTTCAGCATAGGCAGGATTGAGTAAATCGAGACCACGCTGAACAGCGAAGTCAGCATGCTGACCACTACCACAAGCATGATCTTGCCCTTCGACGGGGCCATATAGCGAAGCATTTTCAAGAGCAGCGAGGACTTCATGTGCAGACTTCTCGTGTTTCGTTCGTTTTGAAGAGCCAATATAACTCAATATCAGGAATGACAAGAATCAGGCCATCCTGCCAGGTGCCATCGCCGGAGTATCGGCGGAAGGCAGCCGGTCGAACATCCTGGCGAGTGAGGCGGTCACGGCTGAGCTTTCGATGTCGACGACGTCAGGTGTCGGTGAGACGATGACCTCCTGCATGGTGCTTAGCGGGGCGAATGCTCTGCTGTCGGCCGGGTTGTGCCGGTACATGGCCACCAGAGGAGTGTCGGAACATGCGGCGATGTGGACCAGGGAGGTGTCGGGGGTGACGAGGAGCTTGAGTTTTCTGACGATCTGACAGACTTCGTAGAGATTTTTCGTCGAAGGCGAAGGCATGACGTTTCTGTGCGGCTCTTCGAGCCTCCTCTTTTCATCGAGGTCACCGGGGGCCGAAAAGATGATGAACCGTTCATCGGGAAAGCTCCTGATCAGCTCGGACCACTGCTCGAAGGTCCGGTGGCCTCCGGGGGTGCCGGTGCTGATGTTGATGCCGACGAAGGTGTTGTCGGGAATCTGCTCGATGAGGTTCCTGGTTTCGGGCGAAACCGGCATCTGCGGTACGTAGGGCCGGCAGGGCTCGGGCGCTACGCCGTCGAGCGCCTGCATGAGCGCCAGGTTCCTCTGCGATTCGTGGGTGTGAGAGTCGATGTCGAGAAGGTAGTCGTAGCGCTCTTCGTGGCCGTTGTTCCGATGGCCGACCTTGAATTTTGCCCGGATGATCAGCGACTGGGTATTGAAGCTGGTCGAAGGGTGGTCTTTCGGGTTGAACAGCAGGTCGTAGCGCTTCGGCAGGAACTCGAAGAGGTAGCGACTGAGGTCCCGCTTGGCGTGATAGACCGCCGTGACATTGGCGTCGGCGCTGAAGAAGTTGAAAATGATCCTGGTGAAAGCGACGACGTAGATTTTACTGTCAGGATAGGTTTTCCTGAGCGTTCCGATCAGGGGGGTGAGCATGATGGCGTCTCCGTAGCACTCCCGTGCGAGGATGACGATGCTCTTCAGGGGCCCCTTGAATTTCGGCGCTTGTTCAGGCATTGAAAAATTCGCGATACCAGGCGATGAAACGGTCAACGCCCTCCTGAACCGTGGTGCAGGGCTTGTAGCCGAGGTCGCTGACCAGGTCGCTGACATCGGCGTAGGTGGATGGCACGTCGCCCGGCTGGATGGGCAGCATGTTCTTCTCGATCGTCATTCCGAGGGCTTTTTCGA
>Ga0326732_1000019_pt1 | contig 40725 bp, 44 predicted proteins | sample MHFSIPfraction_4_FD_207644 | JGI IMG/M metagenome (GOLD analysis project Ga0326732, IMG submission 207644) | Lab enriched peat soil microbial communities from Michigan Hollow, Ithaca, NY, United States - MHF12FN SIP fraction | ecosystem: Environmental > Terrestrial > Soil > Wetlands > Peat...
CCGCCCCGTCAACATATTCGGGACACAATACCATTTTCCGAAATTCGCGGACGCAAACGTGAGGGAAATAAAGGGGAAATAATGGGGACGCTTCTATTTTCCTGAGCTCTTCAGATATCTATCAGAATCGCGGCCTCGAGCTCTCCGCCACGATTCTGCAGGTCGCTTCCAAGAGTCCGCTTCCCGCCGGTCCCCGATTTATTCTTCGGACATGTGCGGATAGAACGGGTCCTTGGGAGGCAGGAAGTTCTCTTTGACGGATTGCGGGCTCGTCCATCGCAGCATGTTGAAGTAGCCGCCGGCCTTGTCGTTGGTGCCGCTGAGCCGGCCGCCGCCGAAGGGCTGTTGGCCGACGACCGCGCCCGTCGGCTTGTCGTTGATATAGACGTTCCCGGCGGCCTGGGTCAACCGGTCGAGCGCCGTGCGGACCAAACCTCTGTCCCGGCCGAAGACCGAGCCCGTCAGAGCGTAGGGGCTTGTCTCGTCGATCAGGGTCAGGGTCGCATCGAACCGCCGGTCCTCGTAGACGTAGACCGTGAGGACCGGGCCGAAGATCTCCTCGGTCATGCCGCGCGATTTCGGATCGGATGTCCTGATCACCGTCGGCCGGATGAAAAAGCCCTTCGTGGCGTCGGCCTCGCCGCCGATGACGACCTCGGCTTCGCGTGAGGCCCGGGCTTCGCCGATGTACCGGGTGATCCGATCGAAGGCCGTCCGGTCGATGACGGCGCCCATGAAGTTCCGGAAGTCCGCGACGTCGCCGACCCGGGCCGCCTCCGCGATCTTCGACAGGCGGAGGAGGACGCCCGGCCAGAGCGACTCGGGGATGTAGGCGCGGCTGGCGGCCGAGCATTTCTGCCCCTGGTACTCGAAGGCCCCCCGGAACATGGCCACGGCCAGCTCGTCGGGGTCGGCGTCCGGACAAGCCAGGATGAAGTCCTTGCCGCCGGTCTCGCCGACGAGACGCGGGTAGTTGCGGTAGACGCCCCGGCCCAGGTTCCCGGCGACGCGGGTCCAGATGCCGATGAACGTCGACGTCGAGCCGGTGAAGTGGATACCGGCCAGGTCGCGGTGATCGATCACGGGGTCGGCCATCTCGGCCCCCGTGCCGGGGACCATGTTGATCACACCGCCAGGCAGCCCGGCCTCGAGAAGGATGGCCATGAAATAGTGCGCGCTCAGAACGGCCGAAGACGCGGGCTTCCAGACAACCGTGTTGCCCATCATCGCCGGCGCCGTGGGGAGATTCCCGCAGATCGAGGTGAAATTGAACGGAGCGATGGCGAAGACGAAGCCGTCGAGCGGCCGGTATTCGAGCTTGTTCCAGCTCCCCTGCGGGCTGACCTCGGGCTGACCGGAGTAGATCCGGCATACATAGGAAACGTTGAACCTGAGATAGTCCGCGAGCTCGCAGGCGGCGTCGATCTCCGCCTGATAAACGGTCTTGCTCTGGCCGAGCATCGTGGCGGCGTTCATCGTCTGACGGTAGGGGCCGGCGACGAGGTCGGCCGCCTTGAGGAAGACGGCGGCCCGATCCTCCCAGGGCAGGCGCTGCCAGGCCCCCTTGGCGGCCGCGGCGCTCTCGATCGCTCGGCCCACGGTCTCGGGCGTCGCCATGTGATAGATGCCCAACTCGCGGCTGTGGTCGTGGGGGCAGGCGATCCGCCCCGTCTTCCCGGCGAAGACCGGAGCGCCGCCGATGATAAGCGGCACCTCGACGGGATTCTCGGCCTGCCTCTTCAGCTCCTGCTTCAGGAGCTTCTTGTCCTCGGATCCCGGCCCGTAGTCGCGGACCTTCTCATTGATGGGCCGCGGCGTGATGAATCGTCCGGCTGGCATGGGGCCCTCCTCCCTGCTGATGCTCTTCAATGATACCCCCACCGGGACCGCTCGTAAAATCGGCGGCCCATCGCCCCCGATTTCGGGCGGTTCGTTTCGCCAGCCGGATGTGCTATATTAAACCGCCGGAAAACGGCGGGAGGAATCATGGACATGGAACACAAGCTCGGACTCATCGGCTGCGGCACCGTCGGCCAGGGGCTTCTGCAGATCCTTCAGGACAAGAAAAACTATCTTCGCGACGCCCTCGGCTTCGAAGCCAAAGTGGTGGCCATCTCCGACAAGCTCAAGGGCACGCTCATCGTCCCCGAGGGCATCGACATCCCCGAAGTCCTGGCGCTTCTCGCCGCCGGCAAGGGGCTGGCCGAATACTCGAAAGCGGCGCCCGGACAGGCCGAACCGCTCGATGCGCTGGACATGATCGAGCGCACCGACGCCGATATCATCGCCGAGATGACCTACACCGACATCAAGACCGCCGAGCCGGCGACAAGCTACATCAAGAAGGCTTTGCGCCTCGGCAAGAACGTCGTTACCTCGAACAAAGGCCCCGCCGCCCTGCACTACCGCGAGATCCAGGACCTGGCGCGCCAGAACGGCCTCCAGTTCCGCATTGAAGGCACGGTCATGAGCGGCACGCCCGTCTTCCATCTCGCCGAATGCGGCCTCGCCGGCAACGCCGTCCGCGAGGTCAAGGGCATCCTCAACGGGACGACCAATTTCATCCTGACCAAAATGGAGACCGAGGGCATGGACTACGCCCCGGCCCTGGCGATGGCCCAGAAGCTCGGCTACGCCGAGGCCGACCCGACGGCCGATGTCGAGGGGTTTGACGCCCTGGCCAAAGTCGTCATCCTGTCGAACGTCCTCTTCGGCGGCTGCCTCAAGACGTCCGATGTCCCCTGCAAGGGGATCTCCTCCATCACCAAGGCCGACGTCGAGGCCGCCAAGGCCCAGGGCTTCCGCTACAAGCTCATCGGCCACGCGAGGAGCGAGAACGGCGTCGTCACGGCGACCGTTTCGCCGCAGAAGCTGCCCTTGTCCGACCCGCTGGCCGGGGTCATGGGCGCCCAGAACGCCTTGACCCTCGACACCGACCTGATGGGCAAGGTCACCATCCAGGGCGCGGGGGCGGGGAAGCTTGAGACAGGCTTCGCGATCCTGTCGGACATCCTGGCCGTCCACAGGGGCTAGAAACCCGGCGGCTTGACTCGCCCTGTATCTTCTTTATATGCTAGGGGCGCAGTCTTGACTGTGTCATGCCGTTTGCCTTAAGCTCGACCATCCGTCTTCTCGATACCCCTTCTATCCCGAAATCCGCATTGGAGGACCCATGAGTTCCGCCCCGAAACTCTCGCCGGGCGTCCAGAAATACGTCGATTGTGCCCAAAAGCTACTGGCCCAGCGCGACGCCGCCCTGGCCCGGATGAAGGCGATGAGGTTCGACACCATCGCCGTCCACGGCCTCTACACCGTCGAGGAGGCCCTCGAGCGCAATCAAGGCGCGGTCATCGAGCCGCTCTATCTTTCGGCCTCCCAGGCCTACGCCGACGCCGACGAACTCGAGGCGGCCCTGGCCTACCTCGTCCCGACCTGGTGCTACACCCGCATCGCCAATCCCACGACCTACTACCTCGAGTGGGTCCTGGCCCTTCTCGAAGGCTACAGGACGGGCTGCGACACGGCTTGCCTGGTTACGGCCTCGGGCATGTCGGCCATCGCCGCCGCCGTCGATCCCTTCCTGGTCAAACAGAAGGAGGGACCGGAGCGGATGAATTTCGTCTCCTGCGTCCAGGTCTACGGCGGGACGTTCCAGCATTTTTCCGTCCGCAAAATGAAGGAACGGGGCATCGAATGCCGCTGGGTTCAGCATCCCTGGGACATCGAAGAGTGGAAGTCCAAGATCGACGACGAGACGCGCTTCGTCTACATGGAGATGCCCTCCAACCCGCAGCAGTCCTTCACCGACGTCAGGGCGCTGGCCGCTGCGGCCCATGCCCATGAAATCCCGCTCATCGTCGACGCGACCTGCGCGACGCCGGCCCTGATGCGGCCGATCGCCCACGGCGCCGACATCGTCGTCCACTCGCTGACGAAATCGATCACCGCCGGCGGCTTCGCCATCGGCGGGGCGCTCATCAGCCGCAAGCCCATCACGACCAAGGTCCAGAACGACCATCCCCTGTTCAAAGCGTGCTTCGCCGAGTACGTCAAGTTCCTGCCCTACCGCGACAACGGCCCGGCCGCCTCGCCGGTCAACGCCATCTTCGCCTTGAACGACCTGCGCACCCTGCGCTCCAAGATGGACGTCGTCAGCGCCAACTGCCAGAAGGTCGCCGAGTTCCTGCAGAAGCACCCGAGGGTCTATCAGGTCGACTACCTCGGTCTGCCCAGCTATCATCTCCACGGGGTGGCGAAAAAATACATGAAGCTCGTCGATTCCGACGACGGCACCGGCCATGAGATCAACCGCTACGGCCATCTCATGAGCTTCCGCGTCGACGGCCCCCCGGAGAACGCCCGCAAGGTCTTCGACAAGTTCAGGATGATCTTCCGGGCCACCGATCTCGGGCGGATCAAGAGCGTGGCCACGATCCCGGCCATCTCGACCCACCAGCAGCAGGGCGAGGAGGCCCGGCGCATGGCCGACGTGCCGCCCCAGCTCATCCGCCTCTGCGTCGGCGCCGAGCATCCGGACGACGTCATCGCCGACGTCGACCAGGCCCTGAGATCCCTCTAACCCCGGGCAAAGGCAGGAGATCACATTGGCTGACGAGACAAGGACGACCGGATACCGGGGCCGCTGGGCTTTCGTCGATCTATCGAACCGGACCGTCCGCATCGAGCCCGCGGACCCATCCTACGGCCGCGATTACATCGGCGGCCGTGGCCTCCAGGCCAGGCTCCTGGCCGATCACCTGGAGAGGACCGGCCCCATCACCGACCCGCTCGCGCCGACGAACAGGATCGTCATCGGCTCGGCCGCCCTCAACGACACGGCCGTGGCCACGGCCGGGCGCGGCTCCTGCTCGTTCGTCGGGACCATGGCCCGCTCGCCGGAGGCCGCCCCCTGGGTGCCGGGCCATAAGCCCATTTTCGGGTTGGTCACCCACTCGAGCGCGGGCGGTCTCTTCCCCAATATGCTCAAGCGGGCCGGATTCGACCAGATCGTCATCGACGGCCGGGCGGACCGGGCCGTGCGCCTGGAAATCGTCCGCGGCTCCTGCCGCATCGTCGACGCGGAGGTTGATCTCTTCGAAACGGTCGCGGGAAAGCGCGTCCCCCTTGCCGCTTCTGTCCTCACCGATAAGCTCACGGCCCGGCTCCAGGGCTCATCCACCCTGACGACAGGCCCGGCCGGCTGGAACCTGGCCGACTTCGCCTGCCTTACCGCCGACCGCCATCGCAATTTCGGGCGCGGCGGCGCGGGCGCCGTGTTCGGTTCGAAGAACCTTCTCGCGGTCACCGCGCTCGGCAATGAAGCGGTCACCTATGCCGACCCCGAAGCCTTTCGGAAGTTCGGACGGGAGCTTGACGACCTGATCAAAGCCAGCGTCGCGGACCCCGCCCGGACGGCATCGTTCCGCCCGACGACCGGTACGACCTGGTGGCTCGACCGTGCCTTCAACGGCCGCTACTTGGGCGCGAACGGCGGCTACCTGCCTTGGCACAACTTCGACGAGGGCGCTTTCGACGACGCCGACTTCGAGAAGATCTCGACCGAGGCCTTCCTGGCCATCTCCGAAAAGCACAACGTCTGCAACAAGTGCCGGCACATTTTCTGCACCCGTGTGGCCCGGGTCGAGTCGGGGCCCTATGCGGGTGAGGGCGTGCGGCCGGAGTTCGAGACGATCGCCCTGTGGGTCAACTGCGGCATCCTCGACCGTGAGGCCATCTTCCATATGAACGCGCTCTGCAACGAGGTCGGCCTCGACACGATGACCTTCGGCAGCGTCATGGCCGGGGCCATGGAGCTGGCCGAGAAGGGGCTGCTTCCGCTCTACCCCGGCGCGCCGGTCTTCGGGGACGCGCCCGGCATGATCCGCGTGCTCAAGGAGATCGCCTACGCGTCGACCGACCTCGGCCGTCTCCTCGGCCATTACAGCGATAGGGTCATCGCGGAGCTCGCCGCGGCGGCGCCCTCGTCCCGGGCCGAGATCGCTTACTCGCTGACCACAGCCTTCGGCGGTCTCGGCTATGCCGGGATCAGCCCCAAGGCCTTTCCGGGAATGTTCACGGCCTACGGCACCTCGAACCGCGGCCGCGGCGACCACACTTATGCCTGGACCGTCCAGGCCGAGGAGGGGGGGCTCAAGGACGCGCGCGACTTGGCCGCCTATGTCGCCGAAGGCCAAGCCGGCAAGGCCCTCGTCGATTCGCTGGGGCTGTGCGATTTCTTCACCGGCGACATCACAGCCGAGCCGTTCTTGTCGCTCTACCGCGCCCTCTCCGGAACGGACTATTCGCCGGAGTCTCTGAAGGCCTGCGGCCGCAGGATCTACGCCCTCGAGCGGCGCCTGAACAACGCCCAAGGCCGCGACCGGACTTACGATTCCTATGTCCCGCCCAAGCTCATGGTCCCCATGACCCGCGGGGCCCATAAGGGCGGGGCCGTCGACGAAGCCTTCTACAATACCGTCCTCGACGCTTATTACGACGCCTGGGGCTGGACGAGAGAGGGACGGGTCGTCTGACCAGGTCGTCCCGACAAGGGACCTAGAACTTCAGGTTCGTCCGAAGACCGTTTTCGCGATCCCGAAGGCCCGGCAGATCTTCCGGAGCTCCGTCTCGCTGAGGCCCTGGCCGGCACCGCCGTTCGTCAGGTTGAGGTATTCGTAGCGGGCCGCCGTTTCCGCGTACTCGATCCGGTCGACCGCCCGCTTGACGGACCGGTCCGAGCGGGCGATGACGCCATGCTTGCTCCAGACGGCGATCCGGTGGGACCGAAGCGCCTTGGAAGTCGCGGCGGATAGCTCCTCTGACCCCGGGACCTGAAAGGGAACGCAGCCGATCCCTTCGGGCAAGTTCACGATCGTCTCCGGCTGCCAGCGCAACAGGCGGCGGCTCAGGGCGGCCGCGGACCGGTAACGGGAGATGTGGCTCAGATAGGTCAGGAACACGGGCTGGGCATGGACGACGGCATGGAAGTTCGTCCCGCTCGCTCGGACCTGGTCCTGGTGAACGGCCAGGTGGGAATCGAGCTCGCTCGTCAACCGGTCGAACAGCCGCCGCGGCGACGTATACAGACGCCCGGTCCGGCCGCCCTTCTCAACGGTGACGAACCCCAGGTTGGCCGACGGGTCCTGCAGGATCTCACGCAAGCGGCGGCCCGAGCCCGTAACAAGCAGGGAGCCCGGGAAGAGCGCGGGCGCGGCGACCGGCAGCGTAACGGCCTCGGAATTCGGGAAGACACGCCGAGGGTCCACCGGCCAGCCGAGATAGACCGAGATGTTCCCCGCGGCTCCTTCGCAGGCGTCGATCTGGGACAGCCGCTGGCCGGCCTCCCCGATCATGGCCATCATCTCCTCGAGCTCGGGCAACGGCGCTTCGATGGGCATGGACTCGCTCCTCTCGGATGGCATTATCAGCTTGGCCGCTCGAGAGTGTCAAGGTTCCGCCCCCGGTTGAATTCCCCTGGCGCTTCCTTTACAATCGGCCCGATGGACAAGCTCCTCATCCGCGGCGATCCCGGCCTTCGCTTGAAGGGCGAGGTCCGCGTGAGCGGAGCCAAGAACGCCGTCCTCCCGGCGATCGCCGCGGCGCTCCTGACGAGCGAGGAGATCCGGCTCTCGAACGTGCCGCGGGTGAAGGACGTCGAGACCATCCTGACGCTCGTGGCCGACCTCGGCGGCACGTACAGCGCGTCCGGGGACACGGTCTCTCTGCGCGTCCCGGAGATCCGGTCCGACGAGGCGTCCTACGAGCTCGTCCGGGCCATGCGCGCCTCGGTCCTCGTGCTCGGCCCGCTCGTCGCCCGCTTCGGCAAAGCGCTCGTCGCCCTGCCCGGCGGCTGCGCCATCGGCTCGCGCCCGGTCAACCTCCACATCGCGGGCCTGCAGAAGCTCGGCGCGACGATCTCCCTCGAACACGGCTACATCCGGGCCGAGGCCGGCCGCCTTCACGGCGCCGAGATCGAATTCGAGAAGAAGACGGTCACGGGCACGGAGAACCTGCTCATGGCCGCCGCGCTGGCCAAGGGCGAAACCGTGCTGAAAAACTGCGCCCGCGAGCCGGAGGTCGGCGACCTGGCCGCTCTCCTCAACAAGATGGGCGCGAAGATCGACTGGCCGGACGAAGACACGGCCCGCATCCACGGCGTCAAGGAGCTCGGCGGGGCCGCCCACGCCATCATCCCCGACCGGATCGAGACCGGCACCTTCCTCGTCGCCGGGGCCCTGACGGCCGGGGACTTCCTTGTCCGCGGGGTCGTCCCCGAGCACGTCGGCAGCGTCATCGACAAGCTCCGGGCTTCGGGCGCGTCGGTCGAGCCCGAAGGCGAGGGCTCGCTGCGGGTCGCCGGCGGGGCCGAGGTCCGGCCCCAGGACATCACCACCTCGCCCTACCCGGGCTTCCCGACGGACATGCAGGCCCAGTTCATGGTCCTCCTGACCCAGGCCGCGGGCACGTCGATCATCACCGAGACGATCTTCGACCGGCGCTTCTCCCATGTCAACGAGCTCGTCCGCCTCGGCGCTTCGATCGAGGTCCAGGGGGACAAGGCCGTGGTCAAGGGGAGGACGCCGCTCTCCGGGGCCGAGGTCGTCGCGACGGACCTTCGGGCCTCGGCCGCCCTCGTCCTGGCCGGCCTCGTCGCCGCCGGGCAGACGACCGTCACGGAGATCGAGCACCTCGACCGCGGCTACGAGAGGATCGAAGAGAAGCTCCGCGGGCTCGGCGCCTCGATCGAGAGGGTCCGGGCGTGAGCGCCTCGGTGGCCCCCGGCTGCCCCTTCTGCCGCATCGCGCGCCATGAAGTCCCGGCCAAGATCCTGTTCGAGGACGCGCGCGTCCTGGCCTTCGAAGACATGCGGCCGCAGGCCCCGGCCCACGTCCTGGTCATTCCCAAAGCCCACTTCGCCTCGCTCAACGACGCCCCCGAGGGCTCGGAGGCCCTTCTCGGCGAGCTCCTTCTGGCGGCGCGCCAAGCGGCCCGGGACAAGGGGATCGCCGAGACGGGCTATCGCGTCGTCCTCAACACGGGCCGCGACTCGGGCCAGGAGATCCTTCACATCCACTTCCACGTCCTGGGCGGACGGCGGCTCCACTGGCCGCCGGGGTGACGAGGGGACGTCCGGACGGCGGCGCGGCATGGCCTATCTCATCGACGGCAACAACCTGCTCGGCCGGATCGCCCCGCACGAGCTGCGTGAGCCGTCGGGCCGCGACGGCCTCGTCGGCCGCCTTCTCGCCTTCCAGCGCGTCACCCGCGCCCGCATCCATCTCGTCTTCGACGGAAACCCCGAGGTGACGCCGACGGACGTCATCGTCAACCCGAAGTTCACCGTCCACTTTCCCGGCGAGGGCCAGAGCGCCGACGATGTCATCAAGGACATGATCGCCCGCCAAACGGACCGCCGCCGCTTCTTCGTCGTCAGCTCCGACCGGGCCATCCGGGAGGTGGCCAAGAAGAAAGGGCTCGAAGCGGTGACCTCCGATGTCTTCGCCCGCAAGATCAAGGCGGCGATCAAGGAAGGGAAAAAGCGGCGCGAGCTCGAAAAGCGGACCGAGGCGCCCACCCATCTCGAGATCGATCTCTGGGACGAGATGTTCAGGTCCAGACGATGAAGACATTCTCGATCGTGGGGGCGGGACGGCTGGGGACAGCCCTGGGGGCGGCTCTCGCCCGGCGCGGCTGGCTCGCTGGGGCCATCGTCGACCGGGACGCGCGGGCGGCCCGCGAGAGCCGGCGCATCATCGGCCGGGGCAGGGCTTCGACCTCGTACGCCGCGGCGGCCAAGGCCGGCGGGACGGTCATCATCGCCGTCCCCGACGATGCCGTGGGCGGGGCGGCGGCCGCCCTGGCCCGGGCGCCCGGCTCGTGGGCAGGGCGCACCGTCGTTCACACCAGCGGACTCCTTCCCGCCGGCGTTCTCGCCCCTCTCGCCGCCCGTGGGGCTTGGGTCGCGTCGCTTCATCCGGTCCAATCTTTTTCGCGGAAGGATATCCCGCCCTCGATCTTCGCGGGCATCACTTGGGGACTCGAAGGGGACGCCGCGGCGTTCGAGGAGGCCGAAGCGATCGTGCGCGCGCTTCGCGGGAACATCCTGCTCCTTTCGGCCATGAACAAAGCCGTCTATCACGCCGCCTGCACCCTCGCTTCGAACGCCCTCGTCGCGCTGGAGTGGACGGCCGCGAATGTCCTGGGAAAGGCGGGAGTGCCGGAGGAGGATGCCCCCGGCATGCTCGGACCGCTCGTACAAGGAACTTTACAGAACGTAAAATCCTCGGGGCTCGAAAAGGCCTTGACCGGGCCGGTCGCCCGCGGGGACGTGGCCACCGTCCGGAAGCACCTGGCCGCCCTCGAGGGCGACCCGGCGGCCAGGGAGGTCTATGCGGTCCTGGGAAAACAGGTCCTGCGCCTGGCAGAGCGGCGGGGGCTGCCGCAGGGACGCGTCAGAGCATTGAGGCGTCTGCTCGAAGGTAGATGACCTCTTCCTCGAGACGGATGCCGAACGCTTTGAAGACCTTGTCCTTGAGTTCCTCGGCCAGGGTTAGAACGTCCTTGGCCCGGGCGTTCCCCTTGTTGATGATGAAATTCGCGTGGTTCTCGTAGACCGCCGCGTCCCCGACCGCAAGGCCGCAGGCGCCCGCCTGTTGGAGAAGCTTGCCGGCGGCAATCCTCGCTCCGGTCCCGGAAACGGAATTCTTGAAATAGCTCCCAGCGCAGGCCGTGCCCAGAGGAGGGTGCTTGACCCGCCGTTTCTCGAGGATGTCGCGGATCTTCGTTTCGGACTCGGCGCTGTCCCCGGGCGAGCACAGGAGTGTCGCCGAGAGGACGATGCCGGGGGTCTTTTTGAGGGCCGAATCCCTGTAGCCGAACCCGAGCTCCTCCCTGGAGAGCGCTTCTTTCCTGCCGCCGGGCCTCAGGATGGTGGCCGTCTCGAGGACCTCCCCGATGCTCCATCCGTAGGCCCCGGCGTTCCCGTAGACGGCGCCCCCCACGGTGCCGGGGATGCCGGCCAGAAACTCGAGGCCGCACAAAGAGGCGCCGAGGGCCTCGCGCAGGACGCAGGGGAGCCCTGTGCCCGAGAGGACGGATATCCGGATCTCCCCCAGGGCGACCCCCTCCAGACGGTTGCGAATGATGAGCCCTCTGTAGCCGGAATCGTCGAAAAGGAGGTTGTTCCCTCCCCCGATCACGTAGAACGGAAAGCGCTCGGCGACAGCCAGGGAGACGGCCGCCGCGAGTTCCCCCTCGGTCCGGGCTTCGAAAAAGAGGTCGGCCGGGCCCCCGATGCCGAAGCTGGACATGGCGGACAGGGGCACATTTTCCGATGGGGAAGCCCCGATCCTCTCAAGAAAGGCCTCCCGGAAGAGGGATTTCCGGTCCATGGCCGGTATTATACCCCGGATTCGCCGATAGAGCACGGCAGAATTCCGGGACTACGCCCCAGTCCTGGCATATTTTTTGCTATAATTTAGGCGTGTATCGCACGAATGTTGACAAAGACAGGTATGCGGGCTATGATTCCAGAAATTTTCAAGAGAGGTCAATGATGAAAAGGACAATCCTCGCGACCGTGGCCTTGATCTTGGCACTCGCCGGCTTCGCGGCCGCTCAAAGCGCCGACGAAGACTACCTCAAGGCCATGCAGATCTCGGATAACTGCGCCAAGGTCCAGGCGCTCGACGCCTACATCTCGAAGTACGCCGGCCAGGGCACGGCCAACGAGCATTGGGCCTATGCCTACTACTGCCTGACGCCCTGCGCCTCGACCAACCCCCAGAAGGCCGCCGAGTACGGCGAAAAGGCCTTCGGCATGGCCGGGATCGATAATGACACGAAATTCAAGCTGATGGTCGCTGTCCCCCAGTATTATTATAAGGCCGGGCAGACCGATAAGGCCGATGCCGCGGCTCGCAAGCTCATCGACTACGGCAAAGGCCTTAGCGACCCCAAGCTCGGAAATCAACTCCAGGCCGGAGGCTATGTGATGATCGGCCAGGCTGCGGAAAAGTCGGCCAACTACGGCAAGGCCGCCGAGAACTATATCACCGCCTACGGCATCTTCAAGGACCCGAGCATTTCCAAGGTCCTCAACGGCCTGGCCGCGGCCCTCTACAAAGGCGGCAAGTTCGCCGAAGCGGAGCAAGTCTTCCGCCAGTTCTACGCCGCCGACCAGGGCCCGGAAAGCGCCGCCCTTCTCGGCCAGACCCTCTACAAGCAGAACAAGGTCGATGAAGCCCTGGCCATCTTCAAGGAAGGCTACGCCAAGAAGAGGACCGGCTCCCTGGCCCAGAACATCGCCGTCATCCTGAACTCCAAGGTCAAGACCGATCCGTCCAAGACCATGGAGGCCGTCACCGCCAATATCGAGGCCGGGCTCCTCAACCCTGCCCAGCAGAAGAACTTCCTCGGCATGGCCCAGAACCTGTTCGTCGGCCAGGACAAGGAGCTCGCTTCGAGCTACGACCAGATCGCCGAGCACAACAAGGCCATCGAAGAGTTCAACAAGACCATCGGCACCAAGTTCGAGGGCAAGAGCGAGGACGAGCTGTCCGACGCCGACAAGCGGCTCCTCAAGACGCTCGAGGGCAACATCGAAGCCGAGAAGCAGGCCATCGCCAAGATCCAGGCCAGCCAGAAGGGCGTTCTCGACAAGTTCAACGCGCTCGTCGCCCAGATCAGGACCAGGCTCGGCAAGTAAGGCCGCGCTCCGAAACCGGCAGGCCCGCGGCAGCCGCCGCGCCTGCCCCGCCGGGGCGGTCGGCCAGGGTCATCGATAGACAGAAGGAGGGATGACGTGTCCTCCTCACCCGCCGGCCCCAAAGACCGCGCCCGGGCCACAGCGCTCCGCGACAAGATCGTCTATCACGAGCGCAAGTACTACGTCGAGAACGATCCCCAGATCTCCGACGAGGAGTTCGACCGCTTCGTCCGCGAGCTGCGCGACCTCGAGGCCCGCTTCCCCGAGCTGGTGACGCCGGAATCCCCCACCCAGAGGGTCGGGGAAAAGCCCGTCGAGGGCTTCCCCACGGTCGTCCACCGGACCCCGATGATGAGCATCGACAACGGCTACACCGAGGACGAGATCCGCGAGTTCGACGAGCGGGTCCGCAAACTCCTGGCGGGGCGGACGGTCGCCTACACCGCCGAGCTCAAGATCGACGGCCTGAGCATGTCCATCCTCTACCGCGACGGCAAGTTCGTCCGCGGCGTCACCCGGGGTGACGGCGTCCGCGGCGACGACGTCAGCTCCAACGTCAGGACCATCCGGTCCCTGCCGTTGGCCATCGACGGCGCAGGGGAGGTCGAGGTCCGCGGCGAGGTCTATCTCTCGTTCAAGTCGTTCCGGGCCATCAACCGGGAGCGCGAGGAGGCCGGGGAGGCACTCTTCGCCAATCCCCGCAACGCCGCGGCCGGCTCCATCCGGCTCCTGGATCCCCGCGAAGTGGCCTCCCGGAACCTCAGTATTTTCCTCTACTATCTCTTTATCGACGGCCAGGAGGAGCCCCGCCAATGGGGCGCCCTGCGGAAGCTCCGGGAGCTCGGCTTTCCGACCAATCCCCATTCGCGGTTCTGCAAGACGATCGACGAGGCCCTGGCCTATTTCCGGGAGTGGAACGCCAAGCGCGACAGCCTCGGGTACGACGCCGACGGCATCGTCATCAAGGTCGACGGCGCCGAAGAGCGCCTGGCGTTGGGAGCGACGGCCAAATCGCCCCGCTGGGCGATCTCCTACAAGTTCCCGGCGCGGCAGGCGACGACGCGGGTCAACGACATCATCATCCAGGTCGGCCGCACCGGCGCCCTGACGCCCGTGGCCGTGCTCGAGCCGGTCAAGCTGTCGGGAACGACGATCAGCCGCTCGACCCTGCATAACGAAGAGGAGCTCGGGCGCAAGGACATCCGGGTCGGCGACTTCGTCCTCATCGAGCGGAGCGGGGACGTCATCCCCCAGGTCGTCTCGGTGATGAAGGACAGGCGCCGCCGCGGCGCCAAGAAGTTCGCCTGGCCGAAACGCTGCCCGGTCTGCGGCTCGAAGGTCTTTAAGCCCGAGGGCGAGGTCATCTCGCGCTGCGAAAACACGTCCTGCCCGGCCCGCATCCGGGAATCCATCCTTCACTTCGCCGGCCGGCGGGCGATGGATATCAACGGCCTGGGCGAGGCGATCGTCGATCAGCTCCTGGCCGCCAAGCTCGTCCGCTCCATCCCCGACCTCTACGGGCTGAGCCTCGAGGCCCTCACAGCCCTCGAGCGGATGGGAGCGAAGAGCGCCGGGAATCTCCTCGACGAGATCGAGGCCTCGAAATCGCGCGGACTGGCCCGGCTCCTGTTCGCCTTGGGCATCCGCCACGTCGGCGAGAAGATGGCCCAGACGCTGGCCGCCCGCTTCAAGACCCTCGAGGCCCTCGAGGCGGCCGGCAAGGGCGACCTTCTTCAGGCCGAGGACGTCGGCCCCAAGGTCGCCGAGAGCATCCTCTTTTTCTTCGCCCAGCCGGAGAACAAGGAGGTCCTCGAGCGCCTGAGGAAGGCGGGAGTGAAGGACCGGATCGCGGCCGAGGCGTCAGGCCCCAAGCCTCTGGCCGGGCAGGTCTTCGTCATCACCGGGACGCTGGCCGCCATGAGCCGGGACGAGGCCCGCGATCTCCTGGAGGAGCGCGGGGCCGAGGTCGGGCCCTCGGTGACCCGGAAGACGACCGGGCTCATCGTCGGGGAGTCGCCGGGCTCGAAGCTCGACCGGGCCCGCGAGCTCGGCGTGAAGACGATCGACGAGAGAGAGTTCCTGGAGCTCGTCGGCCGAAAGTCCTAGCTACTTTTTCTTCTTCTTTGACCCGAAGATATCCAGATTGAAAATGCTCTTCGGCCCCTTTTTCTTGCCGCCGGTGAGCTCGTCGAGGGCCTCCCGGGCCGAGCTATGATCGGCGTCGACTTCCAGGGCCTTTTCGAGCTGCTTGACCGCCTTGGTCTGCAGGCCTTCGGCCTTGTAGAGGAGCCCGAGACCGACATAGCCTTCGGGGTTCCAGGGCTCGAGCTGGATGGCTTTCAGGAAGTCCTGCTCGGCCTTCTTGACGTAGGGCGGCAGCTTCGACTCGCACATCGCCAGGAGCAGGTAGAAATCGGCCTTGTCCCGGCGCATCCGGACCGCCTCCTCGAGGTAGGCGATGGCCTCGTCGAAGCGGCCCTGAGCATGAAGGGTCTTTCCTTGGCGGAACTTGATGTCGGCCTTCTTGAAGGTCTCCTGGACATCTTCCTGGGTCGCGACCTGGCCGGACTTGGCGTCATAGACCCGCCGCGAGTCCTTGTTGCTGAGGACGCGGTAGGCGTTGGTGATGCCGTCGAAGACCCCGTCGATCTGGGCCTTGAACTCGGCCGCGATCTTGCGGTCGAAGCGGTCGGGGTGGAAGCGGCGGGCCATCTGGAAGTAGGCTTTCTTGACTTCCTCCTCGGTGGCCGTCTTGGGAATGTCCAGGATCTGGTAGAGCGTCATCGAGGGCAGTGTATCGCGGAAGGTCAGGACCTCGGCGATCTGCCGGGGGACGTCCTCGTGGGACTCGCTCGGCGGCCGCAGACGGGTCTTCGGGTCCGGGACGGCCTGGGGGGCGACCTCCTCGCCCTCGAGATCGACCACGCCGAGGCAATAGAAGAGGTAGAGGCTTTTCCAGAACTGGTCGGCCGGCATGGTCAGGGTCCGCAGGATGGTCTCGGCGGGGTCCTTGCCGTCGATCTTCTCCAGGATGTCCTTTTCTTCGATGGTCAGGAGATAGGCGTAGGTCTTCCGGCCGAGAACGGGCGTCCGGCGGGCCAAGAAGGACTGCAGCTGCGGATTCGGAGGCATGCGGCGGATGCCGTATTCGATGAGCAAGGGCACGCTGACCCGCGTGTCGCCGGAACTTCCGGCGAACTCCTCATGGGGCTGGAATTCGATCTCGGCGTCGAAGAAGGCGAAGACGTTGAGGATGCTCTCGCGGATCTGGTGGGCCAAGGCCTCGGCCAGGTCGTCCTCGGAGATGACGCCCTGGGTCTTGAGGACTTCGCCGATGTTCTTGTTGGGCTCGATGAATTCGTCGAGCCGGGCGTGGGCTTCCTTGGAGAGGCGGTCGAGCTTGAACAGGATCTCGCCCAGCCGCTCGTCCGGCTGGTTCGTCTTGACCTGGAAGATCGCGCCCTTGTCGAAGAAGAAGTACTTCAGGATGTCCGCGCGGCGAAAGATCAGGTTGCCGGTCTTCTTGTTGAAGAAGATGTCCCTCAGCTGGATCGCGATATGGTTCATGGCGCTTCGAATCCTCGAGAAGGGTCAACTATAGTCCAAATCGGCCCGCTTTTTCAACTTGGCATCATGAGACAGCTCTCAAGTCCAAGGGCTCTTGACTCGGGGCTACCCGCCAGGCCAAATTGAAAGAGCGGCGGGTTTGTGCTAATTATGACGCATGAAGATCGCGCTTGCGCAAATCGCGCCGAAGCTGGGGGACGTCGAAGCCAATATCGACGCCCATCTGAAGATCATCGAGAAGGCCAGGAAACAGAAGGTTGATCTCGTCTGCTGCCCCGAGCTGGGGCTGACGGGGTATACGCTGAAGGACCTGGTCGAGGAGGTCGCCCTCGACCCGGCCTCAGACCCGAGGTTCCGCAAGATCGTCGCGGCCACGAAGGGCCTCTCGGCGGTGGTCGGGTTCGTCCTGGAAAGCCCGAAGGACCGGGGGCTCTATTACAACGCCGCCGCCTTCATCGCCGACGGCAAGGTGGTCCACGTCCACCGCAAGGTCTTCCTGCCGACCGGCGGGATCTTCGAGGAGGCCAAGTTCTTCGCCCAAGGCCGCGACTTCCAGACGTTCAAGGCCCCCTTCGGCCGGGTCGGGTTGCTCGTCTGCCGAGATTTCCTCCAATACGGCTCGAACTACGTCCACTATGCCGCCGGCGCCGACCTGATCATCTGCATTTCGGCGGCCCCGGGCCGCGGTGTCGCCGGCGGGGACGCCTTCGAGACAAGCCGGATGTGGGAGCTTATGGGCGAGGCCGTCTCGTTCTTTTCGACGGCCTTCGTCATCTACACGAACCGCGTCGGCAGCGAGGACGGCGTCACCTTCGCCGGCGGCTCGTTCGTCTACGCCCCCGGCGGCCGGCTGGTCGCCCGGGGGTCCGCCGTCGACCCGGAGCTCATCGTCTGCCGCATCGACCTGGCCGACGTCCGGGAGGGCCGCCGGAAGTGGCTCTTCAAGCGCGACGAGAAGCCGGAGGCGATCTGGAGGTCCCTCGAAAGGATCGTCCGTGCCCCCGAAGATTAACGCCGCCTTCGTCGAGAAGGTCCTGATCGCGTTCATCCGGGACGAGCTCGGCCGGTGCGGCTGCGCGAAGGCCCTCGTGGGGCTTTCGGGCGGGCTCGATTCGTCGGTCTGCGCCGCCCTGGCCGCCCGCGCCCTGGGGCCGGAGAACGTGCTGGGCCTGATCATGCCTTACGGCCGGGCCTTTCCCGAGGACGTCCGGGACGCGTCCGCCCTGGCCCGGAAGCTGGGCCTCCGCCACGAGACGATCGACATCGCCCCCCAGATCGACCTCTACTTCGCCGCCCATCCGACGACGAGCCGGGTCCAGCGGGGGAACAAGATGGCCCGCGAGCGCATGTCGATCCTCTATGACTTTTCCGTCCGCGAGGAAGGACTCGTCCTCGGGACCAGCAATAAATCCGAGCTTCTCGTCGGCTACGGCACGGTCTACGGCGACATGGCCTGCGCCATCAATCCCATGGGTGACCTCTACAAGACGCAGGTCCGCGAAATGGCCGCCCACCTGCGCATTCCGGCGGCCATCCGGCGCAAGGCCCCGACTGCCGGCCTGTGGCCGGGCCAGACCGACGAGGGCGATATCGGCCTTCCCTACGAGGAGCTCGACCTCATCCTCTTCGGCCTCGTCGAAGGTCACAAGAGCCGTCGCGAGGTGGTCGGGGCGGGACACGCCGCGGCCGCCGTCGACCGCGTCCTCCGGATGATCGGAAGGTCGGGGTTCAAGCGGGCGCTGCCGCCGATCGCCAAGCTGTCGGTCCGCTCCGTGGGCCACGATTTTCTCTATCCCTACGATCGGGGCAAATAGGCCGTGGCCGGCCGCCTGTATATCGTCGGAACGCCGATCGGGAACCTGGAGGACATTACCCTTCGGGCGCTGCGCATCCTCGGCGAGGTCGAGGCCATCGCCTGCGAAGACACGCGGCAGACCGTCAAGCTCCTGAACCGCTACGGGCTCAAGAAGCCGCTCATCAGCTATTTCCACCCCCGCGAGGGCCAGCGCATTCCGGAGATCATCCGGGTCCTCAAGGAGGGAGGGGATATCGCCCTGGTCTCCGACGCGGGGACGCCGGGCATCTCCGATCCGGGATTCCCTCTCATCCGGGAAGCGCTCAAGGAAGGCCTCGCGGTCGTCCCGATCCCCGGCCCCGCGGCCGTGACGGCCGCCCTATCCGCCGCGGGACTCCCGACCCACCGTTTTCTCTTCGTCGGATTCCCGCCGCCAAAGAAGACGGGCCTGAGCAAGTTCCTCAAGGCCCTGGCGGGCGAGGACGCGACTCTCGTCTTTTACCTGCCGACACGAAGGTTGGCCGAGTTTCTGGGGGCGGTTGTCGATCTCCTCGGGGACAGGCGGGTCGTTGTGGCCAGGGAACTGACCAAGATCCATGAGGAATTCCTCCGGGGGACGGCCTCGGAGCTGCTCGCTTCCATCGGGTCACGGACCGTCAAGGGCGAGGCCACGGTTCTTGTCGATGGCTCCCGCCAGAATTCTTTGCGAACGGAGGTTTCTAATGGCTATCATCAGATGGGATCCCTATAGGGACATGATCACCCTGAGGGACAGAATGAACAGGCTTTTCGAGGACATGCCCGGTTCCAAGGGCGAAGAGAAGGATCTCATGACCCATACGTGGGCTCCCTCGGTCGACATTTACGAGACCGAGAAAGAGGTCGTCCTCAGCGCCGAGATCCCCGGCGTCGACGAGAAGGACGTCGAGATCAAGGTCGAGGACAACACCCTGACCCTGCGCGGCGAGCGGAAGTTCGAGAAGGAGACCAAGGAAGAGAACTATCATCGGATCGAGCGGTCGTACGGGTCGTTCTTCCGGTCCTTCGCCCTGCCGAGCTACATCGACCAGGACAAGATCGAGGCCGAGCACGAGAACGGCGTCCTGAAGATCCACATGCCTAAGCGGACCGGGCTCAAACCCCGCAAGGTCAAGATCCTGACGCCCGTCGCGACGACGGCCGAGAAGCCGAAGAAGTAAGACGCCTCCGTCAAGGAGAAGGCGGCCCCTTCGGGAGCCGCCTTTTTTTATGCTTGGGCCGGCGGGAAGCGGGGCCGAGGTGCTTCTTACGCCTGGGCCAGAGTAACGGCCCTGACCTCTTTCGCTCCGGCCTCTTTCAGCACCTTCGCGCACTCCCGGATCGTCGCCCCGGTCGTGGTGACGTCGTCGATGAGGATCAGCGTCCTTCCCCGGACCTTGTCGGCATGCTTGACCGCATAGGCCCTCCGGACATTGCGTTCGCGGTCGGCCGCGCGCAGACCGGCCTGGGCCGGGCGGTTCCGGGTCTTGGCCAGCGCTCCCGTGAGGACGCCAAGCCCGCGCCGCAGGCCCAGGTCCCGGGCCAGGAGCGCGGCCTGGTTGAACCCCCTCTCCCTCTTGCGCGAAGGATGGAGTGGAACGGGCACGAAAAGGTCCGCATCTTCCCAGAGCGGCCGGTCAGCCGCCAGGCACGAATCGGCGAACCGGGCCAAGGGCCGGCTGAGCGGGGCATACTTCCGGTATTTGAACAGCAGGATGACGTCCTTGAGCGTTCCCCCGTAGACGCCGCAGGACCGGTGCATCGAAAACGCCGGGGCGCCGCCCTGGCAGCGGGCGCAGAGATGATCGCCGCCCGGGCCCGCGTGGAATCGCCCGCACCGGGGACAGACCGGCCCGCCGCGAGGAGCGAGCTTGGCCAGGCAGGCGCCGCAGACGATCCTGTCCCCCGCTTCTTCGAGGGGCTCCCGGCAGATGTGGCAGAACGAGGGAAAGACGAGAAGCTCGGCGAGCCGGGCCAGCCCGGCCGCCCCGGCCCGAAAGGACAGGGTCACTGGGCCTCAGTCTCCGCCTCCGCCTTCTCCTGGCAGTTGATGCAGAATGGCGTCCAGGGGACGGCCCCGAGCCTCTTGCAGCTGATCTCCTTTTGGCAGAGCTGGCAGACGCCGAATTCGCCGTGCTCCAGCCTCTTGAGGGCCTCGTCGACGAGCAGAAGCTGCTCGCGATCGCTGTCGGACAGGCTGAGGAGGAATTCTTTGGTATAGGAGGTCTCGGCCTTGTCGACCAGGTCTTGGGCGACGTTGGAGTCCATCTCCTTGCTCTCGGTGATCGTATCGGTGAGCTTGCGGGTGATGCTCTCCTTTTTAGCGGCCAGCAGCCTCCGGAATTCGTCTTTGTCCTTCTTGTTCAACTTTCGAGGCATCGATCCATCCCTTCATTTGGCGTAATGCCGGCCCCTGACGACGGTCAGGGCCCGGTAAACCTGTTCGAGCAGGACGACCCGGGCGAGCTCGTGGGAGAAGGTCATGCGCGACAGCGACATCGTGAGATCTGCCCTGTCGCGGATCCGGTCCGCGAGCCCGAGGAAGCCGCCGACGACGAAGGCCAGCGGCTTTCCCGACTCCCGGTCCCGGCCGCGGAGGAAGCGGGCCAGCTCATCCGATGTCATCTCCTTCCCGTGGTCGCCAAGACAGACCACGTAAGCTCCGTCGAGATATTTTTCGAGTCCGCACGCCTCAAGATCCATGATCTTGCCGGCGTGCTTCTCCTCCAGCCCGCGGGCCTCGCGCGTCTCGATGATCTCGACGGCCGCGAGGGACCTGATGCGCGCCTCGTAAAAACCCTGCAACCCCCGGAAATCGGGATTCTTCGTCCTGCCAGGCCAAAGGAATCTCAGGCGCATCGCCGAAAACGCGCTAACACAATAACGATTCGATATCGGCTTGTCAACCCCCGGTTTCCGATGCTTCCGGAGGACGGGCCGGGGCGGCTCAAAAGTCGAGACGAGGCGCGTCGCCCCAGAGATTCTCGAGGGCGTAGCGCTCCCGCGCGGCCCGCGAAAAGATGTGGACGACGAACGAGCCGTAGTCGAGCAGGACCCATTCGGCCGTCTCGCGGCCTTCGACGCTGAGCGGCCGGTAGCCTTTCGGCTTGAGGGCCGCTTCGATCGCCTCGGCGACGGCGTCGTTCTGGCGGGACGAGTTCCCGTTGGTGATCAGGAAGAAGTCGGTGAACGAGGCGAGGTCCCTCAGGTCGAGGACCGAGAGGTCCTCGGCCTTCCGGCCCAGGGCGGCCTCGACGGCCAGACGGACCTCGGCGGGAACGCTCCTCTTGGTGAACCGTTTTTTCTTCTCTTCTGTCATGGCTTCTGGCGACCTCGATAGAGTTGATGTTGGCGGATATACGCGGCGACCGCGCGGGGCACGAACCCCTCGAGCGACCGGCCGCGGCGGACCCGGTCCCGGACGGTCGTGGAGGACACGTCCAGGGCCCGGATGGGGACGAGGATGATGCGGAAGCGCGGCGTCTCAGGCCGGGCCAGGCTTCCGGCCTCGGCCAGCGGTCCGATCGTCTCCCGCAGACGCCCGGCGAGAACGTTCCGGGCGCGATCGAGATCGAAGCCCGGCCGCCCGGTCACGAGGAAGAGGCTCTCGGCCAGGACCTTCTCGTATTCGTGCCAAGTGCCGATGTCCAGGAAGGCGTCGATCCCGAGGATGAAGTACAGCCGCGCTCCCGGCGATAGGCTCCGGACCTTGCGCAGGGTCAGGATGGAATAGGATTTGCCCCGGGCCTCCACTTCGATCGGCGAGACCTCGAATCCCGCTCTCCGCCGGCAGGCGATCTCGACCATGCGCAGCCGGTCGGCCGCCGGCGCGCCACCGCCGCCGGCCTTGTGGGGCGGGATGTAGGAGGGGATGAACAGGATGCGGTCGAGCCGGGCCAGGCGCCGGACCTCGGCGGCCGCCCGCAAGTGCCCGAGATGGATGGGATCGAAGGTCCCGCCGAAGAGCCCGATCGTCTCCATCAGGCTTGTCCCTCCGATCCCTTTGCGGGAGGCGTCCCGCTGCCGTGCTCCTCCGCGAGCCGGTCGAGCGTCCGGGCCACGGCCTCGACGAGCGGCTTGAGCCCCTCCTCCTTGAGCGCCGAGATGGCGAAGAGGGGGATCTTCTTGCGTGAGGCCATGCGCCGCAGGCGAACCAGCCGCGACGTGTCGCCGCCAAGGAGGTCGACCTTGTTGGCCGCCAGGATCTGGGGCCGCGCCGCGACCTCGGGCGAGAAGGCCTCGAGTTCCTTCATGAGGGTCCGAAAATCCTCGACCGGATCCCGGCCCGAATACGGCGAGATGTCGACGATGTGGACCAGGAGCTTCGTCCTCTCGATATGGCGCAGAAAGCGAATGCCCAGACCCTGGCCCTTGTGCGCCCCTTCGATGAGCCCGGGAATGTCGGCGACCACAAACGAGCGGTACTCGCCGATGTCGACGACGCCGAGGTTCGGGGCAAGGGTGGTGAACGGGTAGTCGGCGATGAGCGGCCGGGCCGCCGAGATGCGCGAGATCAGGGTCGATTTCCCGGCATTGGGGAAGCCGACCAGGCCGACGTCGGCGATGAGCTTGAGCTCGAGAAAGAGCTGTTTCTCCTCGCCGGGACGGCCGGGCTGTGATTCGCGAGGCGCCTGGTGGGTCGACGTGGCGTACGAGGCGTTGCCGCGGCCACCGCGGCCGCCGGTTGCCGCGACGAACGTCTTGCCGTGGGCGGCCAGGTCGGCCAGCACGGCGCCGCCGTCGGCGTCTTTGATCACGGTCCCGACCGGGACGCCGAGGCAGACGTCGGGACCGCGCTTGCCGTAGCGGTTGCCGCCCTCCCCGGGGGCGCCGTTCTTGGCTTTGATGATGGGGTAGAAGCGGAAATAGGCGAGCGAGCTGACGTTCTCGTCGGCGACGAGGAGGATGCTGCCCCCGTTCCCGCCGTGACCGCCGTCCGGCCCGCCCTTCGGGACCCGGGCCTCGCGGCGGAAGCTGACGCAACCGTCCCCGCCCCTCCCGGCTTTCAGCGTGACGGTGACCTGGTCAACGAACAACGGCGGCGCGGCTCTTCCTTACGCGGGCAGGACGGAGACGATCTTCCCCTTCCGGCCCTTGTTGTTAAATTGGACGGTCCCGGAGACCATAGCAAATAAAGTGTCGTCCTTGGCCCGGCCGACGTTGAGGCCGGGCTTGATGGGCGTGCCCCTCTGACGGATGATGATCGATCCCGAATGGACCTTCTGGCCGCCATGGCGCTTGACGCCGAGCCTCTTGCCCGCGCTGTCGCGGCCGTTCTTTCCGGCTCCGCCGGTTTTTTTGTGGGCCATGGCTTACTCCTTCGCGGCTTTCTTGGCCTTGGCCGGGGCCGGCTTCTTGGCCGGCTTGGGCTTGGCGGCTTCCTTCTTGACGGGCTTGGCCTTCGCCGCGGCCTTGGCGGGCTTGGCGGGAGCCGGAGGCTCCGCGGGAGCGGCCGGCTTCGGCTTGGGGACCGCGACGGGCTTCTCGACCGCGACGAGCTTTTCTTCGGCCAAGTCCTGGGCCGTGAGCTGGGTCCGGTCCGGGGTTATGCGGGAGATGCGGACTTTGGTCAACTGCTGCCTGTGGCCGTGGGTCCGGCGGTACTGTTTCCGCCTCTTCTTCTTGAAGACGAGGACCTTTTCGTCCTTGAAGTTCTCGAGGACGAGACCCAGGACCATGGCGTTGTCGAGGACCGGCGTCCCGACCTGGACCGTCCCGCCGTCCTCGATCAGGAGGACGCGGTCGAATTGGGCTTTCCGCCCCGGCTCGAGCTCGAGCTTCTCGATGGCCAGGACGTCGCCTACCTTAACGCGGTATTGCTTGCCGCCTGTCAGGATCACTGCGTACATGGGAACCTACCCTTCGGTTAAGATAAAAAAGTTGGACGTTAAATTTAGCATAGGGCCTGCCGGAAGTCAAATTTCGGGCCTGGCTGGACCCTGCGCCCGATGGTCGCGCGGAATTCCGGGCAGGGAAGGGAATTCGGGACGTGATCCTCTTTTGGCAAAGGGGATCGTGTCCCCGGAATTCTCCCGGGGTCCGGAATTCCTGGCGGCTTGACAGTTGGGGGCTGTTTCCCTACCCTGAAGTCGCCTCTCGGGCGGTTAGCTCAGCGGTAGAGCATCGGTTTTACAAGCCGGGGGTCGCAGGTTCGATCCCTGCACCGCCCACATACCGGAGCTCGCGAAGCGAGCGGAGGGCAGAAGTCCGCCGGAGCATGCACGGAGGCGGACTTCTGCGAGATATCTTGGTCAAGTGCTTTATGGTTGCGCCGGAGCAACTCGTAGCTGGGTTTCTGCGAAATATCGGGATCAAGGTGTTTCTTGGCTTTCTCGCACAAGCGAGCGGAGGGCAAGAATGGGCTTTAAGGTTTCCGCCGGAGCGTACCTCGTCACAGCCGTTGTTCTCGCGGTGGCCGGGATCGGCGCTTACGTCTGGATCTCCATCCTGAACTTCAACATCTATTGGCTGATTCTCTCCCCGGTCATCATCGCGGTGTACGAACTTCCGGCGTTCTACGCGTTCTGGTTGTACAGGAGAAAGCGCCGGGCCTCGGCGTTAAAGGACCGATCCGGAGCCTTTTGAAGATCAACGACCATTGCCCACCGTCCGGGCCGCTGATATCTTCGACGAGTCCCAGAGATCGCTCGCGAGGCGGCGATGGGTGTTGCCTCGAAGATCCCCGTCCGTGGAGGGGGGACCGGCAGGGAGCGGAGTCGTCGAAGCGACCATCAGCGCCGCCCCGGAGCGACCCGGAGGGGCGGTGCTGGGAAATATCTTCGTCAAGGGCTTTTCCAAGATATCTATCAGAATCCCGGCCTCGAGTGCTCGGCCGGGATTCTGAGGTCCGCTTCCAAGAGTCCGCTCCCCGTAGGAGGGAGAAGCGCCCCCGACGGGATTCGAACCCGTGTTGCTGCCTTGAAAGGGCGGTGTCCTGGGCCTCTAGACGACAGGGGCAAGAAAACGTGAGCCGTGCTGGACTCGAACCAGCGACACCCGGCTTAAAAGGCCGGTGCTCTCCCTCTGAGCTAACGGCCCGCAAAAGACACTATTATAGTGACGGGGAAAAAAGAGTCAACCACCGCCCACGCTCGTCCGGGCCCCTCAGGAGAGGGGCTCGAATTTGATGATGACCCAGCGGCCCGGGTGGCGGACGTTGTTGGCCTCGTCCTTGAGCATGTAGTTCTTCATCAACAGCTTGTAGTTCTTCTTCACGCCGGCGCGGTTGGTGATCGCGACCTCGATGTCCTTGGAGTGGACATCGCCGGTGAGCTCCCGGACGTTCGCCAGCTCGCGGGCGCCGAGGGAGAACATGGTCATCTCCTCTTCCGCGGCCGCGGCGGTCTTGGCGGCGTTATAGGCCTTCTTGAACTCCTGCATCTTGCCGTTCTCGATATCGTACTTGGCCTGGAGCTCGTCGATCTTCCGCTGGGCCGCGGCCTTGCCGGCGGCCGATCGGGAGGTGTCCTTCTCGTACTGGGCGTCCTTGAGGGCCGAATCGGCGTCGATCGTCGGACCGATCTGCGCATCCTGAAGCTTCTTGGCCTCGATCTCGGCCTTGTTCAGGGCCGGTAGGGAGGCCGGCTCGACCTTCTCGACCCCGATGCTGACGATATCCCAGGAACCGAGCTCGGGCTGGAGAGGATCGAGAGCCATGCTGGACATCGTGTCGTTGTCGTTCATCATGACGGCGTTGAAGTACTTCTTGAGGAGGGTCTTCTCGGGCGCCGATGTGCATCCCTGGATGACCAAGAACGCGAGGAAAACGCCGATCACGATTAGAGTCTTCTTGCGCATCATACCTCCTTCCTCGATTGTTCCGAAACTTCTCTGGGCGAATCATAACTTTTTCCCGGGACAAAAATCAAGCCCTTTTCTGGCCCGGCCCGGGGCGTGTTTTCCTGACCGCTCATTTGTGCTACACTACGTCGCTCGATAACGCCTTTTCGGGGTTCGAACATGACGACAGAGAAAGACATCATCCTCAAGCATCCCAAAGATCCGGCGGTCCTGCTCGACGTCCTCCGCGACGTCCAGTCCCGCTTCGGGCAGGTTTCCGAGGAGGCCGTCGGCCGCATCGCCGCGCATCTGAAGCTGTCCGAGGCGGAGGTCCGCGGCGCCGCAACCTTCTATCACTTCTTCTCCCTGGCCCCGCGCGGCGCCTCGACGGTCTACCTGAACGACTCCATCACCTCGAGGATGGCCGGGCGGGCGGCCGTCGCCCGGGCCTTCGAGGACGAAGCCGGATGCCGCTTCGGCCAGGTCTCGGCCGACGGGACGATCGGGCTCTTCCCGACGTCCTGCATCGGGATGAACGACCAGGAGCCCTCGGCCATCGTCGACGGGCTCGTCTTCACGGCCTTGACCCCCGACAAGGCCCGGGCCATCGTCCGAGGCCTCCGGGCCGGGACGCCGGCGCGGGACCAGGTCGTCTCGCTCGGCGACGGCGCCAACCAATCGGACCTCGTCCGGGCCATGGTCGTCAACAATATCCGGCGGCGCGGGCCCGTTCTCTTCGGCGCCCACGAGCCGGGCGCCGGCCTGCGCAAGGCCGTGACGATGACCCCCGACAAGGTCATCGATGAGATCAAGAGGGCCAGCCTGCTCGGGCGGGGCGGCGCGGGATTCCCCACGGGCCTCAAATGGGAATTCTGCCGGCGCGAGGCCGCGGCCAAAAGGTTCGTCGTCTGCAATGCCGATGAGGGCGAGCCGGGCACGTTCAAGGACAGGGTCGTCCTGACCGAGCTCCCGGCGCTCGTCTTCGAGGGCATGGCCATCGCCGGTTACGCCATCGGGGCGAAATCGGGCGTCCTCTATCTCCGGTCCGAATACGCCTATCTCCGGGCTCACCTCGAATCGGTCCTGGCGGACTTGCGCAAGCAAGGCCTTCTCGGCAAGAAGACCGCCGGGGCACCCGGTTTCGATTTCGATATCGTCATCAAATCCGGCGCCGGCGCCTACATCTGCGGCGAGGAATCGGCCCTGCTCGAATCGGCGGAGGGCAAGCGCGGCGAGCCTCGCGACAGGCCGCCCTTCCCTGTCCAGAACGGCTACCTGAACCAACCCACGACCGTCAACAACGTCGAGACGCTGGCCACGGCGGCCCGCATCATGGCCGAGGGCGCGGCCTGGTTCAAGGCCATGGGAACGGCGCAGTCGGCGGGCACCAAGCTCCTGAGCGTCTCCGGCGACTGCAGCCGGCCGGGCGTCTACGAGATCGAATACGGCCTTCCGGTCGCCGCTCTCCTGGAGATGGCCGGCGGCGCCGGGGCCAAGGCCGTCCAGGTCGGCGGACCGTCGGGGACCTGCGTCGCTCCCGCCGGGTTCGGCCGCAAGATCGATTTCACCGACCTGGCCACGGGCGGCTCGGTCATCGTCTTCGGCCCCGAGCGCGACATCTTCGAGGTCGTCGAGAACTTCATGGAGTTCTTCGTCGACGAATCCTGCGGCTGGTGCGTCCCCTGCCGGGCGGGGAACGTCCTGCTCAAGAAGAAGTTCGAGAAGGTCGCCCAGGGTCTCGGGACGGAGAGCGACCTCCGCGACCTCGAGGACTGGGGCCGGCTGGTCAAGAGCACGAGCCGGTGCGGGCTCGGACAGACCTCCCCCAATCCCATCCTGACGACCCTGAAGAGCTTTCCCGAGCTCTATGCCGCCAAGATCCGCCGGGGCGAGGCGTTCGTCCCCGAATTCGACCTGGAGAAAGCCATCCAGGACGGCTGCACGGCGGCCGGCCGCCAGCCGGAGTGCAAGGAGTCCCTCGATGAGTGAGATCCGCTTCACCATGGACGGCAAGGAATGCCGGGCCGAGCGCGGCCAGACGATCGTCGAAGCGGCCAAGGCCAACGGCGTCTACATCCCGGTCCTCTGCGACTACGAGGGCCTCAAGCCGGTCGGCAGCTGCCGGATCTGCACCGTCCGTGTCGCCGGCCGCTATATGGCCGCTTGCACCCAGCCGGTGGCCGAGGGCATGGCCGTCGAGAACATGGCCCCCGATCTCGAGGACATGCGCAAGGCCCTCGTCGAGATGCTCTTCGTCGAGGGCAACCATTTCTGCCCCTCCTGCGAAAAGAGCGGCAACTGTGAGCTCCAGGCCCTGGGCTACCGCTACGCGATGATGGTGCCGAGGTTCCCCTACCTCTGGCCGGGCCGCCCCCTTCTGGCCGGCTCGCCCCTGCTCATGCTCGAGAGGAGCCGTTGTATCCAGTGCCTGCGCTGCGTTCGCGGCGTCCGGGCCAAGGACGGCCGCAAGGTCTTCGCGGCGGTCGAGCGGGGGCCGCGCGTGACCATCGAGATCGATCCGAAGCTCGGCGCGAAGCTCTCCGAAGAGGAGGCCCGCCGGGCCATGGACATCTGCCCCGTGGGCGCCATCCTGAAGAAGGAGAAGGGTTTTGCCCTGCCGATCGGATCGCGCAAATTCGACCACGCACCCATCGGCAGCGACGTCGAGAAAGGGACCGGGAGGTAGACCGTGAGCAAACCCGTCATCGCCACCACGTCGCTGGCCGGCTGCTTCGGCTGTCACATGTCCCTGCTCGACATCGACGAGCGCATCCTCAAGCTCGTCGACCTCGTCGAGTTCGACAAGTCGCCGATCGACGATATCAAGCGGTTCACCAAGCCCGTCGACGTCGGCCTGATCGAGGGCGGCTGCTGCAACAGCGAGAACGTCAAGGTCCTGCGCTCGTTCCGCAAGAACTGCCGAGTCCTCGTTTCGGTCGGCGAGTGCGCCGTCATGGGCGGCCTGCCGGCCCTGCGCAACAACATCCCGCTCAAGGAGTGCCTGGAGGAGGCCTACCTGAATTCGCCCACGGTCGACCCCGGGACTGGCATCATCCCCAATGACGAGGACCTGCCGATCATCCTGGACAAAGTCTATCCGTGCCACGAGGTTGTCAAGATCGACTATTTCCTGCCGGGGTGTCCGCCCTCGGCCGACCTCATTTGGGAGGCCGTCACTGCGCTCGTCGAGGGCCGGCCGCTCAACCTGACCTACGACATGATCAAATTCGACTGAAGAGTGAACGCTATGGGTCAAAAGATCACGATCGAGCCCGTCACCCGGGTCGAAGGCCACGGCAAGGTCACCATCCGTCTGGACGACGCCGGCAAGGTGACCCAGTCCCGGTTCCACATCGTCGAGTTCCGCGGCTTCGAGCGCTTCGTCCAGGGCCGTCCCTACTGGGAGGCCCCGGTCCTCGTGCAGAGGCTCTGCGGCATCTGCCCCGTGAGCCACCACCTGGCGTCGGCCAAGGCCATGGACGTCATCGTCGGCGCCGGGCCGGGCAAGCTGACCGCGACAGCGGAGAAGATGCGCCGCCTGATGCATTACGGCCAGATGCTCCAGTCCCACGCCCTTCACTTTTTCCACTTGGCCTCGCCCGACTTCCTCCTGGGCATGGACGCCGACCCGGCCGTGCGGAACGTCATCGGCCTCATCGCCCTGGACAAGGAGCTGGCGACCCGGGCGGTCCTCCTGCGCAAGTTCGGCCAGGAGATCATCCTGGCGACCGCCGGCAAGAAGATCCACGGCACCGGCGCGGTCCCGGGAGGGATCAACAAGAACCTCAGCCCCGAAGAGCGCGACCGATTCCTCAAGGGCCCCGATCCCCTGACCATCGACCGGATGATCGAATGGTCCCAGGCGGCCATCGATCTCTTCAAGGATTATCACCGGAAGAACAAGGACCTCGTCGACCGCTTCGCCGAGTTCCCGTCGAACCACCTCAGCCTCGTCCGCAAGGACGGCGCCCTCGACTTCTATCACGGCTGCCTGCGGGCCGTCGATGCCGACGGCCGCAAGATCCTCAACGACGTCGACTACCAGGACTACGTCAAGTACATCGGCGAGGAAACGCGGTCGTGGAGCTACATGAAATTCCCTTATCTCCGCGCCCTGGGCAAGGAGGACGGCTGGTACCGGGTCGGCCCGCTGGCCCGGCTCAATACCTGCGATTACATCCCGTCGCCGCTCGCCCAGAAGGAGTTCGAGACCTACAAGGCCTACACCGACGGCAAGCCCAACAACATGTCGCTCCACACGCACTGGGCCCGGCTCATCGAGCTCCTGCATTCCGCCGAGGTCATCAAGGAGCTGCTCCTCGACAAGGACCTGCAAGGCACCAAGCTCGTCAAGAAGGGCCGCCGCGCTCCGGAGGGGGTCGGACTCGTCGAAGCGCCGCGGGGCACGCTCTTTCATCACTACCGCGTCAACGCGGACGACCAGATCACCATGGCCAACCTCATCGTCTCGACGACGAACAACAACGAGCCCATGAACCGGGCCGTCAACTGGGTCGCGATGAATGTCCTCTCGGAGAAGCCCAAGATCACGGAGGGCATGCTCAACCGCGTCGAGGTGGCCATCCGGGCCTACGACCCGTGCCTGAGCTGCGCCACGCACGCCCTGGGCCGGATGCCGCTCGAGGTCACGCTCGTCGACGCGGACGGCCGTGTCCTCCAGAGGAAGGTGCGCTGATTCCGCGTCGAATCCCGCCTCCGCGGGCGCTCGTCCTGGGGATCGGCAACCCCGGCCGCCGCGATGACGGCCTGGGGGCGGCCGCCGCCGAACGGCTGCAAGAGCGCCGCCTGCGGGGCGTGACGTGCGACGCCAACTACCAGCTGGTCCCCGAAGATGCCCTGGCCTGCGCCGGCCACGAGATCGTTGTTTTCGTCGACGCCGGGCGGGGACTGCGCCGGCCGTTCACCTTCACCTCGATCGAGCCCGACCCGCGGATGCCCGCGATGAGCCACGCGCTCAAGCCGGCCGCCGTCCTGGCCCTGGCCGCGGCGCTCTACGGGAAGCGCCCGGAGGCCCGGCTGATGGCCATCCGGGGCCACGATTTCTCGGTCGGTGAAGGGCTCACCCCGCGGGCGGAGTCCCACCTCGCACTGGCCCTGATCTTCCTGGAGGCGTTCCTGAAAGGAGTCCGGACATGACGACGAAGACCCTGACGGTCGTCCGCGACCTCCTGGCCACGAACAAGCAGGCCGCCGCGGCCATCCGGGCGGAGCTCCGGGCCCGGGGCATCCTCTGCGTCAATCTCCTGAGCTCGCCCGGCTCGGGCAAGACAACGCTCCTCGAAGCGCTGGCCGAGCGCTTCCGCGGCCGTTTCCGCATGGCCGTGATCGAGGGCGACATCGAAACCGAGCGGGACGCCGAGCGCATCCGGGCCAAGGGGATCCCGGCCTGGCAGATCACGACCGGCGGGGCCTGCCACCTCGAAGCCCGCATGATCGGCAAGGTCCTCGGCGAGGTGCCCGAGGCGATCGATCTCCTGTTCATCGAGAACGTCGGCAACCTCGTCTGTCCGGCCTCCTACGACCTCGGCGAGGACCTCCGCTTCGTCCTGCTCTCGTCGCCGGAGGGGGACGACAAGCCGGCCAAATACCCGCAGGCCTTCCTCTCGGCCGACGTCCTCGTCCTGACCAAGTCGGACCTCTTTCCGGTCCTGCCCTTCGACCCGGCCCGGGCGGCCGCAGAGGCCTTGTCGATCAAGCCGGGGCTCGAGATCTTCACGGTCTCCGCGCTCCGGGGCGACGGCATCGACGACCTGGCCGGCTACCTCGTCCAGGCGCTCGAGCGCCTGAGGTCCGGCCGTGCATGAGCTGTCGCTCGTCGCCTCCGTCTTCGAGGTCCTCGAGGAAAAAGCCCGCGAGCACGGCGCCGCCCGGGTCACCCGGGTCGTGCTCAAGGTCGGAGTCATGGCGGGGGTCGTCCCCGACCTCCTCGAATCGGCCTTCGAGACCTACAAGATCGGGACGATCGCCGAAACGGCCCGCCTGGAGATCGTCGTCGTCCCGGTCAAGCTCCGCTGCCCCGACTGCGGCGGCGAAGCCGTCCGCGAGGACACGGATTTCTCCTGCGCCGGCTGCGGCTCGCGGCGCGTCGAGATCGTCGAGGGCCGCGATCTCGTCGTCGAGACGATCGAACTCGAGACTTGACAAGTTCGAATTCGTTCTGTATAAATGCCCTCTTATCGTTTGGTCCGGTGGTCTCCTGGCAACGCCTTAAGGAGATTTTTATTTTTATAGACCATAGTCGCCCGCCCGTGAGGCCGGCAGCCGGCCGCAAGCTGCATGCTGCCTCTTCGACATTCGTTCGCCACCGGCTTGCCTCCTTCAGAATTCGCCTTGTCAACCGACGCCCGACGGCGAATACAATCCTCGACCCGGAGGGATGATTTGGACACCGATAAGACCAGGACCCAGTCGATCATCGACAAGCACCAAGGCCTTAAGAAGAACCTCATCGCCATCCTCCTCGACGTCCAAGAGAACTTCAACTACCTCCCGCCGGACGCCCTGCGCCAGGTCGCCAAAGCCTTGGATATGCCCCTCATCAACGTCATCGGGGTGGCGACGTTCTACCGGGCCTTCAGCCTGAAGCCCCGGGGCAAGCACACCTGCCTCGTCTGCCTCGGCACGGCCTGCCACGTCAGGGGCGGACCGAAGATCCTGGAGGAGGTCGAGCGCAAGATCGGCGTGCCGGCCGGAGAAACGACCACGGACGGCCAGTTCACGCTCGAGACGGTGGCCTGCCTGGGGTGTTGCGCCATCGGGCCCGTCGTCGTCGTCGACGGCGAATACCACGGCCACGCCACGATCCGGAAGATCGGGCCGATCCTCGGCAAGTACCAGAAGCCGGTCGCGTGAGGACGGAAAGGAAGGACATCTGATGGCCGCAAAGAAAAAGCTCACCATTCAAGACCTGGCCAAGATCCGGGAAAAGACTAAATCACTGATGACCATCCGGGAAAGCGAGGGCCGGGCCCGGGTGACGGTCCACATGGGCACCTGCGGCATCGCCGCCGGGGCCCGCGACATCATGGACGCGCTCCTCGAGGAGATCAGCAAGGCCAAGATCCAGGACGTCATCATCACGACATCCGGCTGCGCCGGGCTGTGCAACGCCGAGCCCATGATCACCATCGAGCTCAAGAACCAGCCCCCGGTGAAGTACGGCCACCTGACCCCGGACAAGATGCGCAAGATCTTCGTCCAGCACATTCTGGGCGGCCAAATGGCGACGGACCTCGTTCTGGCCGTCGGCAGCGAAACCGTGTACTGAGAGGGACGCGTGAAACAATACCGAACTCACTTGTTGGTTTGCGCCGGTACGGGCTGCGTCTCCTGCGGGTCCTTTAAGATCAAGGAAGCCCTGGAGAAGGAGATCAAGAAGAGGGGCCTCGCAGACGAGGTCCAGGTCGTGGCCACGGGCTGCAATGGCTTCTGCGAGCGGGGCCCGATCGTCCTGGTCCAGCCGGACGGCATCTTCTACCAGCTCCTCAAGATCGAGGACGTGCCCCATCTCGTCGAGGAGCACCTGCTCAAGGGCCGCCCGGTCAAGAAGCTGATGTACGTCCCGCCGGCCGAGAAGAAGCCGGTCCCGAAGATGAAGGACATCGAGTTCTTCAAGCACCAGCGTCTGATCGTCCTCCGTAACCGGGGCCGGATCGACCCGGAGAAGATCGAGGAGTATATCGCCTTCGACGGCTACGAGGCCCTGGGCAAGGCCTTGACCGAGATGACGCCCGGGGGCATCATCGACGAGATCCTCTTTTCAGGCCTCCGCGGCCGCGGCGGGGCCGGCTTCCCCACGGGCAAGAAGTGGGCCATCTGCGCCCAGGAAAAACGGGCGCCGAAATACCTGATCTGCAACGGCGACGAAGGCGACCCGGGGGCCTTCATGGACCGCTCCGTCCTCGAGGCCGATCCCCACGCGGTCCTGGAAGGGATGATCATCGGGGCCAGGGCCATCGGCGCTTCCAAAGGATTCGTCTATATCCGTCATGAATATCCGCTGGCGCTCAAGCGGATGGAGATCGCGATCAACCAGGCCAGAGAATATGGCCTCCTCGGTGAGGACATCCTGGGCACGGGGTTCGAATTCGACCTGGAGATCGTCCAGGGCGCCGGGGCGTTCGTCTCCGGCGAGGAGACGGCCCTGATCGCTTCCGTCGAGGGAAAGATCGCCATGCCGCGGCAGAGGCCCCCCTATCCGGCCCAAAAGGGGCTCTGGGGCCAGCCGACGGTCATCAACAACGTCGAGACCTGGGCCACGGTCCCCAATATCATTCGCCGGGGCTCGGACTGGTTCCAGGGGCTGGGGACCGAGACGAGCAAGGGGACCAAGATCTTTTCGCTCGTCGGCAAGATCGCCAACACCGGCCTGGTCGAAGTCCCCATGGGGATCACCCTCCGCGAGATCGTGTACGGCATCGGCGGGGGCATTCCCGACAAGCGGGACTTCAAGGCCGTCCAGATCGGCGGCCCCTCGGGCGGCTGCCTGCCGGCCAAGCTCCTCGACCTGCCCGTCGACTACGAGAGCCTGACCGCGGCCGGGGCCATGATGGGCTCGGGCGGCATGATCGTCATGGACGACAAGACCTGCATGGTCGACGTCGCCAAGTACTTTCTCAACTTCCTGCAGGACGAGTCCTGCGGCAAGTGCGTCTCCTGCCGGGAGGGCACGCAGCGGATGTACGAGATCGTCAAGGGCATCACCGAGGGCAAGGGCAAGGAAGGCGACCTGGCCCTGCTCGAGGAGCTGGCCACGGTCTGCAAGGACGCCTCGATGTGCGCCCTCGGCCAGACCGCGGGCAACCCCGTCCTGACGACCCTGCGCTACTTCCGCCACGAGTACGATGCCCACATCCTCGATAAGAGGTGCCCGGCCGGCGTCTGCAAGAGCCTCATCCGCTATGTTGTCCTGGCCGAGAAGTGCACCGGCTGCCAGTCCTGCAAGAAGGCCTGCCCGAACGATTGCATCAAGGGCACCCTCAAGGACATCCACCTGATCGACCAGACGAAGTGCATCAAGTGCGGCGCCTGCAAGGAGGCCTGCAAGTTCGAGGCCATCGAAGAGCAGCGCGAAGAAGCCATCCAGATCATCTAAGAGGGACCATGATCACCTTTCGCATGAACGGTTTGGAAGTCAAGGTCGAAGAGGGATCGACCCTCCTCGACGCGGCCAAGTTCTACGGCCTCGAGATCCCGACCCTCTGCCACCACGAGGGCCTGACGGAGTTCGGCGGCTGCCGCCTCTGCGTCGTCGAGATCGGCGAGGGCCTGAAGAGCAAGCTGGTCTCCTCCTGCACCTATCCCGCCGAGGAGGGGCTCGTCGTCAGGACGGACACGAAAAGGGTCTGGGCGTCGCGGCGGATGATGATCGAGCTGATGCTGGCCATGGCCCCTGGATCCAAGGTCCTCCAGGACATGGCCTCCCAGTTCGGCGTCACCAAGGTCCGCTTCGCGCCCCGCGACGGCGAGTGCGTGCTCTGCGGGCTTTGCACGCGGATCTGCGCCGAGCAGATGGACGCCGAGGCCATCGGCTTCCAGCAGCGCGGCCACAAGAGGAAGATCTCGACGCCCTTCGACATGCGCTCGGACGTCTGCCGCCTGTGCGGGGCCTGCATGTACATCTGCCCCGCCTGCCAGCTCCGCTGCCAAGGCCCGAACGCCGAGACGGCGCTGTGCAACGGCTGCCTGACGATGGCGCCAACCTGTCTCGATCAATACGACGATCTGCAGTGCTGGATGTACGACGCGGGCCGCTGTGGCACCTGCGTTCAAGAAAAGAAATCTTAAAGGATTACGAGGAGGTAATTTCATGCCGAGTCTAACGAAACTCAACAGAAGCGCCGCCACCCTGACCAAGAACAGGACGGAGGGGTCGGTTAGCCCCTTTAGCGGCATGTGCGTGACCTGCGTCGACGGCTGCATCGGGATGTGCGAGATCGGGAAATCCGCCTACCGCGGCGCCGAGGTCCTCTATCCCCAGCCCTTCGGCATCATTACGGCGGGCTGCGAGAAGGACTATCCCGTCGATCTGTCCCACTTCAGCATCATGGGCACGGCCAAAGGGGCCTACGGCGTCGAGGCCGACAGCGACAAGGCGACGTTCGAGAAGGTCAGTATCGAGACGAAGATCGGCGTCAAGAAGGACATCAAGCTCAAGGTGCCGTTCATCATCGCCGGGATGGGCTCGACCAATGTCGCCCTGCAGAACTGGGCCGGCCTCGGCGGCGGCGCGGCCATCGCCGGGACCATCCTGACGATCGGCGAGAACGTCTGCGGCATGGACGACAAGACGGAGCTCAAGAACGGCCGCGTCGTCCGCTCGCCTGACATGGAATTCCGCATCAAGTCCTTCCGCGACTGGCAGGACGGCTACGGCGACGTCGTCGTCCAGTCCAACGTCGAGGACACGCGGCTCGGCACCCAGGAATACGCCATCGAGAAATTGGGCATCGAGACCGTCGAGCTCAAGTGGGGCCAGGGGGCCAAGGACATCGGCGGCGAGGTCAAGATCAAGACCGTCAAGAAGGCCCAGGCCCTGAAAAAGAAGGGCTATATCGTCCTGCCCGATCCCGAGGACCCCAACGTCATCGCCGCCTTCGAAAAGGGCAGCTTCAAGGAGTTCGAGCGACACTCCCGCCTCGGCATGGTCGAGGAGGACAGCTTCATGAAACGGGTCGAGGAGCTGCGCAAGCTCGGCGCCAAGCACGTCTTCCTCAAGACGGGCGCCTACCGGCCGGCCGACCTGGCCCGGGCGGTCAAATACGCCTCCAAGGCCAAGCTCGACCTTCTGACGGTCGACGGTGCCGGCGGCGGCACGGGCATGAGCCCCTGGCGGATGATGAACGAGTGGGGCGTCCCGACCGTCGAGATCTGGTCCCTGACCTGGAGATTCGCCGACCAGCTGGCCAAGCAGGGCGAGTTCGTTCCCGACCTGGCCTTCGCCGGCGGCATCACCTTCGAGGACCAGATCTTCAAGGCCCTGGCCCTCGGCGCCCCCTACGTCAAGGCCGTCGGCATGGCCCGTTCGCCCTTGGCCGCATCCATGGTCGGGAAGACCATCGGTGGCCGCATCAACGACGGCCAGGTCCCGGTTTACATCGAACGCTTCGGCAACAGCAAGGACGAGATCTTCGTCACCGCGCCCGAGCTTCGGCGGCGCTTCGGGGACCGGTTCGAGGAGCTCCCGACGGGCGCCATCGGCGTGTACACGTACTTCAAGCGGCTGAGCCAGGGCCTTCGTCAGATGATGGCCGGCGAACGCAAGTTCAGCTTGGATTACATCACCCGCGACGACATCGCGTCCCTCACCAAGGAAGCGACGGACATCAGCGGCATTCCGTTCATCACGGACGTCGACAAGGACGAGGTCCAGAAGATCCTCAAGGCGAAGTAAGCGTTCCCAAGGATCGCGTTCTCACAGGGGCCGGAGTTTTCCGGCCCCTTTTTTTTGACCGCACAGGCGGGCCCCCTTCCCTCACGGGAGCCTTGGAGCGATATCCTTCGCCGCAAGACGACGGACGCCCGCCTTCCGGGCGTCTTCTTTTTACCGCGCCTTCCCTATATAATGAAAGTCTGCCCGGACTCCGGCATGACGGGAGGTCCCGATGATCGCTCTCAATGACGTTCTGGCCCTTCTCGACGGCGAGCTCCTCACCCCGACGACCTCCCCTGAGGCGGCCTTCCGGAGGGTCTTCGCCTCCGACCTCATGAGCGACGTCCTGGCCGCAGCGGAGCCCGGTTCGCTTCTCCTGACCGGCCTGGCGAATGCCCACGTCGTCTGCACCTGTTCCGTGGCCGATCTCGCCGGCGTCGTCTTCGTCCATGGGAAGCGCCCCGGGCCTGACGTCATCGGCCAGGCCCAGGCCAAGAGCCTGCCTCTCATCGCGACAAAGATGACCATGTTCGAGGCCTGCGCCCGGATGGCCGGGCGGGTCGAGGATGGAGGCCATGGCCGCCGCTGAGCCCGTCTACCGCAAGGAATTCCCCGTCAAGGGAGGGGACTTCGCCAAAGCCGGCGCCGCCGCATGCGAGATCAAGGAGCTCCTGAAGGACCTTGGGATCGACTCTTCGACTGTGCGACGGGCGGCCATCGTCGCCTACGAGTCGGAGATGAACGTCATCATGTACGCCACTGAAGCCTGTATGGACCTGACCGTCTCCCCCGAGGAGATCCATCTTATCGTCGACGACCGCGGCCCCGGCATCGCCGACGTCGAGCTGGCCCTTACGGAAGGCTATTCGACGGCGACGGCAGAAATGCGGGAGCTCGGCTTCGGCGCCGGCATGGGCCTGCCGAATATCAAGCGGAACGCCGACGTTTTCGCCATCGACTCGAAAGTAGGCCGGGGGACGCGCCTCGATATCATCATCCGCACGAACGGACACCTCAAGCCATGAACGACAAGAACTTCCATGCTATCCACATCACCAAGGACAAGTGCATCGGCTGCGTCCGCTGCATGTCCGCCTGCCCGACCCGGGCCATCCGGGTCGCGGACGGCAAGGCCCGCATCATCGACCAGCTCTGCATCGACTGCGCCGAGTGTCTCCGCGTCTGCCCCCACGAGGCCGTCCATTCCCATACGACCTTGTTCGCCTCGCTCGAAGCGTTCGAGTACAAAGTCGCCATCCCCTCGACCGTGATCTACGGCCAGTTCGGCCCGACCGTTGTCCCGAACGAGATCCTCTCCGCCCTGCGCCGGGTCGGGTTCGACGAGGTCTACGACCTCAGCTCGATCTGCGAGCTCAACTGCGCGGCGACCGAAGAGTATCTCAACGAGCACCCCCAGCCCCGGCCGTACATCACCGCGACCTGTCCCGTCGTCGTCCGCATCATCCAGCGGCGCTATCCATCGCTTTGCGGCCAGATCCTGCCGATCGAGCCGCCGCGGGAGATCGCGGCCAAGATCCTGCGGACCATCCTGCCGAAGGCGCTGGGAATTCCGGCCGAGAAGATCGGCATCATCCACATCACCCCGTGCCCGGCCAAGATCGTGTCCATCAACAGCCCGGCGACCCTGGCCAAGTCCTACCTGGACGGGGCCATCTCCATCCGGGACATCTTCCCCCAGATCCTCAAGGCCCTGCGCAAGAGCGATGAGGACTCCATGATGCGCCATCTCTTCCCGGAGACGCTCTTCAGCGGCACGGGCATGGGCTGGCCGCTCTCGGGGGGGGAAACGCGCGGCCTCAAGAGCCACCGGGCCGTGGCCGTCTCCGGCATCCGGGACACCATGCGGGTCCTCGACGAGGTCGAGGGCGGACTGCTCCGGGACATCGACGTCCTCGAATGCACGGTCTGCCCCGACGGCTGCGTGGGCGGGCCCCTCGGGGTAGAGAACCGCTTCCTGGCCAAGAGCCGGATCCTCGAGCTCGTCGCCGCCGCCGGGGAGCACGCCGTGGTCGACCAGAAGGACGTCAGCCGGCTCTATCACAAGAACTTCCTATCGTTCGACCACCCGGTGGCGGCCACGGAACCGCGTCCCTTGGACCACGATCCGGCCAAGGCCATCGACAAGGCCAAGCTCCGGGAGAAGCTGGCCGCCGATCTGCCCCAGAAGGATTGCGGCGTGTGCGGGGCGCCCGATTGCCGGACCCTGGCCGACGACATCGCCCGCGGCTACGCCTGCCTCGAGGACTGCCCCTTCGTCAAGGGCAGGAAGGAGAAGCGATGACACTCAGCGACCTGGTGACGCGTCTCGATCTCGAAGTCTTCACGGCGGGGGTCCCGCTCGACCGCCCCGTCCTCGGCGGATACGCGAGCGACCTCCTGTCGGACGTCATCGGCCACGGCCGTCAGGGCGACCTCTGGGTGACCATGCAGGTCCACCCGAACATCATCGCCGTCGCCGTCCTCAAGGACCTGGCCGGGATCGTTCTGGTCAACGGGCGGGAGCCGGCGGCGGAAACCGTGGAACAGGCGGCCCGGGAGAAGATCCCTCTCCTCGGCGCCCGGTCTGGAGCATTCGACCTCTCCGGCAGGCTCTACTCGCTGGGTATCAAGGGGAGCTGATGGCCCTCCGGCGTCTCCGGGCCGATCTCCACATCCATACCTGTCTCTCCCCCTGCGGCGAGCTGACGATGTCGCCGCGCTCCGTCGTCCGGCGGGCCCGGGAGTCCGGGCTCGACCTCATCGCCGTCACCGATCACAACACGACCGAGAATGCGGACGCCGTGATCGAGGCCGCCGCCGGGACGGGCCTGGCCGTCCTCCCCGGCATCGAGATGACGACTTCGGAGGAGATCCACATCCTCGGTTTGTTCGAGGCGGGGACCGCTCTCGGTGCTTTTCAGACCGAAATCTACAGGAATCTGCCGGACCTCCCCTCGAAGATGAAATTCGTCGACGACCAGGTCATCGTCGACGCGGCGGACGACGTGACCGGCTTCTGCCCGCGCTGCCTTTTCGGGGCGACCCTTTTCTCCGTCCATGACGCAGTCGACCTCATCCACGGCCACGGCGGCCTGGTCATCGCCTGTCACATCGACCGGGAGTCGTTCAGCATCGTCTCCCAGCTCGGGTTCATCCCGCCCGGCCTCAAGCTCGACGCGGTCGAGGTCTCCTCCCGGATAAGCGCGGCCGAGGCCAAAACCGCGTTCGGGCCGTTCGACGATCTCCCTATCGTCCGCTTCTCCGACGCCCACAAGCCGGAGGAGATCGGAACGGCCGTGACCGATTTCCTGGTCGAAAGCCCCGCGCTCGAAGAGATCCGCAAGGCCCTGGCGGGCCAGGACGGCCGGAAGGTCATCGCATCATGATGGAGGATCTCTCGCTCCACGTCCTCGACATCGCCGAGAACGCCGTCGCCGCGGGCTCGACGCGGATCCGCATCGCGGTCAA
>Ga0326732_1000020_pt1 | contig 39870 bp, 43 predicted proteins | sample MHFSIPfraction_4_FD_207644 | JGI IMG/M metagenome (GOLD analysis project Ga0326732, IMG submission 207644) | Lab enriched peat soil microbial communities from Michigan Hollow, Ithaca, NY, United States - MHF12FN SIP fraction | ecosystem: Environmental > Terrestrial > Soil > Wetlands > Peat...
AGGCGGTTTGGGAGTATGGTGTCTCCCTGGCCGAAACTGCACGTCAACTCGGAGTAACGACGAGCGCCGTCAGCCAGATGCTCAAGAAGAAATAAAGGAATGGAACGCTTTGAATGGGTAACTTGCTGACAGATGATGCATAGTTGTCGTTGTTTGTATTAATCAACAACGTCCCTGAGTTTTGCTCTCCTTCGCCAGCTTTCGGCCACCGGAAACGACGGGGAGTTCTTCTTTCCCCAGCCGGTCGGGGGAGAGTTGCGCTGGGTGGTGGCCTGGTCGCGCATTTTCGCCGAATCGGAGTGCCTGTGCGCTATCAACACCAGCCTGGAGCACGACCTTTCGGTGTGGGCGGTGGTCGACCGGAAGCTGCATCCTGCCGGTAGCGTGATGAGCTGCCGGTTCTCGACCTCGGAGCCTCAGGTCGGCCTGGAGACGGCCGTCGGGACGGCATGCGGGGCGTCGATCCGGATCACTGTCCCCGCAGGCGGTTTCGTGGTGTACCGCTGAGTTTTTCTGATTTCCCCCTGAACAGAAACGGCACCCCCATGACCCGCGTGTTCATTCCTGCGATAACGACCGTGGCACTGCTCGCCTTCCTGCTCTTTGCCGGTTCCGGCAAGATCCGGAAGCAGCTGAAATTTACCGGAGACGGTGATCTCGATGCGCGTCTCACCTATCAGCTTGTCCTTTCGGCGTGCGCGGCGCTCTCGCTCGGAGCGGCATACCTGATTGCTCCCGCAAACCTCGTCCACTATTTTTCGTTCGGTTCGATCGATGCCCCGGCAGAGCCTCTTGCGCTGTTCGGTATCGGGGAGGGCGAGCGGTGGGGTACTATCGGGCTTTCCCTGGGCCTGATCATCAGCGTTGTTACGGCCCTGGTCATGTATTTCGATCTTCGGAGGGCAGGTATCGGCCCGCACCTGCCGGAAGGTGCCGGCTGGGTACTTCTGCTTTCGCTCTCGAACGCCTTCGGCGAGGAGATGATCTGCAGGGTGGGATTGCTCGTTCCCATGACCGGGCAGCTCGAACCGGCATCCATATGCATGCTCTCCGCCGTGATCTTCGGTCTGCCGCATTACCTTGGCAGGCCCTCTGGCCTCTCGGGTGTCATTCTTGCCGGCATTCTCGGCTTCATCCTTGCCAAATCGGTACTTGAAACCGGCGGCTTTTTCTGGGCCTGGAGCATCCACTTCGTGCAGGATGTGCTCATCATCGGCGCTCTGTTCCTGATGCAGGCTCGAACAAGGCAGGTTGGTTCCGAAGCCGGCAGTTAAAAGGCACCTCTAAAAACTTGTTCCACGAGTCAATTGCTGCGTTGGTCCCGACAAGTCGGGATCGAAATCCTCATCCCGACTTGTCGGGACTCCGGTTTCTGCGCTCCGTCCGCCTTGTTCTCGGGGCGCTAACGACACTTTTTAGAGGTGCCCTGGACGGAACCGCATGTTAGCGGAGCCGGGAACGGCGTAAAAGGAAAGAAGAGACTCAGCTCGAACAAACAGGCCCAAGCGCTTCGGAATGTTGTAGTTGTGACGAACTGATTTTTAAGTCGAAGGGAATTTTGTGTATTTTATGACGAGATAAGGCTGTTAAAGAGGCGGCTGTTCATGCGCAATTGACAAAGCGGGCGACATGCCATACTTTCCGCCACTCTTTTGCTACTCACTTGCTGGAAGGCGGGTATGACATCCGGACTGTTCAGGAGTTGCTTGGGCATAATTATGTGCGCACAACCATGATCTACACGCATGTTCTGAATCGTGGACCGTCTGGTGTTCGCAGTCCAGTTGACGGGCTGTGAGCAGTGTTCTTATGCTGATCCGTATAAGAAGCAGAAATAAAAAGTAATGCAAGGCTTAAAACACTAAATCTTATAAGGCTAACAGTTTTATGCCGGTGTTTCGATTGCATCTTATATGGGTTGTAATTCAAAAATTCGCAGTTTATGCGGATCAGTCTAAACATTGTTAGCCTCCAATAGCTCAACGAGGAGCCTCAATGGGAAATTCCGATAGTCTCTCGGCTACTGAGCTGAAAGCGCGATTGAAGGAGCTTGAAAGAGAGTACGAACTGGCACGCGAGGGTTTGCGCAGTGGCTTCTACAAGACCGCGATGGCAATGGTCTCCGGTCTAGTTTCTCTAGGCGTGGCGGCTTTTGTTTTTGTTTCTCGTGGCCCCGGCTTTATCGATGGGTGGCAATTAATCGTCATCTTCGGAATCATGGCAGTGGCCTTGGTGATCTACTATTCGTTTGTCTTTGGTCGCTCCGCGAAGCTCAGAGCAGAAATATCGAAAACCAAGAAACTCATAGAGGTGTCATCGGGTGAGAATGTCAGAGGCTAACCCGTCGGTCGAGAGGGACGCTCCGCAAGCGGGCGATGCCCGCTCGCTCCGCGCCCCTCACCTCCAACGTTAGATCTCAAATCCGAAACAAAGGGAGTATATGAAGACTACAGAAATAAATTCCGTACAGGATTTGATAGAAGCCCTTGAAGCTGACAACGATGGGTATCCCGGCTTTACCTGGTATCGAGGCCACGCCGAAGCATCTTGGGCCTTGGTGCCCGGATATTACCGTTTAAACAACGCTCCATCGGAGTCGACTTTGATCAAGAGATTCAAGCAAAGCGCTGCAATGTTGATCTCGGCAACTCCGAAGGATTCCTTTGACTGGCTTTTCCTCATGCAGCACTACGGTGTTCCAACACGGCTCCTTGATTGGAGTGAGAACCCCCTCGTCGCATTGTATTTCGCAGTTTCCTCTTACGATGAACACACTGGAAAGGACGCCGCGCTTTGGTCTTTGCGACCATCCGAGCTCAACAAAAATGCAGGAATAAGCGATGCTGATGAAGAGTATTTCGTTCCTTCCTTCGAGGATGATGAGCTCTCAAACTACTCAGTCGAAATTTTAAGGCAAAACTCAAGAAGCCAGTTAAAACCACTTGCCACTATTGCAACTAGAAACAACTCTAGGATTCAGGCTCAGCATGGAGTGTTCACGATTCACCACAACGACAAGATAGCAATTGAAGATGTCGGTGATTCGTCTCAAGTCATCAAGTACGTAATTCCAGACCAGTCGCGCGATAAAATGAAAAAACAACTGCAGGTATTAGGCTTTACAAAGTTCCAGCTATTTCCGGAACTGGCCAGTATTGGCGACGTAATCAAAGGAGAGCTGTCATGAGCTTCATTAAGACAGGTCCGGTGAAGAATAGCACGATCATGCTTCTTTATTCGGAGCGTGACTATATCATGCTTGATCCTCCCTACCAACGGATGGGGGGGGTATGGACTCTGGAGAAAAAGCAACTTCTTATCGACTCCATTCTCAACGATTACGATATCCCGAAAATGTATTTTCACGTTCTTTCGCCTAACCGGGAAGCCGCTGGCGACTGCGAATACACTGTAATTGATGGGAGGCAGCGTCTAGAAACCATATGGGAGTTTATTGATGGGGGATTCTATCTTTCTAATGATTTTGAATATCAAAGAGACCCGTCAATCAAGCTCTCCGGATTAAGCTACGACGATATATCTCAAAAGCATCCACGAATCAAAATTCAATTCGACTCCTTCATATTGCCTGTGGTTGGAGTTGAAACAGATGATGATGACCTAATTGAGGATATGTTTTCCCGCCTGAACGAAGCCGTTCCCCTGAATGCCGCAGAAAAGAGAAATGCTATCGGTGGTGACTTAGTTAGGACGATCAGGGAAATCGCAGACCACCAATTCTTTACTAGTAAAGTTAGTTTTACAAATCGGCGCTACCAACATCGAGAAGTTGCAGCGCGGATGCTCCTTGTTGAAGATTGCCTACACAACATTGGTAGATTGATAGACACGAAGAAGGTCTATCTAGACTCTTTAGCGAAGAGATATTCTCAAGGCAACAAAGAAGTCATCGACCGCCTTAAGCATGAGGTGATTCGAGTACTTGATTATATGATCGGTGTGTTTGGGGATAGTGACCCTTTGCTGAGAGCCCAGGGTAACGCAGTTGTTTATTACCTCTTATTCAAAAAGGCCTCTGAGCTTGATTCCATTGAAAAGTTGGAGCGCCGTTCGTTTATCGACTTCGGGGAGGAACTACGAGCGAACCGGCAGAGGGCTGAGGAATCCTATGAGGAATCTTCATTCGAGCTGCTGGAATATGACCGCCTGACTCAGCAAGGAACAAACGATGCGTCGAATATCAGGGAGAGGGTTGCTGTATTGGCAAGATGGCTCGGTCTCGGCGAAGTGGAGATCTAACAATACGTTGCAGGAGACGTTTGACCCGCTGCGCACCCTTGCTGTCGCAAGGGCACACACCGTCTCAAACGCGCCTGAACGTGAGCGTTAGACAACATCCCAACCTTACTCATATGCCCACAAAGAAATCGGAAAAGCCTGTCCGCTCGCCTTGCTCCGAGTGCGGAAAAAGCACAATGCACGACGTGCTTTGCGCCCATCACGATGATTGTGGTGACGAATACCACTGTGCCATTTCTCATATGGTTGTGAAGTGCCGAGGCTGCGGCAGTACATCGTTTCGATATGTATTCGCCGACTATGAGGACGCGTACCCAATATCGGATGGGGAATGGGAAGTCCCGAAGACTATTAAGACCTATCCGAAATTCATCGAGAATCACACTGAATTGGATGGCATTCATTGTGTTCCGGAGATCGTCGGGGAAATCTATGAGGAATCGCTCATCGCGATCCAAGAGGGGGCCGGAATTCTTGCAGGGCTTGGCTTGCGCGGAACAATAGAGGCAATTTGCAACGAGCGATCTATTGCCGGAAAGAATCTTGAGGTTCGAATTTCAAAGCTCGCATCGCAGGGACTGATATCTCAAAAAGATGCTGAGCGCCTGCATGCCATACGTTTTCTCGGCAATGACGCGGCACATGACATAAAGAAGCCCACGGATAGGCAGATTGCAATAGCTCTTCGAATAATCGAGCACCTAATCGTCACCGTGTACATTCTCGACAATCAGGTAAAAGGCAAACTCGATACGATCGTTACGGAATACGAAGACTTTACGAAACTGCTGAAATCCCATCTGAAAGAGTATTCATCTGGCGACGAATTCCCCCTCGCGAAATTCCTCGCAAAGGACGTCCGACGAATTCAAGGAGCGCTGTCGCACATGGAATCTCAGTTGATTGCGGAGATTCAGGCGGGATCGTTTACGGCTTTGTCGGTGGGTAAGGTCGACACTTTCGGTGCATCGCCAGGAAAACTACAGCATTTCAAGTTGCCAAAATGATGTTGTCTAACCTCTCATTCCACCGGACTTGCGCGAGAAGCTGCGCAGGCCGGTGAATTCAAACGTTAGGCGGCTGAAACTGTGCGGCTTCGTCAGACCACGGTTTGATTTATTTTAGCGTTTCGGCGAGTACTACTTCCGCGACTTCGGTGTCATGGGCGACTTGCGCACGGAGCCAGTAGCCGTTGGAAAGTCCGAAGAAACGGCACAGGCGAAGGTCAGCATCCGCAGTGACAGCGCGTTTGCCTGCCACAATATCGCCAATCCGCTGCGGCGGTACGCCGATCTCCCTGGCGAGGCGATAGCGCGAAATGCCTATCGGGATGAGAAACTCCTCCAGAAGCAATTCTCCGGGGGTGACTGGGGCAAGCTTTTCTATAATAGTTCTCCTCAGCGATAGTCTACGATCTCGACATCATGATGCACCTGATCAATGAATGAAGTGGCTTGCTGTACTGGCTGACCTCAACGTTTTGCGTTGAAGGGCGGACACGCAATAGATGACGCTTCGAGATAGGTCAGAACTTTGGTATCGCTCCGTGTCTGATTCTCATTGCCTCCGTAGACCAGATATGATTTTTTAACCCGATCGCCTAGGATTTTACGGGCTTTATGCAACGATGCGAAGGCTTCACCTGAAACGGTTTGTCCGGATTTGATTTCTGTAACCACAAGTCCATCGCCTTCTTCGAAGACAAGATCGGCTTCCAGACCGTTGCTGTCCCGATAAAAATTGAGCTGTGGATGTTTACCCTGATTGAGGAGCCCTTTCATGATTTCAAGCACTACAAGATTTTCGAAGAGCTGCCCTTTCAGGGGATGGACATCGAGATGTGATTCTTCCCTGATTCCTATGAGCCATGCGGCAAGCCCCACATCGCAGAAATAGAGTTTCGGCGATTTTGTCAGGCGCTTGCCGATGTTTGCAAACCATGGCGGCAGAAGGAAAATGATGAATGAGGCTTCAAGCAGTGACAGCCACTCCCGGGCCGTTACACTCGAAATGCCGGTATCTGCTGCGAGGCTGTGCAGATTGAGCAGTTGACCGGTCCTTCCTGCTGCCAGTCGGACAAACAGCTCGAACTGCCTGATATTCCGGAGGTTGATGAGTTCCCGAAGGTCGCGTTCAACGTATGTGGCAAAATAGTCTCCAAGAGCGACTGTTGGATCGAGATGGTCAGCATGAATACGAGGGTAGCCTCCGGCATGCAGAAGCCGGTCAATGTTTGTGGAGGCACCGTATGCAAGAATTTCAACAATGGAGAGCGGCAGGAGCGTGCAGAGTGCTGTACGTCCGGCAAGTGACTGACTGATGTGACGGTTGAGTTCGAACTGATGGCTGCCGGTCAGAATGAACTCTCCTGCACGCTTGTTCTCATCGACTCTAACCTGTATCCATGAAAGAAGTTCTGGTACCCTCTGGATTTCATCGATGACGGCTCCATGAGGAAACTGAGAGAGATATCCTGCAGGGTCAGATAGCGCGAACTCTCTGATATCAGGACGCTCAAGATTGCTGTAAGGTTTTTCCGGAAAACAGGCTTTGCACAAGGTGGTTTTTCCGGACTGCCTTGGCCCGGTTACCGTCACCACAGGGTATTGGGATGCACGGGACTTCAGAGTGACAGCAAGATCTCGAGCAATCATGGTTATGCAATTTTAAAGTTCTGATTAAAATTTGCATATTTTCCTGTTAAATACAAATCAAGGCACGGACAACCCGGAAAACGCTCGTCACCATCCCCAGGCTGAAGGATATCAAGGAGGTCAAGGACATCAGGGGGCACCCCTTGCCAACAAATTATGATGACTACCCGTTATTGGGTCGTTCTTCTCTTACATTGTCCACTCAGTCCACCTCTTACATTCGTCCACAAAGTCCACTTCGTCCACTTTCTCTTCGCCGGGAGCGCCATCCCGAAAGCTCTCGGACGGCGCTCCCGGGATTTGAAGCCCGGTGGCGGATTTTCTCTTTTATGACTCGTGACTTTGTGCCTCGTTCCTCGTCACTCGTCACACGTCACTATTTTTCTTACCTTGATTATCAATTATCAACTATCCATTATCCATTGATCAGCGATGTTTACCGGGATTATCAAGGATGTCGGCACTGTCGCGGGGAGCGCGCCGCGAGGCGGAGGCCTGAGGTTGCGTGTCAACTATACCTCGGAGTCCGAATTCGGCGACCTGTCGGTCGACGAGAGCGTGAGCGTGAACGGCGCCTGCCAGACGGTCGTTGCCTGCGGCGCGGGGTGGTTTGAGGTCGATACGGTCGAAGAGACCCTGAAGAAGACCACCTTCGGCTCCTTCCGTCCCGGCACGAAGGTCAATCTCGAACGGGCCGTCCGACCGATGGACCGGCTCGGGGGCCATTTCGTCCTTGGCCACGTTGACTGTGTGGGCCGGGTGTCCCGCATCGAGGACGCGGGGGAGAGCCGTACGGTTTCGATCGCCTTTCCGGCTCAGTTCGACCCCTGGATCGTGCCGGTCGGTTCGATCGCCATGGACGGCGTGAGTCTTACGGTGGCCGGAGTGACCTCCGGCATGCTCACTGTCGCCCTGATTCCCTATACGCTCGGCAACACTACCATCGCGGCGTTGCGGGAGGGGAGCGAGGTGAACCTCGAGTTCGACATACTCGGCAAGTACGTAGCCCGGCAGCACCAGGTTGCGGGCACGGAAGGCAAGGCGAGCCGCATCAGCGAAACGTGGCTGACGGAGCAGGGCTTCTCATGACGGCGGCAGGAGATCTTTCCCAGCAGGAGCTGTTCGGCAACAGAGGAGGCGAGGCGGACTCCCGCCGGTTCCAGCCGCTTGCCGAACGGGTAAGGCCGATGCTCATCGACGAGCTGTTCGGCCAGGAGCACCTGGTGGGGCCGAAGGGTCCGGTGAGGAGGTACCTCGAACAGGGACGCATCCCCTCGATGATCTTCTGGGGTCCTCCCGGTTCGGGCAAGACCACCCTGGCAGAGGTGTGCGCCCGGTCGCTGAACTACCGGTTCGAGCAGCTTTCGGCCACCGACGCGGGGGTCAAGGATGTACGGCGGGTGCTCGAGACGGCCGAAAAGACCCGGAGGATCGAGAACCGCCAGACGCTGCTCTTCATCGACGAGATCCATCGCTTCAACAAGTCCCAGCAGGACACGCTCCTGCACGCCATCGAGCAGGGTCTGATCGTGCTGATCGGCGCGACGACCGAGAATCCCTCGTTCGAGGTGAACCGGGCCCTGCTTTCCCGCATGCAGGTCTATATACTCCAGCCGCTCGGCGACGGGGAGGTGCGGCAGGTGGTCGAGCGGGCGATCAGGTCCGATGAGACCCTCGCCGGCGCCGGAGTCGAGGTGGCGGACATGGAGTTCCTCTTGCAGTATGCCGGAGGTGACGCGCGCAAGGCGCTGAACGCGCTCGAGGCCGCCCTTTCGCTGCTTCCTGCCGATACGCATCACGCCGTGCTTGACCGGATGCTTTTCGAGCAGGCGTTGCAGCATCGGGCCCCCGAGTATGACAAGGGAGGGGAGTCGCATTACGATACGGTTTCCGCCTTCATCAAGTCGATGCGTGGTTCGGATCCGGATGCGGCCCTGGTCTGGATGTCGAAAATGATCGCGGGAGGCGAGGACCCGAAATTCATCGCCCGGCGCATGGTGATCTTCGCCAGCGAGGACGTCGGCAACGCCGATCCCTATGCCATCACGCTGGCCATGTCGGTCTTCCATGCCGTGGAGGTGATCGGCATGCCCGAAGCGCGTATCAACCTGGCGCAGGGGGCCACCTACCTGGCGAGCTGCCCGAAATCGAACGCGAGCTACATGGCGCTGAACGAAGCCTCGGCAGAGGTGAAGGCAGCCGGTCCGCTCACGGTGCCGCTCCATCTGCGCAACGCTCCGACTACGTTCATGAAGGAGATCGGCTATGGCGAAGGGTACCGGTATCCGCACAGCTTTCCCGGCCATTTCGTCCGACAGGGTTATTTTCCCGAACAGATCGAGCCCAGGGCTTACTACCGTCCGGATGCCGAGGGGAGGGAGAAGTATCTGAAGGAGCGGCTCGATGCGCTCTGGCCGGACCGTCATGGCGGCTGATTGCCGTAATTCTTCCGTTGAACTATATTTCAGTTCATCAACCAATCTCGAACCCGGAGCCATGAGCCTGAACCGAATCACTCTCTCGTTAGCCGCATTGCTGCTGATCACCGGCCTTGCCGGAAAGCTCTACGCCGCCGAACCGGAGGCCCCGCAGAAGCTTGCGGTCAGCCTCGACGAAGCCGTCCGCATCGGCATGAGGCATAACCGCGCCCTTGAGATCGCGAGACTCGACCGGCGGATGGCCGGCCAGAAGGTCAGGGAGTCATGGGCCGAGGTGCTGCCGCATGTCACCTCCGGCTTCAACTATACCCGCACGCTGAAGCCGACGGTGATGTTCTTTCCGGTCGGCGCGCTCACGGGCGGGGACCCGAACCAGATCAGCACGATCGAGGTGAGCCAGGACAACTCGTACATGGCGTCGGTCACCCTGAACCAGGCGATCTTCAAGCTCTCGGCGATCGCCGGGATCAGAGCCTCGTCGCTCGTTCGCAAGATCAGCGATGAATCCTACCGGCAGACAAATGCCGAGGTGGTGACCTCGATCCGACGGGCCTATTATGACGCACTGATCTCATCCGAAAAGCTCAGGCTGGTCGAGCAGAGCATCTCGAGGTGGGAGGCCGCCCGGAAGGATACCAACGCTCTTTTCAGGCAGGGGGTGGCGGCGGACATCGACACCCTGAAAGCCTTCCTTTCCGTCGAGAACCTCAAGCCGGATCTCATCCGGACGACGAATGAGGTATCCATCACGGCGACCAGGCTGAAGACGGTCATGGGTGTCAGCCAGGATACCCAACTCACCCTGACCGATTCGCTGACCTTCCGCGACAAAGCGTTTCCGCATGACGTGGCGACCGCCTATGTCGAGGCGGTCGAGAAGCGGCCGGATGTGCGTGGCCTCTCCTATCAGTTCGATGCCGAGAAGGAGAAGGTGACCGCGGCACGTTCCGAAGGACTCCCCACGCTCGGCGCGTTCGGACAGCTTCAGACCCAGACGCAGTTCAACGACGGCGCCCCCATCGACAAGAGCCGATGGCCGGTCTCCTCGACGGTCGGATTGCAACTCAGCATACCGATTTTCTCAGGGTTCGGCTCCAGCGCGAGGGTCGAGCAGGCCAAAATCGCTCGGATGCAGACCCGCACAAGGTTCGAGGACCTGAAGGAGCAGGTACGGGCGGACGTCGAGGTCCGCATGTCCAATCTCGCCGAGTCCCGCAAGCGCATCGAAGTGCAGTCGAAAACGGTCAGTGTCGCAGAGCGCAGCTACAGAATCACGAGGCTGCGCCTTCGCGAAGGGGTCGGTTCCCGACTTGAACTGACCGACGCCGAACTTCAGCTCAACACGGCGAAGACCAATTACCTCCAGGCGATCTACGACTATCTCGTCGCATCGGCAGAGCTTGAAAAATCGCTGGGACGCATCGTTCCGGAAGATCAGGGCTCCTGACGCCGTCGTTCGGCCCTGCAGACGAATACCGAAGCCTTCGCGGGGTCGGAGCCGTTGAGGATCGACCTTCCGGCGCATGCGGCTGCACGCGCGGCCGACCGGATGCCGAAGCGGCGACCGGCCATGGTCGCGGAGAGTTTTTCACTGTACCAGACATTGTAGAGCGTGTCGGGCGCGAAGGCCCTGATGTCGACAACCGAGAAGCCGTGCCTTGCCAGCAGGCGCCCGAGGGTTTCCGGCGTGAAGTGGTAGAGGTGCCTGGGGGCGTCGAGCGCGATCCATCCGGCGACATAGGTCGCGGCGTCGTAGCTGTCCACGTTCGGAAGGGCGATGACCAGCCGGCCATCGGGTTCAAGCATCCTGAAGGCGGAGTCGAGGGCGGCTCCGATGCGGTGGATGTGTTCGAGGACATGCCAGAGGACGATACGGTCGAAACAGCATCCGAAAGGGGTTTCGTCGATGGCGGTTTCATGGATGTGGGTGAGTCCCGACCTCCTGGCTGCCGATGCCGCTAGATGGTCAGGTTCTATCCCCCAGAGGTTCTGCGCCGGGATGCCGTACTTGCGGCGCAGGCGGTTGAGCAGGCGCCCGGTGGAACAGCCCGTTTCGAGGATCCGGACGGATCCTGCCGGTTTCCGCAGCCCGTCCATCACGATGGAGGCCTTCCTTCCCATGAGCACCGAACTTGCCAGGAGGTAGGCGCGGTCCCTCGCGGAGCCGGCGTTTCCGTTGTGCAGGAACGGGTCGTAGTCGCGGGGAGGGTAGTGTCCTGAAGCTTCAGACTCTTCGGGTCTCGGGTTGAGCATGAGCAGCCCGGAGGTGTTCGACCGGACAATCGGCCAGGTGGATCCCCCGAGGTCGAACCGGTCGGGCGCCTCGATCCAGGGCGAGAAGTCCCGGTCGCCTGAGATGGGGCATGGGACCAGTTCCATCAGGAGGCCTAACCCGGCTGTCCGCCCTTCAGCGTGGCTATGGCCTCACGGAGCTGAAGGTAGGTCTTGCGGAGGTCGTTGCTCAGCACCTTCGTATCGCCGAGCACCGGCATGAAGTTCGTGTCGCCCTCCCAGCGGGGCACGATGTGGAAGTGGATGTGGGTGTCGACGCTTCCGCCGGCCACCTTGCCCAGGTTGGCGCCGAGGTTGAATCCCTGGGGTTTCAGGGTGATTTTCAGGGCCTGCATGCAGAGATCCGACATCTGCATGATCTCCAGCCTCGTCGGGTCGTCGAGATCGCTGAACTCCGGAGTCTGCATGTAGGGGATGACCATGAGGTGGCCGCAGTTGTAAGGGTAGAGGTTCAGGATCGCAAAGCAGTGTTCGCCCCGGCAGAGCACATAGCGCTCCTCGTCCTCTTCGGGAGGAATGTCTGCGAAGACCGATTTGCCTTCGGTGGGCGAGGGTTTTTCATCCTTGAAGGACTGCATGTAGACCTCACGCCATGGAGAGTACATTCTTTGCATGGTGCAGCGAATGCATTGATGGAAAAGTGTAAGAGAAACGAACGTGTACCAAAGGTGGGACTCGAACCCACACGAGTTTGCACCCACTGGATTTTGAGTCCAGCGCGTCTACCAGTTCCGCCACTTTGGCCTGTCAGACATGTGCGAGAGAAGGGACTCGAACCCTTACGCCTCACGGCACCAGTTCCTAAGACTGGCGTGTATACCAATTTCACCACTCTCGCGTCATGAAGTGCTAATATACGCGGTTTTTTATCATAATAAAACTATCTTCTGAGTGGTTTTGGGGTTACCTCCACGGACAAAATTCACTGATCATCCTCCTGGTTTTCAATGCACCCTGACTTACGCCGGTTCGCCTCCCTCGTCTCCTGGGTCATCAGCCCGGTGGTCGTCGCTCCGGCAGCCTACCTCGCCATCGTGATGCTGGGGTACGTCTCCTTTCCACGTCATCTCTCCTGGTTTTTCGTGCTTTTCGTGTCGGCCACCGTCGCCCCGATGATGCTCATCTACGGACTGAAGAAGATCGGCAGGGTTTCGGACTACAACATCACCTTCAGGGAGCAGCGCTTTCTTCCCCTTCTGGTGCTTGTGGGCGTCAATGTGCTTGGCTATGAGCTGATGCTGCAACTGAACTCTCCGCGGCTCCTTTCGGGCATTCTGTTCTTCAACGCCGTCAACACGGTGTTCATCCTGCTGGTCACCCTCCAGTGGAAGATCAGCATCCATCTGTTCAGCCTTGCCTCGTCGATCGCCCTCGTCTATCTGCAGTTCGGCTCCCAGACGCTCTGGCTGCTCTTTGCGGTGCCGCTGCTCATGTGGTCGAGGATTTACCTCAGGGCCCATAATTTCATGCAGACGCTCGTGGGCGGCCTGATCGGCTTTCTGCTGATGTTCGCGGAGTTCAAATGGTGGCTTGCGCTGTGAAGAAGCGGCGATACGGTGTTGTGATCGTTACCTACGGCGAGGTCGAGAAGCTCACCGTGGGCACGCTTCTTCCGAGCTCCCGGAAGATCGTGCAGGTGGTCACACGTCAGATCGTCACGCTGCCCAAGGCGATGATCTACGCCCTTGGCGACTACCGTACGGTCAAGCACTATATCGACTGGAAGCTCAACCGCTACCGGTCGCGCCTGGTGGCCATCAACCGAAGCCAGAAGGATGGGGTGGCGCGCGAACTCGCATGGAGCACCAGGCTCGAGGAGATGGGGGTCGATGTCGAGGTCGAGGAGGCCTACTACTTCGTGCCGCCCTATCTCGAAACGGTGCTCGAAGCCTGTCGGCGCCGTCTGGACGGAGTGGTCGTGGTGCCCATGATTCCGGTCGAATCCGCATTCTCGTGCGGCGTAGCCTGCCAGATGGCCATCGACGTCTACGGCGAGGCCCTTCCCGGACGGGTGCGGGTGATGCACGGCCTGTGGAACCATGAGGAGCTCCACCGTATCTATCTCGATCACCTGTTCGGCTCCCTGCGTGGGGAGATGCGTCCTTCGACAGGCCGGAAGCCGGGCCTGGTGCTGGTCATCCACGGAACTATCGTCAGGAACAGGAAGGGCAACCCGCCATCCGTCTTTACCGGTCTGGAGGAGACCTACGCCTTCTTCAGGGTGATGCGCGACCGGATTCTCGGCGATCCCCGGAATGTGTTCGGCGAGGTGAAGCTCGGTTGCCTGAACCACACCGCGGGCGGGGAGTGGACATCCGATACGGCTGAAAAGGCGCTCGGTGAGCTCAGCGAGGCTGGGTATGAGGCCGTTGCCATGTTTCCTTTCGGCTATTTCGCAGACAACAGCGAAACCGATTATGAGGCGAAGCGACAGCTTGATGCTTCGGGAATCGGCCATACGCAGTATATTCCCTGCATCAACGCATCGCCGGACTTCTTCAGGTGGCTCGCAACCCGCATCGAGGAAGAGATCGGCCTGCTCGACCGGCAGCATGCGTTTTTTCTCGGCAATGAAATCGGTGAACCACCTAACGGAGCGGCATCATGAACGACATTCTCCCAGTTGAACCTTCGGCCGCCCTCGTCGATCCGGCGACTGAGCGCGACTACCGGATGGCGCTCGACTGCATAGCGGAAGGGGAGTACCCCAAGGCGCTGGAGATCCTCGACGCCGTTGCCGGCGAAGCATCCCGCAACGCCCGGGTGCGTTATGCGCGGGCGGTTGCGTTGCTGTCGAACGGCGAGTACCGGAAGGCAGGCACCGATCTCGTGTTCGCCGTCGCCCTCGACCGCACATTTCTTCCGGCTTACCGGCACCTCGGTTTCGTGTTGCTGACCATGGGCAAGGAGCTTGCGGCCATCAGGGTCCTCAAGGCGGCCATCGCTATCGACCCCGTATACATCGATGCATGGTGCGTGCTGGGTGACGTCTATATGGACCTCGGCGAGTCGGACAAGGCGCTCGAGGCCTTCGAGAACGCGCTCCGGCTCGAGCCCGGAAATCCTGAGCCGCACTGCAAGCTCGCCATGTACCATCTTTCGAAAGGGGACATGAAATCGCTCAGGCGCGAATATGAAGCCCTGCGTGAAATCGAGCCCGGCATGGCCGCGCAGATCGCAGAACTGCTTCCCTGATGCATTAGCTCAAGCTGGTACGACCTACCGGCAAACAACCATATAACGCAGGACAAGACGACGATGGGACTATTTCGCAAAAAAGAGAAGAAGCTGAATGCATTCATGAGGCACGGCCTGCCGCTCGTCTTCGCGGTCGCCTGGGCTCCGATGGTCTGGATGCTGCTCGCAGCCGTGCTCGGTCCCGTCATGGAGCGTCTGTTCAGCTCCTGGCAGCCGATAGTCGCCGTGCTGGTGGCCCTGACTGCGCTGGTGACTGGCGGTTTGAGTGTCATGTTTCGACGCTTCGGTTTAAAAATATTCGGAGAAAAAAGCGCATGATTAATTAATTAAGGACTCTTTTCTTGCTGACTTTACTGCTGCCGCCTCCGCTCGCTTTTTCTCTCGTTGGTGACCCTCTGAAAAAATCAGCATTTTGTCTGAAGTAGAACGGATTTTTTTTTATATTTGCCGCACTTGATTTGAGGCCATTTTTCCGATTGCAGCGGGGCTCCTGAGGATTCCCGGGCATAACGTCAAACAACAGCACATGGACCAGACGCTGACCGGTTTCGGTACCGTTTTCGTGTTTCTCCTTCTCGGCATCTTCTTCGTCGTCGCAGGATTCATCACGGCCAGACTGCTTCGCCCCAGCCGTCCCAACGCGGAGAAGAACTCGACCTACGAGTGCGGCGAGCCAGCCGTGGGGAGCGCCTGGGTCAAGTTCAACATCCGCTTTTATGTTGTCGCCCTGATCTTCATCATCTTCGACGTCGAAGTCGTATTCCTCTTTCCCTGGGCCACCGTGTTCAAGTCCCTCGGCGTTTTCGCACTTGTCGAGGTGCTGATCTTCGCATTCATCCTTATCCTCGGTCTTGTGTACGCCTGGGTCAAAGGTGACCTCGACTGGGTGAGGCCGACGCCGAACATCCCGAAAATGCCTGAACTGCCGGGTTGCGATACCGGCCGGGCCAAAGGATAATCTTACAATCATCATCGATTATACGCTATGGGTTTGCTTGATGCCAGGATATCGAACCGCAACGTCCTTGTGACCTCGGTCGACAACGTGATGAACTGGGCCCGTCTCTCTTCGATCTGGCCCATGGGTTTCGGTCTCGCCTGCTGCGCTATCGAGATGATGGCCACCAACGCATCCAACTACGATCTCGAACGCTTCGGTATTTTTCCCCGTTCGTCACCCCGCCAGTCGGATCTCATGATCGTCGCCGGTACGGTGACCATGAAGATGGCCGAGAAGGTCGTCACGCTCTACGAACAGATGCCGGAGCCCCGTTACGTGCTCTCCATGGGCAGCTGCTCCAACTGTGGCGGTCCTTACTGGAACCATGGCTACCATGTGCTCAAGGGAGTGGATCGCGTCATTCCGGTCGATGTCTATGTTCCCGGCTGCCCGCCGCGCCCCGAGGCGCTCATCGGCGGACTCATGAAGATCCAGGAGCTGATCCGCATGGAGGGTATCGGCATTTCGCGCCAGGAGGCTCTGAAAAAACTCGCCGAAAAGAGCGTCGACCCCCAGCAGGTCATCGACCAGGCTCGCAGGGCAACGGCATAATCATCTATCATCAATGGACAACGGGATGGAAGAAGCAGGTAACAGCATGTCGGCAGCGGTTCAGCAGAGCAAGGCTGCATTCGATATCATAAAGCGGCAGTTCGGTCCGGCGGTGTCGGAGTTTGACGACAACCCGACGATGCCGTTCTTCGAGGTGCTTGATTTGTCGAAATGGGTGGAGATCGCGCTCTTCATGCGCGACGACGTACGCCTGAAGTTCAACTACATGGCGTGCCTCTCGGGAGTTGACTACATGGAGCAGGAGATGCTCGGCATCGTCTGCAACTTCGAGTCGATCGACAAATTCACCCACAGGATCGCCGTCAAGGTCAAGTGCCAGCGGGACGGAGGATCGATCCCTTCGGTTTCGTGCGTCTGGCATACGGCCAACTGGCACGAAAGGGAAGCCTACGATATGTACGGCATGACCTTCGAGGGTCACCCGGATCTGAGGAGGATACTCTGTCCGGAAGACTGGACCGGGTTTCCGCTACGCAAGGATTACCAGGTACAGGAAACCTATCACGGCATCAAGGTTCCGTACTGACGCCATAACACGTAAACAAGCATTCCGAGCATGCAGGAATTAGGTAAAGCTGAACTGAACGCCACCCGGATCATCCGCCAGGACGACAACCGCGTCGTTATCGAAAAGGATCTCGATACCGAATACATGGTCCTCAGCATGGGACCGCAGCACCCGTCGACGCACGGTGTGCTCCGACTCGAGTGCATCACCGACGGAGAGGTCGTTGTCGAGGCCGAGCCCTATCTCGGCTATCTGCATCGCTGCTTTGAGAAGTATTGCGAGAAGGTCGATTATCCGGGCATCGTGCCCTACACCGACCGCATGGACTACCTCGCCGGCATGAACACCGAATTCGCCTACTGCATCGCCGTCGAGAAACTCCTCGACATCGAGATTCCCCGCAGGGTCGAGTTCATCAGGGTCATCGTGGCCGAACTCAACCGGATCGCCTCGCACCTGGTGGCCATCGGCACCTACGGCATCGATCTCGGCGCATTCACCCCATTCCTGTTCTGCTTCCGCGACCGCGAGCATATCCTCAACCTGCTCGAGTGGATCTCCGGCGCGCGAATGCTCTATAACTACATGTGGATCGGCGGCCTCTCCTACGATGTGCCGGCCGACTTCAAGAAGCGCGTCGCCGAGTTCATCACCTATTTCAAGCCCAAGGTGGTCGAACTGTTCCAGCTGCTCACCGAAAACGAGATCTTCGTCAAGCGCACCAAGGGGATCGGCATCATGCCCGCCGACGTGGCGATCAACTACGCCTGGTCCGGTCCGATGCTTCGCGGTTCCGGCGTCAAGTGGGATCTTCGCCGCAACGATCCCTATTCGATCTATCCCGAACTCGATTTCGACGTGCCTGTGCCGGACGGCAAGTTCTCCGACGTCGGCGACAGCCTCTCGCGCCACCTGGTCCGCGCCCTCGAGATTGACGAGAGCCTGAAGATCATCGAGCAGTGTCTCGACAAGATGCCCGAAGTCGAGGGCTTCAACTCGCGTGCGGCCATACCGAAGCGGATCCGCCCGAAAGCCGGCGAGGTCTACGCCCGTGCCGAAAACCCGAGGGGCGAGGTCGGTTTCTATATCGTCAGCGACGGCAAGTCGACCAAGCCGTTGCGCTGCAAGGCCCGTTCGTCCTGCTTCGTGAACCTTTCGGCCATGAAGGACCTGTCGAAAGGTCAGCTGATTCCGGATCTGGTGGCCATCATCGGCAGCATCGATATCGTGCTGGGCGAAGTGGACCGATAAACGATTTTTCAAGACAACAAACTTATTCCCATAGACAGGTTAGCCGTTATCTATGAGTCAGTCACTATCTCTCAATACCTGGTCTGAAGCCCTTTCCGGATTCCACCTCGGCTGGTTCCCGCTGGGGCTCGTGATCGTCGCAGCCGTGCCGCTCGTCTTCATTGCCCTGTATGCCTTGACCTATGGTGTGTACGGCGAGCGCAAGATTTCGGCGTTCATGCAGGACAGGCTCGGACCGATGGAGGTCGGCAAATGGGGTATCCTGCAGACGCTGGCCGACATCCTGAAGCTGCTGCAGAAAGAGGATATCGTGCCGACGGCTGCCGACAAGTTCCTCTTCGTGATCGGCCCGCTCGTCATGTTCGTCGGTTCGTTTCTCGCTTTCGCCGTGCTGCCGTTCGGCCCCGCGTTCATCGGCGCAGACCTGAATGTCGGTCTGTTCTACGCGGTCGGCATCGTGGCTCTCGAGGTGGTCGGCATCCTCGCTTCGGGCTGGGGCTCGAACAACAAGTGGGCGCTCTATGGTGCGGTCAGGAGCGTCGCCCAGATCGTCAGCTACGAAATACCGGCTTCGATCGCCCTGCTCTGCGGTGCCATGATGGCCGGCTCCCTGAGCATGCAGCAGTTCTGTGTGCTGCAGTCCGGGCCTGGCGGCTTCCTCCATTTCTACCTGTTCACCAATCCGATCGCCTGGCTTGCCTTCCTGATCTATTTCATCGCCTCGCTGGCTGAAACCAACCGTGCGCCGTTCGACATCCCTGAAGCTGAATCGGAGCTCGTCGCCGGCTTCTTCACCGAGTACACCGGCATGAAGTTCGCCATGTTCTTCCTCGCCGAGTATGGCAGCATGTTCATGGTTTCCGCGATCCTGTCGATCGTGTTCCTCGGCGGCTGGGCATCTCCGCTGCCTAACTTCGGCACCGTGGCGCTGAACGACTGGACGAGCGGTCCGGTATGGGGCGCCTTCTGGATCATCATCAAAGGCTTCTTCTTCATCTTCGTGCAGATGTGGCTGCGCTGGACCCTTCCCAGGCTCAGGGTCGACCAGCTCATGTACCTCTGCTGGAAGGTGCTGACCCCGTTCGCCTTCATCGCATTCGTGCTGACGGCCGTTTGGGAGATCTACAAGTAACCCTGCGGGAATAGAGAGACTAAAGGCAAGCAAGACGCAACATCAGAATTATGAGTGAGTACTTCAGCAATATAAAGACCGCGACCACGACCATTGCGACCGGCCTTTCAATCACCTTCCGCCACTTCCTGAATGCGGTCAAGCGGAAAGGGGACGCCGGTATCGACGACGCCGACTACTTCAAGCAGGTCGACGGCTTGTGCACGCTCCAGTATCCGAGGGAGGCGGTGCCGACCCCGGCATTAGGCCGCTACCGGCTGTACAACAACATCGACGACTGCATCGGCTGCATGCAGTGCGAGCGCGCCTGCCCGGTCGAGTGCATCACCATCGAGACGATCAAGGCGACGGCCGACGACCTGGCCGCGTGCGGCAAGACCTCCGGCGGCCAGCAGAAGCGCATGTGGGTGCCGGTCTTCGATATCGACGTGGCCAAGTGCATGACCTGCGGAATCTGCATGAGCGTATGTCCTACCGACTGCCTCGTGCACAGCCCGGTCGCCGACTTCTCGGAGTTCGATGTGAGGAACATGCTCTACCATTACGGCAACCTGTCGAAGATCGAGGCCGAGGCGAAGAGGAAGAAGCTCGACGAGGAGAAAGCCGCAAAGGAGAAAGCCGCTGCCGAAGCGGCCGCAAGGGGTGAAGCCCCGGCGGCGAAACCGGCACCGAAGCCGAAACCGGCTCCGGCGGCGAAGCCTGAGGAAGGCGTGGCGGGGGAGTAACAGGTACCGATTACCAACAAGAGCAGACAATCATGAATGAACTGACCATATCCATCATCTTTTACGTATTCGCAGCCGTGACGGTCCTGTCGGCGGCGTTTGTCGTGTTCTCCAAGAACATCATCTACTCGGCCTTCTCGCTCCTGTTCACCTTTTTCGGCGTGGCGGCCCTGTATGTCTTCCTGAGCGCCGACTTCATCGCGGTGACCCAGGTCGTCGTGTATGTCGGCGGCATCCTGGTGCTGCTGCTCTTCGGCGTCATGTTCACCAACACCGTCATGCAGACCGAACTCAAGACCGACGTGATGCATGTGGTTCCCGGTACCATCCTGATGCTCCTGATGATCGCCGGCCTGCTCTATACCTTCTATACCACGGGCGACTGGATGCCCGGCGAATCGCAGCTCCAGGGCAGCGTCGTCCAGCGTATCGGCCTGGAGACCATGTCGCGCTACATGCTTCCCTTTGAAATGGCATCGATCGTTCTGCTGGTCGCCCTGCTCGGCGCAGCGTTCCTTGCCCGATACGACCAGGCTCACCATAAAGAACACTAAGAGGTATACGACATGGAAATGTTCACAACGATAGGTCTGAACCACTTTCTGACCATATCAGCCATACTTTTCGCTCTCGGCATGTTCGCGGTCATGACCAGGAAGAACGCCATCGTGATCCTGATGGGCGTCGAACTGATCCTGAACGCGGCCAACATCAACTTCCTGACCTTCTCCAAGTTCAACGGGGGGATGATCGGGGTGATGTTCAGTCTGTTCGTGATCGTGCTCGCCGCGGCCGAAGCCGCCGTAGCGCTTGCCATCGTGATCAATATATTCAAGACCTTCAAGACGGTCGATGTCTCAAGCGTCGATACGATGAAGGAGTGATCCTCTTCGAAACCATTTCAGCTGCAAATACTCTGTAAAACGAATCATGATGCACAGTTTAATCCAATTATCGATCGTAGTCCTGCTCTTGCCGCTGCTGTCGTTTGTGGTGCTGATATTCTTCAACCGCAGGCTTCCGCGAATGGGTGATTTCGTCGGCATAGGCATGCTCGGGACGGCGTTCGCCATTGCACTGTACATTTTCTGGAACGTGATCGTCCAGCATTACGATCCGGCCTTCCGCGTAGCCTGGGACTTCACCTGGCTTGACCTGGGGAATGTTCCCGGCGTGGGCCCCCTGACGGTGAAAATGGGTATCGTGATCGACAACCTGACGGCGATCATGCTGGCCATGGTCACGCTGATCAGCCTTCTCGTCCATGTCTACTCGACAGGCTACATGCAAGGTGAGCCCAAGTATGGCCGCTTCTTCGCCTATCTCGGCATATTCACCTTCTCGATGCTCGGCATCGTGCTTTCGGACAACCTGTTCTCGATCTATATGTTCTGGGAGCTGGTCGGCCTCTCCTCGTACCTGCTCATCGGTTTCTACTTTTACAAAGACAGTGCAGCCGACGCTCAGAAGAAGGCGTTTCTTGCCAACAGGGTCGGCGACATCGGCATGTGGCTCGGCATCCTGATCCTCTATTCCCAGTTCCATACTTTCGGTTACCAGGAGATCTACCATAACATCGCCGCAGGAAAGTTCACCCTTTCCAACGGCTGGCTCACGGCCGCCGGCATCCTGCTCTTCATGGGCTGCGTCGGCAAGTCCGCCCAGTTCCCGCTGCATGTCTGGCTCCCTGACGCCATGGAAGGCCCGACTCCGGTGTCGGCACTCATCCATGCCGCCACGATGGTCGCCGCCGGCGTCTACTTCGTCGGCCGTATCTTCGTTATCCTGACGCCGGACGCCCTTCATGTGATCGCGTTCATCGGCGCCGTGACGGCCTTCATGTCCGCAACGATCGCCATCACCCAGCACGACATCAAGAGGGTGCTGGCCTACTCCACGGTTTCCCAGCTCGGCTACATGGTGCTCGGCCTCGGTGTCGGCGCCTATTCCGCGGCCCTGTTTCACCTCCTGACCCACGCATTCTTCAAGGCATGCCTCTTCCTCGGTTCAGGCGCCATCATCCACGCCATGCACCACGAACAGGACATGCGCTGGATGGGCGGCCTCCGCAAGAAGATGCCCTGGACCTTCGCCACCTTCAGCATCGCGACCCTGGCGCTTGCCGGTCTTCCGCTGACCAGCGGCTTCATGAGCAAGGACGCGATTCTTGCCGGTGCGCTGGCTTTCGCAACGGTCGAGGGCGGCGGCATCTACTATCTGATACCGGTTCTCGGATTCTTCTCCGCCATGCTGACGGCATTCTACATGGGTCGCCAGGTCTGGCTGGTGTTCTTCGGCGAAAGCCGGACACACCTGAAGCCGGTCGAAGAGCATGGTTTCGACAACCACAGCAACGGCAACCACGGAGACGATCATGATGCCCACGACGGGCATGGCCATGACGATCATGCTCATGACGATCATGGTCACCATCACGAGGTGCACGAGGTCGGCTGGAACATGCGACTTCCTCTGGTCGTCCTGTCGTGCCTTTCGATCTTTGCGGTATTCTCACCCGATCCGCTCGATGGCGGCAAAGGCTGGTTCATGCACCTGGTCCCGACCCCGGCGACCGTCATCTCCTCGGCGGCTGTCGCCCATCCGTCAGAGAGCGTTGTCCATGCTGTCGCCGGCAGGCTCTACGCCGAGGCTCCGAACGACTCCGAGCATGCAGCCGCAGCTGCTGCGGCACCGGCAGGTGAGGAGCACGGACCGGTCTATACCGATGCAAGGCAGGCTGAAATCGCCCATCTCACCCATAAGAACCACTTCACGGCGATCTACCTTTCGTCGGCCATGGTGGCGACCGGTATTCTGCTGGCGCTCGTCTTCTACGTTTTCGGCGTGATCGATCCGGACAAGACCGCTCAGGCGATCCGCCCGCTGTACCTTTACTCGTTCAACAAGTGGTACTGGGACGAAATATATGATGCGACCGTGATCAAGGGCTCCATGCTGATCTCGAAGATGCTCGCCTGGTTCGATGCCAATATCATCGACGGCATCGTGAACGGCATCGCGACCATCTTCAGGAAGGTTGCGTTCGCCAATGGCAGCTTCGACAAGTATGTCGTCGACGGCCTGGTGAACTTCACGGCGTTCTTCGTCCAGACCTCAGGCGCAGTCCTCCGGAAGACCCAGACAGGAAAGGTACAGACCTATCTGGTCATGGTTACGGTGGCTGTCCTCGGGTACTTTGCTTTCTACCTTGTCCAGCTCATGAAATAACGAACGATTTAATTTTTAATCTCCGAACATAACAGGTACTGAACATGCTGAGCTTAATTGTTTTTCTGCCGATCATTGCCGGACTCATTATTTTGGCTGTGCCTGCGTCGCAGAAACAGATCATCAGGATCGTTTCGCTGCTCGCGGCCGTGGCCCAGGGCGTGATCGCCGTGCTTATCTGGCGTCAATATGACCCGACCATGGCAGGCATCGTTGCTGCTCCGGGCGGATCGCCGGTGGGCTCGTTCCAGCTGATCGAGCGCTTACCCTGGATATCGCTCAATCTCGGATCGTTCGGCCCGATGACCATCGAGTACTTCCTCGGCGTGGACGGCATATCGATCACGATGGTGCTCCTGACGGCCCTGATTTCCATCATAGGCGTGCTGTCGAGCTGGACCATCCAGAAACAGGTCAAGGGCTACTTCATCCTGTTCAACCTGCTCAGCACGGCCATGATGGGTTGTTTCGTGGCGCTCGACTTCTTCCTTTTCTACGTCTTCTGGGAACTCATGCTGCTTCCGATGTACTTCCTCATCGGCATCTGGGGCGGACCCAACAGGGAATACGCAGCCATCAAGTTCTTCCTCTATACGCTGTTTGGTTCCGTCTTCATGCTGCTGGTCATGATCGCCCTCTACTTCAGCGTTGTCGATCCGGTCACCGGCCATCACACCTTCAGCCTTGTCGCGATGGCAGGCCAGCAGAACTATGTCAAAGGTACTATCCTCGGTCCCGACAGCACCATGTGGCGCACTATCGCCTTCATCGTACTCTTCGTCGGCTTCGCCATCAAGGTTCCGATGTTCCCGTTCCATACCTGGCTGCCTGACGCACACGTCGAGGCCCCGACCCCGATTTCCGTCATCCTGGCCGGCGTGCTCCTGAAGCTCGGCACCTACGGCATGATGAGGATCAACTTCCCGCTCTTCCCCGAGGTGTACCAGGCAGGCCTCTATGTGATCGGCGTGTTCGGCGCGATCAACATCATCTACGGCGCATTCTGCGCACTTGCCCAGCAGGATCTGAAGAAGATGGTCGCCTACTCCTCCATCAGCCACATGGGCTATGTGCTGCTCGGACTTGCCGCAGCCAACAGCGAAGGCCTGATCGGCGCGCTGTACCAGATGTTCAACCACGGCACCATCACGGCGATGCTCTTCCTTCTGGTGGGTGTCATCTATGATCGCGCCCACACCCGTGCGATCGACAAGTTCGGAGGCCTGGCCGCCTACATGCCGGTCTACTTCGGTATCGTCATGGTCGCCTGGTTCGCTTCGCTGGGCCTGCCTGGTCTGTCCGGCTTCATTTCCGAGGCGTTCGTCTTCGTCGGCGCCTTCACCTCGACGACCACCAGGCCGATCGCCATGGTTTCCGTGCTCGGCATCGTGTTCGGTGCGGCATACCTGCTCTGGTCGCTGCAGAGGATGTTCCTCGGCAAGCGCAAGCCCGATGCCGCCTATGAGCTGTCTAAGGACGCCGATGGCCACGAGCACATCCACTTCCACGACTGGAACGGAAAGCTCGATCTCGATGCGAGGGAGCTCACCATGCTCGTGCCGCTGGTCGTCATCGTCATCGCGCTCGGTATCTATCCGATGCCGATCATGGGCATGCTGACTGCAAGCATCAACAAGCTGGTGACCGTACTTGCTCCCGTCGCCATGTCGGCCGTACAGTGATCGGTATTTCTGTGTAAAAGAATAAACGTTGGAGAAATATGTTCGAAATGCCATCAGGCGCTGAAATACAGAGCATCATCTCGACCCTCAGGGCAGGTGCCGGATATTTTATCCCTGAACTCTATCTGTCAGCCCTGTTCATGGTGCTGATCATCCTCGACCTCGCGCTTGGGGGCAGGAAAAACAGGATTCTCGCCACGGCGACGATCATCGGCCTCCTTGGAAGCGTGTTCTTCATCTTCCAGCAGCACGCGCTTCCCGATTCGGAGATCTTTTTCGGCATGTACGCGCTTGACCGGTTCGGCATCTTTTTCAAGTACTTCTTCGTGCTGACCGGCGTCTTGACCGTCGTGATCTCGATGGAGGACGAAAACCTGAACAGCCAGGAAGCCGGTCTGGGCGAGTATTACGCCCTGCTGGTCGCAATGGTCATCGGTATGATGATGATGGCCTCCTCGACCGATCTGTTGATGATGTTCCTCTCGATGGAGCTTGTGGGTCTCTCCGCCTATGTTCTGACCGGATACCTGAAGCGCGATCCCCGCTCCTCTGAAGCCGCGCTGAAGTACCTCGTCTACGGTGCGGTCTCCTCGGGCATGCTCCTCTACGGATTTTCACTGATCTACGGCCTCACAGCCCAGACCAATATCACGAAGATCAGCATGGAGCTCACCCAGCACGGCTACGATCCTCTGGTCATGATTCTCGCCACGCTGCTTGTCATGGCGGGTCTCGGCTACAAGATGGGCGCGGTGCCGTTCCACTTCTGGAGCCCGGACGTCTACGAAGGCGCACCGACCCCGATCACCGCCTATCTCTCCACGGGTTCAAAAGCCGCGGGTTTCGCCCTGCTCATGCGCTTCTTCTTCGTGGCCGTGCCTCACGCTGTTGAAGGAGTCGAAGATATGCTCGGTATCGACTGGCTCACGATCCTGATGATCATCTCCGCCGCCTCCATGATCTACGGCAACGTCGTGGCAATCTGGCAGAAGAACGTCAAGCGTCTGCTCGCCTACTCGTCGATCGCCCACGCAGGTTACCTGCTGCTCGGCATCATCACCATGGACAAGATCGGCACTCAGGCCGTGCTGGTCTATCTCGCAAGTTACCTGCTGATGAACATCGGTGCTTTCTATGTCGTCGTGACGATCGCCAACAAGACCGGCAGCGAAAACCTCGACGACTATAAAGGCCTCGGCAAGAAAATGCCGTTGGCCGGCGCAGCACTGACCGTGTTCATGGTCTCCCTTGTCGGCCTGCCCCCGACCTTCGGTTTCGTCGGCAAGCTGCTGATCTTCTCCGCACTGATCGGAAAGGGCGACCTGTTCATGTGGCTGGCGCTCATCGGTATCATGACCAGCGTCATCTCCCTTTTCTATTACATGCTGATTCCGCTCAACATGTTCCTTCGCGACTCCGAGCGCAACATCGACAAGGATCTCAATCCCGGCGTGCTCCCCAATGTGATCACCGCGGTATTGATGTTCCTGACCATATACTTCGGTCTCTTCTTCCAGCCTGTCGTCGAATATGCGGGGTACTCCGCTTCTATCCTTGGGGCGGTGCTGAACTGATAAATAAAGGTTTGATCTATATCATACCTCAAAAACCCGGCCACCATGAAACGGTGAGCCGGGTTTTTTTATGCAGGATTGTGCTTGAAAGCCGATGATTCGAGCCTTTTCTGTTTTTTGAATAACGATCGTTACGTATATTCGTTAAGTAAGTTCTGTAGTTTCCCACGCACTCCCGAGGCCGGGAGCAGAACCCCAGACCCAGCTCCAAAATGCCTTTGCATCCAAATCTACGGAGGTGTTAATGCCCACCAAGCAAACGTTCGCGGAAGTTTTTGAATCCCGCGGGATCTCCCGAAGGGATTTCCTCAAGTTCTGCAGTCTTACCTCAGTCGCCCTCGGTCTCTCACCGGCTCTTCTGCCAGATGTCATCCACGCGATGGAAACGAAACCGCGAACGCCGGTCATCTGGCTGCACGGTCTCGAGTGCACCTGCTGCACGGAGTCGTTCATCCGGTCGTCGCATCCGGTCATGGCGGATATCCTGTTCAACATGATTTCGCTCGATTACGACGACACCATCAGCGCAGCAGCCGGGACCCAGCTCGAAGATGTGCGGAAGAAGATCATGAAGGAGTACAACGGCAAGTACATTCTCGCCGTCGAGGGCAATGTGCCGACCAAGGATGACGGTGTCTACTGCATGGTTGGAGGGGACTCGTTCCTCAACGTGCTGAAGGAGACTGCGGCAGGTGCTGCGGCGGTGATCGCCTGGGGTGCCTGCGCTTCGTTCGGCTGCGTTCAGAACGCTCATCCCAACCCGACCGGCGCAGTGCCGATATCCGAGATCATCAAGGACAAGCCGATCATCAAGGTGCCCGGCTGCCCGCCGATTTCGGAGGTCATGACCGGCGTCATCACGCATGTGCACACCTTCGGCACGCTTCCCGAACTCGACAGGCTTGGCCGCCCCAAGGCATTCTATGCCACCAGGATTCACGATAAGTGCTACCGCCGGGCCTTCTACGATGCCGGCATGTTCGTGCGCGGATTCGACGAGGAGTCGACCAGGAAAGGGTGGTGCCTCTACAAGATGGGGTGCAAGGGCCCGACGACCTACAACTCCTGCTCGAAGATCCAGTGGAACGCCGGCACCAGTTTCCCGATCGGCTCTGGCCATCCATGCATCGGATGTTCGGAACCGGGCTTCTGGGACAAGGGCCCATTCTATACGCGACTTGCCGAGGTCTCATTCCTCGGTACGGACACGACAGCCGACCAGATCGGCGTTGTGGCGGTGGGTGCGGCAGCGGCAGGAGCCGCGGCACACGCTGTCGTCACGGCTGTGAAGAAGAAGAACGCCGATAACGAGTCTGAAAAGTAAACCAACGGAGTCCAAGGTATGGCAAAAAAGATAGTTGTCGATCCGATCCCTCGTATCGAGGGGCATCTCAGGATAGAGGCGCAGATGAATGACGCCAACGTCATCGAGGAGGCCTACAGCACCGGCACCATGTGGCGTGGCATCGAGGTGATCCTCAAGGGACGCGACCCGCGTGACGCATGGGCATTCGCCGAACGCATCTGCGGCGTCTGCACGACGGTGCATGCGCTGGCTTCGGTGCGCTGCGTCGAGGATGCCCTCGGCATCCAGATCCCTCCGAACGCAAGGATCATCAGGAACCTGATGGAGGCCACCCAGACCACGCAGGACCACCTGGTGCATTTCTATCATCTCCACGCCCTCGACTGGGTCGATGTGGTGAGCGCCCTCAAGGCCGATCCGAAACAGGCTTCGGCGATCGCGCAGAGCATTTCGCCATGGCCGAAATCCTCGGTCGGATACTTCAAGGACCTTCAGCAGCGGCTGGTCTCGTTCGTCGAGAGCGGACAGCTCGGCATCTTCTCCAACGGCTACTGGGGCCACCCGGCCTACAAGCTGCCTCCGGAGGTGAATCTCATCGCCGTAGCGCACTACCTCGAAGCGCTTGACTTCCAGAAGGAGATCGTCAAGATCCACACCATCTTCGGCGGCAAGAACCCGCATCCGAACTACCTCGTCGGAGGCATGGCCTGCGCGATCGACCCGAACAGCGACACGGCCATCAACATCGAGCGGCTCTCCATGGTCAAGAAGATCATCGACGATACCCAGGCCTTCATCGACCAGGTGTATATCCCCGACCTGCTTGCCATCGCCTCCTACTACAAGGGGTGGCTCTATGGCGGCGGACTCGGCAACTTCATGAGCTATGGTGATTTCCCCGAGACGAACCTCGCCGACTTCAAGTCATTGCTCTGGCCGAGAGGCGTCATCCTCAACAAGGACCTGACTACTGTCCACGATGTCGATCCGAGGGACATGTCGCAGATCAAGGAGGAGATCGGTCACAGCTGGTACACCTACGCAGGCGGTTCCGGTAAGGGTCTGCATCCATGGGAGGGCGAGACGAAGCCGAACTACACCGGTCCGAAGCCTCCTTTCGAACATCTCGATACGGACAAGCAGTACAGCTGGCTCAAGACACCCCGCTGGAAGGACCAGCCGGTCGAGGTCGGTCCACTGGCCCGTGTGCTGATCGCCTACGCCAAGGGTGATCCGATGATCAAGGATACGGTCGGCATGGTGCTCGGCAAGCTGGAGGTCGGTCCGGAGGCCCTCTTCTCGACTCTCGGCCGCACGGCGGCCCGCGGCATCGAGTGCAAGCAGACCGCCGGATTCATGCGCCATTTCTACGATCAGCTTATCGCCAACGTCAAGGCCGGAGATTACAAGACCTTCAACAGCGAACGCTGGGAGCCGTCGAGCTGGCCGAAGGAGAGCAAGGGTTTCGGCTATACCGAAGCACCCAGGGGGTCGCTCGGCCACTGGATCAGGATCAAGAACGAGAAGATCGACGAGTACCAGATCGTCGTGCCTTCGACCTGGAATGCATCACCGAGGGACAACAGGGGCAACTCCGGAGCCTACGAGGCAGCCCTCAAGGGCACCCCGATGGTCGACCCGGCCAAGCCGCTCGAAATCCTGAGGACCGTCCATTCATTCGATCCCTGCCTTGCGTGCGCCTCACATGTCTTCGACATGAACGGCAATGAAATCACCAAGGTAACCATCGTCTAAACGGAGAACGCCATGGGTAGGATAATCGAGGAGATCTATGTCTGGCGCCTGCCGGTCAGGGTGTATCACTGGGTCAACGCCCTGAGCATCGTCGCGCTGGTCGCAACCGGTCTTTACATCGCCTCGCCGGTGCTCAACCCGCCGCTCGGTGAAGCGGTCTGGCAGCACAACTTCGTGATGTGGCGCTACGTTCATTATTGCGTGGCATTCGTTTTCACCGGCAACTTCCTGTACCGTATGTACTATGCGCTCCTGGCAGACGACAAGTACGCGAAGTTCGGTGGATTCAGGCCATGGTCGCCCGCATGGTGGGGGACTCCGTTCAAGGAGCAGGTGGCATCGTACCTGTTCCTCCGCGACGATGAGCCGAACTATGTCGGGCACAACCCGGTAGCGGCTCTCGCCCATTTCATCTTCATCTTCTGCGGTTCGGCCTTCATGATCCTGACCGGTCTGGCGATGTACGGTGAAAACAACCCCGGAGGCTTCAACGAACGTGTCTTCGGATGGCTCATGCCGCTTTTCGGCAGCAGCTACAACCTGCATTACGTGCACCATATCGTAGCCTGGATCTTTCCCTTCTATGTGATCGTGCACCTCTATGCCGTGTTCCGCCACGACGTCGTCGACCGCACCAGTGTGACCTCGTCGATCATCACCGGCTTCAAGCACAAGGTGGAGGACGAAAGGGCGCTGTAATGCCATTGAAATGCCTGGTGCGATGTATGGCCCGTCATGACCGGATTGTGTGACGGGCCTTCCTGTTTTCAATGACGAGTGGCGTGTGACGAGTGACGTGTGACGAGAGGCAAGTGATGAGTGACACGTGAGGGGGGAGTGGCAGACTGGAGCTGTATGCAAGTTCCATAGGTCTTAAGAGGCGGGAGCGAAGTTTAAGTAACCAATCAGAAGTGACAGAGTTGAAAAAGATCAATGTGGTTGGCCTGGGGAACATCCTTTTCGGCGATGAAGGGTTCGGTGTCGAGGCGATGAGGGCTCTCGAAGCTTCGGGTACGTATCCCGAATCGGTAACATTTGTCGACGGGGGCACCCAGGGAATCTACCTGCTTGAATATTTCGAGGCCTGCGACGCCTTGCTCGTCTTCGACTCGATCATACCCCGGGAGTTCGAACCCAAAGTTTACCTTTACCGTAACGACGAATTGCCGGCGTTCATTCACCGCAAAATGTCGTCCCACCAGATGGGGCTGAGCGAGCTGCTCAGCGTGGGGAAGCTGCACGGAAGGGTCCCTCGGGAGATCGTGCTGATCGGAGCTCCTCCGGACAACCTCGACCTTGGCGGAGGGTTGAGCGAATTGATGAAACGGCATCTTGAGGAGGCGGTGAGGATGGGCAAGCTGGTGCTCGACGAGTGGCTTTCGAACTGAGAACCATCCTTGTCCGAAGTGAACAAGGCCCCGGTTCAGCGGCCTTGTTCATGAGCATCGAATTACCTCAATCCTATCAGGCGCAGGAATTCGCTCCTGGTCGACTGGTTGGTCAGGAACTCGCCCGACATGGCTGAGGTCGTCGTCAGCGAATTCTGCTTCTCGACGCCGCGCATGACCATGCACATATGAGTTGCCTCGATCACCACGCCAACCCCACGGGGGCAGAGCACCGTCTGGATCGCATCCCGGATCTGCTGGGTAAGCCGCTCCTGCACCTGCAGACGCCTTGAGAACACCTCCACCACTCTCGGAATCTTCGACAGCCCGACGATCTTGCCGTCCGGGATGTAGGCTACATGGGCTTTCCCGAAAAACGGAAGCATGTGGTGCTCGCACATCGAGTAGATATCGATATCCCTGACAAGCACCATCTCGTCGTACGATTCGGTGAATACCGCCTCTTTAAGCAGCAGCTCGGGGTCCTGCCGGTATCCTCGCGTCAGGAACCTCAGCGATTTGGCGACCCGTTCCGGTGTTTTCAGGAGCCCTTCGCGATGAGGATCCTCGCCGATACCCTCGAGCAGGCCGTAAACCGCCTCGGCCATTGGCGCGAGCATCTGCTCCTCATGGTCGTGTGATCCGTCGCAGCAATCGTCCAGGTCGCACTCCACGAGGCGTCTGTCTTTCGCACCGCTATTCTCCAAGATATCTGACACTGTTTTTTCCTGTTTCATGGATTCTGACTTCATGGAGGGAGACCTCCTTGTTGATGGTGGCACCGAGCCGCGATTCGAGAATGTCCCAGATGATGATGGCAAGGATTTCGGTCGTAGGGACGCAGTTTTCAAGTTCCTTTACGTCGAAATTGAGGTGGCGGTGGTCGAACCGTGCGACAACCTCCTCCTCAAGCAGTGATTTCAGCTCCTTGAGGTCGAAAAGGAACCCGGTTTTCCTGTCGACTGGCCCGGCGAGGGTGATCTCGATCTCGTAATTATGCCCGTGGCCGTGTAGCCCGCTGCATTTTCCATAGATCAGCCGGTTCTCCTCTTCCGAGAGTTCAGGATTGAAGAGCCGGTGGGCTGCATTGAACTCGATTTTCCGGGTGACGTAGATCTTTCTCGGTTTGGCGAGGAGGTCGTTCATGGGCGATGGTCCGGTTTTTCTCCCTGCCCGTGATTTCGGCAGGAAAGAGGTGCACTTTCGACGATGTTCAAGATCAACCCCTCCCGTAACGTTATAAGTTTCATGCCGTCGCCGGTATGCCGAATTCAACTCACATGGCGCTCGTTTGCCATAACAATAAAAAACTTGAGTGAAGAAAAGAAACTGTAAATAATTCCGGGCTGTTCTTCTCTTGCGGATGAACCATGCAGAAGCTGCCTGAAGATGAATGTAACCGTAAAATATACCGGGGCCATGCCGCTTCGCGGTCTCGATGAGAAAGGGCATGAAACCCTGTTCGATACCTCTCCCGAGTTTCACGGCAACGACTCTGCCGCATCTCCAATGGCGGTCCTCCTCGAAGCCCTGGCCTCCTGTTCCATGATGGACGTGATCTCGATCCTGAAGAAAAAACGTCATGATATACGGTCGCTCACAGCTTCTCTTGACGCCGTCCGGGCCGAGACCCATCCGAAGGTGTTCACATCGATCACTATCCGCTATGATCTTTCAAGTTCCGATTGCACCCATGCCGATCTTGAGAAAGCCGTGGCGCTCTCGATCGAAAGATACTGCCCGGTAGCCGCGATGATCCGTGACAGCGGCTGCGAGATCTCCTGGACTTCAACAATAATCTGAATTACCGGTATGGCAAAGACGCTCGAAGAACTCGTCAACAGCAGCAAAACGCCAGTCTTCATTGATTTCTGGGCAGAGTGGTGCGGCCCGTGCAGGACGATTGCTCCGGTTGTCCAGCAGCTCGCCAGGGAGTTCGCCGGGCGGCTCACCGTGGTCAAGGTCAACGTCGATCGACAGCCCGGGGCGGCTTCCCGTTTCCAGGTCCAGGGGATTCCTGCCCTGCTGCTGTTCGACAAAGGCGAGCTGAAGTGGCGTACGGCGGGGGCCGTGACCTATCAGCAGCTCCGGCAGGAGGTACTGAAGGTCCTGGGAAGTTGAACGGCAGATACCTGAAAAAGAGAAGGACGCCTCGGGAGCGTCCTTCCTTTTCCGGGCCTATCCGACAATCGATCAGTCGTTCCGGCGGTTCAGCAGGGTGACATAGTAGAGAAGCTGCATGATTGCCTGGGCAGCCGCGGCCACATAGGTAAGGGCGGCAGCGTCCAGCACGGCGTTCACACCCTCCATCTCACGTTGCGAGACGATGCCTTGCGAAACGAGCAGTTGCTTGGCGCGACGGCTAGCGTCGAACTCGACCGGGAGCGTGACTATGGCGAACAGGGCCGTGGCCGCGAACAGGAGGACTCCTGCCCAGGCGAGCGAACTGCCGAGGACGCCGTGCATGAAAAGTCCGATCATGAAGAGTATCGGGCCGAGATTGCTGCCGATCGAGACCACGGGCACCATCGCCGAGCGGAGAGCCAGGGGATAGTATCCGGTTTTGTCCTGCATTGCGTGGCCGGCTTCGTGAGCGGCGACGCCGACCGATGCGATGCTTGGCATGCTGTAGACATCACCGCTCAGACGAAGCGTCTTGCTTCTCGGGTCATAGTGGTCGGAGAGCATGCCCTCGGTCTCTTCGACCGCGACGTTGCCCAGGCCGCCACGTTCGAGCAGCCGCATGGCGGCCTGGGCGCCGGTCACGCCACTCTGGGTCGGAACCTGGGCATATTTTCTGAATGCCGATTTGACCTTGAACTGGGCCCAGAGGCCAAGCAGCAGTGGTGGCAGTGCGAACAGGAGATATGAAGGATCGAAGAAAAACATGGTTGAAAAATTTGACTGTTACCGAATACGGCCGTCTGTGCAGCCGACTAAAAAACAAGCGAAGAATGGCATAAGTTTCGCTGCAAGATAGCACGTCGCTCGCTGCCGTTCAACAGCGCCCTCGTCATCTTGCCGGGAACCCATCATTGTCATGACGCCGAAACCCCCGGTGTTCTTGCGCTTGCTCTCCAACGGCGCTTCACTCCAGCGGCGAATACATCCAAGGGTGGCCAATCAGGACGGCATGATGCGGATTGGCAGGAAAAAACCGGCGCGTCCCCCGAAGGTACGCACCGGTCTGATTCTGGTTTCTGCCGGGATTCGCCGGCTTCCCGTCAGAATTTGTATGCAAGACCGAGCGAAATGACGGGGTAGAATTTAATGTCGTCGGTGGTGTTCCTGATGTCGGCGACCTCCTTCGACAGCTCCGCCTGGAATGCCGGGGTTGACGCAGCAGATCCGGTCGCGGCGAGCGAGACATTCGGGGTTCCCTGAAACAGCACCCCGATATCGCAGGATAGCGTGAGCGGGCCATGCTTTCCGACGGCATTGCCCCACCCGATTCCGGCATAGGGAGCAACATTGTTGAAATCGATCTTTCCGGTCAGTGAGGTTACTTCAGTCGACGTATAAGTCACGTCACCGATTTTATATGATGTCTGGGGTCTTCCTGTCGCCTCGATCTTGTTGTTGTTGATCATGACGCCGGTCGAGAGCCTGAACCCGGAGAAGGGAATCGGATGCCAGTCGACCAAGAGCGGCAGCGTTCCGAGTTTCAGCTTGTAGTCATAACCGATGTTGCTTTTGGTGGCATTTCCGTCATAGTTGAAAGCGTTGTATCCGGTCCTGCAATTCAGGCCAGGAAGGAGGCCGACCGTGATTTCACCGCCGATGCCGAGCGTACCGCCCTTGACGCCGAGCGCGATATCTCCCGTGCCGGCCAGTGCCGGAGACGCGAGGCCGAGGGCCATGATCGCCGACAGCAATGTCTTGTTGAGAAGCTTCATGTCCAGGTCTCTTTATGGTTGGGGTTGGATAGGTTTTGACGTAGTAAATATATGAAATATGCGGGAATAAGCATGATTTCCAGTAAGGCGGAGAGGTCGCGGGCCGTGCGGGGGGAAAAAAAGAAAGCCGCTCTGGGGGAGCGGCTTTTTAGTGGTGGGGACAGGACTTGAACCTGCAACCTTCGGGTTATGAGCCCGACGAGCTACCAATTGCTCCACCCCACGATGTTGATGACTCAAATCTAACCCAATTTCTGTGCTTTCCTAACGCTTGGTGAAATAATCTGAAAATAAAAGCAGGGAGTTCCTCGACAGTCCTCCCTGCAGACGCAGATGCATGCGTTCGCGAAGCGTATCCGCTTACGACATGGCGTGCAGGCCGATGCGATTGCCCTCGCTGTCCTCGAACCAGGAATAGAATCCAAACTGTCCGATATCGGTTTTCTCGACGATCACATTGCCGCCGCTCTTCCTGACCCGTTCGAGCGCACTGTTGATGTCGGGCTCTGAAAAGTAGATCACCATGCCGCCCAGGCTTGGCACGTAGCCACGGCCTTTCACCAGCGCACCGGAAGCCCCGTACGCCGTTTCACTCATGGGAAACCACCCCATGACCATGCCGTCGGCCATGGTCTCCACCTTTATGGGCCAGCCGAACACCGCTTCGTAAAAGGCCGCCGCCCGGGCCATGTCGGTGGCAGGAATCTCGACCCACGCCACCGGGTTGCTCTCTTTCGCATTCTCTTTCATGATTGTCTCCGCTTTCGTTTGATCATCGAAACGACCTTGGTACAGCAGTCGGGATCGATGATAAGAACGAGCAGCCCGTCTCAATAATTCATCGTAAGCCGGTTCATCTGGCTCCGGAGCTCCAGAGAACTGTTCCGGAGGTGGTCAGATATCGGGTGCGGTTGTCCTGAGTGATCACTTCGGCGAGACCGCCGGAAAAACCGAAAGCGTTGAAGAGTTCGACGGGTTTGATGGCAACCCGGCCGGAAGGGTCGATGTAACCGAAAAAGGTCCGGAGATCCGGGGGGGACTGCAGGAGCACGACGGCAAGCCCTTCAGAGAAGTTTTCGGCGAGCTGGAACTTCGGCGCGATGACCATGGCGCCTTTCCGGTCTATATAGCCCCAGAGGCCGCCCGTTCTGACCGGCGCGAGGTGTTCCGAAAACCCGGACGCAGCGTCGAATTGCGGGGGGATGGCGTAGATCCCTTTTCTGTCGATGAAGCCGCATTTGCCTCCCGATGTTTCCACCGGTAGCGATGATCCGTAGCGTCGGTTCTTCACCACGGTCTCCCGCACCATGGCGACTCCTTCAGAAAAATCGAGCGCCTCGTAATATCGAGGTTCTATGACCATCGTTCCAGTCTTGTCGACATAGCCCCACTTACCCTCCATCCTGACGGCGGCGACGCCCTCCCTGAACGGTCTCGGCGCATCCATGACGAATTTCGGGGTGATGACCTCTTTTCCGGTCCTGTCGATATAGCCCCACCCTGACGATATGCTTTTCCGTACGGCGGCAAGGCCTTCCGAGAACTCGCCGGCATCGGGCCAGGCGGGTTCGATGACCGTTTTGCCGTCGGTATCGATATAGCCCATGAAGAGGTCGTTCTTCCGGCAAACCGCGGCCACTCCTTCTGAAAAGGATCCGGCAAGAGAGAAAACGAAACCCGTCCGGCTTTTACCGGACAGGTCGATGTAACCCCAGTCGCCGTTCATCTTCACGGCGGCGAGCCCTTCGAAGAACGGTTTCGCCTCGTCGTACCGCGGCGGAATCAGGAGCGCGCCCCGATTGTCGATATATCCCCATTTCCCCTTGCCCAGCTGAACCGGGAAAAGGTTGCCGGCCGCAGACGCCATGCATGAAAGCGACAAGAAAAGCATGATGGTCAGGAGGAACGTGGATCTTTTCATGCGTGGCATCTCCCTTGATGATGATGTACCCGGCGCATCAGGGCAGCGGCGGAGGCGGGTGGATCCGGAGGCTTGGTGTCGGCGGATCGTACTGCTTCAGATCATTCGGGTCGACGACACCCCGTTTGCCGCTCAGATCGACCGGATTGCCCGAGTTCGTGTCAAACCCCTGTCCGGAGCCTGCCCGTGCGCCTTCGTCAGTAGGTTCCCTTGTCGCGGCCTCGCCGTCCCTCGACGTATTCCTCGCATCGTCGTAGGCGCCCCAGGCAAAAAGGTTCGGCTGGGCCATAACCCCTGAAACGGCAAGAAGCAGCAGCATCCTGGATACTTTTTTCATCGCTGTGGATTTAGGAGGTGATTTTCGTACATTTGACGGAGCAGTGGCCTAATGCATAATTTATGGTATTACTGCTAATTAATCGACACGTTAATGAATTGTCGATCAACTGATGGCATGATTTCGTGAGCTCTTCGCCGGGACGTTTCCCGCTCCGGGAACGTCCTGGATTATCCTCCAACTCAACCCGGCAGAGAAAGATGTCCCCAGCACAGAAGTTTCTCAACTCAGTTCCACTGCTTTTACTGGTTCTCTTTTCCAATCTACCTGCCATCGCCAGGCCATACTCACTGGGGCCTCGCCAGACCGGCGAAGTGATCCTCGATGAGTCGGTGATCGGACCGAAGGGGTTCATCATCCGGGTCGGCAGCAACGGATGCACCGGCAGGAATTCATTCGATGTATCGGTGAAAAAGGAGCCGGGGGTTTCGGATCGGGCCCCACACTATGTGCTGACCGTCGTACGCAAGGTGCCGGATGAGTGCAAGGCAATTGTCGACGATGGGGCCGTGATCGCGTTTGACCTGCAGAAGGATTGCGGTATCACCGGCAACTACACCTACTCCCTGTCGAATCCGGTCTCCTCACCCCATCCGTTCCTGCAACCGGCAGACTCTTTCTTTTCGTCGGCGCTGAAGGACAAGGCGTTGCCTGTCGCCGACATCAGGGAGGTCAGGCCACAGCCGTTCGAACAGTTCACGATGGTGCACGGCTATTTCAGCTGCCTGCTTCCTGTCGACTGGAAACGCAGTCATGACCTCGATGAAAAGGAGTCCTCGGGAATTTATCAGGTTCGTCTCACCAGGCCGGGCATGTCGAAGCCGGAGGATGGCGAGAAATACTATTTCCCCGAGCCGCTTATCTACGTCGGCTACTATTCCGCACGGAACAGCGATGGCAAGACGTACGAGAGTTTCATCGCCGATTACGAAAGGCTTCGCCTCAAGAATGCCGGCAGCAGGAACTCCTCGTACAGGAGGGCTGAAAAGAGCACGGTCGGGGGTCATGAAGCCACAATCACCGCTTATGAGGTTTTCCAGGATACGCCACGGGGGCCGCTGTTTACGAACAGATACTGGCTCAAGGCGCGATTTGTCGTGATCAGGGCGCGCGAGGGATTCTACGTCGTCGCCCTCAAGAGCCCCAGGGATTTCTATGATCAGTGCCTGCCGACCTTCCAGGCGGTTCTGGACTCATTCAAACCGGCCCGGTGAGCAGTCCCCACAATTGACATGGCGAACTTCAGGGTAAAGCCGACGGGCTCCTTGAAGAGGCGGGTCCATCCGGCATCGTCTGGATGGTCGCCTGAAGGCCGTCAACGTCTGCGAAGCCGAATCCTGCCGGTTCACGTACCTCTGCAACAGTGCCTGCCCTTACTCCTCCTTCATCGCCGGCGAGGAGCCTCCATCGCTGAACGGGACGTTCTCTGCGAGGACAGCAAGCTTCTGTTCGAGTGCTCGAATCGGTAGTGGAACTGATCGATCCGGAGCAGCTTCCCGATCTCGAACCCTTCTGATCATGCCTGTTTCTGACATCAGCGCCTTATCGACATGATCCATGACCTCAATCCGTAGCGTTACGAGCACCGCATGATTCCCCGAAAACAGGATTGATCAGGCGACTGCAGATTCGCTGATCTCTGGAGTCGGGGAGAGGGTCCTGATGATCTCCCTCGGCGTATCTTCAAATTGCAGGGCTTCAGTCACCTCCAGGTCACTTGCCCGTATCGTGATGTTCGGCCAGGCACAGGATATAGCCGTTGTTGTCGCGGAGGTAGAACTCCCTCATGCCATACCAGGTGGTGAAGAGCTCTTTGACGATTTCGACTTCTGGTCGTATCGCCTTATACATGTTGTCGATCCCGTCGACCTCGATATACAGGGCGATCGAGGCGCCGATCTTCATGCCGGCGAACGCGGGGACATCCTCCTTCAGGCTCTTCTCAGCCTGGAGCATGAGTTCGACGCCGCCGTTCTGCACGAGCGCATAAACCAGGTCGACCTGCTCCGGAATTTCGGTCAGGATGCCATCCTGACCTTCCGGTACGGCCATCACCAGCCGGAAGCCGAGGTGCTGTCGATAGAACTCGACGGTCTCCCCGACATTGCCGACCATCAGGTTGGGAGTGAGTTTATTCATCGGTTGGTCAATTTGTTTGCTGAGCCCGAGGTTGCCATTGTCCCATGGTGCTCAATGAAAGCAATATACTATGTGCTGTATAATTCAAGGAAATAACGGTACTTTTCGATATATCGCTCCCAGACCGGGAAACTTCGTGATGCCGATATCTATTACAGATGTAAATGGTTGCCGGTCCATCAGATGACGATATCGTGAGTCCTGATGCAGGCCGAGGGCTTTGCCGGAGGCGATTCGAGTAAATCAATTTGAGGTCGTCGCAGGATTGCGTTACTGGGCAGTGCGTTTGGTGAAATACCATGACTGCGATTGTCATTCTGAAGCTGACGAAGTCGGCTGAAGAATCCATCCCACAGATGCTCCGTTGCAATCGCGTGAGAAGCACGAAGATGGATCCTTCTCCCGACAAGTCGGGACAGGATGACTGTGAGGAGCAGGTTACGGCCGTCTTTCATGCCTGGCCATGAAACTTTATGAAGGCTTTGCCGAAAATTCTGAATGCAAAACAGTTCCCCCCATGAATCTTTGTCAAACGGCAGAACATGCCATTGCCGCCTACGGTGGTCGATCGCTTTGGGAAAGCGCAAGCTGCATCGAGGCCGATGTAAGCGCT
>Ga0326732_1000021_pt1 | contig 39500 bp, 29 predicted proteins | sample MHFSIPfraction_4_FD_207644 | JGI IMG/M metagenome (GOLD analysis project Ga0326732, IMG submission 207644) | Lab enriched peat soil microbial communities from Michigan Hollow, Ithaca, NY, United States - MHF12FN SIP fraction | ecosystem: Environmental > Terrestrial > Soil > Wetlands > Peat...
CAAGGTATTTTTCTATAAACATATAAGGTAATCCCGGAAGCTCCGATCAGCCAGGGCTCCTGAATTTTCATGCGTCTTCATTGCCCCCGGCTTCAGCCGGGGGATAAAGTGTTCCACTCTTTTTTTCGGACTTCAGTCCGGGCCGTTTATTGCTGCAGGCAGCGTCCGGTTCGACAGCGGAGGCTGAAGCCCCCGAAAGTTTGTTCGCCACACCTCTCCCCCCGGGTTGAAACCCGTGGCAATTGAAGAAAATATAAGAGCTTGATGTCCGGAGGGTTAAACCCTTCCAGTAGCATGAAGTTGAACTCCGGGGCGATGGAAGGGAATGGAGATCCAGACCCCGGATCACGCCCGGGGTCCAGAAGATGGGTGCAACGGCTACAGCTTGCCGACCAGCTCCTCGGCGATCTGCACCGCATTCGTCGCGGCCCCCTTGCGCAGGTTATCGGCCACGACCCACATGTTCAGGGTGCGTGGCTGCCAGTAGTCGGGACGCAGGCGACCGACGAACACTTCGTCCTTCTCGTAGGAGGTCAGCGGCATCGGGTAAAGCCTGGCCGAGGGGTCGTCCTGCATGACGATGCCGGGGGAGCCGGCAAGGAGGGCCTTGACCTCGTTGATATCGAAATCGCTCTTGAGCTCGACATTGAGCGACTCGCCGTGGCCGCCGTAAACCGGGATGCGGACCGTCGTCGGAGAGACCTGCATGTCGGGATCTCCCATGATCTTCCGGGTCTCGTTGACCATCTTCATCTCCTCCTTCGTGTAGCCATTCTCCGTGAAGGCGTCGATCTGGGGCACGGCGTTGAAGGCGATCTGGTGGAAGTGGGTGAACTCCTCCGGGACGTTGCCTGCCAGTTCGCTTTCGAGCGCGTCGCGGCCCGCCTTGCCCTTGCCGGTGACCGACTGGTAGGTCGAGACCACGATCCGTTTCACTCCATAGCAATCGTGCAGCGGCTTGAGCACCACCACCATCTGGATCGTGGAGCAGTTGGGGTTGGCGATGATCTTTTCGGGCCTGCCCTCTCCGTCGAAGATGGCTTCGGGATTGACCTCAGGCACGACGAGCGGTATCCCCTCGTCCATGCGGAAGGCGGAGGAGTTGTCGATCACCACCGCGCCTGCCGCGGCGGCCACGGGGGCCCACTCCCTGCTGGCCGATGCGCCTGCCGAAAAGAGGGCGATGTCGACCCCTTTGAAGATCTCCGCCGAAGGGACTTCGGTGACGAACTCACGACCCTGGAAGGTGACGACCTGTCCCCTGCTTCGAGGCGAAGCGAGGGGCACCAGCTCGCTGACCGGGAAGTTGCGCTCTTCGAGCACCTGGATCATGGTTCTTCCGACAAGGCCGGTTGCCCCGAGGACGGCTACGCGATATCCGGTTTCTGCACTGCTCATACGATATTGGATAGATTGGTATTTGGTTGGTAATTCAGAATCAGCCTTGGCGAATGGTCGTTGAGGTATTCGCCCGCCTCGGTGAGCCTGCCTTCGCGCTCAAGGGCTTCGCACCGGGCTTCGAACGTTTCGAGAAGCTCCGCGATGAGAACCGGATCGAGTTCGCGCACCAGCTCGTTGCGGACCTTCGATACCCCCGGCAGCCCTTTGAGATAGGTGGAGTAGTGGCGGCGCATTTCGAGGATGCCGTACTTCTCGCCCTTGTACTCGACGGAGAGGCGCATGTGCTCGATCGCCGCCCTGATGCGCTCGCGATAGGAGGGCGCCGGCAGACGGACTCCCTGCTTCACCAGGCTCGCCGACTGGGCGAAAATGAAGGGGTTGCCGATCGAGCCTCGTCCGATCATGATGCCGTCGGCGCCGGTTTCGGCGAACATGGCCACCGCGTCGTCCGCACTCCAGACGTCACCGTTGGCGATGACCGGAATCGAACAGGCGGCCTTGGCTTCGGCGATGCGAGCCCAGTCGGCTCTCCCTTTGTACATGTCGCTGCGGGTCCTGCCATGCACGGCCACCGCCTGCATGCCGGCATCTTCCAGCCGACGGACGATCTCCGTGATGTTGATGGAGTCGTGATCCCAGCCGATGCGGGTCTTGGCCGTCACCGGAACGCTCACGGCACGGGCCACGGCCTTCGCGATGGCCGAGAGCTTTTCAGGCTCCCTGAGCAGGGCGGCCCCGGCGCCCCGGCCGGCGACCTTCTTGACCGGGCAACCGAAATTGATGTCGAGGTAGTCTGGCTCGTAGGTTTCGGCGATCGTGGCCGCCTCGACCATGGATTCGACCGTGTTGCCGAAGATCTGCACAGCGACCGGCCGTTCACCGGGGGTCACCGATATCTTGCGGATCGATTTCTCGACGCCCCGCCTGAGCGCCTCGGCGCTGATGAACTCAGTATAGACGATATCCGCCCCGTGCCGCTTGCAGAGCTGCCTGAAGGCCCTGTCGGTCACATCCTCCATCGGTGCGAGGATGACCGGACGGTCGATATCGATGCTCCCTATACGCATGTCGTTCCCATTGGACGGCTCACTCCGCAGCGGGTGCGGTCATCAGTTCGCGAACCTGCTTTTTCACGGTGTCACGCAGCACGGTGTCTTCGCGGAAGAGCTTCTTGACGGCTTCCCTGCCTTGGCCGAGCTTCTCGCTTCCGTAGCTGAACCAGGCGCCGGCCTTCTTGACCACGCCGAACTCGACGGCCAGGTCGATCAGCTCGCCGAGCGTCGAGATACCCTCTCCGTAGAGGATGTCGAACTCTGCGATCTTGAACGGCGCAGCCACCTTGTTCTTGACCACCTTGACCTTGGTGCGGTTGCCGACGATCTCTTCGCCGTCCTTGATCTGGGCGATCTTCCTGATATCGAGCCTGATCGAGGAGTAGAACTTCAGGGCCTTTCCGCCGGTCGTGGTTTCGGGGCTGCCGTACATGACGCCGATCTTGTCGCGAAGCTGGTTGATGAACACGCAGACCGCGCTCGACTTGGAGATGGCGCCGGTCAGCTTGCGCAGCGCCTGGCTCATGAGCCGGGCCTGCAGGCCGACGACGCTGTCGCCCATCTCGCCTTCGAGCTCGGCCTGGGGCACGAGCGCCGCAACGGAGTCGATGACCACGATATCGACCGCGCCGCTGCGGACGAGGGTCTCGACGATTGAGAGCGCCTGTTCACCTGACTCCGGCTGGCTGACCAGCAACGAGTTGATATCGACGCCGAGCTTGCGGGCGTACATCGGGTCGAAAGCGTGTTCGGCATCGACAATGGCCGCAATACCGCCGCTCTTCTGCGCCTCGGCGATGGCATGCAGGGCGAGAGTGGTCTTTCCCGATGACTCGGGGCCGTAGATCTCGGTCACCCTGCCGCGAGGAAGCCCGCCGACGCCGAGGGCATAATCAAGCGCCATGGAGCCGGTTGAGATCGCCTGGACATGGATGACGGGAGAGTCGTCGCCGAGACGCATGATCGAGCCCTTGCCGAACTGCTTCTCGAGGGTCTCTATGGCAAGGTTGAGCTGTTTGAGTTTCGCCGGATCGACGACCGGTGGCTGCTGCTGAGGAATCTCTTTTCCCATGGGGCTGGATGTTTAGTATGGTGAATCTGTTGCGTGGGGTTACCGAATAACGGTTTTCAATGTTTCCTCTAACGTACGGTAGGTCATACCGAGTTCCTGCACCGAGCGCCGGTTGCTGTAGACGGCCGGTCGCGATGCCTGCCTGATGCTCTCGACACTGATGAACGACGGACGTCCCGACATGAGCGACCAGAGTTCTCCGCCGATTCCGACTGCTGCGCCCAGCGCGCCTGCGATCCGCATCGGCGTTCCGGTCCGGCTGGCTGGCAGTGCGGCGATGCGTCCGAACAGCTCCCTGAAGGTGAGGTTTTCCCCCACGATGATGTAGCGCTCTCCGGCCTGGCCCTTCTCCCATGCGGCGATATGGGCATCGGCCACGTCACGCACGTCGACGAAACCGGTGCCTCCATCCGGGCAGAACGGCAGCGAGCCCCGGTAGATCAGCTGCAGCACCTCGTTGGACGAGCTTCCGGGGGCATCCGCCCCCTCTCCGGTCCCGATCACCACGCCAGGATTGACCATCACCACGTCGAGGCCTTCCGCTGCGCCACGGCGGCACTCGAGTTCGGCGAGGTGCTTCGATTCCATGTAGGCGTTCCTGCGCTGCCACTCGCTGAAAGCGACGCTTTCGGTCGACTCCCGGGCTGCTCCGCTGTTCTCGGGAACGCCGATCGCGGCGATGGAGCTGGTGGCCACGAGTCTGCGGACGCCGCTGGCGAGGCAGGCGTTGACCACGTTCCGGGTGCCGAGAACGTTGGTGTCGTAGAGCCGGTTGCGGAAATTGGAGGTGTAGGCGATCAGACCGGCGCAGTGGAACACCACCTCGGCGCCCTGGACCGCCTCGGCCACGGCAACCGGCTCATGCATGTCGGCCGTAACGATATCGACAGGAAGGCTCTTCAGGAAACCGGCATCCGACCCGCTTCTGACCGTAACCCGGCACCGTACGCCGTCACCGAACCGCCGAAGCAGGCCGAAGACGAGCTGCGCCCCTATATAACCCGTCGCACCGGTGATGAGTATCGGAATACCTGACATTGATAGCTGGCTGTTGCGCAATCCGGCATATCCGGCACTGCATCGATTTGTTCTCAATAATAATAAGAATAAACTTACATTGCACTCAAATCCATCCCTGAGCGTGAGAAAAAATATCGTTACGGCGCCCGCCGTCACAGGACAGGCCGAAGAACGACTGTCAGCCGGCATCATCCAGAGCGGTACGCTTCCGAACGGCCTTCGGATCGTCAGCAATTATGTCCCCTATGTGCATAGCGTGACGCTCGGCGTCTGGATCAATGCCGGTTCCCGGGAAGATCCGGCTGGCCGCGAGGGACTCGCCCACTTCATCGAACACGCCGTTTTCAAGGGTACCAGCAAACGCGATTACGTCGAGATCGCCCGGTGCATCGAAGAGACCGGCGGCTACATCGACGCATGGACCACCAAGGAGCAGACCTGCATCTGCGTCCGATGCCTTCGCGAACACCTCGCACTTGCATTCGACCTGCTTGCCGACCTGGTCTGCAACCCGACGTTCCCTTCGGAGGAGCTCGACAAGGAGAAGGAGGTCGTACTCGAAGAGATCGCGAGCATCAACGACACTCCTGAGGAGCTGATCTTCGAAGAATTCGACCAGCGTTCGTTTCCCGGTCACCCCCTCGCCACGCCGATACTCGGTACCGGGGAGAGCATCGGGCGAATCGGAGAAGCCGACCTGCGGACCTTCATGCGTGAGCATTACGTGCCCGGCAAGATGCTGGTGACGGCCGTCGGAAACGTCGATCATGCCGAGCTTTCGGAACTTGCCGTCTCGTATTTCGGCACCCTCGGTCATGCTCCCGCAGATGTCCCGGAGAGAAACCTTTTCGACATCGCGGCATACCGTCCGTTCAAGGCGACGCTGAAAAAGAGCGTATGCCAGGCGCAGATCCTGCTCGGCACGGTCATTCCCCGCGAAGACCGGCACTTCTGGGGGCTCATGGTGCTGAACTCCATGCTGAGCAGCGGCATGAGTTCGATCCTCAACCTTGAACTTCGCGAAAAGCGAGGTCTGGTCTACCAGGCCTATTCGTCCATGGCGTACCTGGACGAGATCACGACCTTCAACATTTACGCCGGCACGGACAAGGGAAAATCGGCGAAGACGCTCGACACCATCGCGGAGCTGTTCGCGGGCAAGGCCCTGACCGAACCGGATCCGGATGAAATCAGATCAGCAAAATCGAAAATGCTCGGATCGATGATCATGGGCATGGAGAAGATGACCCGTCGGATGTCCAACCTGGCGCAGGACCTTTTCTACTTCGGACGCTACCTCACGCCGGCCGAAAAAGCCGGACTGATCGAATCGGTCGACGCCGGAGAGATCGCTGCCGCGGCGGCTTCGCTCAGGGTGCCCGACCTGCTCTCGACGCTGATCTACAAGCCGTCGAAGTAACTCCCCGTCGCCAGCCCCTTGTTTTTAAAAACCGGCGAAAATATCGTATTATTGTAATCCTATTTTTTCAACTCTTAACTGGTCACGACAGCTTTGCAAAAGAATATCAGGAATGTCAGCGACATCGAGCAGGAACTTGAAATCATCCTTACTGCCGAAGAGTTCAAGCCTGAACTCGAACAGGAATTTGAAGAGGCCCGCAGGTCCGTCAAGATCAAGGGATTCAGACAGGGCCACGTACCCGCCGGCATGATCAAGCGCCTCGTCGGCCCCTCCATCGAGGCGACCGTCGCCGAAAAGATGGCATCGAAGCATTTCGGCGCCATCGCCGATGCCGAAAATATCAAACCCGCCAGCCGGGCCCAGATCGACAGCTTTAACTTCGACGGCGATACGCTGACGATCCGCATGTCCTACGAGATCCATCCGGAGTTCGAGCTGAAGGATCTCTCCGCCTACGCCTTCACCCAGGCCGAATATACCATCGACGACGAGGTCATTGACCGCGAGATCAACATGATCCTCAAAGGCCACGGCACGCTGGTCACCACCGAAGAGCCTGCCGGATCGGAAGACACGGTCATAGGCGACGTCGCGCGACTCGATGCGGAAGGCCAGCCGATCGAGGGACAGAACAACGAGAACCACCATTTCAACCTCAGCTACCTGCCGGAGACCAACCCGTTCCGTACGGCTCTCGAAGGCAAAAAGGCCGGCGATTCGGTAGAGGTGACCATCGAGCCGAAGGAGGAGGGCGACGAAACCGTCCGCTACCGCGTCGAAGTCAAGGAGGTCAAGCGCCTCGAACTCCCCGAGATGAACGACGAGCTGGTGAAGGAGATCACCCATGCCCGCTTCGAGAATGTGGCCGACTTCAAGGCCGACGTTCGCCTTCAGCTCGAACAGCACTTCACCCACAAGTCCGAGCAGGACCTCCTTGAAGCCATTTCGGCCAAGCTGATCGAGGAGCATGCGGTTCCGACCCCGAAAGCGATGGTCGAATCGTTCCAGAACATGCTCGTTGAAAACGCCAAACGCCAGGTCGGCGGCAAGCTGCCTAAAGGGCTGGACGAGCGCGAGTTCCTCGAAGCCATGAGGCCGAACGCCGAAAAGCACGCCCGCTGGCTCCTGGTCAGCCAGAAGATAGCGCAGGTGAACAACCTGGCCGTCAGCGACGAAGACATCAAGGCCTACGCCGAAAAGGAGGCTGAAAAGAACCCCTCCCTTAAAGCTGAAGAGCTGTTCAGCACCTACATGTCGACCGAGTTCAAGGACTACATCGTCGATACGATCCTCAAGGAGAAGATCTACGATGTCATCAAGTCGAAAGTGACCATCACCAGAGAGGCCGCTGCGGTGCCGACGCAGGAAGAAGAGGAGATGTAAGCTCCCGCCGGCGCGGAAGCAAGAGAAAAAGGGGCTCCATCGGGGCCCCTTTTTTATTTGTCACTCGCGATTCGTGACGCGTGACTCGTGAATCGAGATTCGTGACCCGTGAAGGCTTTCTTGTTCCGCGTAACGCGTTACGTGTTACGCCGTCACGACTCTTCGATCAGCGCCATGGCCACCGCCGAGTGGCGGTCGTGGGAGATCGAGATGCTCACCCGGCATCCCGGATGGCCGTGCAGGGTGACCAGCGGTTTGCCCGCCTCGTCGTTGAGCACTTCAACCGAGTGCCATGAGAGGCCCTGGGAAATTCCGGTGCCGAGAGCCTTCGAGACTGCCTCCTTCGCGGCGAACCTCCCGGCCAGGCTTGCGACGGGATCGGGCTTGGCAAGGCACTGTTCCATTTCGGCCCCGGTGAGGATCCGCCTGAGGAACCGATCTCCATAACGCTCATGGAGCGCCCTGATTCGTGAGATCTCGACGATATCGACACCGATCTCCATCATCCGAGTTCGATCTTCATGGACAGATCCAGCGCCTTGACGCTGTGCGTAAGCTCCCCGACCGAAATGTAATCGACCCCGGTCATGGCGACTTCCGCCACGTTGTGCAGGCCGATATTGCCCGACGCCTCAAGCCTGATGTGGCCGTATCCGTTCGCCTTGACCCACCGGACTGCCTCGGCGAGCCCGTCGACCATGAAATTGTCGAGCAGGATGATGTCCGGCTGGCTTTCACAGGCCTGCTTGAGCTCGATCATGCTGCGCACCTCGGTTTCTATCTTGAGCTTGAGGGCGTGGGTCTGGCAATAGGCCTTGGCCCTGCTGACGGCTGTTTCGACGCCGCCGGCCGCATCGATATGGTTGTCCTTGATGAGGATCATGTCGAACAGGCCGAAGCGGTGGTTGACCCCGCCGCCGATCCGGACCGCATCCTTGTCGTAAAATCGAAGTCCAGGGGCGGTCTTCCTTGTATCGAGAATGGCTGCGTTCGTGTGGCTTACCCGCTCGACGTACATGTTCGTCCTCGTGGCGATGCCTGACATCCGCTGCATGAAGTTGAGCGCCGTCCGTTCACCGACAAGGATCGGGGCGACCCGCCCCTTCACCTGCAGAATGGGCTGACCGGGAAAAACCCGCCCGCCGTCCTTGATGAACACGGTAACCTCGAGGATATCTCCTGAGGATTGGAACACCTGGCGGGCAACCTCCACCCCGGCGACCACCCCTTCCGCCTTGGCCTCGATGATGCCGGAGCCCATCTGTCCGGGATCGATGGTGGCAAGGGTGGTGTAATCCCCCTCGTAGAGGTCCTCCTCGATCGCCAGCTGGAGGGCCTGGGTCCTGCAGGTTTCAAAAAATTCGCGGAATGCGTAATTGGTCCTGTTATCTCCCATGACTGCAAATTGGTGAGAGGTTGAGTGAAGCGGAACACGAATGGAAAAGATTCCTGAAAAGTACCATTTTTTCGGCATTTGCCACCTTGTCCGTCCATGCGGCGCCCCGTCCGGCGAAGAATACCTTCCGGCAAGTCGAGGCCGATCGTTTTCAGGACGCGGTTTTGACAAAAATCATTATAATGTCGCAAAAGTCACCGTCGTAAAACCCCGAAAACGAATCACCATGAGCGACTTGCCGAACTGCCCGAAATGCAACTCAGAGTACACCTACGAGGTCGGGGCGCTCCTGACCTGCCCCGAATGCGCCCACGAGTGGAGCCGTTCGGAGTCCTCTTCGCAGGAGGCTGCGCGAGTCTGGAAGGATGCCAACGGCAACATACTGCAGAACGGAGACACCGTCGCGGTGATCAAGGACCTCAAGGTCAGGGGATCGTCGTCGGTACTCAAGGGTGGCACCAAGGTGAAGAACATCCGCCTCATCGACGGTGACCACGACATCGACTGCAAGATCGAAGGATTCGGACCGATGCAGTTGAAGTCGGAATTCGTCAGGAAAGCCTGAGACGAGCTTACGCCCGGCATCAAACGACCATGGCCTTCCCGTCAATGACCAACCGGCGCCGAGAGCGCTTCCCGTTCCGCTTCGAAGCGGGATCGAAATGCGTATATTTCCTCCTGAAGGTCGGCGCATTCGACTCGCGAAATCCTGATATGCCTGCATATTGCAACACCATTCAGACGCCTCATCCCGAAAGGCCCGTTACATCATCTCCCTGCTCGAACTGAACATGTTCCCTCCCCAGGGCGATTGCGACAAACTCCAGATCCGACCAATATGAGCGCCAACCATCGATCCTGCATCAGGCTTGTGAACGCCGGGTTCTATGCCTGGCATGGGGTGCACAGCGAAGAGCAACGGCTCGGAGGTAAGTACGAGGTCGATGCCGAACTCCGCTTCGATTTCCGGCCGGCTGCCGAAGCCGACGATCTCGGCCTGACGGTGAATTACCAGCGGGCGTATGAAATCATCGGCAGCGTCATGACCGGCCGCAAGGCTTCGCTGATCGAGTCGCTGGCTTTCGAGATCGCCACCTCCCTCATGCTTGAATTCCCTCTGCTCGAAAGCGCCACGGTGAAGGTCAGAAAGAGGAACCTCCCTCTCGGCGGACTCTGCGATTATGCCGAGGCCGAACACCGGATCGACAGGGAATGAACAGATGAGCCTTACAACTGCATACATCGGTATCGGGTCGAACGTCGGCGACCGCCTCGCCAACCTGCAGCAGGCCATCGATCTGCTCGGCCGGACGCCGGAGACCACGGTCACCGGCATTTCACGGGTTTATATGACCGAACCGGTCGGCGACATCGAGCAGGAACGCTTCTTCAATGCCGTCGTCGCGGTCGCGACCGGCCTCGATCCGGTGGAACTTCGCAAGCGCTGCAAAGAGATCGAGCAGCAGCTCGGAAGGCCGGACCAGTACCGGCGATGGAGCCCGAGGACCATCGATCTGGATATCCTGCTCTACGGCAGCCTGTGCCTGACGACCGAACTGCTCGTCATCCCGCATGCAGAGCTTCACCGACGGAAGTTCGTGCTGGTGCCGCTGCTCGACCTCGACAACCCCCTCCACCCCATCCTTCACCGGACGATCGCGGAGCTGATAAAGACCTGCGGCGACCCGTCGGTGCCGATCCGGCTGACCGAAAGAGTCGTCATTCGAGGCTGATCCGGTCACCTGCCGAACCCCCTTCACTCATGGGACCCATGTGACCCACACTATAAGACCTTCAGCAAACCGTCCTGGACAAAAAAAAAGCGGGTCGCCGTAAAGCGACCCGCTGCAATTCAGACAGGAACCAGTTCCCTCAATTGGTGAAGGTGATGTTGAGCGTACCCTGCTCGAAATCTGCTCCTTCGGTCTTGCGTCCGACCAGCACGTTGGGAAGAATGATGCTCTTTCGGAAATTGTTGATGTCGACGAGAAGCTCGTCGCCCTTGATGTTGACCGCAAGCTTGTCGACCTCGACGTTCGGCAGGTAGAGGCTGAGCACATACTTGCCGTTGACCTTCTCGAGGGTCTGGGTCTTGCCGTCGGAGTACAGCACCTCGATGGGGTTCCGACCATCGAAGATCTCCTGGCTCAGTTCGAAAAGCCTGTCCGGGGCGATCACCTCTTTCGGGGACTGCCTGGCCTTGAAAATCGGCACTGGATAGAAACAGTTGTCGATCACCCTGAGATACTTGGCCTGCTGATCGATCAGGCTCTGCAGGTACTGGTCGCTGGAGCTCGGAGGCAGCACCTTGTTGACCACGGCCGCATCGAGCTTGTAGCCGAACAGGTTCAGGTAGGTCTGGACGCGCAGGGCCTCCTTGATCACCATGTTCTCCGGATTGAGCACCACCCTGAAGGTCGTGACGCTCTTGTCCTGCAGCATCCCGTGAAGCTCCTTCATGTGCTCGTTGATCTCGGGCATGAGCTTGAAGATGTTCTTCTTCGGCATGAACTTGCTCAGGAGCGGCGCGGCAAAACCGATCGCCTTTGAGTGCCATCCGCCGATCTTCTCCGAGTACCACCCGTAGGACTCGGGCATGCCGAGCAGGCGCATGGTCTCGCCGGTAGGAGCCGCATCGACGACCACGGCATCGTAATTCCCCGATTTCGCAGCCTTCCAGATGTACCGGAGGCTGATCATCTCCTCCATGCCGGGTACGATAGCCAGCTCTTCGGCAACGATTTCGTTAGCCCCGTCGTGCATGAGGATCGAGGAGAAATAGGAGTAGAGTTCAGTCCAGTTCTCCCTGATCTCGGCAAGCACGTTCACCTCCATGGCGTAGAGATTCTTCTCGACCTCCAGGGGTGTTGAACTGAGCTCGACGCCAAGCGCATCGGCAAGGCTGTGGGCCACATCGGTGCTCATGATAAGCACACGTTTGCCGCTGCGGGCAATCGCGGTGGCGGTTGACGCGGACACGGTGGTTTTTCCAACCCCGCCTTTGCCCAGGTAAAGAATAATTCTCATGGTGTTAGGAAACTATGGTGTAGGCTTGATTAAACAGACTGTTTATCGGAATGTTTTCCAGACTCGTTGTCCCGTTTGCCGCCATGACGCGCCTTTCCGGAGGCAGCTGTTCCGGCTTCAGGTGTTCGATCCTCCGAAGGAGCCTTGGCGGCCGGCTCCGGCACCGGCAGGTCGGATTCGAGCGTAAGGTAATTGTCCTGGCTGTTTCCGGCGCCATCAGGGCTGATCGCGGAAAGAAGTTCATCTTCAGAAATCGAGAGCGCCTCATCCGGCTCCGGAGCCTTGATCTGGATTTTCTTCCTGACAGGCGCCTCAGGTGCAGGCTCTGCAACCATGTCGGATTGAGCTCCAGCCGTCTGTTCATCGACCGGGGCCTCGTCATAGCTCATCATTGTTCGGGCGATTTCGCTAAGGTTGTCGTCCTCCGCCTTGATCGCGAGCTTTTTCCGACGGGGGGCGGCATCGGCCTCATCCGGGTCGGAAAGTGGAGCTGAAGCTGCCGAAACCGGAGGCTGGTCCCGCTCCGATTCGTCATAGCTCATCAGTTTGCGGGCGATTTCGTCCTTGTCGTCCTGTTCCGCCTTGATCGAGAGTTTCTTCCTGCGCGGGGTGGCGTCGGCATCCGACATGTCGCGAAGCGCAGCCGATGCGACCGGAGCGGAAGGCTGGTCCCGTTCCGACTCGTCGTAGCTCATCAGCTTGCGGGCGATCTCGTCGGCGGCATCGTCCTCAGTCTTGATCGAAAGCTTTTTACGACGAGGCGCCGAATCGTCTTCGCTGTCGAACGGCGTTGGGCGACGCGGGCTCGCTGGCGCGGTTTCTTCAGGTACTGACCGTGGTGCGCTGGCAGCAGGCTCTACGTCACTGAAGGGATCGTAGCCCCCGGGGACGTCGCTGTCGTCACGGACGCTGATTTTCCGGCGTCTGATCGTCAGGTCATCGTCGTCGTCATCGTGCCTTGAGCTGTTCCTGTTCTGGCGGGAAGAGCCGTCACCCGAGGCTGACGATTCCGGCCTCGACGACTTCTTTCCGCCTCCGCCACCGATCCCCGAAGTCAGCTTGATGATCTTGCCGACGGAGCCGAGGATGCCGTCATTGGCGACCGCGGTCTTGATCGCGGTCATGACGAATCGTTCGGCCTGGGGATTACCGGCGATATTGGCAAGAAGCTCGTTCAGCGCGGTAAGCACGGTGGCCACGTCGTTCGGCACATGCTGGAGGTCCTTCATCAGCTGCTCCCGGAGCTTCAGGGGAGCATCGCCCACCATATCCTTGAGCTGGCCGGCGATACGCTTGATCGAAGCCGGATCGGCAGGCAGCAACCCTTCGAGCCCCCGGGGCAGTTCGGGCGCGCCCATGCCACCGCGAGGCCTGGGCTGTGCGCCCTGCTGCTGCGGATCCTGGTCGAGGCTGTAGCCGATCGAGGCCTTGTACTGTTCGAGAAGATCCTGTCCGTAACCGATGCCTGCGTCAGGAACCGGCATCTCCGGCGCCTCCAGGGCAATGGAGATCGAGCGCGGAATACAGATGCTCCTGGCGCTCTGAAGGATTTTAACGGCGGTGTCCTGGGGAATCTCCTGCCGGAAATTGACGCCGAGATAGTCCTCGATCGTTGATTCGATGACGGTATGGAGCTTGACGATCGTTTCGGCCTCCTTGATCTCGACCATGTCGAAAATAACGTACACCGGCTCCTTGCCCTCCCTTTTGATCTTCAGGTTCAGGGTGGCGAAAGCGCTGTCCTTGTTCCGGCTGTTGACCGATACGGACCCAAGGGTGAAACGATCGAGGAAATCCTTCGACGTGCCTCTTGCCCAGAGATAGATCGCCTTGTCGGTATATATCAGATAGTCCTGGAAAACGATGTTTCCGACCCGCTCCTGGTGGGATTCGTAGAACACACCGTCGAAAAAAGCGATCGGGTTTTCTCCTTCCCCGATGAGCCGCTTCTGGAAAAACTCAGTGACATCGTTCAGTTCGGTCTGCCCTGAGACATAGAGAGAAATGTTAGCCATTACTGCGTCCGGTCACGTTACCTGTGTTGCCTGTCGATCATTGATGGGGCACTAAAACTACTAAAATATGAAAACAAAAATAAATTACGTAACAAAGAACCGGCAAGGGCCTGGCACGAGCGGGAATGCGGATGATACCCTGACTTTAAGCGGAAAATCCTGCCGCTACCAGGCAGGACAATGGATAAAAAAAAGGCAGTGAAGGCTAACGCCTGTCACTGCCTTTATGGTTCTGAACGGACCGGTTTGCTTATTTCGCAAACTTCGATTCGACTTCCTTGGTAGGAACGGCATAGCCGGAAACCTCAGGTGAAGAACCACGAAGGCTCGATCCACCACCCATGCTGCCATAGGCATTGCGATTGATTCTCATGGTGCCTTTGCCCAGAGAGTCAAACAACATGCCGACGGTCTCCCAGTGACCTTCGACCATGACTTCGAAAATACGGCCGGCGGCGGCTAAGATATCGGTAAATACGCCTCCTCCACTCATAACTCCTCCTTTTGGAATTTAATTAACGGAAAAAAGTACAACGCTCAAGAATTCGGGACTTTGGTATAAAAATAAACGAATAAACAACAAAACGCAAATAAAAGATTGCTTCCGGCCCATGGCGATTGTTTCGGCCGGAACGAGGGGCGCCCCCTCGGCTTACTTCTTGATGGTCGTCTTCTGGAACGAGCCTGCGATGTTCTTGACGGCATCGGAAGCCGAAGAGCCTACATCACCGACCGCCTTGGCGGCATTGCCCGTCACGTTCTCGACGCTCTTGACGGCATCGCCGTAGAGTTCGCCGGCAGAGCGGGAGACGTCCTTGACGGTGATGGCCACTCGGTCGATGGTCTCGCCGACAACGCCGCCGGGGCCGCCGAGCATGCTGCCGATGCCCGTCGCATCGACGAGAGAGCCGACCGTGCCGGCAACCGTCTCGACCAGGCCTCCGGCCAGTTCAAGACCGCCGACAATCGCGCTCTGACCGGTCAGGAGTACGCTTTCGGCGAGAAAGGTAAGCCTGTCGGTGAAATCGAGATCCTTGAAATCCTTGCGAAGTTTCTGATAGGATTCTGACATAGGGTCCTCCTTTATTGAGGCTGCAAATGCAGCCGTCGGTTACTGGTTATACTGCGAAAAAACTTATTGGTCAAGCCCTGTGCAGCTGCCCGCTCCTGTGATGCGATCCCTGCCTGGCGAGATCGAACGGGATATGGAGCCACTTGTCCCTGAACACCGCATCGCCGGGTTCGAGGCCGGTCAGGCTGATCGGGAGCGTGATGACCTTCCTCTGGTTTCCGATCTGCACGAAAAGCTCGTCGCCGGTCACCCAGACGTCGATATCGACCGGGTTGGCGAACATGAGCTTGAGCTGTACTTCGTAGAGATCGCCGTTCCGGACGAACTTGATCGGCGGCTCGTCATACATCATGCCTGCCGGGTCGACATCGCCATAGATGTCATGGGCGAAGACCTCGAGCGCTTTCACGCCCACGACCTCCTGATCGTACATCTTGAGCTTCTTGACCGGCAGGGGTGAGAACCCTTCCTCGATCTCGCCGAGGTACTTCTGCTGGATCCCCTTCCATTTTTCCAGGTAGCCGCTGTTCTCGTTCGTGTCGAGCAGCTTGTTGACCAGCACCATGTCCACCTTGAAACCGTAGAGGTTCAGGTAGGTGAGCGCGCGCATGGTCTCCTTGATCGACATCTTCTCGGCGTTCATGACCAGCCGGACAGTGGACTTCACGGTATCGGTGAGGATTTCGCGGATATCCTCGAGTTCGTCGAAAACCTGGTCGACCGATTCGATGGCGTCTTCCGGAGGGATATAGTAGGCGATCTTGTCCGACATCTTGGAGAGCGGCTTGCTGAGCGGACGGACGATGTATTTGTTGACGTTCTTGACGGCTTTCATGCCCCACGACAGGGTATCGGGCAGGGAGAGCAGCCTGAGGGTCTCTCCGGTAGGCGCGGTGTCGAGCACGAGGGCATCGTAGAGGCCGGCGGATTTGTAGCGTTTGATCCGGAGCAGGGAAAACAGCTCCTCCATGCCTGGAAGAATCGTCATCTCATCGGCCATGACCCCGGAAACGCCCTGGGCCATGAAAATACGGGTATAATATTTCTGGACCGAATGCCAGTTCTGCTTCAGGTCGACGTATGGATTGACCTCGATGGCATGCAGGTTATCCTTGATTTTGGTCGGCTCCGCGCCCAGCGGGAGGTTGAACGAGTCGGAAAGACTGTGTGCAGGATCAGTGGAGAGCACCAGCGTGCGATGCCCCATCTCGGATAGCCGGACGGCCGTTGCCGCCGATACGCTGGTCTTTCCCACGCCGCCCTTACCTGTGAAAGTCAGTATACGCATGAACCAGGCATTGGAATTTGTTTATACAGCCAAGGTCATTAAGATATACATCTCCCGATATTCTGCAAAGGGGCAAAACGTCGACACCGGTCATGCCGCAGGCGAAAAACTGTTCCTGAAGTAACGAGCTTGCAAAATCCACATCGGCGCTCTTAATTAGTTGCAACAGCCTTTGCGGCAGCCGCTTCGAAACCATCACCCTTGGAACCATGATCCCTTCCAGCACGATCTCCGACGTCAGGGTCCAGATCACCGGAACTCATCCCGTCGGAGCTGACGTGTCCGTCTTATCGATGGAGTGCCCCGAGATCGCCGCCCTGGCCCGGCCCGGCAACTTCGTCAACATCAAGGTCAGCGACTCGAGCCAGCCGCTGCTTCGTCGTCCGTTCTGCATCCACAACGTCCGGGGCGACACCATCGAGGTGATGATCAAGAGCGTCGGCCGGGGAACCGCATTGCTCTGCGAGGCAACCTGCGGCAGCAGCGTCATGGTGCTCGGGCCGCTCGGGAATGCTTTCAGAACCGACACCGGAGAGTTCGACAACGCCCTGCTCGTCTCGGGTGGCATCGGCACCGCTCCCATGCTGTTCCTCGAAAAAACACTCGCCGCAAAAGGGATTCCGTTCCGGCACCTGGTCGGCGGACGGACGAAGAACGACCTGCTTACCCGCGGCCTTTCGAACTGCAGCACCGCTACGGACGATGGTTCCGAAGGGTTCCGCGGCAACGTCGTCGAACTGCTCAGGCACCATCTCGAATCGCCTGGCGCGTCCGGGACACCCAAGGTGTTCGCCTGCGGACCCAATCCCATGCTGAGGGCCCTTGCGAGATTCTGCGCAAAACGCGCCATCCCCTGCGAGCTCTCGCTCGAATCGATCATGGGGTGCGGAGTTGGAATCTGCTATGGCTGCATGGTCGAGTTGAACAACGCCGACGGAGAGAAGGAGACCATCCTGCTCTGCAGGGAGGGGCCGGTCATCGACGGCCGTCGCTTCACCGGGAAAGCCCCCTTTGAAGAATAATGAATATTGATGTAGTTTGAATTTTCAGCGCGCCATGCCTGTCCGGCGAGGATCGAAATGGCAAGTGCGTCAACAGAAAACGCCCTCACATACACATACTATTACTATGGCAAAAGGCTTGAACAAAGTGATGCTCATCGGGCATCTCGGCAACGACCCGGAACGCCGCGAAACCGCATCGGGCCAGGTCGTCGTCAACTTCACCGTCGCCACCAGCGAAAACTTCAAGGACAGCGGCGGCAACCTCCAGGAGAGGACCGAATGGCACCGCATCGTCGCCTGGGGCCGCCTGGCTGACATCTGCAGCCAGTACCTGAAAAAGGGACGCCAGGTCTACATAGAAGGCCGCCTCCAGACCCGCTCCTGGGACGACAGCAAAACCGGCGAAAAGAAGTACACGACAGAGATCGTCTGCAGCGACATGCAGATGCTCGGTTCAGGACGCGACTCCGGAGGCATGGGCGAGCAGCCGGTGTCCGGCCAGGAGCGCCCGAATTACACCCGGCCGCAGGCAAGGCAGGAAAACTCCGGTGGCGACTACGGCTCGAAGCCGGCAGGCGGAGTCATGCCCGATATCGAGAAAGACGACCTGCCGTTCTGAGCCATGCGGTTTCACCGGAGCGCGTCATGACGGACCTGAAAAAACAGATCGCGGCCGGCCGTCTGGCGCCGGTCTATTTTTTCCATGGCCCTGAAAGCTGGCTGAAAGAGGAGCTCGCGGCTCGGATCAGGGCCGCGCTCTTCCCTTCCGAAAACGAGGCCGCCCTCAACACGGTGGTGCTCTACGGGCCCGACCTCACCCTCGGCGAGATCATCTCGGTGGCATCGGAGTACCCGATGTTCACCGAAAAGAAGCTGGTGATCGTCCGTCAGTTCGACAAGCTGAAAAAAGGGGGCTCGAAAGAGCAGGTGCAGATCCAGGAGGAGTCGTTGGCCCGCTACCTCGCCGACCCGGCATCCTTCGCCGTTCTGGTGCTCGATGCCGACGATCTCGACAAGAAGGAGCTTGAGAAGTCGCCGTACAGGCACCTCAAACCGTTCCGCCACGATTTTCCGGCCGTCAAGCACATCGACCTCTTTGCCACCGAGCGGGCCAGGGAGGCCGGATGGGATTTCGAGCCCGAAGCCCTGAAAGCCTTCGCGGCATATCTCGAACCATCGTCCCGCCAGATCTGCCAGGAGCTCGAGAAACTCACCCTCTACGCCGCGGACAAGCGCCCTGAAAAACGGATCACCCTTGACGACGTCTGCGACTGCGTCGGCATTTCCCGCAAATACAACGTCTTCGAGCTTGAAAAGGCTCTGGTGGAGAAGAACCTCCGTCTCTGCAGCGGCATCGCCATGATGATCATGGAGCAGGAGGGGCAGAAGGAGGGACTGATGAACATCGTCAGGTACCTGACCACGTTCTTCCTGCGGATATGGAAGCTGCAGTCGCCCGGCATGCTCCAGAAGTCACCACAGGAGACCGCCGCCATGCTCGGCATGTTCGGACGCCAGGAGTATTTCGTGAAGAACTACACCGGCTATGCGAAGCGATTCAGCCTCGGCGAGACCGAGCGGGCGATCCTTGCCCTGAGGGACGCCGATGCCGCGCTGAAGGGAATCTCGCCGTCCGGCGACGAAAAGTTCACCCTGCTGCGTCTGATGCAGCAGATTCTGGGATAGGAAAAAGGTTGGACTTGATGGACGACATGGACGGAATGGACGGAAGAACAGTCCCATATTCAGGAGGGTTTTAACCCTCCGGACATTCAAACTTTTACATCCTCTTCAATTGCCCCGGCTTTCAAGCCGGGGGGAGAAAGAGTAAGCCCCGCACTACAGCCACCCTTTCGCCTTATACCACCGCAGAGTGTCCGCAACCCCCTCTCCGAGCGGGGTAGGCGCCGTAAAACCAAGTTCGTCCGCAGCCTTTTCGGGCGAGCAGGTCCAGTACGCCTGCGTCAGCTCGCAGGCCTTGTCGCGGCTTATCAGGGCTGGACTGCCGGTAAGGCCGGCCACCGCGTCGAGGATGGTTCCGAGGCCGAACACGATGGGCGAGGGAAGGTCGATGCGGAGGATGCGCCGGAACCCGAGCACGGGACGGGCGGCTTCGATCACCTCATCCCAGCCGAACGGGCGCGGCGAGGTGATGAAGTAGGTCTGGCCGGCTGCCTCTACTGATCGCAGCGCCAGAAGCATCCCTTCGACGAGATCGTCCACATGCACCATGCTGAATCGCTGTTTCCGGCTATCGCCCGCCGAAACAAGGAAGCTCTTCTGCATCATCCGGAACACTTCGAGAATGTCCCGGTCGCCGGGTCCATAGACGGCGGGCGGCCGGACGATGGTCAGCGGCACACCTCCGGCGAGACGCTTCGCCGCAGCCTCGCCAAGCAGCTTGCTTCGTCCGTACATGCTGACCGGCTCCGGAGGGTCGGACTCCCTGACCCCTGGCGATGGCGAAGATGCCGGACCCGCGGCGGCAAGGGAGGAGACGAGCAGGAACCGTTCGAGCTGCGGGTTGCATCGGGTGACGGCACGGAGCAGGTTTTCGACCGGCCTCACATTGCCCGCGATGTATCCCTCTTCGTCGACAGCCCTGGTGACCCCGGCGAGATGAATGATCTTCCCGACCCCCGTGACGGCCCTGCCAAGCGCCTCCGCGTCGTCGTATCCGCCCCGGAACTCCTCGACCGCTCCGGATGCGGACGATCGAACGGAAGAGAGGCTCTCCGGCCTGAGCAGCACCCTGACCGACACCCCCTGCCTTACGAGGGCCTCCACCATCCGGGAACCGATGAACCCCGTCGAACCCGTAACCAGAACCTTTTCTCCCATAGAACCGAATCCTTTTTCAGATTTTTCAGGCGTCCCTTTCCCCTCTGTGAAGCAGGCCTGACGAGGGCGGCGACACCGGGGCACTGAAAAATCGGATGCCTGCTTATCAAAAAAAAGAAATTTTTGATACATTTCTGCTTCATTGCATAATCCGTACAATCACTTCCGATTCGCTGGACATCAACTTACCGGAGAAACTATTGCCGACACCAGTGCACAGCGAGAACGCCGAAGTAAAACCGCATCCTGTGGAACAGCCGAAAGATCTTTTCAAGAAATGTTTTGATTTCACCCTCGCCGATGAAGTGAAGGCGCAGGGCTTATACCCCTTTTTCCATCCCATCGACGACACCGAAGGCCCGGTCGTTTCTTTCGACGGGCGAAAGCTGGTCATGGCCGGTTCGAACAACTACCTCGGGCTCACCTCCGATGAACGGGTCAAGCAGGCATCGATCGACGCTATCCGGCGCTACGGCACCAGCTGTTCCGGATCGCGCTACATGACCGGCACGGTTCATCTGCACATCGAACTCGAGGAGCAGCTCGCCGATTTCTTTGAAAAAGAGCGCTGCCTGCTGTTCAGCACCGGATACCAGACCGGCCAGGGCATTATCCCGACGCTCGTGCAACGTGGCGAATACGTCGTTTCCGATCGCGACAACCACGCCAGCCTCGTGGCGGCATCGATCATGGCGCAGGGCGGCGGAGCCAGCCTGGTTCGTTACAACCACAACAACATGGCCGACCTGGAGCGCGTCCTCCAGAAGATCCCGGAATCGGCCGGCAGGATGATCGTCTCCGACGGCGTTTTTTCGGTCTCCGGAGAGATCGTCGACCTGCCCGGCCTGGTCGCCCTGGCAAAGAAATACAATGCCCGCATCGTGATCGACGACGCTCACGCCGTCGGCGTCATCGGACGCGACGGCAGGGGAACTCCATCCGAATTCGGGCTCGTCGATGACGTCGACCTGATCATGGGCACCTTCTCGAAAACATTCGGTTCTCTCGGCGGCTATGTCGTCGGAGAAAACAAGGTCATCGACTATATCAAGCATAATGCTGCATCGCTGATCTTCAGCGCGTCGCCGACCCCGGCAAGCGTGGCGGCAGTGCTCGCATCCCTCAGGATCATCCGTGAGCAGCCGGAACTGATGACACGCCTCATCGCCAACACCGACTATGTTCGCCAGGGTCTCCTGAAAGCGGGCTTCACCCTCATGCCCTCGCGCACGGCCATCGTCACGGTGCTGATCTCCGACCAGATTAAAACGCTCGTCTTCTGGAAAAAGCTGTTCGATGCCGGCGTGTATGTCAACGCATTCATCCGTCCCGGCGTCATGCCCGGACACGAAGCGCTCAGGACCAGCTTCATGGCCACGCACGAAAAGGAGCATCTCGACAAGGTCATCACCGAGTTCGCGACGATCGGCCGGGAGCTTGGCGTCATCTGACGCCCCCCTCCGACAAGCTGCTTCAAGGCCCCTCCGAAATGTGGGGCCTTTTATTTTTCAGCTATACACTGGCCTATATCAGTATAATTTGCACTTCCCGCATTTTTCCAGTAATATTCGAGGTGACGCTGTAAATCCGTGAACGATGTACACGATTGCGATGCCCCCGTACCGATGCCTACCACAGAGTGCCCATGCGCACAAGACCAACGGCAACCGCCCTGAAAGGCTGACTGCCGAACGCTTTTTCCCGTAGACACACCACACAACACAACACACAACAGTACCTATCATGAAAAAGCCACAAGCCATGGGCTCTCTCCTGAGGCGTCTTGTTCTGTCGGCATCTTTCGTAACAGCTTCCATGGTCCCCCTGTCGATGTACGGCGCGGAACCAGGCGTGCTGAAAGGACGAGTCGTCGACAAAACCGACGGCGAAGGGGTTGTCGGAGCATCGGTCGTCATACCTGGCACCACCATCGGCACCTCGACCGACATCAACGGCAATTTCGTACTCAGGAACGTACCGCCTTCGGCCCAGAAGGTTTCCGTCTCCATCGTCGGCTACGCTCCGGTGACCCAGGTGGTCAACGTCGGCGAAGGCCAGACCGCAACGGCGAACTTCTCCCTCGGCCAGACCACCATCATGGCCTCCGAAGTGATCGTCGGCGCCGCCCTCTACAAGCAGGACCGCCTCGACGTACCCGTGACTGTCAACGTTGTCTCCAAGGAGAAGATCAAGGAAGAACCCAATCCTTCGCTCGATCGGGTGATCGAGGATGTTCCCGGCGTAACCGTGAACCGCTCATCCGGCTATAGTGCGTCCACAGTGCAGATCCGCGGATCGAACACGTTCCAGGGCGGTGGCATCGGAACTCGCGTCAATGCATTCTATGATGGGTTCCCCATCAACACCCCTGAAACCGGCGGTGTTGTCTGGACCAACATCAACATGAACGCCGTAGACCATGTCGAAGTCGTAAAAGGCGCCGCATCGACCCTTTACGGCTCCGGTGCCATGGGCGGTGTCGTCAACATATACGGAGCCCTGCCCGACAAGTTCCAGGTCAAGGCCGGCGTAAGCGGCGGCTTCTATGATGCGCCCCCTTCGAGCGATCACAGCCTGTACCGCGACGGTTACACTCCGTGGTTCTGGAACAGCTATGTCGGCATTGGGGACAAAAAGGGACCGGTCAATTACAGCATCCTGTACACCCATAGCGACAACGACGGATATCGAATGAACTCGCAGGCGCTGCTGAACGACATCAAGCTGAAGATGCGGTACAACATCAACTCGAAACAGTACCTGCAGCTCACCTCGTTCTACAGCGTGACCGACGCCGGATACGTGAGCACATGGCCTTATGTCATCGGGTTCGTTCCTCCGTCCACGATCACCTATACGCCCGACCCCAACCGGGCCTATGACCTTGCAAACCCCGTATACAACGACGACACCGTCAAAAGAAAAGACGCCTTGGTCGGCCTGAACTACGTTAATCTGCTGAGTGACAGGCTGAGCCTGGACGCACGGGTATACTACACGTACAACCAGTATAAAATTGGCTACAACCCGACCTTGGTTCCTCAGTTGTTCCCATCAACTCCCGGACCACTTCTGGGCTTCGTTTACAACAGAGACCCCGGTGAATTCAACGAGAACAAGACAAACCGCTACGGCGCAGGTGTGAAGCTCGACTGGAGAGCTGCTGACAACCATCGCCTGCTGTTCGGAGTGGACGGCAACATCGTCGATCTCTCCTCGACCCAGTACGCCGCTGTGGTTACCGCTCCTGGCCAGTTCGGCGAGGTCCGGGAGAAAAACGCTGCCCTTTTCCTGCAGGACGAGTGGAAACTCTCCAGCGAGCTGACCGCGCTGCTCTCCCTGCGGTATGACTGGAGCAGCGTCGATGCCGACAATGTCACTTATGTCGACTATTCAACCCTTATCTCACCGACCGTAACCACGCCGATCAAGAACAAATCGGTCGATGCGCTGAGCCCACGTGTCGCATTGAACTACAAGCCAAGCGATGACATGTCGTTCCGTGCTTCGTGGGGCAGAAGCTTCCGCGCTCCTACTCTCTCCGAGCGATTCGTCCGGGATGCCGGGCTGTTCCTGGGCAACCCTAACCCTGCTCTCGACAAAGAGACAATGACCGCGTATGAAGTCGGCATGTTCAAGCAGTTCAACGAAAAGGTGTCATTCGACCTGGCGGCCTACCTGAACGACTATGACAACCTGATCGAGTCGACCAACATCAGCAGGACCTTCACAAGACCTGTCGTCTTCATGTACGACAACATCGCCAAGGCACGCATCTGGGGTATCGAAGCGAACCTGAACGTGCGCCCGAACGACTCATGGCACTTCAATGTCGGGTATGCCTACATGAACGCGAAAAACAAGAGCTATGTAAAAGGCGTAAATCCCACACTGGACAACAATCCTGATCCAACGTGGCTGACCTACCGCCCGGAACATACTGCTTCCGTCAATGCCACGTGGAATGCAACCAAGGCGCTCTCCCTGACCGCTAATGGACGGTTCGTCAGCAAGTACAAATCGATCAACACCTACACAAATCCCCAGGGAAATAACTACCCCGGTGATTTCGTAGTGTTCAACACCATCGCGAAGTACAAGGCGACCAAGAACATCACCATCAGCCTGGCCTGCAACAACATCAACAACACGCAGTACGAGGAGGCCGAGTGGTTCCGCGCACCAGGGCGCTCCTATGTGGCGGGCATCGACCTGACCTACTGATCGGCGCCTCCGCAGCTTCGTAACGATTGAAAGCACAGGCCTCTCCGCAAGGAGGGGCCTGTTTTTTTTCATGCAGTTACTAAAGACAGGATTTATTACATTGCGTAGTCCTGAAAAACCTCAGGGCGCCACCATAGGCCGTTCACGGAACGGGATGTTCATCGTGGCGCTCATCAATCAAAGCACATTTCTTTAGTTATCTATGGGCGAGAAAATCCGAATTGCCGCGGTTGTCGGTATGGAGCAATGCAACCAGCGGGTATGGAGGGAAGTGAAGGAGTTGATCAGCCGGAATGCCGAGCTGACACAGTGGACCGACCAGGATCTCGAACACCAGAATCCGGAGGCGGGTCGTGCCATCCGGGAAGCGGACTGCATATTCACCACACTGATCCAGTTCAAGGGCCAGGCCGACTGGCTTCAGGAGCAGATCGACCAGTCGAAGGTCAAGACCATCTTCGCCTACGAGTCGATGCCCGAAGTCATGCACATGACGAAAGTCGGCAACTACGTGGTCTCTGAAAACGGCAGCGGCATGCCGGAGATCGTGAAGAAGGTTGCCAAGATGCTCGTGAAGGGCCGCGACGAGGATGCCCTCTACGGATATATGAAACTGCTGAAGATCATGCGGACCATGCTGCCGCTGATCCCCAAGAAGGCGAAGGATTTCAAGAACTGGATGCAGGTATACACCTACTGGATGCACCCGACGGCCGAGAACCTGGCCGGCATGTTCAATTATATAATGGCTGAGTACTTCGAGGTCGCCGTGAAGGCCGAGAAGGTGCAGGAGGTCCCGACGATGGGCTTCTACCACCCTGATGCGCCGGAGTACCTGAAGGACCTGCACCATTACGAGAAGTGGCTGTACAAGAAGAACAAGAACGCATCGAAGCAGAACAACATCGGCCTGCTCTTCTTCCGCAAGCACCTCCTGCAGGAAAAGGAGTATATCGACAACACCATCCGCGCCATCGAGGCAAGGGGGCTCAACCCTCTGCCTGTCTTCGTGATGGGAGTCGAGGGACATGTCGCCGCCCGCGACTGGTTCTGCCACACCAAACTTGACATGCTCATCAACATGATGGGCTTCGGTTTCGTCGGCGGTCCTGCCGGCGCAACCACTCCGGGAGCTTCCGCTGCTGCGCGCGAGGAGATCCTGGGCAAGATCAACGCACCGTACGTCGTCGCCCAGCCGCTCTTCATCCAGGACATCAACTCCTGGAAGACCCAGGGCGTCGTGCCATTGCAGTCGGCCATGACCTTCGCCCTTCCGGAGATGGACGGCGCTGTCTGCCCGGTCGTGCTCGGCGCGATCAAGGACGGCCGCCTGCACACGGTTCCCGACCGCCTCGACCGCCTCTCCGGCCTTGCAAAGAAATTCTCCGACCTGCGTCATACCCCGAACCGCGACAAGAAAGTCGCCTTCGTGGTATACGACTATCCGCCGGGCATGGGCAGAAAGGCCAGCGCGGCCCTGCTCGACGTCCCCAAGAGCCTCTATAAAATGCTGCAGCGCCTGCAGAAAGAGGGCTACAACATCGGCGAACTTCCTGAATCCCCGGAGGCATTGCTTGCAATGCTCGACCGGGCGACCGATTACGAGATCCAGGCCCACGAGGCGAACTGCTTCACGATCGACCGCCAGACCTACAACTCCATCACCTCGGACCGTGAGCGCGAGCGCATCGAAGGCCGCTGGAGCGGATTCCCTGGCGACATCGCCCCGGTCGGCGTCGACAAGCTCTTCATCGGCGGCCTCACGCTCGGCAACGTGTTCATCGGTGTCCAGCCTAGGCTCGGCATCCAGGGTGATCCGATGCGCCTGCTCTTCGACAAGGAGAACACGCCGCACCACCAGTACATCGCATTCTACCGCTGGATCAGCCGTGAGTTCGGTGCCCACGCGATGGTGCACGTCGGCATGCACGGCACGGTCGAGTGGATGCCCGGCCTCCAGCTTGGCGTCACCGGCGAGTGCTGGTCCGATGCCCTGCTCGGCGAAGTTCCTCACTTCTACATCTACCCGGTCAACAACCCGAGCGAGGCGAACATCGCCAAGCGCCGTGGCTATGCGACCATGATTTCGCACAACATACCTCCGCTCTCCCGCGCCGGCCTCTACAAGGAGCTTCCGGCCTTCAAGGAGATGCTGAACGACTACCGCGAACGCGGCCTCGAAAAGATCGTCGACGTCGAAACCGAAATCGCCATCGCCGAAAAGGCCGCACAGCTCAACCTGACCGACGATTGCCCGAGGATCGAGGGTGAGGCATTCAGCGACTTCATCAGCCGCCTCTATATCTACATGCTTGAACTCGAAAGCAAGCTCATCTCGAACGCCCTGCACGTATTCGGCGAAACGCCGGAGATGTCGACACAGGTCACCACGATTTCAGAGTACCTGAAGGTGCGTGGAAACGAACGCTCCCTGCCTTCGGTGATTCTCGAAGCCCTCGGCGAAACCCGTACCTGGGGAGATTACGCCGCGCTTGCCACCAGGGCCCGCAAAGGCGACCCGAAAGCGCTCAAGCTCCGTGAAAAGGTTGACGAAGACACGAAGGCGTTCATCGAACAGACCATTTTCGGCAACGGCAATCCCGGCAGCGTGTTCAGCGTCCTGACCGGAGGGGCCAAAGTCAACGAGGAGATGGCGGCGGCCATCAACACCTCCATCCAGGAGGGGCTCGCACTCAAGAAAGGCCTGCAGGACAACGGCCATGAAATGCAGAGCTTCGTCCGCGCCCTGAACGGCGAATACCTCCCGTCAGGACCTGGCGGAGACCTCGTGCGCGACGGCGCCGGCATCCTGCCGACCGGCCGCAACATCCACGCCATCGATCCTTGGAGAATCCCGTCCGAACTGGCCTTCAAGCGCGGAAAGATGATCGCGGACACGATCATCCGCAAGCACCAGGAGGAGAACAACGGCGAGTATCCCGATACCATCGCCCAGGTGCTGTGGGGTCTTGACACCATCAAGAGCAAGGGTGAAGCCGTCGCGGTGATCATCGCCCTGATGGGCGCCGAACCAGCCTACGACGCGCAGAACAAGATCAGCCACTACAAGCTGGTGCCGCTCGAGAAGCTCGGCCGTCCGAGGATCGACGTGCTGATCCAGATCAGCTCGATCTTCCGTGACACCTTCGGCGTTCTGGTGGACCACCTCGACAAACTGGTGAAGGATGCCGCAAAGGCAATCGAGCCGGCCGAGATGAACCACATAAAGAAGCATGTGGACGAAGCCATGCGGCAGGGCAAGGATTTCGAGAGCGCCACATCGCGCCTCTTCACCCAGGCACCAGGAACTTACGGCTCACAGATCGATGAACTGGTAGAGGATTCAGCCTGGGAATCGGAGGAGGACCTCGACAACATGTTCGTCAAGCGTACCGGATTCGCCTATGGCGGCAACCGTTACGGCGACCAGCAGACCGACATCCTGAAGGATCTGCTTGGAACCGTGGACCGTGTCGTGCAGCAGGTCGACTCGGCGGAGTACGGTATTTCGGACATCGACCGCTACTTCTCGTCGTCGGGCGCCCTCCAGCTCTCGGCGCGACGCAGGAACCCGAAAGGTGACAACGTGAAGTTGAACTATGTCGAGACCTATACGGCCGACATCAAGGTCGACGATGCCGACAAGGCTCTGAAGGTGGAGTTCCGCACCAAATTGCTCAACCCGAAATGGTTCGAGGGCATGCTGGCGCAGGGCCACAGCGGCGCGACCGAGATCAGCAACCGGTTCACCTACATGCTCGGCTGGGACGCTGTCACCAAGGGAGTCGACGACTGGGTCTACAAAGAAGCCGCAGAAACTTACGCCTTTGACCCGGCCATGCGCGACAAGCTGATGAAGCTGAACCCGAAAGCGTTCAAGAACATCGTCGGACGCATGCTTGAAGCGAGTGGCCGCGGTATGTGGTCTGCCGATCCGGACATGATCGAAAAGCTCCAGGAGATCTACTCCGACCTCGAAGACCGCCTCGAAGGCATCGAAGTCTGAACAGCATCAAGAGAAAAGGCCCGCCGGAAGCGGGCCTTTTCTCTTGTATGGGGGATTTTCTCCAGGCACTCCCCCCCGGCATCAACTGAGTCGATACGCATGAACCCACCCTGACCGTGAGGCAGTTTCGTTTTTTAAGCTAAGGTTTGATATATTTATCCATCAAGCACCAGCTATACATGATGAACAGAAGAAAATCCACTACGCGGGACATTCTTCGCGTATTCGAGATTGCACTGTTTTTTGCCGTCTCGGTGCTTGGTTACGGTCTTCTCGCCGCATCCGCCTCCGCAGGCACCAAAAACAAAAACCGCAGCCACCCAGCGGATGTCCGGAAGCAACCCAGCTTCAGCGGTCTTCATCGCGAGCTCCGGGAGCTCTCCGCAACGCCCCGAACCCCGTCAGGCACAACCCTCACCTTCGATGGCGGGCATATGTTCAGCGTCATCCCGGAAGCACATGGCGCATCCCATGCATACCGTCATCCGTTTCCTGCACCACCCCTTTCCCATCTCGACAGCGCCCAATCGCCTCGATTCTCTCCGAAAACCCCTCTTCTGCCCTACAACCTCCTTCAGCAGAGTCCAGTACTTCTGGTATAGCAGCCGGGCCGGTTTCCTGTCCAGATACCTGTAGCCTTCGCTGCCGGCGCGTGCCGGATGCAGCTCACCAGAGTCGCAAGAAGGCACGATAACCCGGACGGGACCGATAACGGAGTTTTTTCCACGGAAACACAAGCTATCCAACGACAACCGTACTGAACCAGGACCTGAACGATGCGATTTCTCTTTATCACGATGGAGCCTACGAACAATAGCGCTCTCAAATCGGCGGCTGCAGAACTGAGTCGCGAGTTCGAGCTTGACCTCAACGTCTCGATGTTCAACCTCGGCCTCAATCATGGCCAGCAGGTTTGGGAGAAACTTGCCAAAGAGGTGCCTGGAGCCGATTTCATCTTCGGCTCGATGCTGTTCAGCGAGGAGATCGTCCGCCCGCTGGAACAGATCCTCGAATCGGCCGAGTGTCCGGTTTGCATGATCACCAGCAATCCTGCCCTCATCAACCAGACCCGCGTAGGCCGATTCTCCCTGCAGAAAACCAGGGAGGACGAAAAGCCCCAGGGCATCTTCAAGCAGTGGGCCGCTAAACTCAAGCCGACCCACAGCAGCGGAGAGAGCCAGCGGCAGCTCGCCATGGTGCGCAATGTCGGCAAGCTCATGAAGCACATCCCCGGCAAGGCCAGGGACATTCACACCTTCATCTCCGCTCACCAGTTCTGGCTGAACGGGTCCAGGGAGAACATGAGAAGATTCCTCTGCCTGCTCATCGACCGGTACATCCCCGGCTTCAAAGGGGTGCTGCCGCAGAAGGATCCTATTTTCTACCCGGACACAGGCCTGTTCCACCCCGATGCCGGCAGCCCGTTCGCCACGACAGCCCAGTATCGGGAATGGCACCAGGTGAACCGACCCGAAACGGGAAAAGGAACCGTGGCCATCCTCGTGATGCGCGCCACCCTGCTCTCCGAAAACATGCTGCACATCGGCCAGCTCGTGCGGGAACTGGAGAGCCACGGTATCCGTTGCTGCGTCGCCTACAGCGGCGGCCTCGACTTCCGGACAGCGCTTGAAGGCTTTTTCGATCCGGCGACCCCTGAATCGATTTCGGTCGATCTTCTCATCAACTCCACCGGCTTTTCACTGGTCGGAGGGCCTGCGGAAACCCGCTCGGCCGAAGCGGTAGATATCCTGAAGAAGATCGGCGTGCCCTGCTTCAACATCATCCCGCTCGCCTTCCAGCCGATCAGCCAGTGGGCACAAAGCCATCTCGGACTCACTCCGCTGCAGACCGCGCTCTCCGTCGCGGTGCCCGAACTCGACGGCGCCATTGAACCACACGTCTTCGCCGGACTCGAAGAGGGCAGCGAAAAAACCATGCCGCTCGAATCGGAAATCCGGCCGCTTGCGCTGAGAGTCTCCCGATGGCTGCAACTCCGCAGGAAGGAGAACGGTGAAAAGAAGATCGCCGTCGTGCTGTTCAACTTCCCGCCGAACCTCGGCAATGCCGGGACCGCAGCCTTCCTGGAGGTTTTCGAAAGCCTCTACCGCCTCATGCGGAAACTGCGGGACGAAGGCTACAGGATCGACCTCCCGGCCTCGACCGAAGAGCTCAGGGACCGTTTGCTCGAAGGCAACCGGCTCGTGTTCGGCACGGACGGCAACGTGGCGGCACACTACCCGGTCGAACTCTACCGGAAACACTACCCGGCGTACGAACGGATCGAGCCCTTCTGGGGAGACGCACCCGGAGAGATCCTGAACGACCGCACCAGGTTCCATATCCTGGGCACGTTCTTCGGCAACCTTTTCGTCGGCCAGCAACCCTCCTTCGGTTACGAGCGCGACCCCATGCGCCTGCTCATGGCCAAGGACGCCGCCCCGAACCACGCCTTCGCGGCCTTCTACTCGTGGCTGGACCACGAGTATCATGCCGACGCGGTATTGCACTTCGGCACGCATGGCGCCCTCGAGTTCATGCCGGGCAAGCAGGTCGGCCTCTCGGTCGACTGCTGGCCGAAGCAGCTCATCGGCGCCCTTCCGAATTTCTACTGCTACTGCGTCAACAACCCGAGCGAAGGGGCCATCGCCAAGCGGAGGGGCTTCGCCACGCTCGTCAGCTACATGGCGCCCCCACTCGAACATGCGGGATTGTACAAGGGGATGCGCCAGATCCGGGATCTCATAGGCGCATGGCGTATCCATCCGTCGGAGGAGGTGCTTGGACAGCTCCGTGAGCTCGCCGCCGGTATCGACATGCTGCCGCCCGCCGCCGATATGGACGATGAAGCCTGGATCACCTGGCTGAACAATGAGCTCTACCTGATCGAGGAGCGCATGATCCCCCTCGGCCTGCACGTGCTCGGCCAGGCGCCCTCTATCGAAAGCCTCGCGGACAACCTGACCCTGCTCGTCAGCCATACGCGACCTGAACTCGATGACCGTTCTCTTCCCGAGCTGGTCAGCGCCGGACTTGGACTTGACTGCCGGCTTATGGCGGAACGACACGAGGAGGACATGGACCTGCGCGAATCCTGGCTCAAGGTCAGCTCCATCTGCCGCGAAGCGGTCCGAAAATTCATCGGCACGCTTCCGGAAACCCTTCCGGCCGGCCTGACTTCGACCACCCTGCTCGAGGGCACGCTCACGGTGCGCATGAACGAGGCAGACGCCTGGCTGCAGAAGGCCGCCGGCATCAGGCCCGCCCAGCTGGGCAAGCTCTGGCATTTCCTGAACGGCATCCTGATCGGCATGGTAACCAATCGGGAGATCGAGGCGGTCGTCAGCGCCCTTTCCGGAGCGTACATCCCGCCGTCGCCGGGCAACGACCTGGTCAGGAACCCGAACATCGTGCCGACCGGACGGAACATCCACAGCCTCGACCCCTTCAGCATCCCGACCCCCTTCGCCCAGAAAGCCGGCAAACGCTCGGCGGATGCGCTTCTGGCAGAGCACCTCAGGGAAACCGGCACGCTTCCCGAATCGATCGCCCTCATACTCTGGGGCACGGACAACCTGAAGAGCGACGGCGAGGGAGTCGCCCAGGCCCTGGCCCTGCTCGGCGCCAGGGCAAAAACCGACGAGCTCGGCAAGATCGGCGACGTCGAACTGATTCCCCTCGACGAGCTTGGACGTCCACGCATCGACATCGTGGTGACGGTCAGCGGCATTTTCAGGGACCTGCTCTCCCACCAGGTTAAGCTGCTCGACAAGGCCGTACGAATGGCCGCGAACGCAAGCGAGCCCGAGTCCATGAACTTCGTCAGGAAAAACGTGCTGAAACAGGCAGCAGAGATGCAGGTCACGATCGACGAGGCCGCCGGGCGCATCTACTCCAACGCGCCGGGCAGCTACGGCTCGAATGTCAACCACCTGGTGGAAAGCAGCACATGGGAGGAGGAGACCCAGCTCGCCGATGCCTTCGTGAACCGGAAAAGCTTCTCCTTCACTCCCTCCGGCGAGTGGCAGGAAAGCCCAGAGGTGTTACGTTCCGCCCTGAAAAATGTTACATTGACGTTTCAGAATATTGACAGTTTCGAGATCGGCGTTTCGGATATTGACCATTATTATGAGTATCTTGGCGGCGTCTCGAAATCGGTCGAGGTGCTCAGCGGCTCGAAGCCGAAAGTGATGGTCGGTGACATGGGCGGGTTCGGCACTGGCCAGAAGATCCGCTCGCTCGAAAGCATGGTGGCGCTCGAAGCGCGAACCAAGCTGCTCAACCCGAAGTGGTACGAGGCCATGCTCGAACACGGCTACGAGGGAGTCCGGGAGATCGAGGCACACCTGACGAATACCTACGGATGGAGCGCCACGGCATCTGCGGTCAGGAACTGGACCTATCAGCAGTTCTCGCAGACCTATCTCCAGGACCGGGAGATGCTCGATCGGCTGGCGGCGCTGAATCCCAACGCCACCATGTCCATGACCAGGCGCCTGCTCGAAGCCAATTCACGGGGCTTCTGGGAGGCCGACGAAGGCACGATCGAGGAACTGCAGGAACTCTACGAAGAGCTTGAAACAAGAATCGAAGGGGCCCACAGCAGTCAGCAATGACGCATGGACACCACCATTATCATCAACACCTGAACAGAACATGAACAGCTCATCATTCAACGCCGAAGAACACAAGAAGATGCTCCAGTCGTACTTCAATGGCCAGGGCTTCCAGCGCTGGGCATCGATCTACGGAAACGACAAGCTCTCGACCGTGCGCTCGACCGTGCGTCAGGGACATGCGGTCATGATGGACAAGGCGTTTGAATGGCTGCAGAAAACGGGCCTGAAGCCAGGCGCTTTCGTGCTCGACGCCGGGTGCGGAACGGGGCTGTTCAGCATCCGCCTCGCAAAGAGCGGCTACCGGGTAAAGTCCGCCGACATTGCGGCGCAGATGGTGAACAAGACCAGGGAGGATGCGGAGAAGGCCGGGGTGGCCGGCAACATCGAATTCGAAGTCAACTCGATCGAATCGGTCTCGGGCTCCTACGACGCGGTGGTGTGCTTCGACGTGCTGATCCACTACCCCGCCGAAGGGTTTGCCCAGGCATTCAGCAACCTGAGCGGCCTCACGAAGGGACCGATGATCTTCACCTACGCCCCCTACAACAACATCCTCGCTTTCCAGCACTGGATCGGCGGGTTCTTCCCTAAAAAGGAGCGCCGCACGACCATCCAGATGATCAGGGACGAGGAGATGCAGCGGGTGCTCGGCAAGCTCGGCCTGAAGATCGTCAGCCAGCAGAAGATCAGCTTCGGCTTCTACCACACCATGCTCATGCATGTGGAGCGGCGCTGAGCTGTCAGGAATCAGGCTCAGGAATTTCGTTGAATAAGTTGTAAATTATAAGTTCTAGGAATTTTTTCAGGCGTACAGACCGTTAATGTGCTGCATGCCGACAAGAGCGAATTTGTACAAAAAAACCTATCCGGAGGGTGGAAACAGATGAAGATTCTGATGATTCAGCCGAATTATCATTCAGGCGGTGCTGAGATTGCAGGCAACTGGACGCCGAGCTGGGTTGCCTACATCGGAGGCGCCCTGAAAAAGGCTGGCTTTTCTCAGGTGAAATTTGTGGATGCGATGGCCGACGACCTTCCCGATGAGACGATTGAGGAGATCATCCGCAAGAACCAGCCGGACGTGGTAATGGCTACCAATATCACTCCTTCGATTTTCAAGGCCCAGGATATCATGAAAGCCGCCAAGAGGGTCAATCCGAAGATCAAGACCATCATGGGCGGCATCCACTCCACCTTCATGTACCCGCAGGTGCTCAGCGAAGCTCCCGAGACCGATTACGTGGTCCGTGGCGAAGGTGAAGAGGTGACGGTCAACCTCATCAAGTCGATCGCCGCAGGCACCGACCTTCAGGACCGCTCGGAGATCACCGGTATCGCCTATGTCGATGAAAAAGGAGAGGTCTTTGCAACTCCCGCCCATCCGGTCATCGAAGATCTCGATACGCTCTCACCCGACTGGAGCCTGTACGACTGGGATAAATACATCTACACGCCGCTGAACTGCCGGCTCGCCGTGCCGAACTTCGCCCGTGGATGCCCCTTCACCTGCACCTTCTGCTCGCAGTGGCAGTTCTGGCGCCGGTACCGCGCACGCAGCCCGAAGAATTTCGTCGACGAGATCGAAATCCTCGTCAAGAAATACAATGTCGGATTCTTCATCCTCGCCGACGAAGAGCCGACCATCAACAAGCAGAAGTTCGTCTCCCTCTGCCAGGAGCTCATCGACCGCAAGCTCAACGTCACCTGGGGTATCAACACCCGCGTGACCGACATCATGCGTGACGAGGACCTGCTCCCGTTCTTCCGCAAGGCCGGCCTGGTGCACGTCTCGCTCGGCACCGAAGCGGCAAGCCAGATGAACCTGAACCGGTTCCGCAAGGAGACCACGATCGAAGAGAACAAGTACGCCATCAAGCTGCTCCAGAAGAACGGCATCGTGGCCGAAGCGCAGTTCGTGATGGGTCTCGAGCACGAAACCCCGGAGTCGATCGAGGAGACCTACCAGCTCTGCAAGGACTGGGATCCCGATATGGCCAACTGGACCATCTACACGCCGTGGCCCTTCTCCGACCTTTTCAAGGAGCTTGGCGACCGCGTCGAAGTCCGCGACTACTCCAAGTACAACTTCGTATCGCCGATCATCAAGCCGGACAACATGGAGCGCGAGGATGTGCTCAAGGGAGTGCTCAAGTCCTATGCCCGCTTCTATGCCCGCAAGACCTTCTTCAGCTACCCCTGGATCAAGGACCCGTATGTGCGCAAGTACATGCTCGGCTGCCTGAAGGCGTTCGCGCAGACCACGATCACCAAGCGCTTCTACGATATCGACCGCGTTTCGACCAAGAACCGCAAGATCGAGATCGATCTCGGCTTCGACAAGTCGAGGATCCTGACCGAGGCGGAGGTGAAGAACCTCAAGGAGCTGCGCCCCGAGATGGTCGCCGACATGAGCTTCGGCCTCAAGGAAGCAGGCTACCAGCGAGAGCACGACGAGCACAACTGGGACGAGTTCGACGAGACGACCATCAAGGATCGTACGTCGACCACCGTCCGCAACTGCTGATATCGACAGCAACGGTTCTGATACCAACAGAAAAACCCTCCGCTCACCGGAGGGTTTTTCTGTTGTCTGTTTCAGCCGCGTCAGCTGACGGCGATCTCCTTGGCCTTCTTCTCTTCCTGCTCGAGCTTCGGCACGACGATCTTCAGCACACCGTTATCATATGAAGCGCTGATGTGTTCGCTGTCGACGTTGTCACCTATGGAGAAACTTCTCGACAGGCTTCCCCAGGAGCGCTCCACCCGGTGGTAGTTCTTCTGTTTCTCCTCCTCCTCCTGGGAGCGCTCAGCGCAGATGCAGAGCACATCGTCCTCCATGGTGACCTTCACATCCTCCTTCTTGACGCCGGGGATGTCGGCGGAGAGGTAGATCGCCTTGTCGTCCTCGCTGATGTCCACCTTGAACGTTGGCGACATCATCGAACCCATCGAGCTGATGAAAGGCGTCAGCCTCTCGTTGAACACATCTTCAAACATCTTCAGGGGGTCCCTTCCGTAAAGCTTCAGTGTCATGATCGAATCTCCCATAAGGTTAACCGATAAGCATAGTCGAAAAACCACCAGATTTCAACGCCTCACCCGCTTTATCAGTTCCATCCCGGATGTCAGCAAACCTCCTGTCCCTGGTAAGGGGTGCCGATTCCGCAGAGATCGGCGATGTTGGCTTTCGGGTCGATCACCGGACGGATGCCGGAGGTCGCACAGGTCATGACCGTGGTCACGCCTGGACCGTGGCCGGCTTCCCGGCAGTCGCTGTGCACCACCACGCCGATGGAGACCGCGCCCCTTCGGTAGGCACGCCCGAAACGGTTGTCCTGGTCCATCAGTGCCACGAAATCGCCGAATCGGATGAGGTCGATGCCGAACTCACGGACCGCTTCTGCGTCGCTGGTCACGATGTCGTAGTCACCCTTGGCGACATGCGCCGAGCCGATGCCCGACCCCATGCAGTAGGCAGGCACCACGGTGGTGACCGGAACTTCCAGCACGCCGTCGGCGGCAACCCGCAGATCCAGCTTGTTCAGCAGCGAGGGGTCGAGGTTGAACAGCGTGACGGAAGGAAAATCGACCAGCTTCAATCCCTGGCCCTTCGAACGGATCATGACGGTATCGCTGTAGGTCATCTTCTCCTTGGCTTCGCTCGGAAAATCGACGATGATGTGCTCGGAGCCGCCATGGTGGCCAATCACGGTTCCCGTCGCCCCCTTCGCCTCTCCGGTGACGACCGTGGCGGTGTTGCCGACGCAGGAGAGCACCTGCAGGGTGACATTCGGGTGCTCATACGGTTTATGGGTATCGGCCGTGCAGCTTACCCCGGGCTCGATATGGTCCCCTTCCCAGCCGAATGCCGGGTCACCTACCTGGATGTTGGTGGTGATGCCTCCGATCGACGGAAGGATGAACGGCGTACCCTGGTGATCAACCTCCCAGGTGCCACGGGTGCGGGGCTGCCCCGGCTGGCACTGCAGCAGGAATTCGACAAGACGCTCTTCGTTGGTTGCAAGCATGTGACTTCGATTTGGTTGTTGTTCTGAAGGGCTCCCTGAATAGCATCGGGTCTCCCGGACCCGCTATATAGCACAATGACCGTTCTCGCCAAAACGGTCATCAACCCGACCCGGCGCCTTTTGCTTTTATTTTAAAAGTTATTTTATTAAATTGGGGTTCATGTTATCGCGAAGTTACCCATGTGTACACCGTGTTTTTTTTACGAACAAGACCCGTAGTTATGTTATTACAGAAGTCTCACAAGCATCGCCTCAAGCGTTTGCGGCGATCTGCCATTTTCCGAAGTCCCGCGCATCTCCTGCCGGCAGTCGCCACGCTCCTCGTCATCCTGTTCTCCACCATCAGCTTCTTTCTCCCTGCCTTCGGCTCATCGGGCAGAACCTCGCCGTCAAACCAGTTGATCGCTTCAATCCACAGCCTTTATGTAACTCTCGGCGTCCCCTGTGAAGACGAATTCGGCCTGAAAAACGACTCCGATCCGGTCAGTATCGAAGAGGGGGAGCGCAGCAGCGGAGCAAAGTCCATTCAGAAAACCGCAGGAAAAGGGGAAACGCTCTCCGTCATACTCGCCGCAGCAGGCCTCTCCGACAAGGAATCCCGTGAACTTGAACGGCAGGTAAACCTTGCCCACCCTGCCATCATCCTGTCCCCCGGTACGACCTACGAAATAGAAACCAACCCCGACGGCTCATTCAGCTGCCTCTCCTGGCGTGTCGACCGCCACAACCTGCAACACCTCGAAAAGGATGAGCGTACCGGCAAACTGAGCACCTGGAAGGAGAAACTGCAGAGCGAAACGAAACTGGCAACCCTGGCCGGAAAAATCCCGACGACCCTTTCCCTTGAGATGTCGGCAAGAAACCGGCCGACACTGGTCGAGGATATCAGGAACTTGCTGGCGTCTAAAGTAGATGTAGCGAAAAATTCCCTCAAGGGCGCCTCCTACCGTATTCTGTACGAAGAGCGCTGGATCGGCGACGAGTTTGTCGGAACCGGGAAAATCCTGGCCATCGAAATCAGTTCGGGCAGGCATAGCTACAATGCCTATCGCTTCACGGACACAAAGGGAGGTAGCGGTTATTATGACGAGCGGGGAGTTGCCCTTCAGAACGCACCGAAGTTCATGCAACCCTGCAACTATGACCACGTATCGAGCGGATTCGGGTACCGCATCCACCCGATACGGCACACCCGCTCGTTTCATGGCGGAGTCGATCTGGCCGCGCCGGTCGGAACTCCGGTCAGGGCCGTGGCCGATGGGCGCGTTATCTTCAGGGGCAGGAACGGCGGCGGCGGTAACATGGTCACCATCGCCCACGGTGGTGGCATGCATACCCAGTACCTGCACCTCTCCCGCTTTTCGGCCCTCGGCTCCTTCGGCAGCCAGGTCCATCAGGGAGAGATCATCGGTTACGTCGGTTCGACCGGCTTGTCAACCGGTCCCCATCTCGATTTCCGCGTCATCCAGAACGACAGGCTCCAGAACCCGCTCGTCGTGCTGCAGACACCTGCACCCACGCGTCGGCTCGCTCCGGCGGAGCTTGGCGGACTGCTCGCAAAAATCGACCTGTATGAGTCTCAGCTCAACAACAGCATGCTGAGGGTGGCCAGCATTTCGTAATGTCCGGCGGTGATTCTGTAAACTTCAGGGCACATCGCATTAGGAGACCTCGCAAAAGTTGATCCGCGATCCGTTTCCCGATTGCCCCGGGTTTCAACCCTCTTTGAGTCAGGCGTGTTTTAACTCGCCGGACACTCGGGGCTCTTCCATATTCCTTTGCCCTGGGTTTCAACCCTCTTTGCTTCAGGCGAGTTTTAACCCGCCGGACACTCGGGGTTCTTCCATATTCCTTTGCCCCGGGTTTCAACCCTCTTTGCTTCAGGCGAGTTTTAACCCGCCGGACATTCGGGGTTCTTCCATATTCCTTTGCCCCGGGGTTCAACCCTCTTTGCTTCAGGCGAGTTTTAACTCGCCGGACATTCGGGGTTCTTCCATATTCCTTTGCCCCGGGTTTCAACCCGGGGAATAAGGTGCCTCTCTTTTCCCTCTTTCCGGACTTCAGTCCGGGCCGTTTATTGCTGCAGGCAGAGTAAGGATCAACGGCGGGGGCTTAAGCCCCCGCTGTGCATTTTTTTTCTTTCTCCCCCCCCCCGGGTTAAAACCCGGGGCAATCGAAAATAATATAAGAGGTTAATGTCCGGAAGGTTAACGCCCTCCTGAATATGCGAGCTTAAAACCCGGGGCAATTGAAAAAGATTTGAACTGGATGACCGTCGTCCCGACTTGCCCGGGATCGGGACGTCAGCCTCCCTCGCCGCTCACCCTGCCCCGCATCGACTTGACCTCGCTCCGGCGTGCCTTGATCTCAAGCCGTTTCCGCTTCGAGCTTCCGGTCGGCGCCGTATGACGTCTGGTCTTCTTCGGCATGAGTGCATTCTGCAAAAGCTCCGTCAGGCGAAGGACGGCGTCCGCCCGGTTCTGATCCTGCGAACGATAGCGCTGCGCCCTGATCACGATCACCCCCTCTTTCGAGATCCTCCTGTCTCGGAACTGCAGCACTTTTTCCCTCACCTCGGGCGGCAGGGACGAGGCCGGAACATCGAAACGCAGATGGACCGCCGTTTCGACCT
>Ga0326732_1000022_pt1 | contig 39272 bp, 37 predicted proteins | sample MHFSIPfraction_4_FD_207644 | JGI IMG/M metagenome (GOLD analysis project Ga0326732, IMG submission 207644) | Lab enriched peat soil microbial communities from Michigan Hollow, Ithaca, NY, United States - MHF12FN SIP fraction | ecosystem: Environmental > Terrestrial > Soil > Wetlands > Peat...
TGCCACAGCACCGCCAGCGCGTCGTCGCTGAAGATGATGTTGTCCTGCGGGTAGCCCTTCTTGAATTTCTTGCTGACCTCGGCATCGAGGTCGTCATCGGCGTCCTTGGCTTCCCAATAGCCCAGCGGCATGCGCAATTCGTGCAGCAGCGCGCCATCGACGGCGATGTTGGTTTTGGTGGAGGTCTTGAGCGGATATTCGGCCAGAAACACCAGCCCGTGCTGTTTGCCCCAGGCCTTGAGCAAATCCTTGAACGCCTCGCGCACGATGGTCTCACGGCTGCTGCCACTGATCTTCTTGATGAGATCGAGTTGCTTGAGGTAGTCGTTGATCAGGAGCTGGCTCATGCGTGCGTTCCGTGTATTCCGTGGCGATCTGGAAAGCCTACTCAGGCGGAAACCGCAGGCTGGAAAAACTGCGCCCGGCCTGGATCGCCCGCCGCTCGATCTCTGCCGACGATGCGAGCCAGCCTTGCTGCTCCAGAAAAAGCAGGAAAGCGCGCGTACTGATCTTGCGGCAGTTGTCCGGTACGAGAAAGCTGGCACGGGCGATCTTGTGATCTTCGAACAGGAACACGCCGGTTTTCTGTGGCTGGTCCAGGGCAAAGTCGTTCATGGTTTCCTGGATTGCCAGTTCGCCGAGGTTTGCGGTGCGCGCAGCGGCAGGGTTCGCCGCCAGCGTTTGCTGGTGGTGCTGGAATGTGCGGGTGGTGCGTACCGATACCTTGCTGGCGGCGACCCACTGCGCCAGTTTTTCACTGGTCGGCGTCTGGCTGCGTGTTACTTCGTGCAGCACCATATCGACCAGCACAATCGGCCAGCCTGGCCTGAGCAGCAGGTCGAGCGCATCGGCATAGGCCAGCGTGATGAGCGGGCCGGCGTCGGGCAGCAGAACAACAGGCGCGGTCATCGCGTTTGTTTCAGCTTGCAAGTGAATTCAGTTGATCGACCATGTCGCGCGTGACGGCATCGGGCAGACGCGGCATCGGCAGGTGGGCTTGCGCCATCAGCAGGAAGAGGTCTTCCTCGCTGTCGATCCCCAGCGCACGCATGGCATCAGTGTCAGTGAGTCGCCCAAGCGAAAAATCAAGCAGAACCCGGTAATTCTGGTTGCCGCTCGCCTCGGCGGCCTCGAAAGTTTCGACCAGATGGCGAAGTTCGGCGTTGAACAGCGCGTTGACCGAGGTGTCGGTCTTGGCGGCAATGACTTTGGCGCGCTTGAGCAGGTCGCGGTCGACCGCGCCGGTGAAATTAACGGTGGTTGCCATTTTTTGACCCCTGGAATCAACACATAAATAAGTGTAGCACTGTGATATGTGGATTGCCTACGGTTTTGCTGGGCGTGGGGCAGTGCTCTAAACCCAGTTTTCGACCAGGAGCCCGGGGTAATCCCTGAAATCGGCTTCGTTGTGGGTGACGAATATGAGGCTCATGCTGGCGGCCTCCGGAGCGCGCAGCTTGCAGGCAGTCCGGTTGGCTGCAGGGTTGGGCGCCAGGATCACAAAGCCGCGATGAATTCGTCTGGCGATATGTCTGCCTGGCGCAGAACACCTGCAAGGGTTCCAACCTTGACTTCGCTGTGCATTGGAACGACACAGCCTTTGGAACCACGCCGCATGATGATGTGGCTGCCAGATTGGCGAATTTTGACAAATCCCAACCGTTCAAGCGCCCTGACTATCACGGCACCTGAAACGTGCGGCAGCTTAGGCATGTGCGGGAACGCTGAACATCGTGACCAACGGATGTCCGGGAGCAGGCAGAGGGAACTCTGATAAATAGAGCGCCGTCGCCTCGGTTAAGTTGGCAATGGCCTCCTCAACGGTTTCACCTTGGGTGGTGGTGCCGGTTTCGGGATTGAGGGCGACGTATCCGCCTTCTTCGGCTGGGGTAAGCACTGCAGTCAGTTCCATGGCCAGATTCCGGGGAAGAAAAACTCATTGTCGCGCATTCCGGGTATTGGTGTGCAACTGCGGCTTATACGCCCTGTTTCAAACTCGCCTCGATGAACACGTCGAGGTCGCCATCGAGCACTTTCTGCGTGGCGGAGACTTCGACGTTGGTGCGCAGGTCCTTGATGCGCGAGTTGTCGAGCACGTAGCTGCGAATCTGGTGGCCCCAGCCGACATCGGCCTTGCCGGCTTCGAGCTTGTCCTGTTCGGCCTGGCGCTTGCGCAGTTCGGCTTCGTAGAGCTTGGACTTCAGCATCGACATCGCTTCTGCACGGTTCTTGTGTTGCGAGCGGTCGTTCTGGCACTGCACGACGATGTTGGTGGGCAGGTGGGTGATGCGGACCGCGGAGTCGGTCTTGTTGATGTGCTGGCCGCCGGCGCCGGACGCGCGATAGGTGTCGACGCGCAGGTCGGCGGGGTTGATGTCGACTTCGATGGAGTCGTCAACTTCGGGATAGACGAAAATGCTGGCGAAGCTGGTGTGGCGGCCGCCGGACGAATCGAACGGCGATTTGCGCACCAGGCGGTGGACGCCGGTTTCGGTGCGCAGGGTGCCGTAGGCGTAGTCGCCTTCGATCTTGATGCTGGCGGACTTGATGCCGGCGACGTCGCCTTCGGATTCTTCCAGCAGCTCGGCCTTGAAGCCTTTGCGTTCGGCGTATTTCAGGTATTGCCGCAGCAGCATCGAGGCCCAGTCGCAGGCTTCGGTGCCGCCCGCGCCGGCCTGGATGTCGATGAAGCAGTTGTTGGGGTCGGCCGGGTTGTTGAACATGCGGCGGAATTCCAGCGTGGACACTTCCTTTTCAATGCCGGCAATGTCGGACTGTACGGCGGCGAGCGTGTCGTCGTCGTTTTCCTCGCGCGCCATCTCGAACAGTTCGCCGGCGTCTTTCAGGCCCGACGCCACGCGGTCGAGCACCAGCACCACGTCTTCCAGCGACTTGCGCTCGCGGCCCAGCTCCTGCGCGCGGGCGGCATCATTCCAGAAGTCCGGCGCTTCGGACAGGCGGATGACTTCTTCTAGACGATCCTTTTTGTGATCGTAGTCAAAGAAACCCCCGGAGTTGGGTGGCACGCTCGCCCAGGTCGGCGAGTTTGGATTGGATTTGATTGAGGCTTTCGGCTTCCATGATAGGGCTCGGTGACTAAGCGGAAAAGCTGCGCATTATAGCCCAGGCGATCACCAGCCCCAGCCCGATTGCACCCATGCCCGCCGCAACGTGGCGCGCCATTTGCCAACCGCCGATCGTCAGGGCAAGCGCCGACTTGAAGATCAGATTGGCCAGGATGGCGAGCGTGACGACATTGACAACCCCCGCCACCGGCAGCTTGTCGAGGTCGTACAGCCGCAGGCTGGACAGCGTGATGGCGTCCACATCGGTCAGCCCCGACACCAGTGCCACCGCATACAGCCCGCGCGTGCCCAGCCAGCCGTACAGCCAGGCCGCCGCCAGCAGCACTACGGCATACATCAGGCCGAAGCCGAGCGCCGTGCGCAGCTCGGTGGGGTTGACCATCGCCAGTGCGGGCAGTTCGCCCTGTGGCCGCAGCCGTCGAAACCCATAGGCGGCGCCGAGCCCGCCAACGAGCAAGCCGCCGATCAATACCGGCAGCAGCTGCGGCAACACCCCGGGCGCCAGCACCGCGGCCAGCACGCCAAGCCGCACCTGCACCACCAGATTGGCCAGCACGATGACGATCACCGCGACCGGCAGCATTTCCTTGCTGGCGTGGGCGTGGCGGCTGAACGCCAAAGTCGTGGCGGTGGACGACACCAGCCCGCCGAGCAGGCCCAGCATCACCGCGCCACGTTGCTGACCGATCAGCCGCAGCGCGGCATAGCCCGCCAAGCCCACGCCCGCGATCAATACCACCATCCACCAGATCTGATACGGATTGAGCGCACCGTATGGCCCGTAATTCCGGTTCGGCACCAGCGGCAGAATGATCAGCGACAGCACCGCGAACTGCAGCACCGACAGCAGATCGCGCCGCGTCATATGCTGGCTCCAGCCGCTCAGCTCGGGTTTGAAATACAACAGCATGGTTGCTGCGATTCCCAGCATCACCGCCAACTGGATTTCGTCGTGCCACACCATCACGCCGAGGCCGTAGCACAGCATCAGCGCCGCCACCGTCGTTGTCCCGGGGTCGCTGTCCGGTTGCGGATCACGCAGATAGGCTGCAATGATCATCGCGCCGACCAGAAACAGCCCCACCGCAATCAGCCACAACTCGCCCAACTCCGTCGCCAGATGCGCCGCCAGCACCCCCAGCAGGGCGGTCAGCGCGAAGGTGCGCAGCCCCGCCTTCGCCGCCGGGTTGCGCTCGCGCTCCAGCCCCATCAGCAGGCCGATCGCCAGCGCCACCACGTAGCGCGGCAGCGTAGCCAGTTCGGCGGGGAGCCAGGCGATCAGTTCATTCATCTCGATTCGTCTTTCCGGAAACTTTGCAGAATTGTGACGCCAGTCGGCAATGTAGGCATGCTTGCGTTCAATACATAGGGCCTATTGATCCGGCCAGATGAAGTTTGAAGTTTCGTCATTCCGGTGAAGTTTGAAGTTTCGTCATTCCGGCGAAAGCCGGAATCCAGCCTGGTTAACTGGACCCCGGCTCTTGTGCCCTTCGGGTATTCGCCGGGGTGACAGCTAAAAACATCTTCGTGCCTGATCAATAGCATGTGGGCGCAGATTCATGTTTTCGGGTACGGCGCGTCCAGCCGAGTTTGCCCCACGCCACCGCACCGGCCAGCGCCAGCAGGAGGCCAGCCAGTATCGTGAGCACCGGGTTCAACATCCTTGTACACCACCTGGCGCAAGCTCAAACCCGGCCGGCCACTTCATTCGTCTATCTCGATCACCTCTTCCAGCGGTCGACGCGGTGTGGCGGGTACCTCGCCTTCTGCATAGCCCAGCCGCAACAGAATCTGCGCAAATCCGGTGCGCCCGGTGAGTTGCCGCAATTTAGTGCGCAGCGGCGCCATCTGGATCGGCTGGTTCAGATAAGAGGCCTGCAGGCCGTGCAGATGTGCTGTCAGCAGCAGCCTTTGCAGCGCCTGGCCGGCGGCGATCCAGTCCGCGAGCGCATCCCCGGGCGTGCCGAGGACAGCGAGAACGGGCGAAGCATCGGCGAGTTGGATGTCGCGGGCAGCCACGCCGTATCCCATGTCGAACGTGCGGACCACCGCCTGCGCGATCGGCAGCGTGAGTCCGGGCAGGGTGAGCCCATCGCCGAGGCGACGCGGATGCATCCAGGCCGCCAGTTCGCGCCGCCAGGCCGGGTCGGCCCACTGATCTTCATCGCCCTCGGCAACCAGTTCTGCTGCCTGATGTCGTTGGGCACTGCTGTCGAGGATGTGGAGCCATGCGCCTTCGCGAGAGGTCGCCTCGGCCAAAGCGTCCAGCACATCGGCTGTGACGGGGCGGTCTGTGAAGGTTCGCCGGTAGGTGCGGCGCAGCGCCACTGCGTCGAAAAGTGCGGCCAGGGACGTATCAGGTGCGGTGGCGGGAGCCAGTTCGAGGGTGGCCAGGCAATCGGGGTCGGCAGGGTCGGGAGGGGCTTTGCGTGTGCAGGCAAGCTGCGCGTGCGCCGCAGCAACCCGCAGGTTGAACAGCGCACAGGCGCAACTGATCGTCAGTTCGCGATCGTCGGGATCGTTCGCCGGCAATGCCCGGGTGCGATCCGCCAGCAGATCGATGTAGGGGTCCCGGACCCGGAATACCCACGGCTGGGTGTTGTGACTCGAGGGCGCAAGAACAGCCGCGCCGATCAGCGTCGAAGCTACATCGCGCGTCAGGTACCACGTTGTCGTGATCATTTCCGCTCCTCGGACATTGAACCTCAATAAAGCACAGATACGGATCCTTTGCATCGTGTGTCTGTATCAATGAGCCCGGGCGCGCTTTGGATACCGGCCACCGGAATGGAAAAAGCACGGCCCCTTTCGCGAACGAATTGAAGTGGGGGGGGAGGCGAGCGGCAGCGTCACTCATAATTGCAGCGCATGCTGTCCGGGTTGACGGGTGACCCGGTTCGGGTGGAGGCGTTGAAAATGTCGAACGGGGTGAGGCTGGCGTGACGAGATGCGCCGAGCCACGGGCTATTTCAGTCGCGTGGCTCTAGGCGACTGGCCGCAAGAGTAAAGTCAATGGTCGGGGCATCGCGCAGGCAACGGTTCCTGCCCTTACCAGAGACAGTTCCGTATTGTCCCGGCGTTCGCCCTGGATTTGCCCGGCTGTCGCTGAATTCGGCAGCCGGCAAATCATTTAAATCATTTAATTGACCGCATACCCTCTGGCCTGCAGGCAGGTGGCCTTTGCGCGCTCATATGCGGCGGCGGCATTGTTGGCATTGCTGGCCTGGGCCGCAGCCTGCTGCTGCTGGGCACTGTTCTGCTTTGCCGCGCCGCCGATGCCGCCCATGACCGCGCCCGCGGCGGCACCCTTGCCCGCATCACCCGCGATTCCTCCAATGATCGCGCCGCCCGCAGCGCCCCTGAGCGCGCCCCTCGCGGCCCCGCCGCTGGGCGGGGGGGGAGGCGGTGGCGGCGGGGCCGCCTTGGAAGGATCAAAGCCGGTCTGCTGCACGGCCCACTGGTAACAGGCATATTCGTCCTGTTGCTGCTGCTGCTGCGACTGGCCTTCCTTGGGGTAAACGTATTGCTGGGCAAGGGCTGACTGGACCGAAAGCCCCAGCACCAGCGCCGAGAAAACAACATAGGGTTTGCGCATCATGAATCCTTATTGAAAAAAGCCGGGTTTACTTAAAGCAGGTTTTGACCGACGACCATACTGCAATGCCTTCCGCACTTCCGACTACAGCGTTGCCGCCGAGCTTGCTGGCCAGTTCGGCCAGTTGGGTGCGGCTGCGGTAGTTGCCGCCGCCGGTGATATGGGCAAAGCGTCCTGTTCCGCCTACCAGGGTAAATTGGCCGTCGCACATGCCGGGCTGGCCCTCACAGTCGAAACGGGCGTAAATCGTGTCCTCATCGCTCACGTCGATCGAGCATTTTCCGACGGCCTGCGTGGCGTTGCTGGCCAGATCGAACTCCTGGGTCACCGCGCAAACGATGTCCGCGCCATCCATCACCCCGCCGCCATCCTCGGTAAACATCATGCCCTCGAAGCTGCCCTGAAACAGCAGTTTCTGGGGCTCGACCGAGTAAAAGTTGCCGTGTGCTTCCCAGGTGGAAAAAAACTTGTCGCGGACTTTCTGTACTGCTGCATCGGGTACAGGGGAATCAGTAGCTGGCGCATCGGCCCAGGCAGACAGATTCAAAGTAGCGGCCAGCATGCCGGCCAGAAGTCGCATGGAATTCATTTTCATGGTGGGGCTCCTTGTGGGTGAAAAAAACGCGAGGTATTCATGGGTCAATATAGCTTACGAGCAAGCGTCATTGTGCATCAACCCAGCCGCATGCCCATATCCTGCCGGAAATAACGGTCGGTGATCTGCGCCAGTGCCTCGTGCGCAGCCCAGTCTTCCCGGTTTGCGTACTGAGAATGCAGTGTGGGCGCGATCTGGGCGAAAGCGTCGAGGAGCCGTGCGTCGAAGTGACTGCCGCGCCCCTGCTCAAGTATGTTCATCGCCTCATCGTAGCCGAGCGGCTCCTTGTAGGCGCGGCGCGTATGGTTGGAGTTCATGATTTAGCTGATCCTGTCACGAAAGAAGAACTGGGATCACCCCTTGTGATGGTCGCTTCTGTCCTGGACTTCCTGCGATACCAGACGGGCAATCAGGATCGCCGGGTAGAGTTGGCCCACCAGCGCCTCCACCTCGGCCAAAGAACGGGCGATGGGGTGATGTGCCGCTATGTCTCCGTAACCTACGGTGCTGAGCGTCGCGTAACTGAAGTATAGCCAGCTATCCATGGCCAGCTTTCCGGTGCCGATAGGGCCCGTGAAGGCATCCGGAAAATGCAGTGCCACCAGTTTGTAAGCCCCGGCCCATGTCACACCCAGCAGCAGATACGCTGCAATGGCACCTTCAATGCGGTGATAGGTCACCGGGCCATCGCGGAACACCTGGCCCAGAACGACGAGGGTCAGCATGCCGAATGACAGGCTGACAAACAGGGCTTGCCACTCCAGGAGGAGGGTCGAGGAGGTGGTGCGGGCGGCCCAGTGCAGGATGATCGTGATGACTATCACGACCGAGATCGCCACCATATTCCGCAACCGTTCGGAGGCTGCCACGATGCCGCCTATCAGTAGCAGTGAAAAGGCGATGTCGTCCAGGATCGTCCCAATACCCGATATGAAGGTAAGCGGGGGCAGCACCAGCACGCTCAGGATCAGCAGCGAGAGAAAGGCCGACAGACCGGAGTCGGACCGCCAGAACCGGACCAGCAGGCCCCTGAAATTGTTGAGTGTCACTTATCCTCCGTGAGGGGACAGGGTTTCCACGCAGCGCGGACCTGTCGGCCTAATTTTGGATCATTCCGGGTTTGCCCGTGGGTCAAGGCTGCCAGGAGGGATGAAAGGGTCCTTCGCCGGTGGAGAAACACCCCGATCCGCCCTCCGGGCAGATGACGACAAAGCTCGCGCGCTTGCCGCAGCCGGCAACGCCGACCGTGTACTCGGCGCGCGGGATGCCGTTCACCAAGGGTCCCTGCAGCGCAGGCTGGACGACTTCACGTGAAATGAGGGTGGACGTGGCCGATGGACAGTTCCAGTCGAAGCGTGTGCGGTTCAATACCGTGTCTATCGCGGCCGGCTGCATCTGGTCGAGGAACTGCTGCTGGGTTGCGCAGCCGGAGACGGTTGCGGCAAGCACGAGCATACTCAGGGTGAGTTTATGTGACATGGGTATCTCCTTGTGAGAGGTTAAGCTTTTATAGCATGGTGAGAATGCAGGCGACAGCCTGACCGATCGAGCTGGGCCCCATTCGCACCGCGGGCTTCCGGTCAATGCTGATGATACCCGGGGTGCCTGGCACGTCGAGGCTGTGAATCATGACCAGCCCGAACAGTTTGTCCCCGGCCCGGTACCCTGGCTGTGGAAAAAAACAGCCCCACCCGCACGGTCAATGCAATGAAACGATGATCGCAGCGAAGCGCGTCAGCTGTCTTTCGGGACCTTCTGCGGGCAGTTCGCATCGTAGGCCGCCTGCATCCGCTTGAGCTTGAGAATGCCGTAAAAAATAGTGGCCGCCATGGAGAGGACCAGAATACCGACAATTATTCTTTCCTCGCCGAACGAAGCCTGGCGGTTGGCGACATAGGCGGCAACGATCAGGCCGAGAATGGCGATGTTGATGATCCAGTTCACCGGCTTCGACACGACATAGTGCAGGGTGCCGAACCCGGCGAGCTGGTAGAGCATGAACGGCAGGATGGCGACCGCCGGCAGCAGTTCGGGGCCCAGATTGTTGTCGGGGGTGACGCTAATGACTGCATGCAACAGCGTGCTGGTCGCCAGTTGATGGAACAGCGGCGGCACCGCGCAAAGGAAGGGAACCGCGGCCAGCAGTTCGAGTATCAGCGCCCCGCTCCAGACCCCGGTCTTGGACGAATTATCCGCACCCGCGCCGACAGACTGCGTGCCGACGAACAGGCCGGCGACGACGGCCGCCGCACTCGACAGCATCAGCAACTCCACCGTGATGCCGAAGCTTGCAGCATCGCCGGTTTTGACCAGCAGCAGGGCCAGAAAACCGGGGAGATAGAACATGACGCGCACCAGTCGTGCCCAGACGCGCGCGTCTCGTTCCGGAGGCAGGACCGGCAGTGCAAGTCCGTCCGTTCCGATTGTTGGCCTGGCTTTCGACATTTCATCTCCCCGAGGTAATTAATAATTGCTGCTCATTGCAAACTTAACATGGCCGTGCATTTTGCAAAAGGATAGCAACGGGGTGAATGCAGGAAGGCTTCATGATTCATAATTCGAGTGGTGCGCCTGTAAAGGTGGACCCGTCGCAGGGTGGATTCGCGATTGCCCGATTCGAATACGATGATGATGTACGCCCTTGCCATAACCCACGATGAACAGATTCCCTGATCACCCTGCTGGATTGCCCGTCCGCATGGCTACCGCCGCGCTCTTTGCGCTGACCTGTTGCGGCCCTATGGCGCTTGCCGTGCAGCAGGACCAGGACGCATCCGAGCCGCGTGCCGAGATCCAGATCAACCTCTGTGCCAGGCCGCAGGACGTCATTCAGGGGCTGGACTTGCAGCCCGATGACGCAGGGCCGACGGAAGCCTGGTATTTCGATACGCCGGGGCTGGAATACACGCGGCGCGGTCTGGTTTTCCGCCTGCGGCGGGGCGACCGCAAGCCCGAGCTGACCCTGAAGGTGGCCAACCAGGATTGCACGCAGATCAAGTCCGCCTGGATTCTCCGGGGTGAAGGCAAGTGCGAGTACGACAATCATGGCGCCCTTTTCAGTGGCGCTGTCTCTCTCATGAACACGCTCGACGACAAGGCCGCCCACGCGCTGACGGCGGGGCGTCTGCCGCTGGAGAAGGCGCTCGGTGGGGCGCAGGTCGCATACCTGCGCGATGTCGTGTCGGCCTGGCCGCTGGTGTCTGCTATCCGGCCCCTGGGCCCCATTAAAATCCAGCAATATCGCGCCAAAAACGCACACTTCGATGTCAATGTCTGGCAGCTTCCCGCAGGCGAAACCACCATCGAGCTATCGGAGAAAACCACTTTCAAGGATGTGCTGCACCGCCGCTCGGAGTTGCTGGCGCTGCTGTCGCGTGCCGGGATCGCGCTGTGCCCCGATCAGGCCGGGCAGGGGATCGACCGGCTCAGAATCCTCCTGCACCGGCACTGAGCCCTTACTACTGGTGGTGGTGCGGCTTGCCGGCTTCCAGCACCAGCTTCGCGACAACCTTGTCGGGCTCGCGGCCTTCGAGATCGGCCAGCAGGCCCGCATCGCTCAGGTCCAGCGGGTGCGAATTTTCCCAGTCGCGATGCGCGATGTGGTGCAGGCGCGCCACCGCTTCGGTGTCGTTCAACCCCGGAGGAATTCGCCGAACAGGCGTTGCATGCTGTCCGCGCGAAGGCGCGGTAGCGGTTCCGGTCGCAGGCTTGAGTGGTGGTTCGCTTGACATGATCCGGGTGCTTCCAGGCGAGAGCTGAATTCTAATCCGTGGCGGATCGCACCGCGCCTTATCTAATCACTGAAGGGAAGATCCATTGTCGCGAACAGCGCATAGCCTTCGGGGCGGTTTTGCGCCCAGAACTCCCGGTAGCCACGCACGTTCAGGCTGCCCTGCGCGCCGTTGACATCGAACGTGTAGCCCAGCTCCGGGCCGATGGCGGCCACACGCGACCTGAAATCGCCCAGGGCCTGGGACTGCAGCGCGCCAAGTGCCCCGTCGGTCGGATAGCGGTCCGCGCTCAACTGGTAGTAGACGTAACCCGCCAGCCCGACCTGCCAGTTGCCTGACAGCGTCTGTGACACATCCCAGCCCAGATGGGCATCCACGCCACTCGTATAGCCCGTGTCGGGATTCTCGACGTTGTAGGTAAACCCGAGCACCGCGGAAAACTCATGACCGCTGTGCGAATTGAAGTAGGTGTAGCCGCCGCCCGCGTCGATCGCGCCATGGCCGATGCCGATGTTTGCGAGGCGCTGGCTGTTGTAGGCGCCCACCGGAATGTTGCCGGTAAGGTAAGTCATCCAGTTGTGCACGCCGTCATTCCAGGCGAGGCTCGCATAAGGCGACAGATCGGTGCCGCCGCTCATCGATCCCGTGACATTGGACTGCGTGTCAAGGGAACCGGACGAAATCGACGTATCCGCCTGGGTGCGTTCGCTACCCACGCCGAAGCCCATACCGATGAAACCTTGTCCGCCGAGGATTCTCGATTCCGGCGCATAGCCAGGCTGCACATTCAGTTGGGCCAACTGCGACTCGTTCCCGCTGGAAAGGATCAGGCCCTGCGGCAGGACCCGGGATTCCTCCATGCGGCCGCTGTAATAGTAGGGTGTCAGGTTGAGCGACCATCCGGGCGCCGGCGGCACCGCCGCCATGCTGGCGACCTGTCCCGGCAGCCAGAACGAGCCCCCCCCTTCATCGGCGTGCGCATCAAGACCGGGTGCGAGCGCACAGGCGAGAAGCATGGTTGAGCCGGACCCAGCTACAAAGCGACGTAGCATCCTCTGCAGAGCCATCTCCCCCGGTGCATGCGAGAGTGGTTCATCAGATCGGAGGCATGGCGCTCGCCGCTTGGCAACCGCCTCACCCAGCAAGGTCGTTGCGACGCAGGCGATGGAACACACCTTGCCGTTCATCCTAGAATGGGGCGAGAACCTGGACGTTTTCTTCGCAAGCTTGCTGACGCAGCCTGATTCACCGGGCATGTCCCACTCAGCGAATCAGTATAAACACACAGAATGGGCGCATGCTATCTACCAGCGCCAACTCTGCGACGCTCGATCGGCCGGACTGCCTGGATGATACTGAAGAAGAATGCCGTGGTCAGCCCGAACAGGATGATGCCGTTCAGCGCCTCGAGCGCGCCCATCAATCTCCATTGGTGTGCCAGGAAGACATCGGCATGGCCGTAGGACGTGATGGCACCCAGGGAGTAGAGCATGGCCGATTCGAAGTCCGGCAATGCGCCGACTCTATGGTAAGCCATCGCCCAGAGTCCGGATTCGACGGCAAGCAGCAGCGTCGCGAGGAAGGTAATCGTGCCGATGACAACGCAATACTTGAACAGGGACTCGCCGCGGCGGCCAGGAAGACCGAGTTTCTCGATACCCTTTGCCGAGGCGAAACTGAGCACGATGACGTGAATCACGGTCGTCAACACGATGAGGGGCAGGCTCCACACCCAATCCTGACTCCATAACATGTCATCTCCCGGTTAATCTGAAAACCATACAGGGCCGCAACCGACTGATTGGCCAGGCCCGGCTGCGCCTTCCTCACCGGCCTCGGCATCCAGGGTCGACGCGCATGTCGGGGGCCCGCGCAACCGCATGACGACGCTGAATTCTCCGGTCGCAACGGCCGGCAGGGCCTGTTCACGCCCGTTGGCTTGCTTGCCCTCGTCATCCCGGATGGCGATGACAAGGGCGCCTGCTTCAGCGCCGGAAGCCGCCGCCGCCGCCCCCGCCAAAGCGATCTCCGAAGCTGCCGCCACCGAAGCCGCCCCCGCCACCAAAGCGGTCGCCCCCGCCACCGAAACCCCCACCGCCGCCATCGCCCCAACTGCTGGTGCGATCGGCGCCCTGGCTGCGCGCCTGCTGCTCGCTGTTGGCCCAGCCGGTATCGCCGGAGGCGCTGCCCCAGCCGCTGGCGGAATGCTGCTGCCAACCGCCGCTGCCGTCGCTGCGGTAGACATTGCCGTCGGCGCCGGCTACGTGGGTGCCCTGCAGCGTGCCGCTGCCCCAGGTCTTGGTTTCGCCGGTCTTGGCGTTGTAGGTGGTGGTGCTCGCATCGCGGCTGACGCCCTGCGGCCCGGCCGTCGCGTTGACGCTGCGGTCGACCGAACTGCCGCCTGCGCCGGTGGCGGAGGCGTCCGAACTGTAATTGCGCTGGCCGGTCTGCGCATTGTAGGTCTCGCCGCGGGATACATCGCCGGTTGTCCCGGAGGCGGTGTCGAAGCTGCGGTTGTAGCCCTGAGAGCCCTGCCCGGTGTAGGGGTTGTAGCTGCGCTGCGCGCTGTAATTGCCGGTGGTGCCGCGGTCGGTGGAATACGAGCCTTGGGCGGTGGTGCCGAAGGTGCCATTCGAATTGCTGTACCAGGTGCGGGTGCCGGACGACACGCCGGTGCCCCAGTTGCGGTACACGTTGGCGCTGGCCGAACCGCAGCAGGGGGCGCCCCAATAGCCACCGTGGTAGTAGGCGCCGCCCCAGTAGGGGTCGATCCAGGCGGCGGTGGCCAGGCCGAGGGCGAAGCCGTAGGTGAAGCCCACATACGGGTTGTACACCGGAACCGCCGCGACCCCGTAGGTCAGGGGCGGCGCATACCAGACCGAGCCGACCCAGGGTGAATAGGCGTAGCCGGTGCCATAGACCACGGTGCCGCCGACATCGACCACGGTGCCGAGATAGCCCGGCGTGTAGCCGACATACACCACGTCGGGGGTGGAGCCGTAGACTTGCACGTAAGTGACGTAGTGCAGGGGGGACGATACCGGGATGGCGTAGATCGCCGAGGGCACGCTGGCGGCGATCACCCAGGGGCCGGTCACGGACGGCGAGGTGAACCAGACGCCGCCCTGCAAGGCGAAGTAGTTGTCGGGGCCGACCCGGATCAGCGGCGTTCCGGTATTGACGGCATATTCAAGCGACGTGTCCGCGATCGGCTTCCACACCGGCGCACCATCGAATACCGGGGTGAAACTCGGCCCGCCCACCCGCAAGATGCTCGCGGTCTGCGGGATCGTGTTGGCGATCACGGCCGCCTGCGCCTGCGGCGTGCCTGCGACCGAGGCCAGCACCACCGAGGCCGGCGATCCCTTGGCGGGAATCTGGCTGAAGTACGGCGGCAGGGCGTTGCTGGCGACAAAGGTCCACGGGCCGCCGAGTCCCGGCGCACGGAACCAGCGGCCGGAAATCAGCACGAAATAATCGTTGCTGGTGGTGTCCACCAGCACGTCGATCGCACTGTTGGTCGCCCACAGCAGCGGCGTGCCGGTCACCGGCACCAGATTGGGCTGGCCCTTGAAGACGATGAGTTCGGTCGGCTCGGTGCTGACGACGATCTGCGGCACGCCACTGGCCAGGGTTGGCTGCGGCTTCGCATTGGGCCCGCCGTCGAGCATGTCGACGGTGCCGGCGTGCGCCAGTTTCTGGCTGGCGTCGACCAGCGCCTGCGTCACGACGGCGGTGTTCCACGGACCCTGCAGCGACGCCGCCGACAACCAGCCGTCGTACACATGCAGGTACCACTGCTCCTCGGCTGACGAACGCACCAGCATCGCGTGGGTGTTGATCGCGCGTTCGAACTTCGTGTCCGGCAGTGGCTTGAGTACCGGCATGCCGTCGAGGGGGATCAGGATGGCGGGGCCGTAGGCGACGACGATTTTGGGTGGCGCGTTCTTCACCGCATGGGCGGTCGGCTTGACGGTCTGCGAGGCGGCGAGCGAGGCCTCGACGCTGTCGAGCGCCATGGTCTCCAGCGCGCCGTCGAGGGCGCGTTTCATTTCGGACAGATAAGACTGGCCGCTGTCGGCCAGGGTGGGAAAGCGGATCGAGGCGACATCGATGTCCTGCAGCGTCACGCTACGTGTGCTGCGATCCACCTCGGTACGCGCCGTGCCCTTGAGCACGCCGAAGGTTTCATCCTTGCTGCCGCTGGGGCGCAAGGCCACCGCCACACGCCAGGCCAGTTTGTTGCCTGTCCACGACTCGATCTGCGGCTGATAGATCAGCGCGTCGGCATTCTTCAGCGTCACATCACGCGGCCAGGGATCGGTCGGTGGCGGCGGAGCGACGTTGGCTGGCGCGGCGACCGGCGCAGCCGTCGGTTGTGTGCCGGAAGCGGGGGCGGCCTGGGTCATGCCGTCCGTGGGCATTCCCACGGACTGACTGGCCTGAGGCAAGGGCGTACTGCCCGCTGGTGGAGAGTGCGCCGCCTGATTGGCGCAACCGGATGCGGAGAGTCCCAGAACGAAAAGTGTCGCGAGCGGAAGGAGGGCAGATCGTTTCATGCGGAAGGCTTTCTTCGGGCGGATAATGGCTTGCGGGTGCGTGGGGATGCAGGGAAGCTGTATGCATCCCCAGGATGGACACTCTGTCATTCCAGCACAGCTGATCGCGCCGCGTCAATCGCAACCCCGTTCAATCATGGGCGTTGCGGACGCATCCTTGAAAAATTTGCAGATCGGCGCATCGTTTGGCACGGCCGGCTACGAAGAACCGCTCCCATCGCGACCCCACAAGCCGCCAGCGCAACTTTAAAAGGCCGCTGCAGTCCGATTACACTTCATCCTTCACCAACTCGTGACATACTTACCGGCTTCCGGGCTGTCCGCAGTGTTTTTTTCGCATCCCGTGTGCCAGACGGAACTGAAGTGGCTATGATGAATGTGGAGTTTTTTATCTTTTTCAACGATCTAAGGAGGTCAATTATGAAACACACCCTGTCAACAAAATTGTTCGGTTTGCTCACGCTGTCGGCTCTCGCGCTGGGTTCAGCGCAGGCTTTCGCCAGTGACACGGCCAAGGACAAGGCCGAGGCTGAAAAAACGGTGAATGGCGCTGTCACGGTGCTCAAGAACTTTGCCGCCGATCCCAACATGACCTGGTATCGCGAGCACGTCGTCAAAGCCAAGGCTGTTCTGATCATCCCGACGCTGGTCAAGGCCGGCTTCATTTTCGGCGGCTCCGGCGGCACCGGCGTAGTGCTGGCGCGCGACGAGAAGACCAACACCTGGAATGGACCTTCCTTCGCCACTGCCGGTTCGGTGAGTTGGGGCCTGCAGGCCGGCGGTTCGGCAGCCGAAGTGGTGATGATGGCCATGACCGACAAGGGCAAGGATGCGCTGCTCAGCAACAAATTCCAGGCAGGCGCGGATGCAAGCGTGGCAGCGGGTCCGGTGGGCGCAGGCGCTCAGGCCGCAACCACCGACATCGTTCAGTTCACCCGCAGCAAGGGCCTGTTTGGCGGCTTGAGCCTGGAAGGCTCGGTCATCGCCGTGCGCGACAGCCTCAACACTGCTTATTACGGCAAGACGGCGTCGCCGGTGGATATCCTGATCAGCGGCAGTGTGAAGAACCCCCAGGCCAATACCCTCGTCAAGCAATTGACGGCTGGCGCAGGCAAGTAAGGCAAGTAAGAAGTCTGATTGATTCCCCCTCGCCAGGCAGGGAGGGGGATTTCTTATAAACACCCCCGTCGTTCCATCAAGCAGCTTTTTTCCTCACCCTTGAATCACCGGGATTCGGGAACCTGCACGCATCCTCGACCCGATTTGCTGGCGGGTTGCCTTGGCCCATGCACGTGAAAAAGGGGCTTCAGCCCGAAGTCCCGTTATCGATGTGGCCAGGAAATAGTATGAACTTCGTCATTCCGGCCCCGGATCGGAGTCCGGGGTGACGGACCCGGAATCCAGTCAAATGGGCGCGCAATGCGCGCCACTGGATACCGGCCTTCGCCGGTATGACGTTGATAATATTTGCAGGCCGGGTCAATAATGTCAGCTTACTTCGGGAACATGAACTGCACCTGCAGCCGCGTCGACCAGTCCGCGCCGTCGTCCGGCGTGACGACGTTGTAGTAAGCGGAAAGCTGGGAGTTCACCGGCAGGCGGCCCAGGTGGAAGATCTTGCCGACGCCGCCGCCCAGCGGCACGGTCCATTGATCGCCGCTGTCGGCCTTCCAGTTGGCGGTGACGATCGGGGCGGAGGTGAGATAAAAACCTTCCGCGAAGTTGTAGTTGACGAAGGGCTGCAGCAGGAAGTTGCTGTAGGACCCGCCGCGCCCATCGTTCGACAGCGACCACACGTTGTTGGCGAGTGCGCCGAAAACCCAGGGGTCGCCCTTTTGGAGGTGGAGTGCGACGGCGGTCGGGCCGAGCCCCCAGTTCTTGTTGCCGAGACCGTTGGAGGCCGTGGGCATCTGCACGATCGCACCGGCGCCCCAGATCAGGCCGGAAGGCGAAGGGTTGCTCGGCGACACGAAGGTGGAGAGCTGGATGTCGCCGAGGCCGAACGTGGTGCCCTGGCTGGGCGCGAACTCGGGTTGCCAGATGAGCGGAACAATGGTCCGCGTGATCAGGTTCCAGTTCTCGTTGAGGCTGAAAGGAATCACCGGCTGGATATTGAGGATGTTCTGCGTGCGGTCGTCCTGCGGCCCGACATTGAAATTGGTGTTGTTCTGGAACGGCACGCTGACCAGGTTGCCGACCGGGTTCTGCGCCAGCTTCGCCAGTTCCTCGGCGCTCATCTCGGCGTGGGCGGGTGAGCAAATTGCTGCGGCCAGGAGCAGCCAGTAAAGCTTCCGTTTGTTCATGGTGATTTCCCTCATTTGGATCAGCCTGGTTGCAGCCGGGCAAGTAGTCCGATTTTACCAAAAGCCCTGTGACCGGGGATGGTTATCAAGGCGCGCCTAGCAGCAGGTAGACACTGTAGCTGCCGCCGTTGCCGGCACCCACGCCCAGGTAGGCCGGGCCTATGAATGTGTCTGCACCGAGGAACACCGATCCCGAATAAAGCGTGCCGGGCGAGTCCAATCCGTCGACACGATCCACGATCCGCCCCATTTCTGCCGACGCGCCGACATACAGGCCCGAGCCGAGCAGATCCGGCAGCGGCAGCACCCGGTTGTAATACATCGCGCGGCCGAAGTAATACTCACGCCCGGAAAACTGCCCCACCCGGAATCCGGACAGGCGCAGCGGGCCGCCGAGCCAGAACGACTCGTACGCCGGCATATCGGTCGAGAAATCGGTGCCGCCGGCTGCGGTGAGATTCAGGGTGTGCGGCCCCAATGACTTGACGTAGGTCAGCGTGCCCTCGAGGCGCTGGTAATTGAGCGCCGATCCCAGCGATTCGGTCGCGCCATAGTACGAAGCGATCGCCCGGTAACCATTCTGTGGAAACCAGGCGTGATCGAGCTGGTCGATTGCAAGCGCTACCCGCCCGCCCGCCGTCAACTCGTTGATCGATGGCAGAAGCGGGTCGCCGGTGTCGACCTCGGCCTTGACCTCGTTCCACAGCGCGCCGACCCGCAGGATGCCCATCGTGCCGAGGATTGCCCCGACGTCGAGGCCTCCCCCGGCGTAGCCGATGCGGTAGTCCGCGACCTTGTCGTCGCCATCGAACACGCCGCGCGTCGTTTGCCCCACCTTGCCATAGACCGACCCGAACCAGGTTCCGGCCTCATCAACGGGCTGGAAGAACTCCGTGTACAAATGCGTATCCTGTCCGACCTGGACCTCCGTCAGCCACTCGGCGCCCAGCCGGTTGAGCCAGGACTTGCGGTACTGGACCAGCACGTTGAACGCGTTGTCACCCTGCAAATCGGTTTCGAGGCCGAGGCCAAAGCGCAGGTAATCAGGCCCCCACGATTTTTCGTGGGGGGTGATGACCATTGCCCGCGGGCCTGTCCCGCCCTCGATGTGGTACTCGATGCTTTCGAAATCGCCGCGACCGTAGATGCGGCGCAGGTCGGCGCCGACCTTCTCCTCGTCGAGCGGTTCGCCCGGCTTGCTCTTCACCAGCCCTTGCAGCACCGCGGGGTTGGTCCGATCGAGTCCTGCGAAGCGGATTTCACCGACGGTGCCGAGGGCTTTTTCATGTGCAACCTGGGTCGCGCGCAGCGCCGCATATTGCTCGGGCGGCAGGCTGTAGCGTGCCAGCGCAGGCGCCAGCGCGCGCGTGGCCGCCTCGCCGATGCGGATGGCTTCCTTCGAGTTATCGAAGCTGGCGGCCGAGATGTTGCCGAGGTCGGGTTCGATCAGCACGTCGCCGCTGCCCAGGCTCTTCAATTGCTGGTCGACGGTCTGCTTGCCGAGAAAGTTGAGGAGCTGGGCGGCGACCGACAGCGCGGATGTGATCTCATCGCGCTTCAGCGGTGGCGTGGAGATGTTGACGGCGATCACCACGTCGCCGCACAGCTTGCGTGCCTGGTCGATCGGGAGATTGTTGGCGATGCCGCCGTCGACCAGCAATTTCCCGTCGATTTCGACCGGCGCGATGGCACCCGGCACGGCCATGCTGGCGCGCATCGCCTGTGACAGGCTGCCGTGATCCAGCACCACCGACTCGCCGTTCTCGATGTCGGTTGCCATGGCCTCGAACGGAATCGGCAACTTGTCGAAGTTGTCGATGCCTATTGCCGGTTCGGCGAGCTTGCGGAAGAACGCCTCGATCGAGACACCTGCGATGACCCCTTTCGGCAGCGCGAGGCCGCCGTTCTTGACCCCGTATTCGGGCGCGAACAACGTCTTGTAGTCCTCGTTCTTGCGACGGATGGCGATCTCGTCGCGCGGGGGCTTGTCACGGAATATCTCGTTCCAGTTGGCGGTCAGCACGATTTCCTCGAGCTCCGCTGGCGTCCTGCCTGCGGCAAACGTGCCGCCGACGATCGAACCCATGCTGGTCCCGGTGATGCAACTGATCGGGATGCGCATCTCGTCCAGCACCTTGAGCACGCCGACATGCGCGAGGCCGCGCGCACCGCCGCCCGACAGCGCGAGGCCGATGCGCGGTGGCGTGAGGGCGGCATTCGGGGCTGCGGTGTCGGCGGCCAGCACGCCGCCGGGGCCGCCGAACAAAGCAAACGTCAGCGTGGCAATGCAACCCCGACGCATCCGATACGACCCTGGCTTTGGCATGACTGGCTCCTGACAAATTGATCCATGCACCGTGATGCCATACCGGGGCAGGGGAAACTGATCTGAATCCCCGGAATATCCAGGGTGGAACGGCAAAGGCGTCTCGTGGCAAACACCTGGCGGCGATTATAGATGCTTTAGCGTGACCCGAGGCACGGCATGATCCGATCATGCTCGTCACCCCCGACCGCATCGCGCGCCAGGCCGAAATGCGGTCCTGGATAGGGGGCGGGTCTGGCTAACGAAGTACGCAATGCCAGCGTTCCAGCAAGTTGCGAAGTCCTGCGGATTGGTGCGAAAAGCGAGGGTTGAAAGGCCAAAAGCTGGGGACGTTCAAGTGCTTTTTCTGCTCATCTGCTCAGCAGTACCCGACTTTCAACTCGTCATATTCAGATCAGCCAATTCGATTCCAAAATACGGAATTGAACCCGTGTCCTTCAATGGGTTCAGGGCAACTACTCGGCGGGTGCCTTACTGTCAGCGGCAGGCCCCGTGAGCCGCCGAATCGTCAGCGCACAGCGCTGTTCAATCAGTGTGATGATCTGCTCGACCAGCGAATGCTCGGCAAATCCGCGTCCAGGATCGGACTGGAGCTTGCGAGCTGTCGGTGGCAGCGACTTCGCCAGTTCCAGAATACGCTTTTTGGCCTGCGCCTTGGCCAGACCAGCCCCTTCTGCAAACTGATCCCAGTGCCGCGCCTGGACTTCGCTGAACTTGTACTTGCTGCCGATCTTCATCGCCATCTTGGGCGTGAGTGTTGGATACACCGCTGTCGAGAGCGTGTCGTAGAACGGGGCCAAGACAGGTACCTTGCCTGAATAAAGCAAGGAGAAGTTTTTGGCATGCGCATCGTGATTGCCGATCAGTGCGTTGAAGATTACATAGTCGAGCAGTCGCAGTACCTGCGGTGCACTCGGACGTGTGACACGGCGCACCAACTCGAAACACTGCGCGAAATCCGGGCCGCCCTCGTTTTGGTATTTCATTTCGGGCACCACACCCAAGGCCTGGCAGAAATCCTCCTGGTGCAGGCGCTGCCTGCGCCCCCCGGGATCTGCTGCTCTGTCGTAACGCTCAACCAGCAAAAACTGGCGATCACGAACGGTGTGAATCTTTGCGTTGGCAGGTTTGAGTTGCATGGCCTCGGCCAGTGCCAAGCAGAAACCCTCGTTGGTCACGCTGTCCTCAACGGCATGAATGGCGGGTTTCAAGATGTGGGAGCTGGGCGTGCCATTTCGAGGCAAGCCAATGCGATCACCGTCAAAAACCACGGGCAGTTTGTCTTGAGCGCCAGCAAGCGAAAGGCGCAAGCCATCTTTGCCAGCCAGCATCGGTCGACGCGGCAATTCATCCAGGATGGCGATGACTTCCTCATCGCTCAGCCATTGAATATCGTCATCCTTGGTGGGAGTCGGCAAAGCCTGACCAGGCTCCAGAAAAGTCACCGCTCCCGCACATTCGCCACCAATGTGGTCCAGCAGCGCAAAGTCGTTCTGGATCGAGACTTGAAGCTGCTGCGCGATCAAGCGACGCATCTGACCTTCGGGCAGCAGACCCGCAAAGAAGGGGCGGGCTATGTGGTCGTCGAAGGGTTCAGCTTGCAAGGGCAGCGAACAGGACAATGCAACAGCGTTCTCCTGCTTCAGCCAGCCAGGCGCGTACCAAAAATTGAGTCGCCCTTCGACCAGCGCCAAGGTGCCGGCATGGTCGGCAAACAACCAGACATCAAGCTCATGTGCCATGGTCGTTGTCCTCATTGGCAGCGGATGGCAATCCGCCCAAGTTGATCACACCCCCCAATGCTTCAATCACACGCAAGACAGTCTCAAGCCGCAAGGTGGGCTTTCCGGCTTCCAGCTCAACGATAAAGCGCACGCCGACCCCGGCCGCCAAGGCCAACTGAGGCTGGGTCAGTCCGAGTTGCTTGCGAGCGGCGCGAAGTACATCGCCGAGTTGTTGAGGTGATTGGATCGTGGTCATGGTCTGCATAATTTCCCGTTCGGGAAATTATTAACCGGAATCTGCGATTGCGCAAGTCAAATTTCCCGATCGGGAAAGTTTGACCATCCGAGAGCAAGCATCTGCGAAAATATCCCGAACGGGAAATTTGTAGTGGTGTGCCCAATGTCCATAACGACGCCCGTATACACCCAATTCCTACGCTCTGGCGCTTTTGGCTTGGCTGTTGCGCAGAACAGCGCCTTCACGGACTCCTGCCAACTCATTCGGAAGGAGACCAGGATGGAGTCGTTCACTTCAACACGGCACTCGTTGTCTGGACGATTACTGCAAGCTTACCGTCAATATAACCGTCAGTTACCGTCGGATTTCAATAAACATTGCCGGACGTTACAGGCAAAGAAAAAGGCCATAATCCTTGTTTTTATTAAGAATTATGGCCTTCTTCGGACTTCTTTGGATCATGTTCTGGTGGAGGCGGCGGGAATCGAACCCGCGTCCGAAAGCCCTCTACAGGCAGTTCTACATACTTAGTCCGGTGATTTTCTGCTTTAGCCTCGGTCACGCCCGCCGAACAGGCTGAACTTTGGCGAGTGGCCTTGATTTAATGCCTGCCCAAGCCACCCGGACAGACACGATCATGCTGTGATTACCCTGCTGCCAGTTGCCTGGCCCAACCCGCATGCTGGTCGGTGCAGGGTCTAGCGCAATTAAGCGGCTAGAGCGTAAGTTTCGTCGTTTGCGTTTAAACGATTTTCAGTTGGATTTACGAGGTGCTCTGACCCTCGGTATGCCCTACGCTGCTTCGCGACCCCCGTCGAAACCTGGTCGCCCCCCTTGTAATGCTGCAACAAGTGTACCGCATAGAGGCGGTACCCGCGGGAAAGTTCCGGCGCGCTAAAAGTTTCTGCGCTGAGGGTTACTGCAGGAAGGGAAAAGGATCGTGCGTTACGGCAACCGCGAACATGTAGCCAAAAACGAGCAGGGCGGCGAACCAGGCAGCGATGCGCCGGCCCCGGGATTTGCCGCGCTTGAGAGCGATCGTGCCGAGCACGATGTAGAGGATCAGCGCGGATACCTTGGCGGTGATCCAGCCGTGAACCAGCGGATATTGCTGCAGCAGCACGGCCAGACCGATGCCGCTGGCCAGCAGGAGGGTGTCGTTGAGGTGCGGGACGATGCGCACCCAGCGGGCCTGCAGACGGGGGGAGTCGGCCATCATCCAGATGCCGCGCAGGACGAACAGCGCCAGCGAGATGGCGATGGTGGTGAGGTGCAGGGTTTTGAAGATTGTGTAGTCCATGTTCAGTCTATGGTTCTCGGGGGGACAGGGCTTCGACGAGCTCAGGGCGAACGGTGGTGAGGTTGGTGGGGCCGACTCGGCTGCTTCACTAACCACCGTTCGCCCTGAGCAAGTCGAAGGGCTGTCCAGAATGAACGGGGGTTTCCCCTGTCTGTCATGACGGGAAGCCTTATAAATAGTCCAGCATGTCAGTCGGGTGGCGGATGAGCGCATGCGCGCCCCAGGTGTGCGGCTGGTCAGCGGCGTCGAGATAACCCCAGGCGGCGACCAGCGCCGGCATGGAGGCGGCGTGCGCGGCCTGGATGTCGCGTTCGGCATCGCCCAGATACAGGCACTGCGCAGGTGCGGCGCTGCACAGTTCGGCGGCGGCGAACATGGGGGCCGGATGCGGCTTGGGCTGCGGGCAGGTGTCGCCGGAGACGATGCAGGCGGCGCGCTCGGCGAGGTCGAGGATGGACATCAGCGGCTCGGTGAAGCGCGCCGGCTTGTTGGTGACCACGCCCCATTTCAGCTGGCGCGCTTCGAGCGCATCGAGCAGGTCGAGGATGCCGGGGAAGGGACGCGAGTGGCGGCAGATATTGTCGGCATACAGCTGCAGGAATTCTTCGCGCATGTGGGCAAAGCGCGGCTCATCGGGATGCAGGTCGAATCCGACCGCCAACAGGCCGCGCGCGCCGTGCGAGGCTTGCGGGCGGATGATGTCATCGGCCAGTGGCGGCAGGCCATGGCGTTCGCGCTGCAGGTTGAGCGCGTGGCCGAGGTCGGGTGCGGTATCGACCAAGGTGCCGTCCAGATCGAACAGCACTGCCTTGATGGCTTCAAGCTTCGCTGCTTCAATTCCCACGGCGCGTCGACATCAGGTAGTTGACGTCGGTATCAGCTTCCAGCTTGTAGATCCGGGTCAGCGGGTTGTAGGTCATGCCGATCAGTTCCTGCGTATCCAGCCCGGGTTCGCGTGTCATGCGGGCCAGTTCGGCCGGGCGGATGAATTTGGCGTAATCGTGGGTGCCGCGCGGCAATAGCTTGAGAACGTATTCGGCACCAACGACGGCGAACAGATAGCTCTTGGCGTTGCGATTGAGGGTGGAGAAGAACACCCAGCCGCCCGGCTTGACCAGGCGGGCACAGGCGGCGACGACGGAGGCCGGATCGGGCACATGCTCGAGCATTTCCATGCAGGTGACGACATCGAACTCGCCGGCATGCTGCGCGGCGAAATCCTCGGCGGATACCAGCTGGTAGTCGACGCTTCTGCCGGATTCGAAAAGGTGCAGTCTGGCGACCTTGAGCGCCTTGTCCGACAGATCGATGCCGCTGACCGTGGCGCCGACCCCGGCCATGGCTTCGGCCAGGATGCCGCCGCCGCAGCCGACGTCGAGCACCTTCCTGCCATTGAGCGGCGCCTGCTGGTCGATCCACCTGAGGCGCAGCGGGTTGATTTCATGCAGCGGCTTGAACTCGGAATTCGGGTCCCACCAGCGGTGGGCGAGTTCGGAAAATTTGGCGATTTCGGCGGCGTCAACGTTGCTCATGGCTATCCTTGTGCGGTGAGTTTGCCGCGCCAGTAGGCGGCGCGGGCGGTCAGGTCGTCAATGTTCAGATTATTCTTGCCAAGATCGACCAGGCGGCGTGCTTCGAGTTTCAGCTTGCCGTCGACCCAGACATGGGTGACGTGCTCGCGTCCGGCAACGTAAACCAGGTGCGAGACGGGGTCAAACAGGGGCTGGCTGGTCGGGCCATGCAGGTCGACTGCAACCAGGTCGGCGCATTTGCCCGGGGTGATGCTGCCGATCCGGCTGTCGAGATTGAGCGCGCGGGCGGCGTCCAGCGTGGCAGCCCTGAGCGCGGCGGCAGCGGGCAGGGCCGCCGCGTCGCCGCTGGCACCCTTGGCCAGCAGGGCGGCCAGGCGCATTTCGGCGAACAGGTCGAGGCGGTTGTTGCTGGCGGCGCCGTCGGTGCCGAAGCCTATATTGACGCCGGCATTGATCAGCCTGGTGATCGGAGCGATGCCGGAGGCGAGTTTCAGGTTGGAGCTCGGGCAGTGCGCCACATGGCAGCCATGCGCGGCCAGCAACTCGATTTCAGCCTCGTTCACATGTACCGCATGGACGCCGATGAAGTTCGGTCCCAGCAGGCCCAGCCTGGCCAGCCGTTCCAGCGGACGCACGCCGTATTGCTTCAGGCTGTCGCGGGTTTCGTCGAGGGTTTCGTGGATATGGGTGTGGATGGGCAGGCCGAGCTGTTCGGCCAGGGTGTTGATGCGGCCGAAGGTGGCATCCGAAATGGTGTAGGGCGCATGCGGGGCAAAGGCGAAGGAGAGCAGCGACTCTTCCTTCAGTTCGTCGCGCAGGGCGAGACCCTTCGCCAGATAATCGTCTGCATCCACCGCGTAGGCGCTGGGGAATTCCAGCACGATCATGCCCAGTGTCGCTCGCATGCCGGCCTGCAGGAAGGCTTCGCCCGCGGCCCGCGGGAAGAAGTACATGTCGTTGCAGCAGGTGACGCCTCCTGCCAGCATTTCGGCGGCGGCGAGCAGGGTGCCGTCGCGCACGAAAGCCTCGGATACGTGTTTCTTCTCGGCCGGCCAGATGCGCTCGCCGAGCCAGGCCATCAGCGGCAGGTCGTCGGCAAAGCCGCGCAACAGCGACATCGCGGCGTGGCCGTGCAGGTTGACCAGGCCCGGGATCAGCGCTTGGCCAGGCAGGGCAAGCGTCTGCGTGGCGGCATAGCGTGTCTGGGCAGCTTCGGCAGGAAGCACATCGAGAATCAGCCCGCCCCGGATGGCCACGGCATGGTCAGGTAGCGCGCCTTGCGGATCGACAGGCACCACCCATTGCGGCAGGAGAATAAGGTCGGCGGGGGCTTTCATGGTGGCCTGCATTCTCACTGTTTGCAGGCGGAATGGCAAAGCGGGCGTGCAAGATCCAGTCTGTCAGAGCTCGAAGCATGAGGTGGTGCGACAATTTGCCACGGTTGCCGAAGGCTTCAATCTGCCAGAATGAAAACAGGGTATTTCATTTGCCCGACTCATCCGAAGGAGAAACCATGAAGAATCTGCTGTCCACCCTGTCCCTGCTTGCTGTTCTGTCCTCAGTGGGTACCGCCATTGCCGGGGCAAACGACCCGCTCTTCATCAACATGACAACCGATGACGATCACCGTGCCACCATGGCCATTGGCTTTGGCGTCAAACAGCACGCCTTGGGGCATCCGTTGACCCTGTTCCTCAATGACAAGGGCGTACAGATTGCCTCCAAGGCAAACGCCGGCAAATTCGCCGATCAGCAGAAGGAATTGGTCGAAGCCATGGCCAAAGGTGCCACCGTGATCGCCTGCCCCTTGTGCATGAAGCACTATGGCGTGAAGGAAAGCGATTTGCTGCCCGGCATTAAGGTGGGCAAACCCGAGCTGACCGGCGGTGCCCTGTTCAAGGACAACACCAAGACACTGACCTGGTAATACGAAGCGAGCATGGCTCGCTGTGCCCAACAACGCAAGGCGGGTCGTGTAATGCGACCCGCCTTGTTTTTTCTTCCGCACCATATGCCCGCTACAAGCCCGGGCCTGCAGCAACGTATGGCGCACGTGTTGTCTATGGGCGCGAAATCGGGGCGGGTGGGTATCGGATTTGTTACCGGTCCGTCGCGATAGGTCCATGTAACCCCACTCCCGTCCGAGCGAGTTGGCCATGCTAAAATTGCGGGCTTTAAGTCAATAAAAAGCCGGTTATGGAACAGTTTGCCAAGGAAACCCTCCCGGTCAGTCTCGAAGAGGAGATGAGGCGTTCGTATCTCGATTACGCGATGAGCGTGATCGTGGGACGCGCGCTGCCGGATGTGCGTGACGGCCTGAAGCCCGTGCATCGCCGCGTGCTGTTTGCGATGAACGAGCTCTCCAACGACTGGAACAAGGCTTACAAGAAGTCTGCGCGGGTGGTCGGCGACGTCATCGGTAAATATCACCCGCACGGCGACACCGCGGTGTACGACACCATGGTGCGGATGGCGCAGGACTTCTCGCTGCGTTATCCGCTGATCGACGGCCAGGGCAACTTCGGCTCGGTGGACGGCGACAACGCGGCGGCGATGCGTTACACCGAAGTGCGTATGGCAAGGATCGCGCACGAATTGCTGGCCGACCTCGACAAGGAAACGGTCGATTTCGGCCCAAACTACGATGGTTCCGAGCACGAGCCGCTGGTGCTGCCGGCCAAAATCCCCAACCTGCTGATCAACGGCTCGTCCGGCATCGCGGTGGGGATGGCGACCAACATTCCGCCGCACAACCTCACCGACATCTGCACCGCGCTGTTTGCGCTGCTGGACGACGCCGAAATCGACATCGAATCGCTGATCGCTATCGTCAAGGCGCCGGACTTCCCGACCGCCGGCATCATCTACGGTCTGTCCGGGGTGCGCGACGGCTACCGCACCGGCCGTGGCCGCGTGGTGATGCGCGCCACCTGCCACTTCGAGGATGTGGGCAGGGAAGGGGGCAAACAGGCGATCATCATCGACGAGCTGCCCTACCAGGTGAACAAGGCGAATTTGCTGATCAAGATCGGCGAGCTGGTGCGCGACAAGCAGATCGACGGCATCGCCGACCTGCGCGACGAATCCGACAAGTCCGGCATGCGCGTCTACATCGAGCTGAAGCGCGGCGAGAACGCCGACGTGATCCTGAACAATCTGTACAAGCAGACGCAGATGCAGGACACCTTCGGCATGAACATGGTGGCGCTGATCGACGGTCAGCCCCGCCTGCTCAACCTGAAGGAAATGCTCGACGCCTTCCTGCGCCACCGCCGCGAAGTCGTCACCCGCCGCACCGTATTCGACCTGCGCAAGGCGCGCGAGCGCGGCCATATCCTCGAAGGCCTGGCGGTGGCGCTGGCCAACGTCGACGAGATTGTCGAGCTGATCAAGTCTTCGGAAACCCCGGTCATCGCGAAAGAGCGCCTGCTCGGGCGCGCCTGGAAGTCCGCGATGGTCGAAGAGATGCTGGCGCGCATCGATCCCGAATTCTCGCGCCCGGTGAATATCGGCCCCGAGTTCGGCCTGCACGCCGACGGCTACCACCTGTCCGAGATCCAGGCGCAGCGCATCCTGGAAATGCAGCTGCAGCGTTTGACCAATCTGGAATCGGACAAGATCATCGGCGAGTACAAGGAGGTCATGGACAAGATCGCCGACCTGCTCGACATTCTGGCCAATCCGGCGCGCATCACCCAGATCATCCGCGAGGAACTGACCCAGATTCAGGAGCAATTCGGCGACTCGCGCCGCTCGGCTATTGTCGAGAATGCGCAGGACATGTCGATGGAGGACCTGATCAAGCCGGAAGAGATGGTGGTCACCCTGTCGCACGGCGGCTACATGAAGTCACAGCCGATGGACGACTACCGCGCGCAGAAGCGCGGTGGACGCGGCAAGCAGGCAGCGGGCACCAAGGACGAAGACTTCATCGAGAAGATGTTCGTCGCCAACACCCACGATTTCATCCTCTGCTTCTCCAACCGTGGGCGTCTGTACTGGCTCAAGGTCTACAACGTGCCGGCGGGCGGGCGCGGCGCGCGCGGCAAGCCCATCGTCAACCTGCTGCCGCTGGAAGACGGCGAAAAAATCAACGCGCTGCTGCCGGTCAAAACCTTTGACGACGATCACTATGTGTTCATGGCCACCAGCAACGGCATCGTCAAGAAAACCCCCTTGTCGGACTTCTCGCGTCCTCGCACGGCTGGCATCATCGCGGTGGGGCTGGATGAGGGTGATTTCCTCATCGGCGCCTCGATCACCGACGGTCGCCACGACGTGATGCTGTTCTCCGACGGCGGCAAGGCGGTGCGCTTCGACGAGAACGACGTGCGCCCGATGGGACGCACCGCACGCGGCGTCATCGGCATGAAACTCGCCAAAGGCAAGAAGCTGATTTCGCTGCTGGTGGCCGAAGACGAGAACGACTTTGTGCTGACCGCGACCGAAAACGGCTTTGGCAAGCGCACGCCGATCACCGAATACACCCGCCATGCGCGCGCGACGCAAGGCATGATCGCGATCCAGACCAGCGAGCGCAACGGCCGCGTGGTCGCGGCCACGCTGGTGAAGGCAGACGACGAAATCATGCTGATCACCACCGGCGGCGTGTTGATTCGCACGCGCGTCAAGGAAATCCGTTCCATGAGCCGCTCGACGCAGGGCGTCACGCTGATCAACCTGGATAAAGGTGAGACTTTGATCAGCCTGGAAAAAGTGGCTGAATCCGACAACGAAGAGGAAACAGGAGACTAAAACATGACCATTTATAACTTCAGCGCCGGCCCTGCCGTGCTACCTAAAGATGTGCTGCAACAGGCGCAGGCCGAGATGGTCGACTGGCACGGCAGCGGCATGTCGGTAATGGAAATGAGCCATCGCGGCAAGGAATTCATGGGCATCGCCGCCGAGGCCGAAGCCGATCTGCGCGAGGTGATGGGCATTCCAGCCGACTACAAGGTGCTGTTCCTGCAGGGCGGGGCGTCGTCGCAGTTCGCCATGGTGCCGATGAATCTGCTGCGCGGTAAAGCCAGCGCCGATTACCTGAACACCGGCGAGTGGTCGAAAAAAGCGATCAAGGAAGCCAAGAAATTCGGCACGGTGAACGTGGTGGCGAGCAGCGAGGACAAGAACTTCAGCTACGCGCCGGCGCAGGATGCGTGGAAACTCGACCCCAACGCCGCCTACGTACACTACACGCCCAATGAAACCATCGGCGGCGTGGAAATCTTCTGGACGCCGGCCACCGGCAGCGTGCCGCTGGTGGCCGACATGTCGTCGACCATCTTGTCGCGCCCGATCGACGTGTCGAAATTCGGCGTGATCTACGCCGGCGCGCAGAAGAACATCGGTCCGGCCGGACTCACCCTCGTCATCGTGCGCGACGACCTGATCGGCCAGACCGTGCCGGGCACGCCGACCATGTTCGACTATAAGACGCACGCCGACAACGAGTCGATGTACAACACGCCGCCCACCTTCGCCATGTACACGGCGGGATTGGTGTTCAAGTGGCTGAAGGCACGAGGCGGTCTCACCGCGATGGAAAAGACCAACCGCGACAAGGCCGGCCTGCTGTACGACGCGCTCGATGCGACCGATTTCTACGCTTCGCCGGTGGCACGCGACAACCGCTCGCTGATGAATATCCCCTTCACCCTGAAGGACGCCGCGCTCGACGAGGCCTTCCTCAAGGGCGCCAAGGAACGCGGCCTGATCCAGCTGAAGGGCCACCGCTCGGTCGGCGGCATGCGCGCCTCGATCTACAACGCCATGCCGATCGAGGGCGTGCGTGCGCTGGTCGACTACATGCGCGAATTCGAGAAAAATCATGGCTAAGCCGCGCAAGATTCTCACCCTCAACGCGATTTCTGCGCGCGGCCTGGCGCGGCTGCCCGAGCATTACACCGTCGGCGGCGATGTCGCCGACCCGGACGGCATCCTGGTGCGTTCGGCCAACATGCACGAGATGGACATCCCCGCCAGCGTGCGGGCGATCGCGCGTGCCGGCGCCGGAACCAACAATATTCCTGTGAAGAAGCTGTCGGAGCGCGGCGTGCCGGTGTTCAACGCACCGGGCGCCAACGCCAATGCGGTGAAGGAACTGGTCATCGCCGGCATGCTGATTGGGGCGCGCAATCTGGTGCCGGCGCTGAAGTTCGTCGAAGGCCTGTCCGGCCCCGATGAAGAGATGCACAAGGCGACCGAAGCCGGCAAAAAGCAGTTCGCCGGAACCGAACTGCCGGGACGCACGCTGGGCGTGATCGGCCTGGGCGCGATCGGTTCGTATATCGCCGAGGCAGCGATCAAGCTCGGCATGCATGTGGTCGGCTTCGACCCCGCGATCACGGTCGACGCCGCGTGGCGGCTGCCGTCGCAGGTGAAGCGCGCGGAGAACGTCGAGGATGTGCTGCGCATGGCCGACTTCGTAAGCCTGCACGTGCCGCTCGTCGATGCCACCCGCAACCTCATCAACGCCCAGCGTATCGGCGTGATGCGTCCCGGCGCGGTGCTGCTGAATTTCGCGCGCGAAGGCGTGGTCGACAATGCAGCGGTGGTCGAGGCGCTCGACGCCAACAAGTTGCATGCCTATATCTGCGACTTCCCGGCGAATGCGCTTAAAGGTCACGCCAAGGTCGTGGCGCTGCCGCACCTGGGCGCCAGCACCGAGGAGGCGGAGGAGAATTGCGCGGTGATGGTGGCCGAACAGCTTGCCGACTATCTGGAAAATGGCAACATCCTCAATTCGGTCAACTTCCCCAACGTCAGCATGGCGCGAGAAGCAGGCTTTCGGCTGGCGATCGCCAATGCCAACGTGCCCAACATGGTGGGGCAGATTTCATCGCTGCTGGCCGTTGCCGGGCTCAACATCCACAACATGGTCAACAAGTCCAAGGGCGACATGGCGTACACGCTGGTCGACGTCGACAGTGACGTGACCGATACCGTGATCCAGCAACTCTCCTCCATCGCCGGCGTTCTCGCCGTGCGTTATCTGCCGGTGGTCTGAGATGGACGACGCGCTGAAGGCGCTGCGCGAGCGCATCGACAGTATCGACGACGCCATCCTGCAGCTGGTGTCGGAGCGCGCGGGCATCGCCCAGCAGGTCGGGCAAACCAAGAAGGGCGAGCGAATCTACCGTCCCGAGCGCGAGGCGCAGATTGTCCAGCGCCTGCGTGAAGCCAACCCCGGCCCGTTGTCGGGGGAGGCGATAGAACGTCTGATCCGTGAGGTCATATCGGCCTGCCGTGCGCTGGAGCAGACCCTCCGCATCGCCTATCTGGGCCCTGCCGGCACCTTCAGCCAGCAGGCGGTGCACAAGCATTTCGGCCATGAAGCCGAAGCGCTTGCCGAGGCCGACATCGACGCGTGCTTTCACGCAGTCGAAACCGGCCGCGCCGATTTTGCCGTGGTGCCAGTGGAAAACTCGACCGAGGGCGCCATTGCTCGCACGCTTGACCTCATCGTTTCCAGCCCGCTGAAAATCTGCAGCGAGGTGATGCTGCCGATTCATCAGGCCCTGATGCGCAAGCATGCCGGCATGGACGGCATTCTGCGGGTGTATGGCCATGCGCAATCGCTCGCGCAATGCCAGCAGTGGCTCGGCCGCCACCTTCCCGACGCCGAGCGCGTCAGTGTCGTCAGCAACAGCGATGGCGCGCGCCGTGCGGCAGTCGAGCCCGATGCGGCCACGCTGGGAAGTGCAACCGCTGCCGAGCTGTATGGACTTGCCGTGCTTGAAGCGCGGGTCGAGGACGAAGTCAGCAACACCACCCGGTTTCTGGTTCTGGGCAAAACCGACGCCGCACCGTCCGGTTGCGACAAAACCTCGCTGGTGATGGGCGCGCACAATCAGCCCGGCGCGGTGGTCAACCTGCTGCAACCGCTAGCCGATGCGGGCATTTCGATGAGCAAGCTCGAATCGCGCCCGGCGCGCGGAAGCAACTGGGAATACCTGTTCTTTGTCGTCTGCAATGGCCATCGCCAGGATCCCGAGCTGGCCGCCGCGCTGGCCGAAATCGAGGCGCGCGCCGCCTTCCTCAAGGTGCTCGGTTCCTATCCTGCCGCATCGTCATGAAGGGTTGCGACACGACTTGTATTGGTTTGGCGCCCAAACATGTTCGCGCCATTGCCCCGTACCAGCCCGGCAAGCCCATTTCCGAGCTTGCGCGTGAACTGGGGTTGAACGAACCCGATATCATCAAGCTGGCATCGAACGAAAATCCGCTCGGCCCCAGCCCGCTTGCGCTGGCAGCGGCACAGGACGCGTTGCATGACATGGCCCTGTATCCCGACGGCGCGGGCTTTGCGCTGAAGGCGAAGCTGTCGGCGAAATTGCGCGTGGCGGCAAGTCAGATCGTTCTGGGCAATGGATCGAACGATGTGCTGGATATGGCGGCACGCGCGTTCCTGACGGGGGGTACGTCCTCGGTTTATGCGCAGCATGCCTTCGCGGTGTATCCGATAGCCACGCAGACGGCCGGCGCGCAGGGTATTGCGGTAGCGGCGAAAGCCTATGGCCACGACCTGGCTGCCATGCGCGCGGCGATCCGCGACGATACCCGCGTACTGTGGATCGCCAATCCAAACAACCCGACCGGCACTTTCCTGCCGTGGAGCGAGATCGAGGCGTTTCTCTCAAGCGTGCCGCCACAGGTGCTGGTGGTGCTGGACGAGGCCTACGGCGAATACCTGCCGCCGGCGGAGCGCTGCGATACCGCTGCCTGGCTGGTGCGCTTTCCCAATCTGCTGATCAGCCGCACCTTTTCCAAGGCGTATGGGCTGGCCGGACTGCGCGTCGGCTACGGACTCGGCAGCACCGCAGTGATCGATTTGCTGAACCGGGTGCGTCACCCGTTCAATGTCAACGCGCTTGCGCTTGCCGCCGCCGAAGCCGCGCTCGACGATGTCGAATTCCTTGCGCGCAGCTATGCGCTGAATACCGCCGGCATGGCGCAACTGGTGGCCGGGCTGGCTGCAATGAACATTGAAACCGTGCCGTCGAAAGGCAATTTCCTGCTGGCGAAAGTCGGCGACGCCGCGCGCATCAACACCGAATTGCTGAAGTGCGGGGTGATCGTGCGACCGGTCGCCAATTACGGCCTGCCGGAATTTCTGCGCGTATCGGTAGGGCTGGCCGGGCAGAACGCCCGTTTCCTCGACGCTCTGAGCGTGGTTGTTGCCGCTTTATCCGAAGGTGTATCCCTTGGGACAGCGGCTTTACAACCACGGCCTGACCCTGGCGGTCGGAAAGCCTGCCTGTGATCGTTAACAAGCTTGCCATCGTCGGCACCGGCCTCATCGGCGGGTCGTTCGCACTGGCGCTGAAACAGGCGGGCGCGGTGGGTGAGGTGCTGGGCATCGGCCGCAATGCCGCGAAACTCGACATCGCCCGCGAGCTCGGGTTGATCGACCGCGCAGCCGACTGGGCGCAAGCGGGGCAGGCCGACTGCATCCTGCTGGCGATGCCGGTGGGCGAGACCGACTCGGTGCTGAAAAATCTCGCCCCGCATTTGAAAGCAGGTGCAATCGTCACCGATGCCGGCAGTACCAAACTCGATGTCGTCGCAGCGGCGCGCGTGGCGCTGGGGGCTCGTTTCGCGGATTTCGTCCCAGGCCACCCGATTGCGGGCTCCGAGCAGAGCGGCCCCGGCGCCGCGCGCGCCGATCTGTATCAGGGCAAGAAAGTGGTGCTGACGCCGCAGGCGGAAACCCGCGCCACGGCGCTCGCTACCGTGCAGGCGTTGTGGGAAGCAGCCGGGGCGCAGGTTGAAACGCTGGACGCCGCGCTGCACGACCGCATCTTCGCGGCGGTGAGCCATTTGCCGCACCTGGCGGCGTTTGCCTTGGTGGACGAACTGGCACGGCGCGCGGATGGCGAGACGTTCTTCCGCTTTGCCGCCAGCGGCTTCCGCGATTTCACCCGCATTGCCGGCAGCAGTCCGGAGATGTGGCGCGACATCGCGCTGGCGAACCGGGAAGCGCTGTTGGCCGAGCTGGACGCCTATCTGGATGCCTTGCGGACGCTGCGTCAGGCCGTGCGTGACGAAGACGCGGCGGCCTTGCTGCAAATTTTTTCACGCGCCCGCGCGGCTCGCGAACGCTGGATAAAGGCTCAGGCCGTTTGATGGAATTTCTCGACTTGCCCGCAAGCACTGCCGCTCGTGGCACGGTACGGCTGCCCGGCTCCAAAAGTATTTCCAACCGCGTGCTGCTGCTGGCGGCGCTGGCGAAAGGCACGACCATCGTGCGCGCACTGCTGGATTCGGATGACACCCGGGTGATGCTCGACGCCCTGCGCGCACTGGGGGTTGGCGTTGCGCGGGTGAGCGATTCTGACGATTACGAGATTACCGGCGTCGGCGGCGCGTTTCCGGTCAAGCAAGCCGAACTGTTTCTCGGCAATGCGGGCACGGCGTTTCGCTCGCTTACTGCCGCCTGTGCTTTATCGGATGGTGAATACGTATTGAAAGGCGTGGCGCGGATGCATGAGCGGCCCATCGGCGACCTGGTCGACGCGCTGTGCCTGCTAGGGGCGCGTATCGATTATCTGGGGCAGGCAGGTTATCCGCCGCTGCATATTCATCCCGCCAGTCTTGCGGGCGACACCACCCAGGTGCGCGGCAATGTATCAAGCCAGTTTCTCACCGGATTGATGATGGCGCTGCCGTTGCGGCAGCGCAGCACCACCATCGAAGTCGTGGGCGACTTGATTTCCAAACCGTATATCGGGATTACGCTGGCGATGTTGCGTCGTTTCGGCGTCGAAATCGCACGCGACGGCTGGCAGCGCTTTGGCGTTCCGGCGACGGCGCGTTACCAGAGCCCGGGTGAAATATGGGTCGAGGGCGATGCCTCATCGGCGTCGTATTTCCTTGCGGCGGGTGCCATCGGCGGCGGCCCGGTGCGGGTGGAAGGAGTGGGCCGCGACAGCGTGCAGGGCGATGTGCGCTTTGCCGACGCACTGGCACTGATGGGCGCGCGCATCGAAATGGGACCCAACTGGATCGAGGCGCGTGCGCCAATGGATGGCCGGCTGAAAGCCATCGATCTCGACTGCAACCACATTCCCGACGCGGCGATGACACTGGCGGTGGCGGCGCTGTTTGCCGACGGTGTCACCACGCTCAGGAACATCGCCAGCTGGCGGGTGAAGGAAACCGACCGCATCGCGGCGATGGCGACGGAATTGCGCAAGGTCGGCGCCACGGTCGAAGAAGGTGCTGACTATATTCGCATCGCGCCGCCGGCAACACTGACTCCCAATGCAGTCATCGATACCTACGACGATCACCGCATGGCGATGTGTTTGTCGCTGGCGACGCTGGGCGGGGTGCCGATACGCATCAATGACCCGGGCTGCGTGGCGAAGACCTTCCCGGATTATTTCCAGCGTTTTGCCGGGATAGCCCAATGACGCTGCCCCCAGTCAACATTCCTGTCATCACCATTGACGGCCCCTCTGCTTCGGGCAAGGGTACCGTGGCAGAACGGGTGGCGGTCGCGCTGGGCTTTCATTTTCTCGATAGCGGCGCGCTGTATCGATTGACCGCGCTGTCGGCGATGAAGCACGGCGTGGTGCTGGACGATGAAATGCGCGTTGCCGGACTGGCGACAACGCTGCCGGCGATGTTTCGCGATGGGGCGGTATGGCTGGACAATGAAGAAGTGACCCACGCCATCCGCGCCGAGTCGGTGGGCGAGGGTGCGTCAAAAGTGGCGGCGTTGCCGGCGGTGCGGAAGGCCTTGCTCGATCGCCAGCGTGCCTATCGGCAGCCCCCCGGCTTGGTGGCCGATGGGCGCGACATGGGGACGGTGGTGTTTGCCGATGCGATGGCCAAAGTTTTCCTGACCGCCAGCGCCGAGGCGCGTGCTGAACGACGTTATAAGCAGTTGATCGAAAAGGGGAACTCTGCTAATCTCCCCAACCTTGTTACGGATATGCAGGCGCGCGATGCGCGCGACACGGTTCGCGCTGTGGCGCCGCTCAAACCCGCAGCCGATGCGCTGCTGCTCGACACGACCCGGATGGATATCGAATCGGCGGTGCAGGCGGTACTGACGCACTACGCTTTATGTAAGGCCCGCAGCAAACAAGGTAATTAAAAGTAATTTAGTGGATTGTTTTTCGTGTCAGTTCTGCGCCCGCAGGCTGACGATGTGCAACTAACCCCGTCCTCACCGACGGACTGAAGGTTTTAAATGTCTACTGCTACCGCTTCTTCTGCCCCCGCCGCCATCGATAACCTTGGCATGGAAAGTTTTGCCGCGCTGTTCGAGGAGTCGCTCGAACACCAGGAAATGCGCCAGGGCGAAGTGATCACCGCTGAAATCGTCGGCATCGACGGCAACTTCGTGACGGTGAATGCCGGCCTCAAATCCGAGAGCCTGATTCCGATTGAAGAATTCAAGAACGATCAGGGTGAAATCGAAGCCAAGATCGGTGATTTCGTTGCGGTCGCCATCGAGTCGATCGAAGACGGTTTCGGCGCCACCAAGCTGTCGCGCGAGCGCGCCAAGAAGCTGGCTGCATGGCTGGATCTGGAAGCTGCGATGAACGAAGGCCGGATCGTCACCGGCCTGGTGCAGGGCAAGGTCAAGGGGGGTCTGACAGTGCTGGTGGGTGGTCTGCGTGCATTCCTGCCAGGTTCACTGGTGGACATGCGCCCGGTCAAGGACACCACGCCGTTCGAATTCAAGGAAATGGAATTCAAGGTCATCAAGCTCGACCGCAAGCGCAACAACGTGGTGGTTTCGCGTCGCGCCGTGCTGGAAGAGACCATGGGTGCCGACCGCGAAGCCATGATGGAAAACCTCAAGGAAGGCTCCATCGTCAAGGGCGTGGTCAAGAACATCACCGACTACGGTGCATTCGTGGATCTGGGTGGCATCGACGGCCTGCTGCACATCACCGACATGGCCTGGCGTCGCGTCAAGCATCCGTCCGAAGTGGTGCATGTCGGCCAGGAACTGGAAGCCAAGATCCTGCGTTACGACACCGAGAAGAACCGCGTGTCGCTCGGCATCAAGCAGTTGGGCGATGACCCGTGGGTCGGCATTGCACGCCGCTACCCGCAGGGCACACGCATGTTCGGCAAGGTCGCCAACCTGACCGACTACGGCGCGTTCGTCGAAATCGAAGAGGGCATCGAAGGCCTGGTGCACGTCTCCGAAATGGACTGGACCAACAAGAACGTCAGCCCCTCCAAGATCGTGCAGCTGGGCGACGAAGTCGAAGTCATGGTGCTCGACATCGACGAGGACAAGCGCCGCATCTCGCTGGGCATGAAGCAGTGCAAGTCCAATCCGTGGGAAGACTTCTCGATGAACCACAAGAAGGGCGACAAGGTCGGCGGCGCGATCAAGTCGATCACCGACTTCGGCGTGTTCATCGGCCTGCCGGGCGGCATCGACGGCCTGGTTCACCTGTCCGACCTGTCGTGGAACGTTCCCGGCGAAGAAGCCGTGCGCAATTTCCGCAAGGGCCAGGATGTCGAAGCCGTGGTGCTGGGCATCGATCTCGAGCGCGAGCGCATTTCGCTCGGCATCAAGCAGCTCGAAGGCGATCCGCTGACCAGCTATGCTTCGGGCCACGAGAAGGGCAGCATCGTCAAGGGCACCCTCAAGATCGTGGAAGCCAAGGGTGCCACCGTGCAGCTGGACAGCGACATGGAAGGCTACCTGCGTGCATCTGAAATTTCGCGTGACCGCGTCGAAGATATGCGCAGCCAGTTCAAGGAAGGCGACGAAATCGAAGCCATGATCATCAACGTTGATCGCAAGAATCGCGTGATCAACCTGTCGATCAAGGCCAAGGACATGACCGAGCAGGATTCGGCAATGAAGAAATTCACCGCCGAATCTGCAGCGGCAGCCAGCGGTTCGACCAACCTGGGCGCACTGTTGAAGGCCAAGCTCGACAACAAGAACGCTGAGTAATCCATGACCAAGTCCGAGCTGATTGCTCAACTGGCGGCGCGGCATTCGCAATTTTCGGTTGCGGATATCGAAATGGCGGTGAAGACGATCCTCGACGCGCTGGCAAAAAACCTGTCGCGCGGCGAGCGTATCGAAATCCGCGGCTTTGGCAGCTTCAGCCTGAGCTTTCGCCCCGCCCGCCTCGGGCGCAATCCGAAATCGGGCGAACGCGTGCAGGTGCCGGCCAAATATGTGCCGCACTTCAAGGCTGGCAAGGAATTGCGTGACCGTGTGGATTTCCCGCTTTGAGCGTTTTTGCGGGCAGCCAGTCATCATCAAGTGAGTAGGTGAAAACGGCGCGAATT
>Ga0326732_1000023_pt1 | contig 37329 bp, 35 predicted proteins | sample MHFSIPfraction_4_FD_207644 | JGI IMG/M metagenome (GOLD analysis project Ga0326732, IMG submission 207644) | Lab enriched peat soil microbial communities from Michigan Hollow, Ithaca, NY, United States - MHF12FN SIP fraction | ecosystem: Environmental > Terrestrial > Soil > Wetlands > Peat...
GGCCTCGATGACCGCCCCGAGGAGCCAATAGCCGATGTTCGAATAGAGATATCGGTCCCCGGGTTTCGCCCTCTGACCGCCATGCCGGGCCAGGACCTTGGCCAGCGCCGCATGCCCGTCAAAGCCGGCCTGGGCGTCCGGTGCGTGGACCCAGCGGAGGGGGATCGGGTTCGGGATGCCCGAGGTGTGGGTGATGAGATGCCGGATGGTGATCAGGGGATCATAGGGGTGGCTGACATACTTGCGGGCCTCATCGTCCAGCCGGAGGGCTCCGTCTTTAGCGAGCTGCAGCGCGGCGATGGCGGTCAACGTCTTAGTCATGGAAAATGCGGACATGGTCGTGGTCATGGCCATGGCGATACGGCCGGAGATATCCGCTAAGCCGGCGGCCCTCTCGAAGATCGGGCCGGAGACATTGGCGACGAGATAGGCCATGCCTGGGCCGCCGGGCTTGACCTGGCCGTCAATGATCTCATTGATCCGGCGAGACCGGATTTCAATCCCCTGCGTCATGGATCACCTGGCCTCCGGATGGATCTCTGGCCATTGTATCACGCCTCCGGTCCGTCTTGCAGGAGCGGATTGTCCCGGCTGGAGCGCCTGGGGTTTCCGCCGCCGGAGCGGGATCCCCCCGAGAGGGGCGGATCAGCCGCAAGGCGCCTGGCTTGGCACGTTTCGTGCAAGTTTCCATGACGCCGTCAAAAAGCCGTTTTAAAGGAGACCATGATGATGATCATGGGGCGGACAATCGTCCCGAATCTCTGGTTCGACCGGCAGGCCGAGGAGGCGGCGACATTTTATACGTCGCTCTTCAAGGATTCCGGGCTCGGTCCGCTGATGCGAGCGGGCAAGGCCGGTTTTGAGACCCACGGCTTGCCCGAGGGCACGGTCATGACCGTCGAGTTCGAGCTCGACGGCCAGAAGTTTGTCGGGATCAACGGCGGGCCGCTGTTCAAGTTCACGCCGGCCATCTCGTTCCTGGTCGCCTGCCGGACCAAGGAGGAGGTCGACACGCTATGGGCCAAATTGTCCCCGGGCGGTGCGGCGCTCATGGAGCTGGGCGCGTATCCCTTCAGCGAACGATACGGCTGGACGCAGGACCGGTACGGTCTTTCGTGGCAGGTGATGGCCATGGGGGACCGCCCGATCAGACAGAAGGTCACGCCGACGCTGATGTTCGTCGGCGGACAGAGCGGGAAAGCCGAAGCGGCGATCAAGCTGTACACGTCGGTGTTCCCGAATGCGGGGATCGGCGATATCCTCCGCTACGGTCAAGGGGAGGAGCCCGACAAGGCGGGGACCCTCCAGCACGCCGCCTTCACGCTCGAGGGGCAGGAGTTCGCGGCCATGGACAGCGCCTATCCGCATAACTTTTCCTTTACCGAAGCGATCTCCCTGATGAAGATCTGTGAGACCCAAGAAGAGATCGATCGCTATTGGCAGAAGCTCACCGCCGGCGGAGGGCAGGAGAGCATGTGCGGCTGGCTCAAGGACAGGTTCGGCGTTTCCTGGCAGATCACCCCCTCCGGCTTGGGCGCGATGCTGCGGGACCCCGATCCGGCCAAGGTCGAGCGCGTCACGAAAGCGTTCCTCAAGATGAGGAAATTCGACATCGCGGAGCTCGAGAAGGCCTTCAAAGGATAGCTCGAACGATCGATAACATTATAATAACAAAGGAGAAAGGGCCATGAAAAAGGTCAACATCTATCTCAACTTTCCGGGCAACACGGAGGACGCGTTCAATTTTTACAGGTCCGTGTTCGGCGGAGAGTTCAGCGCGGTCTTCCGCTTCAAGGACATGCCCATGCCGGGGGAAAAGCTCCGGAAAGAGGACGAGGACAAGATCATGCATATCGCTTTGCCCGTCGGCAAAGACGATATTCTCATGGCCAGCGATGCCCTGGGATCGATCGGACAGAAGCTCATTCAAGGCAACAACATCTACGTGTCCCTTCATCCGGACAGCAGGGACGAGGCGGATAGGATCTTCAAGGCCCTCTCCGCCGGCGGCCAGATCGAGATGCCCATCGCCGACCAGCCGTGGGGCGACTATTGGGGAAGCTTCAAGGACAAGTTCGGCATCCCGTGGATGGTCGACTATATCCCGCCGAAAAAATAGCTCTCCGTTATTGGCGCCGGAGCGCCCAGTATTCCGCGGCCGGAGGCGCCTGGGGCCTTCACGGGCGAAACGCCCTATTTTTTGACCTTGACCTTCAAGGCGGCCCATTCGTTCGTGCCGTCAAAGGCCTCCGGATCGGTCTCGGGTTGGCTGCGGCCTCGAATATCGGTGGCCCGCGCCCGGACGACATAGCCCCCGACGGAGGGGAAGACCAGTTCGGCCTCCCAGAATACCCAGACGTTATCGGCCTCCATCCTCTTCACGATGGACGCCTCCGTCCAGGACTTGCCGCCATCTGTGGTTAGGTCGACTCGGGCCACCCGGGTTCCCCCGAACGCCGCTCCGCCGAGCTTCAACGGTTTAGCGCGCTTGACAACGACCGAGGCCTGGGGAAAAAAGAAGAGCGAGTCCACGGCCATGGGAAGAGAGCAATCCCATCCGCCGTCCTCCCAATAGTCCTTCATCGGCCTGTCGATGACCTCGATCGAGGTGATCCAAGCCGGCTGCTTCACGCCGTAGAATCCCGGATTCAGGATCCGCACGGGGAAGCCGTGAAGCCGGGGGATGGGCTCGCCGTTCATTAAGAGGGCGACCATGATCCCATTGTCCCTGACCTGGGCCATCGTATGGGACGAATAGTAGGCGTCGGCGGACTCGTAGCGGACCCCGGTCGCCCTCTCGTTCACGCCGAGCGACTTCAGGAGGTCCCGGAGCAGAACCCCTTTCCACACGGCCGTCGAGACCAGCGGGCCCCCCGCCCCATTGCCGATGCATTCGACGGTCAGGGTCAGCTCCGTCATCGGCATCGCGCGGAGTTCCTCGAGGGTGAACTTTTTCGGCGTCTGGACCAGGCCCTTGATCTCGAGTCGATAGGACGAAGCCTCGATCTCCGGCAGCACCCCGATGCGCGTGACAAAATAGTCCTTGTTCGGCGTAATGAAAGGTGGGAATCGGCCGTCATCCTGGGGCCGCGCGTCAAGGGCGCCCAGGACCATGACGGCGGAAACGAGAACCAAGACAATCCGCATCCTTCTGATGTTCATATGTCAATTATACTCCCGAGGCCGAAAGAACAGTTCGCCGTCCCCTTCGAGGGGCCTGGCGGGGGGCCTTACAGTTCCTGGTCTTTCCAGGCCCCGGCGTACTTCGCCGATCCCTTGCACTCCTGGAAGACGACATGGCAGATCCTCATGCCCGGCATCAGCTTGATCTTGTTCCGCCCGGCGTTGAAGATCTCCAGGATCTGCCTGTTCGAGATCCCCGGGGCCAGAAAAGGGGCCGCGATGTGGCTCATGAGCCCGATCCGGGCGAATCGCGAGCGCGAGTTCAGCCAGCCGCACACATCCCCAGGGAGAGTGATCCTTTCCTTGGTGATCCCCAGGACCAGCTCTCCCGGCTCCAACAGGTAGCCGTTGGCGATGTCCGTGAGCTTGGCCAGCGTCCGATAGTCGATATCGGCCCGGGTGATGTGCTGGTCGGTATTGAAGACCCTCAGTTTGTCGTCCAAGGTCAGATCGATCGAGGCCGGGCCGACGGCATTCTTGTCGTACGGCTCGATCTTGATCCGGCCGTCGCGGATCTGCCGGAGGATCTCGGGTTTTGCCAGGATCATGTTGAACGCTCCACGTCGGTTATCGACCGGCTATCAGACTAATCCACCCGGCGCCGATTGGCAAGGATCCCGCCCGGATCTTCCTCCCGGTCCTTGACGCCCGCCGGTTGCCGCGCCTATCATGAACGCGTGACCCGGAATGGCACTGACCGCTGAAGATCTCCGAACGTTGAGGCGGGCCAAGGCGCTGTTGGAACACCCCAGCCTGGCCGCACGGCTGACGAACGCCCTGGCCTCGCCGCTCGAAAAGGGACTGTCCCGGCTGCCCCGCAAGTGGACCGGAGCCGTCCACTCGGCGACCCGAAAGTCGATCGAAAAGGCCTTGGTCTTCGCGGTGGCGACCATGAAGGGCCGGCGCCGGTCCCGTCACTCGCGGGGGATCCACAAGATCGCGGTGATGACGTCCGGCGTCGCGGGCGGCGCCTTCGGCTGGGCCGGGCTTCCCCTGGAGCTGCCGATCTCCACGGTGATCATGCTGCGTGCGATCTCGGACATCGCCCGGGGCGAAGGCGAGGACTTGAAGTCCCCGGAGACAATGCTGAACTGCCTGCAGGTTTTCGCGCTGGGCGGACGGTCGAAAGACGACGACGCCGCGGAAACCGGATATTATGCCGTCCGGGCGGCCCTGTCCAAGGCGGTCTCGGACGCGGTGAAATATGTTTCCGAACGAGGCCTGACCGCCAAGGGTGCTCCCGTCCTCGTCCGGTTGGTCGGTGCGATCGCCTCCCGCTTCGGCGTCGTCGTCTCGGAAGAGGTCGCCGCCATGAGCGTTCCGGCCATCGGCGCGATCGGGGGAGGGCTCATCAACACGATCTTCATGGATCATTTTCAGAACATCGCCGAGGGCCACTTCGCCGTTCGGCGACTGGAGCGGCAGTATGGGGTCGAGCCGGTCCAAAGCGAATATCAGAAGCTGTAAGCCGGAAATGGGTCGTCCGGAGGCGAGGAGGGAAGCCCATGAATCGAGTCTCGCGCCGGGGATTCCTCGGAGCCGTTGCCGGCGTCGCGGCGGCATGTTGGGGGCCCGCTTTGAAAGCCCAGCGCCCCCGGAGACCTCCCGCCGGGCACAAGATCGCCCTGATCCATGCGACGGATCTCTTCCGGCCTCACGCCGATCCTGACGACCATTTCGATCTGGCCTCTGTCTTCGCCCTGGCGGCCCAAGGCCGGTTCGAGCTGCTGGCCGTCATGATCGACCACCCCCCCGAGGGCATGGCCGCGGACCCCGATGTCCTGGCCGTGGCCCAGCTCAACAAGATCACGGGCCTCGCGGTGCCGGTCCTGACGGGGACCCCGAAGCGGCTGGACACGGCCGAGGCCTCACGCCCGGAGAGCCAAGCAGGGATCGCCGGGGTAAAGGCCCTGTTGAAGATCATGCGTGAGTCGGCCCTGCCGGTCGTGATCTCGATCGTCGGCTCCAGCCGCGACGTGGCCTTGGCGGGACGGTTGGAGCCGAAGATGTTCGCCGCCAAGTGCGCCGGCGTCTACCTCAACGCCGGCTCCGGCACGCCCGACCCCGCCTTGGCGGCCCAGCTCGAATACAACGTCAACCTGGACCCGGCCTCCTATGCGGCGATCTTCGATCTGCCCTGTCCCGTATTTTGGCTGCCATGCTTTGAAGTCGCCCCGGGCCACGACCGGCCTTTCGCCTCCGGCGAATTCGGCACGTTCTACCGCTTTCTTCAGAAGGACATCCTGCCGCGCCTGTCCCCGCGGCTTCAGAATTACTTTGCCTTCATGTTCAAGCAGGGGGATTCCGACCGGGATCACCAATCCGAAGCCGACGCCCTTCGGCCGAGCTGGCTCCGGACCCTGGAGGGACCGAGGGAAGAGGCGCTCCTCGAACGCCTGGGAGAGCATTTCCGGAATATGTGGTGCACGGCCGGGTTCTTCCACATGGCGAGGCTCTCCGTGGCGGGGAATGGGCTCCTTCGCGAGGGCGAGGATGCGTCGACCCAGCCGGTCTATACCTTCGATCCTGTCCGGGTCCGGTGCGGCGACGACGGCATCACCCGATGGTCTCCGGACCCCGGCTCGCGGGACCGCCATATTTTCCACATCCGTGACCATGACCGCTACCCGGCGGCCATGACCGCGGCGCTGAGGGAGCTCCTCAGCTCATTACAGTGAGAAGGGAAAGCAGGCCATGTGCCGGAACATCAAGACGCTCTTCAATTTCAAGCCGCCTGCGACCGACGCGGAGATCCGGGCGGCGGCCTCCCAGTACGTGAGGAAGATCAGCGGCTTCGCGAATCCGTCAGCGGCGAACGAGAAGGCCTATGATCGGGCCATCGAAGAGGTCGCAACGGCCTCGTCACGGCTCCTCCGCTCGATGGTGACATCCTCCGCGCCCAAAGACCGCGAGGTCGAAGCCCGGAAAGCCCACGCCCGGGCCATCCTGCGCTTCGGGTCCTCGAGGAAACCCGTTGAATCCCGGCGGTGAGCCGGGCTAAAATAGCCCAGGCGCTCTTTAATACCTCAGAGACTTCCGTTAGAATAGGACGAAGATGAAAGTTTCCTTTAGAAAGGACATCGCCGTGTCCTTTCTCCGACAGGCCTCTTCCGGCCAGGTCCGCGAGGCCTACGATCGATACGTTCATCCGGACTTCATTCACCACAATCCCTACTTTAGGGGCGATCGGCAATCGCTCCTGGCCGGGATGGAAGAAAGCGCGGTCGCATTCCCCAACAAGGCTTTTGAGGCCGTCCGAGTCCTTGAAGATGGTGATTTCGTGGCCGTGCACGGCCGGATCCGGCTCAAGCCGGACATGCCCGAATATGTCCTGATCCACATCTTCCGTTTCGAAGGCGATCGGATCATCGAGGAATGGGAGGCGGGACAGGAGATCCCGAAGGACTCCCCGAACACGAACGGGGTGTTCTGACCGCCTATTCCGCAAGGCCGCCGCGAAGAAAGGAACCTATGAAAAACCAACGTTACCGCTCGATGCCACCCGAAAACGCCGTCGGCCGCCGCGATTTCCTGAAGTCCGGCGGAGCGATCGGCGCCGGACTGATCCTGGCCAGCCGCAGCCTCTTGGCCGCCCAGCAGACCGAGGGCCAGCAGCCCCCGGCCAAGCCGGCTGTAAAGCCTCCCCGGCCCAAGACCAACATCGAGGACGCCCTCAAGGTCCCGAAGACGAAATGGAGCCTGCCCGGGCCGTTCCCCGGGCGGGTCGTCGAGGTCTATGACCCCGCGGCCATGCCCGACGGGAAGGTCGATGCCGCCGTCGTCAAGGCCATGTTCGAGAAGGGCGTCCGCGGGCTGACCGGAAAGAGCCTGAAGAAGAGCTTCGGGCTGTTCTTCACCAAGACGGATGTGGTCGGGCTCAAGGTCAACCCGGTCGGGCCCGGCCTCATCAGCACCAGGCTCGAGCTTGTGGACGCCGTCATCGACTGGCTGACGTCTTGCGGACTGCCGCGCAAGAATATCGTCATCTGGGACCGCTTCGATTACATGCTCAAGGACGCGGGGTTCACCCCCGAGCGCTATCCGGGCATCGGCATCGAAGGCCTGCAGACGATGGACGAGGCGGCCGCCGAGGGCAAGACCCAGGACAACAGCAAATGGCTGAGGGCCGACGGGACGCATGTCAGCGCCCCCAATTTCGACCAGAAGGTCTTCTACTGGGCCGACGTCGAAGGGCCCAAGGACCTGCCCTACCTCAACCAGCACGTCTTCAACGGCAAATACTCCTATTTCGGGAAGCTGCTGACCCAGAAGCTGACCAAGATCGTCAATCTGCCCGCGTTCAAGAACACCGGCAACGCCATCTCCATGGCCACCAAGAACATCGGCTACGGCGCGGTCTGCAATACGAACCGGCTGCACCAGCCGCTCTTTCTGGACGTCTGCGTCGAGGTGCCGGCCTTCTGGCCCGTGCGCGACAAGATGGTCCTCAACGTCACCGACGGCCTGAGGTCGCAGTACGACGGCGGGCCGGACAAGAACGCCAAGTTCGCCTACATCGATAATCGCCTGTATTTCGCCTCGGACCCGTTCGCGCTGGACATGGTCTGCCACACCAGGATCGTGGCCAAGCGCAAGGAGATGGGCGTCGCCGTCAACGAGAACCCCCGCTTCACCGAGTACCTGCGCTACGCCGAGAAGCTGGGGCTGGGGATCGCCGACCCGGCCAAGATCGCGCATGTCAAGGTCTGACGGACCGCGGCGGAAGGGGAGACCGGGCCGGATCGTCGCCTCGGGGGCGTTGGCCGGATTTCTCATCGCCGCGACGGCGGCGTTCCCTGCGGCAGGAGGATCCTTCGCCGCTCGCCAAACGGGCCCCGGCTCTCCAGCCATCCCCGGGCCGGATTTTTCCCCCGGGTGGGCTAACGCCGGACCGCTCCGGACGTTCACCGGCCAGGACCTCTTCAATCAGATCGACGGCGGGGCCGAGCTTTTCCTCGAGTTCGGCTTCGCCCGGCTCCGCATGCAGGCCTATGCCCGTGACAAGGCAGAGCTGACGCTCAACGCCTATGAGATGGAGAGCGCCTCTTCCGCCTTGGGCGTCTACCTGATGAAGATGGGGAGAGAGACGCCGTTCCCCGAGGTCGCGGCCCGCAACTCCAGCGAAGACGTCCAGCTGACGATCCTCAAAGGCCGGTATTTCGTCCAGGTCGACAATTTGGGGGAGGTCCCCGCCTCGCGAGCTGAAACGGTGGCTCTCGCCAACGCTTTCCTGGACGGCGTTGCGGAGGAATCCGCCCCGACGCCGCTCGACGTTCTTCCCGCGGAAGGAAAGGTGCCCGGCTCGGAGCGCCTGATCCGCGGTCCCTACGGACTTCAGCCCTACTTCACTTTCGGGGAAGGGGACAGCTTGTCTCTTGGCGGCAGGGTCTTTGGAGCCCTGGCCGCCTATCGGATGCCCGACGGGACGGCGTTCACGCGGCTGATCGTCCCTTTTCCCGATCCGGCCGCGGCGGCCGCCGCGCTGGACCAGCTCAAAGCCAACCTTGATCCCTATCTGAAGATCACCGCCGTCCGGCCCGACGGTTTCGATTTCGTCGATTTTCAGGCCAAGAAAGGTTCCGTCGTCCGATCCGGCGCCGTCCTGGAGATCCGGTTCAGCATCACGAAATAACACCCCGGGCCCGAAGTCAGCGGGGCCAGATCCTGATCATGACCGGGCCGGTGCCGGGCGCTTCGAACGGTCCGGGCGCCGGGTTCGAAAGGTCTCTTTTCTTCCCGAAGTAATCGACGTCGATGCGAATGGGGGAGCCGTCCGCCTGCTCGTACGGTAGATCCGCAATGGCCGCGTTGCCGAGAAGACCCGTGGTCACAAGCCGGCGCGGGCGGTCCCCAATAGCCCGGTCCAACGCCAGCTCCAAATGGAAGCCGTCGGGCTTCTCGACCAACTTGAGCGCCGGATCATCACCCGGCCGGACGATGGGTTCGCGCTCATGCTTGGACGGCTTGGCCCCGTCGAGGAAGACATTTCCGTCCATCCGCACGGGCATCGGCGCCGCGTCGTAGACGCTCAGATCGCCCGGACCGACGAACAGATTGTTGAAAAATTTGTCGTCGCCGAAGGGATTGTCGTGCATCCCCGCCAGCTCGGTCGAATGCGCCTTATGAAACGGCGTCTGCCGGGCGTCGAAGGCGTTCACGCGCAGCTCTCCCGCCATGAGGTTGTGAACGTACGCTCCGCCCTGCGAAACGCAGAGCAGCGACCGAGGCGACAGGAAGATGTTATTGTCGACCACGAACGGGCCATGGTCCACTTCGACGAACAGGTCCTCGGCCATGTTGTCGTGGAAGAGGTTTCCGGTGACGCGCGTGCCTTGGGCCATCCAGTCGAGCCAGATCCCGCGGACGGTCCGATAGATGTGGTTGCGGCCGATGATGACGTCAATCGCCCCGTGGAGCTTGATGCCGGCCATCTCCGCGCCGGTGAACAGCTGCCGGACGTGGATGTCGTGGATGGTGTTGCCGGTGATCGTGCTGAACACCGCCCCCAGGCTGCCGACGATCCCGGCCTGTTCGCAATCCGAGATGACGTTGTCGCGGACGATGTGGTGGCCGACGGTTTCTTTGTGCCAACCGTTCGCGAGAGCGCGCTCGATCGTCTTGACGTAGCCTTCGGCCGTATCGCGCGAGGTGTTGTCGAATTCGTCGCCGTATTTGCCGAGCGAGATCCCCGAACAGACGGAATGGCTGATCGTGTTCTTCTCGATGATCCAGCCTTTGCTCCAGTGGGGGCCGATGAGGCCGATCTGTTCCGCCGTCGGCGGCGCCCAGTTCGTCGCGGCGTGGCGCAAGGCAAAGCCCCGCACGGTGATATAGTCGACTCCGGTGTTCTCGGGGTAGAAAACGGTCTTGCGGACGTTGATCTCGGTCAGGTGCTTATTCGGATCGACGTTCTTGAATTCGGCCCAGATCGTCGTCCGGTCCTTGTCCACCTTGGCGAACCACAGCGGATAGGGCCAGGCTAGGGTCATCAAGTCTTCGAACTTGGCCGCCTCGGCCAGCCATTCCCCATCGAGATAGACCGCGCCGGTGTGGTGCTCGCAGCCCTTGGGTTCGAACCAGTCGCCGCGGATGAGGTCGCTGTAGGGATTGAAGGGGCCAAAGAGGGAGTTCGGCACGGTCACCTTCCAGAGCCCGGGCTCGGCCATGACCCAGTCCGTGACGGCCTCGGACCCCTTGATCTCGACCTCCTCGCCCGGGGCGGCCTGGTAGGTGATCCGCTTGGCGTCGGACTCGCCCCCGCGGGGCGGGCTGATGCGCTCGCGATAGACCCCCGCGTGCACGGTGATGACGTCGCCGGGCTGGGCGAGATCGGCGGCCCGCTGGATCGTCCGGAGCGGCGCGGTCCGCGTCCCGGGGTTCGAATCCCTGCCGTTAACGGCCACATGGATCTCCGCGGCCTGAGCGGAGGCCGCCAAGGCGATGAGGCCGACCCATGTCAGGACGTTGTTCTTCATGGCCATCCTCCCGTCGCCGGGCAAGATAGATCGGGGCGCCGGCGGATGTCAAGGAACCCCCGTTTTTCGCTATAATGGAAGCTGACGATGCCGGGAGGCGGCAAACCCGGCATCGAGGGGGTGGACATGAAGATCATCCTGACGATCATCGGCGTGCTGCTCATTCTCTTCGGCGGGGTCTGGATCCTCCAGGGGATCAATGTCCTCCCGGGGAGCTTCATGACCGGCCAGATCCGTTGGGCGATCTACGGCGGGATCGCGGCCATCGTCGGCATCGTGCTGATCGTGGCGGCCAACAGGAAGAAAGCCGGCCCCCCGGCCGGAGGCTGATCAGCCGCCTCTCCTCGCTCGTCCCAGGGGCGGTCCCGGCCTTCTGTCCGGCAGCGGGACCCCATCCGCCTTCAGGCTTCGGACTTTGTTTCGGCCCGGTGAAGGCGATGGAGAAGCCGGTGCACGATCGGGGCGGCCATGATCCCGACGACGACAAGGAAGACGATGCCGGAGTACAGCGCGTAGGCCGAGGCGAAGATCTTGCCGGCGGAGGTCTTTAGAGGGTCGACGGGGCCCATGCCGCCCAGGATCATCGAAGCGTTCAGGAGCGAATCGATCCAGGACAGCTTGTCCAGGAAATGATAGCCGGCGATCCCCAGGCCCAACGATGCGCCGATGATGGCCAGGCCGGCCAGGATGTGGTTGACCTGGCGGCGAATGAATCGCCGGAACGGGAGCAGCGGTTCGTTCTTGTGTTCGTACACGCCGGGGTCATTGTAGCATAAAAAACAGTTGCATCCGTGGCGAGCCTTTGGAATCATGGGGAAGGAGAGGAACACCACGGTGAAGGACATCGCCGCGCAGAAGCACACGGAGGAATCGTGAGAAAGGCAAAGATCATGGCCGCCTTCGCGCTCGCGACGGCCGCCCTCCTGGCCGGATCCGCCTGCGCTTCCAAGCGGCCGGGCCTTCCGGAGCCCCGGCTGTCTTGGATCGTCCAGGCGAGCGGCACGAAGGCGAGCCTGCGCGGGCTTTCGGTCATCGACGATCGGACGGCTTGGGCCAGCGGATCGAACGGCACGGTCTTGAGGACGCTCGACGGAGGGGCGACCTGGACGATCCTGTCCGTGCCGGGCGCGGCGACCACGGATTTCCGCGACGTCGAGGCGTTCGGTCCCGATGAGGCGGTCGTCATGGGCATCGACCGTCCGGCGGCGATCTTCCGGACGGCGGACGGCGGGAAAACCTGGACGCGGACTTTCGCCGACGACTCGCCGGGGATATTCCTGGACGGCCTCGCCTTTTTCGATAAGAAAAGAGGTCTGGCGGTCGGCGATCCGATGGACGGACGGTTTGTCCTCATTTCCACGACTGACGGAGGGATCACGTGGGAGCCCCTGCCGCCGGCATCGCGGCCGGCCGCGCTCGAAGGAGAAGCGGCCTTCGCCGCCTCCGGGACAAGCTTGGCCGTCAGGCCGAACGGCCGGGCCTGGCTCTGCACGGGCGGGACCGCCTCTCGTGTCTGGCGCTCGGAGGACCGGGGGCGCCATTGGCGGCCCTCCTCGTCCGCCCTGTTGGGCGGCGCGCCTTCGGCCGGCGGATTTTCGGTCGCCTTCTGCGACGCGCGAAGGGGGATCACGGTCGGCGGCGACTACAAGGCGGAAGCCGCGGCCGTCGCGAACGCTGCCGTCTCCGCGGATGGCGGGCGAACATGGGCGCCCGTCAGGACCCGGCTGCCCGGCGGCTTTCGGGAGGCCGTCGCCTTCGTCCCGGGGACCTCGCCGCCGATCGCCGTCACGGTCGGGCCCTCCGGTTCGGATTTTTCTCGCGATCTCGGCAGGACCTGGACGCCGATCGTCACTCCGGAAGGACTCCACGCCCTCGGCTTCGCCAAGAATGGGCGCGCGGGCTGGGCGGTCGGCCGGAGCGGGCTCGTCGTCAAGCTGATGCGCTCCGAATAGGGTTGATACGGGGTTGCCATCGGCGCCACCCCTGGATAAGATAACCGCATGGCCAACAACCTCGAAGCGGCATCATCCGGGAGTCCGGCCCAGCCCGGCGCGCTCGCCCCGTCGTCCTTGCTTCGCGTCCTCGGCGCCGGCAGCATCATCGGCATCGTCGTCGGCACCATGATCGGCTCGGGCATCTTCATCGTCCCCGCGACGGTGGCCGCCGGGGTGAAGGCCCCGCTGATCATGCTCGCCGTGTGGATCGTGGGCGGGATCGCCTGCATGTTCGGCGCCCTGTCCCTGGCCGAGCTGGCCGCGGCTTTCTCGGAGACCGGCGGGATCTACGTCTACCTGCGCGAGGCTTACGGCCCGTTGATGGGATTTCTGTTCGGCTGGGCGCTCCTCCTGGTCATCGATTCCGGGACCATCGCCACCCTCTCGCTCGCCTTCGCCACGAAATACCTGCCCCACTTCTTTCCGATGGCGCCGCTCGTCCAGAAAGGGGCGGCCGTCCTGTTCATCCTCGTTCTCGTCGGGGTGAACTATATCGGCGTCCGGCGGGGGGCCTTCCTGCAGAACTTCCTAACGGTGGTCAAGTTCATCGCCCTGGCCGGCATCATCGTCGCCGTCTTCCTGTTCGCCCGGGGCGATTGGCGGAACCTGGTGACGCCCGGGCCCTCCGGCCTCGGCGGGGACTTCGTCGGGCAGTTCGGGCTGGCCCTGGTCGCCGTGCTCTGGGCCTACAAGGGATTCGAGTCCTCCACCTACAACGCCGGCGAGACCAAGAACCCGTCCCGCACGATCCCGCTCGGCCTGATCGCCGGCTGCGGGCTGGTCACGCTCCTTTATATCGTGACCAACATCGCCTATCTCTATGCGGTGCCCGCGGCCGCCATGGCCAAGTCCGACCGGATCGCGGCCGACGCGATGAACGCCGCGGTCGGCCCCCTCGGCGCCTCCCTGGTCGCTTTTGTCATCCTTTTCTCGATCATGGGCGCGGCCAACGGCCACATCCTGACCGGTCCGAGGGTCTATTACGCCATGGCCAAGGACGGCCTCTTTTTCCGGAAGATGGCCGAGGTCCACCCGAAATTCCGGACCCCTCATATCTCGCTCCTGATCGTCGGGGCGTGGAGCATCGCCCTCAGCCTCGGCCCCACCGGGAAGTTCGAGGAGCTCTTGAAGTTCGCCGTCTTCGGGGCCTGGATCTTCCTGGGCCTGGCCGTGTTCGGGGTCTTCATCCTGAGACGAAAACGTCCCGATCTGCCGCGGCCGTACAAGACCTTGGGCTACCCGGTGACGCCGGCGGTCTTTGTCCTGGCGGCGGCGTTCGTGTTGGTCAACACGCTCGTCAAGAGCTTCTGGAACTCGTTCGCCAGCCTGGCCCTCATCGCCCTGGGCATCCCGGCCTACCTGTACTGGAACCGGAAGAGGGCCAAGCCCGCCGGCCCGGAGGCCGCGACGGCCCGAACCGGGCCCGGCCGGCAATCATGACGGCCTCCCGGGTCGGGCCCCGATCCTGAGCCGGGGCGCCCAGCGGGACAAACGATCGAAGGGGGATGCAATGACGATCCGGTTGAAAAGGGCCTATGAAGCGGCCGATAAGGACGACGGCGTTCGCTTGCTCGTCGAGCGGCTCTGGCCGCGCGGCCTGACCAAGGACAAGGCCGCGATCGACGAATGGTTCAAGGACATCTCGCCCAGCCCGGCCCTGCGCAAGTGGTACAGCCACGACCCGTCGAAGTGGAAAGAATTCCGCCGCCGGTACCTGGATGAGCTCCGCGACAATCCCGATGAGGTCGAACGGCTGCGCGCCCGGGTGAAGAGAGAGTCCGTGACATTCATCTATGCCGCCAAGGATGAAGAACGCAACAGCGCGGTCGTGCTGAAGGAGTACCTGGAGGGGAAGGCCGGGAAGGCCTGACGTCCGCCGCCGCCGTGAACGACTTCGAAACGGAGGCGGCCCGGATGACAACGGGTCGGGCGCGTGCTAGACTTCCAGGGTCGAGCGGACCAGCCGGGTCAGGGAGAAAAAGAACGATGGACATTCTTGGCGCGATCGGGAACACCTCGCTCGTCCGGCTCAGGAAGGTCTCTCCGCCTGAGGGCGCGAGCATCTTCGCCAAGCTCGAATGGGAGAACCCCTCGGGGAGCGTCAAGGACCGGATGGCCTCCGCCGTGATCTCGCGCGCCGAGGCGGACGGCCGGCTGAAGCCCGGAGGGACCGTCGTCGAATACACGGGAGGCAGCACGGGGGCGTCGCTCGCCCTGGTCTGCGCGGCCAAAGGCTACCGCATCCGGATCGTCACCTCCGACGCCTTCAGCCCGGAGAAGCTCGATCAAATGGCGGCCCTCGGCGCGGAGCTCACGCTGGTGCCGAGCGAGGGCGGCCTGACCACCAAAAAGCTCATCCTGGACATGATCGAGGCGGCCCGCCGGCTCAGCCTGGAGCCGGGCGCTTTCTGGACCGACCAGCTCAACAATCATGACAGCATCGCGGGCTACCACGCGCTCGGCGAGGAGATCTGGAGCCAAACCCAGGGGGAAGTCGACGCCTTCGTCCACAGCGTGGGAACGGCGGCTTCCTTGCGGGGAGTCGCTACAGTCCTGAAACAGCACAAGCCGGGCGTCAGGATCGTCGCCGTCGAACCCGCCGAATCGCCCGTGCTTTCGGGCGGCGCGCCCGGACCTCACAAGATCGAGGGGGTCGGGATCGGCTATACTCCGCCGCTTTGGGAGCCCGCCTTGGTCGACGAGATCGTGGCCGTCAAGACCGCCGACGCGAAGGACATGGCCAGGCGCTTGGCCAGGGAGGAGGCGCTCTTCGCGGGCACGTCGTCCGGAGCGAACACCGTTGCGGCCATCAAGGTCGCCAAGAGGCTCGGACCGGGAGCCAAGGTCGTCACGCTGATGGTCGACTCCGGCCTGAAGTACGTACACACCGATTTATATGGGAACCTACGCGGCGCGTCAGCCGGATCGTTATGACAACCGGAAGGAGACCCCGATGTCAAGACATCCCCTGGGGCTGAGGATCCTGATATTGGCCGTCTTGACCGCTGCGCTCGGTCTCCCCGAGGCCTGCCGCCCGCAGAGTCCCTCCGCCCCGCAGGTGCCGGCCAATCGCGGCGTCAGAACAGCAATTCCCTTCGAGACGGTCCGCGCCTCTTTCCAGGACCCGGACATGATCTATGCCCCGTTCATATTCTGGTTCTGGGACGAGCCGCTCGACGCCGCAAAGATGGCCGAGATGTCCCGGGTCATGGCCGGCCAGCGCTTCAATCCCGGATACGCCCACGCGCGCAGGTCCCCGGGGCGAACGAGATCCGGGTGCGCATCGCCAATCTGATCAACAACAGCTACGGCGAATTCGCGGATTCGGGCCTCTTCGGCCCCGTGCGTATCGTCCGTTTCCGCTAGCTCGACCGCAATCCCGATACAGGACCGGAGGACGACAATGGACATCAAACTGAATCTGGCCGAGGAGCTGCTCCTGCTGGCCTTGAACGAGGAGAAAGGGACGATCCTGATGGCGGCGTCCACGGGGCTGCCGTACGGACTTGCCGGCGCGCTCATCGTCGAGCTCGTCGAGGCCGGCCTCCTCCGCATCGAGGGGAAAGCCCTTATCGCGGCGCCCCGCGGCTCCGCCCGGGACGAGATTCTCGACGAGGTCCTCGGGATGATCCGCGCGTCCAGGCGGACGCGTGATCTCAAGCATTGGGTCGGCAAGATCGGTCGCTCGGGAGGGAAGATCAAGGAGAAGGTCCTGAGCCGCCTAGTCGAAAAGGGGATCCTCAAAAGGGAAGAACACCGGCTGCTTTGGGTATTTCCGACACGGCGCTACCCCGAATCCGATCCCAGGCCGGAATACAAGATTCGGGAGCGGGTTCGCGCCGGGATCCTTGGAGCCGTTCCGTCCGAAACGCGCACGGCTGCCCTGATCAGTCTCGTCCATGCCTGCGACCTGACCGGGGTCCTCTTCGAGAAGGGAGAGCGCAGGGAAGCGCGGAAACGGGCCAAGGAGATCACCAAGAGTCAGCCGATCGGCAGCGCCGTCGCGCGCACGGTCGAGGCGGTTAAAGTGGCCGTGGTCACGGCGGCAGCTTCGGCAGCCTCCTAGCCCGTCGTGAGAAGTCCGAAGGGCTGGGAGATCGTCATGACGAAAGTAAGGGGTTGAGCACATGACCCGCTCGGGAACGCGCGCGGCCGCGAAATCCCGGATGATCATGGCGGCGCTTCTGGCCGGCACGCTGCTTCTCACCGCCGCCCCGCCGCAAGAAAGAGACGTCACGACGCTTATCGAGATCCCTGACAAGGATCTTCGATCGGCCTACACGGAGGCGGCCGTCAAGAACGTCCTGGCCGCAGTCAATCCGAAGGTCTTTCCCGGCTATTGGTCGGTGTGCGCGGATGGGCAGGGGTTCGGGTACGGCTACACCTATCCGTCGCTCGACGGCCACCAGATGACCGATGCCCTCCTCTGGCTGGGACAGAACGATGTCGTCAAGGCCAACTGGACTTATGTCCGCTCGTTCCAGCGCGCCGACGGATCGCTGCCGATCGCGATCCTCCCGGATCTCGCCGGGAAACAGGCCGGGGAGGGGGAGCATCTAGCCCGGGTCGCCGGGAACGGCGGCCTTTATACCCACTGGGTCCCCGGTAACCCACTGCAGGCGCTGGCCGACCCCACCTTCATACAGAATGCCGACGACATCTTTCGCATGACGCTCGACCGGAAATGGCTCGAGGCGGAGCTCCCTTTCGTCAATCTTTCCGCCGAGCATCTGGCCTCTCTCGTCACGGACGAAGGCCGCGTCAAGGGGGCCGGGTACTACGTCGAGATGCCAGCCCGGGTCGAATCCGACGGCGTGGCCCAATGCCACGCCATCGACGCGTTCCGCCGAGTCGCGGCCCTTGACCGGGTCGCCGGCGACCACGCGGCGGCGAAGCGATTCGAGACCTTGGCCGAGCGCATCCGGCGCTTTTTCGTGAGCCGGTTCTGGGTCGAGGAGAAAGGCCAATTCGCCGAATACTGGCATCCGGAGAAAGGCTTCATCTCGTCGCACGGCCTGACGGACACGGATTGGGCGTCGATCGCCCTGGACGTCGCGACGCCGGAACAGACCGCTGTTCTCTGGCCGAAGCTCGCCAGCGAGCCGCGCTTCCATTATGGCGGAATGCCCACAGGCATCTCGACGCTCCCCGGGACCTACGAGGATTGGGAATTCACCCATCCGAGGCGGCATGACCTCGCGGCCATGGGGAGGGTCTGGTATCTCGAGGCCCAGGCCCGGGCCCGGATGGGGGATCCGCAAGGTCTCCTCGAAGGCCTGCTAAAGGTGGCCGAGGTTGGACGGGCCAACGGGTTCTTTTGGCGCGAAAGGTATCAGCCCGACGGCAAGGGCGGCGTCCTCGCGGCCGGGCCCAACACCTATTGCGAATACCCCGCCAACCTGATCCGCATCGTCCAGCGCTTCCTCCTCGGGATCGACCTGGACCTCGACGGCTCTGTCACTCTCGCGCCCGCAGTGATCGAGGACTGGTGGCAGAAAGGCTTCGGCCAGACCCTGCGCTGGCGCGGCAAGGAGCTGCGATACGCCATGAGGGCCAACGGGATCGAGGGGACTTATTATGGCGACGGCCCGCAAACCCTGCGCGTCCGGCTTCCGGGCTTGGCCGAGACCGACAAGATCCGGGCTGAGGTCAGAGACCTGCCCGCGGAAGCCAAGATCGAGGACGGGGTCATCGTCATCCGTCTGGCGAGATCCCTGGATCAGATCCCCTGCCGTTTCGAGATCGTCCGAACGGCCGGCCGCTAACGGCCCCTGCTGCCGGCCCGGCGATTTGACAGCCGGCGCGTCCTGTTTTATACCCTGTTCGATCTTCATGGACCTTAAAGGAGGCCCCATGTCCCCGTTCCAGTATCTGACCGAAGAGTGGCGAGCCGAGGCCGAACGACGCCTCAAGGCCGAGTTGACCCCCGAGCGGATGAACCACATCACCTCGTCGATGTCCAACGTCTATCTCGACTGTCCGGGCGGAGACACGAAGTATCTGCTGTTCCGGTTCGAGGACGGCGCGCTGGCCGAGATCGTCCTGGGGACGGGGGAGCCCCCCGCGGCCGAGTTCCTGATCACCGGGAGCTATGACGTTTTCGCCCAGATCTCGCGGGCCGAGCTGGGGGCCCAGAAAGCCCTCATGACCGGCAAGCTCAAGCTCAAAGGCAACATGATCAAGGCCCTGAAGCTGGCCGCGATCGCCGACCGGCTGAATAAGGTCCTGGCCGGCATTCCCGCGGCCTACTGAGAGGGACGGCATGAACACCCTCGACGCCGCAAGCCCGTACTTCATCGATTTCCCCGGCCGCATCCGCGCGCTGCAGGCGGAGATGTCTCGAGCGGGGCTCGACGTCTATCTTGGTTCCCGTCTCCGGACCCTGTCCTGGACCCTCGGCGCGTTCTGCCCCTGGCGGAGCTTCGTCGTCATCCCCGCGGAGGGCCTGCCCGCCGCCTTCATTTTCGTCATCGACGCCGCCCGCGTCGCGGACGAGTCCTGGGTCGGCGAGGACCGCGTCTTCGGGTTCGCCCCGATGGGCGGCCAGGACCAGATCGAGCTCGTTTCCGAGTTCATCAAGGACCTGCTCAAGGGCCGGAAGGGCCGGGTCGGGATCGAGAGCGGGATGTCCAACTACCTGCCCGAAGGCCACCTGACGCACTACGAGTTCGAGCGCTTTCGCGACGCCCTGCCGGGCTCGGAGCTGGTCAACGCCCACAACCTCGTCGACCGGCTGTCGCTCGTCAAAGACGCCGGGACCATCGCCCGCTTCCGCGAGGCCTCGAGGATCGTCGACGCCGGGCATCAGGCCGTTTTCGAAGCCCTGCGCCACGGCGGGTGGAAAGGCCTCACCGAGACGGAGATCGCGGGCCTGGCCGCCCTGGCCATGCGGAGGGCCGGCAGCGAGTGGGAGTGGTCGTTCACCGGAGGCAACGAGATCGCCTCGGGGTACCGGACGGGCCTCACCGGAGGGGCCTGCACGCCGGCCTCGCGCCGCGAGCTCCGGGCCGGCGAGCCGCTCATGGTCGACATCCATGCCATGTTCATGCTGGGATTGGGGGACCATTCCCACAATTACCTCATCGCCCCGGCCAGCGACCGGCAGCTCTGGCACGCCCGCAATTTCACCGACATCGTGGACCTGACCCTGCGGACCTACCGGGCGGGCATCAGTCCCTCGGAGCTTGCCGAGCAGATGATCGGCTTCGCCGAGGGCCGCGGCTTCGCCGATTACATGGTGCCGGGATTCGAGCACGGCATCGGGATGATGGGCGACGAATGGCGGATCGGGATGAACGACGGCCCTTTTCCCTATTGGACGAATCCCGACCACCGCTACCGCGAGGGCGAGATGATCATCTGCGCCATGCAATATGCGTGCCCCGAGGAAGACATCGGATTCCGCTACGAGAATCCCATCGTCATTCTTCCCGGCGGGTGCGAATACTTGTCCAAGTTCCCCCTGGCCGTCGACGTCGTCACCTGAGGAACCGCCCCGATTGACACCTTGAAACGGCGGGGGCTATCATCGGGCCGGTGAACAGGATCTATGTCGTCTCCGACGGGACGGGCCGGACCGCCGAGCGGGCCTTAAGCGCGGCCTTGGCCCAGTTCCCCGGCGCCCCCGTCGCCATCCTCGTCCGCCCGAACGTCCGGACGGTCAAGCGGGCGCGTGAAGTCGTTCTGGAAGCGGCCGGGGCCGGGGGCTTCGTCGTCCACACGATCGTCACGGACGCGGTCCGGGAAGCGATCATCAAGGCCGGCCGCCAGAACAACGTCGAGACGATCGACCTGATGGGGCCGCTGATCGCCCGATTGACGGAAACACTGGCCGCGTCGCCTTCGGAGAAGCCGGGGGTCTTCGCCCAGCTGAACAGGTCCTATTTCCGGCGCCTCGAAACGATGGAATTCGCCTTCCGCCACGACGACGGCCAGCGGATCGAAGACCTGCGCAAGGCGGAGCTGGTCCTGCTCGGCGTCTCGCGGACGTTCAAGACCCCGCTCAGCATTTACCTGGCGTTCAAGGGCTGGTTCGTGGCTAATGTGCCAATCGTGATGGGCCAGGAACCCCCGGCCCTGCTGGCCAAGCTGCCGCCGAGCAGGGTCTTCTGTCTCGATACGAATGCCCGGCAGCTGGCCGAGCTCCGCCGGGCAAGGCAGGATTATCTTGGGGCTGCCGCCGGCCCCTACGCCGACGCGGAATACGTGCGGATCGAGCTGATGCAGGCTCGCAAATTCTTCGGCCAACACCCCGGATGGGCGGTCGTCAACGTGACCAATAAGCCGATCGAGGAGATCGCCACCGAGATCACGGCCATCCGCGGCAAAGCCGGAAAGCCGGGACCTCACGATCTTTATTAGACCGAGCAGATAGCCCCACGGCGTCCCCGGGCATGGGCCTGGCCGAGCTCGTCAGGCCCGGGCCGCACCGGCGGCGGGTCCGGCTTCGCCGGCCCTACCTTCGAGCTCGACGCATCGCGAGACGAGCGCCAGGTAAAGAACGATGGGCAGGTATTGCGGTTCCGGGGTCGGCGCGGCGAGCAGGAAAGCGAAAACGGCCGTCAGCATGGCCGCGAAAAGGCCGAGGCGCGGCGCCGCCAGGACAGCGAGAGCGACCAGGGCCACAGCCGCGAGGGGATAGACCGACCCCAGGCTCAGCGCGGTCAGCGGCCCGGAGAGGACGTTGGGATAGAACGTCGTCAGGACGGACCGCTGCCCAAGGTTAAGATTGAAGAAGAAGGTGTTCTTGAGAACGGCCAGGACGCCGAAGGGGGCCATGATGAGCGCGGAGGTCGCCAGCGCGATCGCCCCGCCCAAGGCGATGGGTGCCAGCGTCGCGGGCTCGTTCCGCCTGAATTTGTTCCAGAAGTAAGCCGCCATGAGCGGCAGGATCAGGAACTTGGTCGTCAAGCCAACCCCGAAAACGACCGCGATCAGATAGGGGCGGCTCCGGCCCGGCCTCTCCATCTCCCTGACGATGAGTCCCAGCAGAACGGCGGTAAGGAGGAACGTCAGGGCGGGATTGGCCTTGATCTCTCCAAGAAGGAAGAGAGGGAAGAAAGCCGCCAGGTTCCTGGCCCGGATATGCGGAAACGTCCAAAGAAGCAGGAGGCAGGCCAGGCCGTTGAGGAGGATCATGACGCCCGTCAGGACCGTGCTGTTCCACCGGCCGAGGACGCGGTACGCCAGATAATAGGGATAGATCTCGGCCGGAGGATAATTGAAATTGCCGTAGACGGGATTTCCGCCTTCGTCCTTGTGAAAGATCGTGCCGCTTGTGTAGGGGTTCCGGCCGCTGTCCAGGGCCGCGAAGACGGATTGATAATAGCCGACGACCTCGGAGCCGGGATCGATGGACGAAACATTGAGGATGCCCAATCCGAGACCGGCGACGAGGACCGCGGCGAGGACGCCCGGCCTGAAGACCCAGCCGAGGGAGACTTTGCTCAGAAACCAGATGAGGGCCAGCCCGACGGCCAACTGGACGGAAAGATCGTAGCGATGACCGTGGGGGACGGGCCTCAGGATCGCCATCGCGATCGAGATCGCCAGGGAGAGGACGAGCGCCCCGGGCAGGACGAGGCGGTTCTTGGGCCCCACGGTGCGAGCTTCCTCATGCCCGCGGGCGGCGACGGTGGTGCCGCCGCCAGACGCCGAAAATGCCCGCGGCGGCCTCGAGCTTGGCCCGAAGGCTCATCTTGGACCGGCCGGCGCGCCGCTCGGTGAAATGGATCGGCACCTCGCCGATGACGAGGCCCAGGCGCTCGCACACATACGTCATCTCGACCATGAAGAGGTAACCGTTGGAGCGGATGCGCCCGAGATCGACGGCCTCGAGGGCCGAACGCCGCCAGGCCTTGAAACCCGCGGTGGCGTCGTGGGTTTTGAGCCCCAGCAGTGTCCGGGCATAGGCGTTGGCCGATCGGCTCAGGGCGCGCCGGCCGCGGCCCCACGTCTCGTCCGTGCTGCCGCCCGGGACATAGCGCGAGCCTACGGCGACGTCGTGGTCGGCCAGTGCTTCGAGCAGGCGGGGGACGTCGGCGGGCGCATGGGAGAAATCGGCGTCCATCTGGACGATCCTGTCGGCCCCGCTGTCGAGGGCAAGGCGAAACCCATCGACGTAAGCCAGGCCCAGGCCGCGCTTGCCCCGCCGGTGGAGGACGGCGATACGGCCCGGGGAGGCGGCGGACAGTTCGTCCGCCAGACGGCCCGTCCCGTCGGGCGACCCGTCGTCCACGACGAGCAGGCGGAGTGCCGGGACTTGCAGAGCCAGGAGCGCCGCCGCCATCGGGGCCAGGTTTCCCGCTTCGTTATAGGTGGGGACGACGACAGTCACGTTCATCGCGGAAACCCCATGCCCTTCACCCGGCCAACATTAGCCCCGCGTCGGAGACAAGTCAAGGATCTTTATGGGCGGGAGGACGAAAGCATTGACACTTTCAGGCGACCGCGCTTATCATCGAACCATGAGGGGATCGGGCGAGCGGATCTTTTTCGGGCCCTGGGGTCTCCGTGCGGGCTGGCGCCTGCTCATCTTCAACGCCGCGTTCTTCGTCTGGGGCGTCCTGATGAAGCTCCTCCTGGTCTCCATCATGGGCGACGATCCGGAATGGACGGGCTGGAACTTCCTCTTCATCGAAATCGTGTCCCTGGCCGGCGCTCTGGCCTGCGTCTATCTCATGGCCGGGATCGAACGGCGCCATTTTTCCGATTACGGCTTCGCCAAGCGCGGGGCCTTCGGCCCGCTCTTCTGGGAGGGCGGTCTCTGGGGGCTGGCCACGATCGGGACCGTCGTCGCCGTCATGGCCCTGGCCGGTGGCTACGCCGTGCGCGGTTTCGCTCTCAAAGGCACCGATCTCGTTCTGTCAGCGGCGATCTGGGCGGCCGGCCTTCTCGCCGCTTCTCTATTCGAGGAGATCGTCTTCCGCGGCTACGAGCTCTTCACGCTGGCTTCCGGCATCCGATTCTGGCCGGCCGCGGTCGTGCTATCGACATTCTTCGGCTTTTATCTTCACTATGCCCAGAAGCCCCACGAAACGCTCGCCGACGCCATGAGCGTCAGCCTCATCGCCCTTTTCTTCTGCCTGACGCTCCGTCGGACCGGGAATCTCTGGTTCGCGATCGGCTGGCACTGGACGTTCAACTTCGCGTCGCTCTTCCTTTTTGGATTCCCGAACACCGGCAACCGGGGCGGCCTGCCCATCTCCGGCCGGCTGCTGGATTCTGTGACGAGCGGCCCGGCCTGGCTGACCGGCGGGCCCATGGGCGCCGAGGCCAGCTTCATCATCTTCCCCGTCCTGGCCGTGCTCTTCGCGGCCTTTCACTTCAGGCACCGCGAGGTCCGATCCGGCGTGGACGGCCGGCATAGCCTGCCCTCCGCTCTGGCCCCCTCGAAGGGGCCGACCCGAGCCGCGCCTCCGCGTCCGTCCGGTCCGTTCAGGACTTGAACTTGGCGGGGAACTGCTTCACGACCCCGTGGGTCAGCATGTCGGCGAACATCAGCATGTGGGCGTGGCCCTTGTCGTAGGCGTCGATATCCGCCGCCCAATCCTTCTTGAGCCGGGAGACGACCTCCTGGGTGGTGAAATCCAGGTGCTTGTGCAGCATGTCCGCCATCTCCGCGCGCGCCCAGTTGGGATTGGCCCCGCTCAAGAACGCCGCGATATCGTCGGCGTTCGCGATCCATTTCTTGCTGGCCGCCGCGAGATCGTCGGCGACGCCGGCCTTGGCGGCTTTGACGACATCGACGGCGATGAGGATGTGGTCCCGCAGAAGGGTCGTGAGCTTGGCCCCGGCCGCGTCCCCATAGAACGGTTTGATCGCGTTGCCGATATCGGATTGGTTCTCCAAGAGTCGCTCGGCGATCTTTCCCTGGTCCTCCAGGCCCGCCAGAGCGCTGATGATATAGTTCCGGGTGTAGGTAATATGATCTTCCCAGAGCATCCGCATGGCCATGCCCAGGTCCGCGGCCGTCATCAAATCGCTGCCCTTCTGTTGCATCATCTGCGCCCGTGCGGGCAGGGCGGCCGCGACGCAGATCGCGAACACCGCCAACATGCCGATCACTGACTTTTTCATCCTGGCCTCCTTGATCGATCCTCCGGGCTCTCGGCGCCGGCGGTCCCTGCCTTTCGATCGCTCGAAGCGGCTAAAGCCCCCCTGCCGTGGCCTTCCGCGCTATCGGCGCAGGGACCCGGCGCTGAACTCGTGGTACCTCTCATTAGGCAAGAAATGTGCCAGTATCTAGATCTTCCCGCGGCCCCACCCCGGCAGTCCCCCCACCTGAAAACAAGGAAGCTCGGGGCTTTCCGGGCATGACCTATCGAGAGGACTTTCCCGCCGCGCGGGAATTGTCGATGGGAAATCAGGCCCGCCCGGTCCTCGGGCTATCGGCTTGTCGAAACCTTGAGCCGGGCCCTCTTCCTGTTCTCGGCGACCCGGTACTTGACGATCCTGGCGATCAGCTTCAGCGGCAAGGGCTTGTCGAACGGGAACCGGACCGTTCCCTTTGAGACCGCGTAAGGGGCGAGCTCGCGCTCGAACGCCGAGATGCCGCTCGAAGTGGGGTAGAACCCGACGTGCTTCTTGAAAGCGGCAAAATAGACCAGAATCCCGTCGAGATCGTAGGCGGGCATCTGGTAGCTGATCTTCTCCGCGGCGCCGGGCGCGGCCGCCCTTACGGCCTCGCGCAGCTGGCTGAGGATCTGCTTGGGTCCGTCGGGAAGTCCGGCCAGGTAATCATCGATCGTCCGGATGGCATCGCTGTGGCGTTTCATGTCGCCCCCTCGGGCCCAGTCATCGCCGGGGGCCCCCGGACGACCGGGAGCCCCGAAGGCGGGGCGGGAGTCTCAGCCGGTGATGGAGACGACCATCTCGGTCGACGGGGTCGCGGCGGCCACGATCTTATCGACCGACAGGGCGCCGGCGAGGACGCCGAATCCGGCGAGCGAAAGGACGACGGCAACCAATAGGATGGCTAGTTTCGTTCTGATCTTCATGATATTCTCCTCTTTCCGATATTGTTTTCTGCTTTCTTGACACTTCTTTAGACGTCGGGGGGGACTAAAAGGTTTCATTTCCTACAAAAAAAGTAGGAATAGTCGACGGGCCTTCGAACCCCCGACAGGCTCCCGCCTTATCGGGGACTCCGAAAGCCGGGCAGCCCGGATTCGCTTTTAAAGACCCTCGTCAGGAAGCCGCGATCCAGCCTCTTTGCGGAGGCCTGCGAAAACATGCCTCCGCCCCTCCCGCGCTCCGGGATCCTGCGGGCGGAGGATCTGGTTTCCGTTTACTCGATGACGACGTCGACTTGGCTGACGATGCTCGGGTTCTTCTTGTCCCAGACCTTGAACGTCAACTTGTCGCCCATCTTGAAGCCGGGGTTCTTGAAATAGACCTTCGTCCTGAACCCGGTGAAGCTGTACATGGAACCTTCATCGACGGCCAGCGTGCCCCGCATCGTGAGGGGCGGGAAGAAGTCCGCCCGCTGCGGGAAGTTGTAGAACCGGACCCAGGCGGAAATGATGCCTTCTTTGCCCAAGTGACGGTAGAAGTCGATATCGTGGATCGTGCCCTTGTAGTTGTCGCGGAGCTCCCTGAGCGTGGCCATCTTGTATTCCTGGCCATTGTAGTTCATGACGATCGTATCCCGTCCGACCACGATGTCCTGGTTCTGGTTCTTGGACGCCATGTAGACGACGAACATGACATAGGGGCTGTTGATCTGGAAATCGACCAGGGCGGCGTCGACGGCGAGAAGGATCGGCCCGCGCTCGTTGGCGAAGGCCCCCATGCCGAGGTCCTCAGTTTGGACCGGCTGGGCCATCTGGGCGTATGCGGTCGTGCAGAGAAGCAGGGCGAACAGAACGCACTTGAAAATCTTCATTGTTGACCTCCTCATTCTTCCCAGGATTAATGCAAACTTCATGCCAACGGGCTGCGGCGGCTTCCCCCCTGACGGTCCTGATTCCTTGGCCGCTTGGCCCGTTCTTGACGCGAATATCCTGCCCGACAGGATGGACTTGGGGCCGTCCCCGTTTCGAGCGGACTGGGGCAGGGGACAGGCCGCCCGTGCGGGCCGTCCTGCCGACGGGGTCCTCGGGATCATCAGGGGGGACCGGCGGCCTTATCGGGGCCGTCCGGAGTCCTCCGGCTGACCCCGGATGGCATAGAGTTTGCATAATGGGTATCATTAAGGAGGCTCGATATGAAACGATCCCTGTTCATGGTCAGTCTGGTTTCCCTGGCCGTCCTGCGCCGCCTCCTCCCAAGAAGAGGAGATAGCGGGCCGAGGAGGATTGCCATGACAACACATCGCCGGCTCTTCGAAGCCGCCCGGCTTGCCGCCATCCTCATTGTCGTCATCGTTTCCTCCTCCTCATGCGCCCGGGAGACCCCCGCGGCGGTCTTTGTCCAGCTGATCAGCGCGCCGAGCACGCTGACCATCAACCAATCGGTGAGCCTGACGGCGAGCGTCGGCAACGACTCCTCGAACGCCGGGGTGGACTGGTCCTGCAGCGGCGCAGCCTGCGGCACGTTTGCTCCGGCCCATACCGCGAGCGGCGCTTCGACCGTTTACACGGCGCCGGCCACTCCGGGCACCGTGACCGTTACGGCGACCTCCAGCGCGGACTCCAGCGCCAAGGCCCATATCACCATCACCGTCGTTCCGATCGGCTCGAATGCCATGCTCAACGGCACGTATGTTTTTTCCGTCCAGGGCGTCAACGGCACCGGCAGCTATTCCGCCGTTGGCACCATCGTCGCGGACGGCGACGGCCACATCACTGGGGGCGAGCAGGATTATGCCGACGAATCCCTCGTGGCTGGGCCGGATGCGCTCACCGGCTCTTATGCCATCGGGCCGGACGGCCGGGGCAGCGTTACGCTCAACGTGAATGACGCCGGCCTTCCCCAGAACGGGGTCGAAACGTTCAGCATCGCCATCACCTCGTCCACCCACGCCCTCGTGATCGAGTTCGACGGGACCGCCAATTCGAGCGGCAGCCTCGACGCTCAGGCCGCAAGCGCCCTCGATTCGGCGGCGATCAGCGGCGCGTTCGCCTTCACCGCCCAGGGGGTGGACCTCGTCAGCCAGACGCCGGTCGCCCACGGCGGGATCCTCTCCCTGAGCGCGGCGGCCGGGACGATCGCGAGCGGCACGTATTTCGAGAACGACGGCGGTTCCACGTTCACCTCGGCGGCCACCGGATCGCTGACGGCGCCGGACGCGTTCGGCCGGGGGACGATCGGGCTCAGCGTCGGTCTGAATTTCACGTATTACGCCGTCCAAGGCCAAGTGCTGCGGCTCCTCGAGACGGACTCCTCTTTCATGACCGGAGGCGGCCTGGTTGGGCAGGGGGACGCGGGCGCGAATGCGACGTTCTCGAACGCGTCGCTCACCGGGAACTATGTCCTCTCCCAAGCCGGGGGATCGGCCTTCGGGCCGCTGGCCTTGGCCGGCCAGTTCTCGGCGGACGGGGCCGGCAACTTTACGGCCGGCGCCGCCGACCTCAACAACGCAGGGACGGCGTCCTTCGCCTCCCTGGCGGGCCAAGCCCTCTATGCGATCGCCGGCAACGGGGTCGGGACCTTGAGCCTGCCTCCCGTGGTCGATCAGCGGGGAAGCGTTTCTGCCCTTCTCATCTTCGCCGTTTCCCCGGCCATCAACCTGCTCGATCCCAACAGCGCCAGCGGAGGCGGCGGGGCGCTCGTCATGGACAACGACACCGGCGCGGTCGCCTCCGGATACATCGTTCCCCAATCCGCAGGCGTCTTTGAGGGCAATTACGCCGTCAATCTGCAATTCGTCAGGTCGACCGGGGAGACCGATTGGGTCGGGCAATCTGTGGCTTCCGGGGGGTCGCTCGCCGGCACCGTGGACATCAATGAAGCCGGCCTGACCTCGGCTGGCCTCGCTTTCACCGGCAGCTATGCGGCCGACGCCTCCAACGCGGGGCGGTGGACAGGGTCCTTCACTGTCAACAGCGTCACTCATCTGATCACCTATTACCAGGTCAGCGACACTCTGTTCGTGATCGTGGACATCGACTCGGTCGATGTCGGGATAGGGATCCTGGAGATGGAGTAGCCAAGCCGGCCCGAAGCACTGCTCGGTCCGGCTTGACTGGCGAGGATCGTTTCGGGCTGATAAGCCTCAGAGCTTTGACAACGCGGCGGGATAGATAGTAGAATCAGTTACATGGCCGATATTGTGGGCCGCAGATCACCATCCGGCCGGCTCCTGGTCCGGGCCGTGGGTCTCATTACGCTCGGCAGCGGTATCGTCAACATCGTCTCGGCGGCGGGGAGGGCCATTCCCGCGCGCGGGGAGGCCCTGATCGCGGTCTTCCCCCTGGAATTCCTGCACATCTCGCGCTTCCTGTCTCTTCTCATCGGATTCGCCCTGGCCGTCTCCTCGCTGAACATCTTCAAGAGGAAGAAGCGGGCCTACGCTCTGGTCATGATCCTGGCGGGGTTGTCGGTCGTCTTCCATCTGACCAAGGGCCTGGACTACGAGGAAGCGGCGAGCTCCATCCTGCTGATGGCCGTCCTCTTCCTGGCCCGGAAGAGCTTTACGGTCAAGAGCAGCATTCCCGATCTCGGGTCCGCCCTCGCCAGGCTCGCGACGGCCTTCGCCGTCACCCTGCTCTACGGCACCTTGGGTTTCTGGCTCCTGGACCCGAAGGACTTCGGGATCAACTTCTCCGTGGCCGACGGCATCCGCAGGACGATCGCCGCGCTGGCCTTCGCCAACGATCCCGCCCTCGTCGCCCGGACGCACTTCGCCGCCTGGTTCCTCGATTCGCTCGATCTCATCTCCATCACCGCGCTCGTCTACGTCCTGTATTCCCTGTTCCGGCCCGTCTTCTATCGATTGAGGACCCTTCCGTTGGAGCGGGACCGTGCGGCGGAGATCCTCAACGCCCACGGCCGCTCCTCGCTCGACCCGTTCAAGCTCCTCGATGACAAGGCCTACTTTTTCTCCCCGTCGAACCATGCCTTTCTCGCCTACCGGATGGCCGGGAATTTCGCCGTGGTCCTGGCCGATCCCGTCGGACCCGAAGACGAGATCGCTGGGATCATCCGCGCGTTCAAGGAGCTCTGCGAAGAGAACGATTGGAAGCTGGCCTTCTATCAGACCCTTCCCGACTTCCTGGCTCTCTACCGGCAGGCCGGGTTCAAGAAGATGAAGGTCGGCGACGATGCGATCGTCGACCTCGAGGAGTTCAACCTGGACGGCAAGTCGATGAAACACATCCGGCACGCCCTCAACCAATTCCAGAAGACGGGCCTCCGAGCCGTCTATTACGAACCGCCCGTCGCCGAGGACATCCTGGCCGGCATCCGGGAGGTCTCGGACGACTGGCTCCGGATCCCGGGCCGGCGCGAGCGCGGGTTCACGGTCGGGGTCTTCTCCGAGGAGGAAGTCCGCCGGACCCCTGTCTTCGCCGCCGTCCAGCCGGACGGACGCATCCTGGCTTTCATGAACCTCATCCCTTCCTATGCCCCCGGCGAAACGACCATCGACCTGATGCGGCATCGCCGTGACGCGCCTGACGGGGTCATGGACAGCCTCTTCGTCCGGCTCTTCGAACGGCAGAAGCAGATGGGGTTCAAGAGGTTCAGCCTGGGCCTGGCGCCGCTGTCGGGCTTTCGTGAAGGCGAGGAGGCGGGAGCGGAGGAGCGAGCTGTCCAATATTTCCTCCAGCGATCGAACTTCATCTTCAGCTACAGCGGCCTGGCCGGGTACAAGGCCAAGTTTGCGACCCACTGGGAGCCTCGCTATGCCGTCTATCGGAACGTCCTTGACCTCCCCCGGCTGGCCGTTGCCCTCGTCCGGGTCTCGGGGCTGAAGACGAGAGTGGCGGTCCATGATTAGGCCAGCGACCAAGAAGACCTTGCGGTGGGCGGCCGCCTACATCATCGCCGCGGCCGGCCTTCTTTGGGTCTTCCACGATGTGGAGTGGGCGAAGCTCCTGAAGAACATCACCGGGCTCGACTGGCGGTGGGTCGCCCTCGGCGTCTTTGCCGACGTCGCCAGCTACGCCGTCCAGGGGGCCCGTTGGCGCCTCCTCCTCAAGCCGCTCGGGAAGATTTCGGTGCTCCAAACGACTCAGGCGGTCTATGCCAGCCTTTTCTTTAACGAAGTCCTCCCGTTCCATCTCGGCGAGATCGCCCGGGCCTATCCGGTATCGCGCTGGATGGCGGCGCCTCTTGTTGCGGTCATTCCCTCGATGGCCCTGGAACGGCTCTTCGACGGGATCTGGATCGCCGTCGGCATCGGCATTACGGCCATCTTCGTCCCGCTCCCCCGCAACCTGTTGGACGCCGGCGATCTGTTCGGTCTGGCCATGCTGGCCCTGTCCGCCGTCCTTGTTTACCTTCTGGTCCGGAAGGCCCGCGAGCCGAGCCCGAAACCGCCAAGCAAGCTCCGGCGGTGGGGCCCGGCACGCTGGGTCATCCTCAATCTCTTGAGGCTCGAGGACGGGCTTCGGTCGATCGGGTTCACCTGGGTGTCGGCCGCCGCCTTCACGGTCTCCTTCCTGGTCCTCCTGCTTCAGGCACTGTCTTTCTGGTTCATTTTGGCGGCCTACGGGCTGCGCCTCTCGTTCTGGGTGGGAGGCGCAGTCTTTTTCATCGTCCGCTTCGGGACAGTGATACCCGGCGCCCCCGGCAACCTTGGACTTTATCAGGTGTTCTGCGTGCTCGGGCTGACCCTGTTCGGCGTGGACAAGACGGCCGCGGCCGGCTTCTCCATCGTCGTCTACGTCCTTCTCTCGATCCCCCTTTGGGTGCTCGGGCTTCTCGCCCTGGGCCGGACGGGAATGACGCTCGCCACGATGAAAGCCAAGATCAAGGAAGGGGAGGCCCCAACATGAAAACCTGGCGTCTTCTCGTCGCTGGGGTCCTGCTCTCCTCTGGACTGCTCGCCGCCGCGGACGAAGTCGTCGACTTCGGTCGCTTCGGACCGGTCACTCTCTATCGGAGCGCCGGCCCGGCGGCCCAGGTCGTCCTTTTTGTCTCGGGGGACGGCGGCTGGAATCTCGGCGTCGTCGATATGGCCAGGTCCCTGGCCGGTCTCGGTGCGCTCGTGGCCGGGATCGATATCACCCATTACATGAGGGAGTTGGCCCGCAGCACCGAGGCCTGCCTCTATCCCGCCGCGGACTTCGAGGAATTGAGCAAGTTCGTCCAGCGAACCGCGGGCCTGCCAAGTTACGTTCCTCCCGTCCTGGTCGGCTATTCTTCGGGGGCCACCCTTGTTTATGCCTTGCTCGCCCAGGCGCCGGCGACGGAGTTCCGGGGAGCGGTAAGTCTGGGGTTTTGTCCCGACCTCGACCTGCCGAAGCCTCTCTGCAGGGGGAGCGGTCTCGATTGGAAGAAAGGGGCAAAGCCGGGCCAATTCATCTTCCTGCCCTCCTCGACTCTCGAGGTCCCCTGGGTCGCCCTCCAGGGCCTGGATGACCAGGTCTGTGCTCCCGCCGTGACCCAGGACTTCGTCCACCAGACCAGCCATGCCGAGATCATGATGCTTCCCAAGGTCGGGCACGGCTTCATGTACCAGCAAAGCTGGATGCCCCAGTTTAAGCAAGCCTTCGGCCGGATCACGAACGTGTCGCCTGTCGAGAAAGAGTCCGTTGTCCAGAGCCTCGAAGACCTGCCCCTTGTCGAAGTGCCGGCCAAAGGGGTTGAGCGCGATATCCTGGCCGTTCTCGTCACCGGCGACGGCGGCTGGGCGGTGGCCGACCGCGGCCTCTCGCGGGAGTTGGCGGCGGCCGGGGTTTCCGTCGTCGGCCTCAACTCCCTCAAGTACTTTTGGACCAAGAGGACGCCGGACGAGGCGGCCTCGGACCTGGCGAGGATCCTGAGGCACTATCTGGCGGCCTGGAACAAGAAGCGGGCCGTCCTCATCGGCTACTCGCTCGGCGCGGACGTCCTGCCGTTTATGATGAACCGTCTGCCGGAGGATCTCCAGGCTGCCGTGGGGACGATCGTCCTGATGGGCCCCAGCGCAAGCGTCGAGTTCGAGTTCCATGTGCTCGATTGGCTCGGACGCTCGTCGGCCCGGAACTCGTTTCCGGTCGTCCCGGAGATCCAGAAGATCAGGCCGAACGTCGCCATCCTGTGCGTCTACGGCGAGAAAGACGAGGCTCAGATCTGCGGCGCGCTCGATCCCGGCCGGGCCAAGCCCGTCGAGATCCCGGGCGGCCACCGTTTGGGCGGGGGCTATGGTCCGGTCGCTGCCGCGATCCTGGAGTCGCTCAAAGAGCCGCAGAGGGACCCATAGGATCTTCACACCTCGCGTCCTGGCGGTCCTTACGCCGATAGACGGCCCGCGTTAGGGTCGCGCGCGCCCGGCCCCGGGCTCAGACCGGCCTTGACAGCCCGAGGGAGGCTGTTCTATCCTCCGGGCAAAAGCCGCACGGACCGCCAACTTGGACATCATCTTCCGACCGGCCGTTGTTCTCTTCGCCCTCCTCTGCGCGGCCTCCTGTTCCAGCGGAAAACCGCATCCGACCGCCTCGTCGGTCCCAGCCCCGGCCGGAGAGCTCACGCCGTCACGGTCCCATTATTTCGATTGGATCAACAGCCAGTATGAGGGAACGACCGAGACCCAGACGCTCGTCAACATGGCCTTCTTTCAATGGCTCCATGACGAATATGGCCTGACCCTCGACGTCTATTCCCTCGACGTGGGAAACATCGATGATGGACCCTATACGGCCGGCGTCGGACGCCTCATCCCGCACCACTACGGGACATTGGATACCGAGGAGTTCAAGGCGCAGTTCCCCCGTGGCTTCGATCCCCTCGTCAAGAAGGCGGCCGGTTTCGGCGGCCGGCTGGGCGTTTGGATGGGCCCCGACGGCTTCGGCGATTCGCCCGGCGAGGAGAAGGCCCGCCTCGACATGCTCGTCTCGCTTTGCCGGGACCATGATTTCATCGCCTTCAAGTTCGACGCGGTGGCCGGCCAGCTCCGGCCGGAGAAGCAGGACGTCTTCCGCCGGGCCATCGAGGCCTGCCGGGCCTACCGCCCGGACCTCATCGTCCAGAACCATCGCGTGAAGCTCGGCTCCGCCGCGGGGGTCGAGAGCGTCTCGCTCTGGGAAGGGGTCGAGACCTATATCGACGTCTTCATGCCCAACAGCGGGACCGCCGCCCACCACCGGGCCGGGGCCCTGGCCCGGGAGCTGCCGCCGAACCTCACCCGGCGTCTCGAGGACCACGGTGTTTGCCTTTCGTCCTGCCTGGATTTCTGGGAGGACGACCTGATCCTGCAGGCCTTCAACCGCAGCCTTCTCCTCGCCCCGTCGATCTACGGCAATCCTTGGCTGCTGAGGGACGACGAGTTCCCGAGGCTGGCCCGGATCTTCAACCTCCACCGCAAGTATCGCGATCTTCTTCCGAGCGCGATCGTCCTCGACGAGGGGCGCTGCGGGCCCTTCGCCGTTTCGAGAGGGGATGGAGCGACCCGGTTCATCACGCTCCGCAACCTGACGTGGGATCCCGTGACGTACGCGATCCGGCTCGACGGGACGATCGGCCTCGAGCCCGGCGGCGAGATCGAAGTCCGCCGCTTCCATCCCTCCGAGGCCATTCTCGGCCGCTTTCTGGCGGGCTCCGAGGTGGCCGTCGAAGTGCCGCCCTTCCGGTCCTGTCTCATCGCTGCCTCGACCCGGGCGCTCGCCGAGATCGGTGTCGAGGGCTGCGAATTCGAGGTCGTCCGGGAGACGCCGGGAAAGCCCGTGGTCATCAAGCTCCTGGGGGAGCCCGGATCTCGGAAAGAGATCCGGCTCGTATCGGGCGGGCCCAAATTTCGCCGGGCCGCCTTGGACGGCGCAGGAGCGGCACCCCTTCTCGATAATAAGATCCTTCGGGTGGATTTTCCCGGCCGGGCCCCGAAAGCAGCCTGGCACCGGAAGATCGGCGACCTCGAATCGTGTCCCGTCCCCGCCGACGCCGAAGCTTTGTTCGAGGCCACGTGTTTCGCCGCGGACAATAACGCCCTCGAGGTGCGCTCCCTCCTCCGTTCCGGCCCGAGCGCCATCGCCCAGGTCAACGCTGCCCGCGCCGCCTTTTTCACGAAGCCCATGTTCGTGAACCGGGCGATCTGGGACAGGAACCTTTTTGACGGGAACATCGAAACGGCCTTCGTGGCCCGGCTCGAGGGCCGGTCTTTCCGGCTGGATCTCGGCCGGCCCCAGCGGCTGGACAGGATCGTTCTCAAGGTGCGGGACCGCCAAGCGGCCGACCTCAGCCCCGACCTCGATCGCTTCGGCGAAGAGGCCGCTGCGGACGTCTCCGAGGACCTCAAAACATGGATCCCCCTGAGCCCGGCTTGGGGCGGGAAGGGGACGATCGCCGTGCTCAAGACGCCTCCGGATTCGCCCGTGCGCTACCTCCGCATGAGCGGTGCTCCCCGCCGCCTCGCCGAAGTCGAGGCCTTTTATAACGGCCGTCCTCTCGACAGGTCCTTCTGGCGGGCCTCCAACCTCTTCCCGGCCTATTCCCACACGCCCGCCGTATCCGCCTGGCAGCTCACCTTCAAACCCGAGGAGATCTCGAAGAACGCCTATCTGGCCGTGGCCCTGAACGGGACTCATGGTGACGAGGGGGCCTGCGCCGCCCTCCGCGTCGATGGCCGGCCTGTCGGCGCCCCCGACCGGGCCGTTTCCTTCCCCAGCAATACCTGGGAGTACTTTAACGTCGAAAGCGACAGAAACTATACCTATTATTTTCCCCTGCCCGAGTCGACGGCCGGAAAGACCGTCGACATCGTCGTCCTCATTCTCCGGGGCGGGACAAACGGCGTAAGGCCGGAGGCCTGGCTGACGGCTTACCCTCCCCCCCGGGCGACGCGGGAGCTCGTCCTCTACGATTGAGCGGGCTTTTCTGGCCGGGGGAGGAGGCCTCATGGTTAAGAGCTTCCGGTTCGCCGCGCTTCTCGCCGCGCTCTTCATCGCGGCATGCGCCGCCCCCACCGGCGGCCGTCCCCACGTGACCACCGGGACGCTGTTCGAAGAGATGATCGACCTCGAGGGCCTGGCCCGGTTCCCTCAGCCCGCATTCCGCACGGTCCAGTTCTCCTCCACCGACCGGCGCAGCCGGGTGCCCGGCGGCCCCGACTGGTTCGCCAACGCCGACGGGTTCGGCGGCGAGCCTATTCCCGGTTTCGAGGCCGTCCTCAAGGCGCCCCAGGGCGGCGGCCCCGGCGAATACCTCATGGCCGACGTCCCCGGTCCGGGGGCCGTCGTCCGTCTCTGGACGGCCGCGATCGCAGGCCGGGTCCGGGTCGACATCGACAACGCGGACCGGCCTCTCTACGAGGGCGAGGCCGAACCCTTCTTCCGCCATCCCTATGATGTCTTTCCCCAGATGCGGTCGGTCGACGGCGGACGCTTCCGGACGACGGTCGATCAACGCGACGCTTCCTACGCCCCCATTCCTTTCGCCAAACGTCTTCGGATCGTCTGGACGGGCAAGCTCGATGAGATCCATTTCTACCACATCGGGATCCGCCGCTATCGCCCGGGCACAGCCGTCGCATCTTTCCGTCCCGCGGACATCGCCACGTTCCGCACGACGATCGACCGGGTCACCGCGGTCCTGGCCGACCCCGATTCCCGCCCGGCCTCTCCGTCTTCCCGGCCCGCCCGGTCTTTTGTGGTCGAGCTCGCTCCGGGGGAGAGGAGGGAAGTCCTCAATCTCGAAGGCCCCGGCGCGCTCGAGAGCTTCTGGCTGCGATTGCGGTCCGAAGACCTGGACGCGGGTCTGAGGCAGACCGTACTGCACATCATCTGTGACGGCTTCCCCCGGGGCCAGGTCCAGTCCCCGGTGGGCGATTTCTTCGGGGCCGCGCCGGGCGTCAATCCTTATCGCTCGCTTCCCTTCTCGGTCGCCGGGGACGGTCGCATGACCTGCCGGTTCGTCATGCCTTTCGAGCGGTCCCTGGTGATGGTCCTCGAGAACCGGGGCGGTCAAACGGTCCGGGCGGCCGGCGAGGCCGTGCCGAGGGATTTCGCTTGGGACGGGAGAGCCATGCACTTCCGGGCCCGCTGGCGGGTCGATCACGACCTCGTCGCGTCGGGCGAGGACGTCCAGGACCTGCCGTTCCTCTTGGCCAGGGGCCGGGGCGTCTACGTCGGCACGACCTCGATCCTCCTCAATCCGGCCGCCGTGCCGACGTCCTGGGGAGGCTGGTGGGGCGAGGGGGACGAAAAGGTCTTCGTCGACGACGATAAGGTCCCGTCCATCTTCGGAACGGGCTCGGAAGATTACTACAACTATTCCTGGTCCTCGCCCGACATCTTCTTTTTTCCCTATTGCGGACAGCCGCGCAACGACGGGCCGGGCAACAGAGGCTTCGTTACCAACTTCCGCTGGCACGTCCTCGACGCCATCCCGTTCGAGAGCTCCATCGGATTCAGCATGGAGCTCTCGAGCCACGAACGGACGCCCGGCCTGTCCTATGCCCGGACCGGATACTACTATGCCCGTCCGGGGACGATCGACGACGTCGAAGCTCTACAGCCATCGGACCTTCGCGTGCTTCAGCTGCCCGACGGTTGGCAGCCCGCGGCCCGGTTCGGGGCGAGGAACTCCGTGTTCTACGCCGTCGAGGAGATCATGTCCGGCCGCAAGAACACGGCCCTCCGCCAAGGGCGCCTTTGGGC
>Ga0326732_1000024_pt1 | contig 36459 bp, 37 predicted proteins | sample MHFSIPfraction_4_FD_207644 | JGI IMG/M metagenome (GOLD analysis project Ga0326732, IMG submission 207644) | Lab enriched peat soil microbial communities from Michigan Hollow, Ithaca, NY, United States - MHF12FN SIP fraction | ecosystem: Environmental > Terrestrial > Soil > Wetlands > Peat...
CGATACGGGAAAAACGCCTGCAACCGGTCGTGCGAAGCGCATTTGAACTTCAACCCGGGGAGCGGCTGCGCGTCAGGGAGACCGTCAGGAAGCTCTTCACCCCTGACCTGGAGCTGACCTACGAAACATCCGGAGAGAGCGGCGCGGGAATTGAACTGTGCGTCGACGGCAGGTGCATCGCCTGGAATTTCGAAACTGCCCTCGAATCCCTGAAAGCCATCTCGGAAAACCCGACGCCCGGGAAACCTGCCGACAAGGAGAGCCATGATGAACACCGGCAGGAAAAGCACGGTTGACCTTGCCCTGGAGGGCATCCGGCAGACCCGCCGGAACTGGACGGCACGACTCGATACCGTCGAGGAGGGATTCGTGACGACCGTCCTGAATGGCATCGCCAAAGTCAGCGGGCTTCCCGGCATCGGTTACGAAGAGCTTATCAGGTTCCAGGATACCCTGTACGGCATAGCCTTCAACATCGACCCCGGCGAAGTCGGCGTCGTGCTGCTCGGCGACTATTCGCGGCTGAGGACCGGCGACCGGGCATGGCGCACCGGACGAGTGATGGACGTGCCGGTCGGGAGCGCCCTCGTCGGGAGGGTCATCGACCCGCTCGGCACCCCGCTCGACGAACACGGCCCCCTCCCTGCCGCCAGCCGGCTTCCGATCGAACGCCCCGCTCCGGCCATCATGGACCGGGCACCGGTAAGCGTTCCCCTCGAAACCGGCATAAAGGTCATCGATGCGATCGTTCCGATCGGACGGGGTCAGCGGGAGCTTCTGCTCGGTGACCGTCAGACCGGAAAAACCTCGATCGCGATATCGGCCATACTCAATCAGCGGGACAAGGGGGTGCTTTGCATCTACTGCGCAATCGGCCAGAAAGCGGCCTCGGTCGCCAAGGTGGTCTCCGTGCTCCGTGACCGGGGCGCGTTGGCATACTCCATCGTGGTCGTCACCGAAGGCAATGACCCTTCAGGGCTTCAGTACATCGCCCCCTACGCAGCCACAAGCATCGCCGAGCACTTTATGGCCGAAGGCCGGGATGTGCTCATCGTCTACGACGACCTGACCAACCACGCCAGGGCCTACCGCGAACTGTCGCTCCTTCTGAAACGTCCGCCTGGCCGCGAAGCCTTTCCCGGCGACATATTCTTCATCCATTCACGACTCCTTGAACGGGCCACCCATCTCGACGCGACCCTCGGGGGCGGTTCCCTCACGGCGCTGCCGATCGTCGAAACCGAGGCCCAGAACATCTCCGCCTACATCCCGACCAACCTCATCTCCATCACCGACGGCCAGATCTACCTGTCGCCGGCCCTCTTTGAACTCGGCATCCTGCCGGCGGTCGACATCGGCAGGTCGGTCTCCCGGGTCGGCGGAAAAGCGCAGCTTACGGCTTACCGCGCTGTGACGGGCAGCCTGAAGCTGGCGTACGCCCAGTTCGAGGAGCTGGAAACTTTTGCCCGCTTCGGGACCAGGCTTGATGAAGCAAGCCGCAACACGCTCGAACACGGCGAGCGCATCAGGGAGTGGTTCCGGCAGGAGGAGTACGACGTCCTCTCGATGACCGCTCAGATCGTCATGCTCCTGGCGCTCACCGAAGGCCGTTTCAAGCCGATCGCGGCCGACAGGGTCCGCGACGCCATGGACGCAGTGAGAAAGGCGGCATCAGGCACCCCGGCCGAGCTTTCCGGAAAGATCGCAGCGAACGGGCAGCTGGACGACGGCGACCGCGCCCGGCTCCTACACCAGGCCGACGAGGCGCTCGAACCATACCTGAAAAAGCCATGAGCGACACCGTCGAAAGCCTGCGCAGGAAAATCGATAAGGCCGGCACGCTCGGCTCGGTGGTCCGGACCATGAAAACCATGGCAGCACTGAACATCCGGCAGTATGAAGAGGCCGTCAGGTCGCTCGCCGACTACTACCGGACTGTGGAGTTGGGGCTGATGGCGTACCTGCGGCAGCCCGGACACGGCGCCATCAAACCGGCGAATCCCGAAACCAGGGCCATTCCTGCCGTCGTCGTGGTCTTCGGATCCGACCAGGGCCTCGTCGGCCAGTTCAACGACACGCTGGCCATAGCCGTCAGAAGCGGGCTGGAATCCCTCACGCGCACCAGCCTCACGGTACTGTCGATCGGTGAACGTATCCAGCTCCGGCTGAAAGACGCAGGCATCGGCTCCGGGAGCCTCTTCACAGTACCCAACTCCGTCAACGCCATCACGCCGCTCATAGGGGATATCCTCACCTCCATCGAACTGATCCTCGAACGTGAACCATTGTTCGAGTTGCACCTCTACTACAACAGCCCCGTCAGTGGCGAGAACTACCAACCGGTGTCAAAGCGACTTCTGCCACTCGACGAAACCTGGGAAAAGGAGATTCTGAGCATAGGTCCATGGCCATCCGGAGCGGTTCCGGAGACGCCCAACGGCCTTGAAACAACCCGGTGGGCGCTCGTCCGGGAATATCTTTTCGTCTCGCTCTTCAGGGCGTGCGCCGAGTCGCTGGCCTCCGAAAACGCAAGCAGGCTCTCAGCGATGCAACGCGCTGAAAAGAACATCGACGACCTCCTCGTCGAGCTCAGACGCAACTACAACGAGCGAAGGCAGGCTGACATCGACGAGGAGCTGTTCGACATCATCTCCGGGTTTCAGGCCCTTGACAACCTGAGCAGATAGACCCGGAACCGACGATGAAAGGGGTTGTTCCAGCCTTAGGTGGAACGGAACGGTTTGATCCTGGGAGAGGGTTCAGACTGTATGCGATCGTTCTTTCCCCCCCGGCCAGGCTGAAGCTTGCAAGATACCGACAACCAGGTCAGAACGACTGGCCAGGCCCTGAAACCTAAATCGGAAAGCCATGAATTACATCATCACCGGATCTCTTGGCCACGTCGGCAGACCGCTCGCCGCACAGTTGATCAAGGCAGGACATTCCGTCACGGTCGTCAGCAGCAACCCGGAGAGAAAAGCCCGTATCGAATCCATGGGGGCGGAGCCGGCTATCGGCACGGTCGAGGATGTCGGGTTTCTGACCGGCATCTTCAAAGGAGCCGATGCGCTCTTCACGATGGTGCCTCCGAACTATACGGGGAGCGACTGGAAGGAGTACATCGCCAGGATCGGAAGAAACTATGCCGAGGCCATTACGTCATCCGGAGTCAGGCATGTCGTGAACCTCAGCAGCATCGGGGCGCACATGCACGAAAAATGCGGTCCCGTCAGCGGTCTGCATCTGGTCGAGCACACGCTGAACGCAATCCATGGGGTGCATGTCCGCCATCTCCGCGCAGGTTTCTTCTATACCAACTTCCTGAACAGCATCGGCATGATCAGGAGCCAGGGCGTCATGGGCGGCAACTACGGCGAGAAAACCCTGATGGTGCTGGTGCACCCGTCAGACATCGCTGACGAGGCGGCCAAAGAGCTGCAGGACACCACCGCCCTGGGCAGGGGGTTCCGCTACATCGCGAGCGACGAGAAGACCACTGACGAAATTGCGACCATACTCGGCAAGGCCATCGGGAAACCGGAACTCAGGTGGGTCGACCGTTCCGACAAGGAGACTTACGAAGGAATGGTGCAGGCCGGAATGCCCGATGAGACAGCAAGAAACTATACCGAAATGGGAGCGGCCATGCGCTCCGGCGAAATGGAGGAACACTACTTCAGCAATCGGCCGGTGATGGCAGGCTGGAGAAGGTTCGAAGCCTTCGCGACGGAGTTCGCAGCTGCGTATGGCGCTTCATAACCCCTGGCGCTTCCCCCATGAACTGCTCAGTGTGCCTCAGGCATACGCAACCAGAGCGAGCTATGACCTCCGGGCTCCTTGACGCAGATCATGCGTTTGCGTAGCCGGATGACAAGCCCAGCGAACCAGCAACTCGCATGCACGAAGAGAACGTAACGATGGGAGGAACACGATGAAACGGAAATCCACGCCCCGAGAGAAGCTGCTCATCGAGATGGAAACGGCTGAACGGAACGGGACCGAGTTTGTCAGTTACGGCGGCCGGGACGATATCGTCACGATTGGTGCCGCCATCGAACGTCTCCTGCAGTTGCCCGGGGAGCAGGGAAACGACGGGTATGATCCCTCGAAATGGTACGAGTGCGATGCATCCGGAAACAGGATCATCAGGACAAGAGAGATTTACGGAGGGCTGACCCGTCACGAGTCCGGAGTCATCGTCTGGAACGGAAGCGCCGACCCCTTCTGCGGGACCTGGGTCGAGCTCAAGGGAATGCCTCGTTCATTCGGCCCGCCGGACCTCGACGGTGAAGGCAGAAAACTGGTCGCTGTATGCCTCGGGCGGCAGAATCTCGACGACGACACCCTAGAACTCGCCTTCGCGGCCGCACGTGCGAAGGGAGACAAGACACCGACGATCAGCGAGGTGTTCCGGGTCAACGAGATGGCCACCATCATCACCTTCGAAGGCTGGCCCTGAAAAGCCGCCCGGCTCCCCCCTCCCCGGTTCCACCCGATTCCGGAAAGAGCCGTTTTCGGTCGTCTCATAGCCGGTTTATGGCTATTTTACCCGGAAAGAGTGATCCTTTTCAATCCAATACGTAACGCAATGAGCCAGAACATCGACCTTCATGACGACCCGAAATACACCGGAGTGCTTGCCGATCTCGACAGAATCGAAACAGAACTCCTTGAAAACGGCAAACTGATGGCCCTGACAGGAACCGTGGCGAGCAGCGTCACGATCGAATTCGGCATGTTCGGCGAAGGCCAGGATGCCGAGCCCAGCATCCTCATCAAGGTCACCTCACCGGACGACCTCTATGTCGACGTCGAGGAGGAGGTGCTGGAGGACTTTGAGGATTTCGTGATCGGCGAACTCGAGGCGGCTTCGCTCGAATGGTCCCAGGAGGTGAAAGAGTCGCTCGGAGACGATCGTCAGGTCATCCTGCTCATTAACGACGAAGAGTGCTGAGCCAAAAGAAGGTGTCCCTGAGGCGTTCGTCTCTTCATCATACGGGTTACCCACAAGTCGGGCAAGCATGGGCGGCCGGAGCGTGCAGCATCGCCTTGGCGAACTCCGCAACGGCTGCCCGCAGTGCCGGAACATCCAGAAGAGGAAACACTTGTCGACTCCGGCAGCGATGAGATGTGGGCTTACGACCATGATAAGTAAAACCATGTCTGCTCTGGCAGCATGACCCTTCGACACTGGTTCTCGATACGTCACGAAACGAGTGATGATCAGGATGATGAATCGTTGGGTCAGGATTGTTTCGACAAAGCATCCCATCCCGAACCCGGCCGCAGCCAGGGGGTCCCGATGGCCCGCACTTCTGCGAATGGCAATTCGATTGCCCATCTCAATAGAAGTTTTTAGAACCATTGTTATTTATGCTCAATTGAATTTCATGAGTTCCGGACCACTCAGCGAATAATACCCCCCTGGGCTCCCGCCCCGCACCTTCGTGACCTGCCATGAGTCATCGAGAAGGGGAACTCTTTGCCATTCTCATGCTGTTGATAATGGGTATGCAGTAGAGAAGGAGTTGCTATTTACCCGCCTGCTTCCGTTCTCTACCAGAGGCTGTAACTCCTACAGCCAGGCGTTAATTCACAGTACAATTTGTTTGTTGTCATCCCACTTGTTCCTTCGGCAGTTGTCTTAAGCATCATTCGTTCCCGGATAATGCCAATGTAACGGACTGTTATCTGAACTTTTGGACCGTAATGAATAGTTGCCCTGGCACTACATCATGATAATTGTTGAATGTTGTTGATTAGTCTGATTCCGATCGAATTGTCAATTAAAACAAGGGAAGGTGTGAAATGCTTGAAACTATTGCGATCATCCTGTTAATCCTCTGGCTCCTTGGTTTGGTAAGTTCATACACCATGGGAGGCTTCATTCACATACTTCTTGTTTTGGCGATCATCGTAATCGTGATTCGCCTGATTCAAGGCCGAAGGGTGTTGTGATGGCATGAACCATAACATCCTGCCTGTTTTTTGGAATCACGGGATTACTGTTATTGCGTTTGCAACAACATAATGTTTGTGGATTTCGCGCGAGATGGATGTACTTGTTCAGGATGTCGATACTCATAACCGATGAACAGAAAGGAAAATCATGATGAACACGAAAGACGCCTACAAGCAAAAGGCCGAGGCCGAACTGGATATCGCGCATGCCAAGGTATCTGAGTTCAAGGCAAAAGCAAAGAATTTTACAGCCGACACTCGAATAAACTATGCCAAACACCTTGAAGAGCTGGAGCATGGAGTGGATACGGCAAAGATGAGGCTCAAGGAGTTGGGCGAAGCCGGAGAGGATGGCTGGGAAAAATTGAAGGCGGGGATTGAAAAGGCTTTGGAAGGATTACGAACTACCGTTCATGATGTTACCGAAAAGTTCAAGGATTGACGACAGCGACTCGATAATCAACATCATCAAAGGAGAAGATTATGAAAATCCATGTCTTGATCATGCTTGCGCTTTTGTCGTTGGCGGGTTGCACTACGACATACAAAGGGCAGATAAAGGGAGACTCCGACCAGGGGGCATCAAAAAACGTCAAAGAGGTCGCCAGACAATCAGGAAACGCCGAGTCGAGGCCATAGATCCTGAGGAGCTCCTGTTTCTGCACTCGTGACACCTCGTCAGGTTGTTATTCGGAATCGATTTTTCCGCAATTCGAACTTGGTGCGGCAACTTGAATACACGCGTCAGTAATAACCTGACGGCAATCTGTATCGTCACCCGATCTGTCCCGGCCGTTCAAGGTCGGGACAGAAGGAGAACAAACCTGACGAGAACGACGTTGGTTACCTGTAGCACATCTGTTCATGCGTAACATCACCAACAGATTTCTGCCGGTCGAGACGAATGAACTACATCATTATCAGTAAGCAGGCGCTTCAACGTCGGGAAACGCTCCCGATATGGAAATTTCCGTTGACTGAAGATTTCCATCAAATTGTCAGTCTTAAACCCAATGCGTCAAGTGACTCCGCACTGTTTTCCGAATCTCTTAGATGACTTCCTGTGAGTTCAAGAATCCTATGGCACCGTTGCATTGAATCATCGGTTCTCCCATCGACAAGACGCATTCACCCGGCAATAATCATGATTCTTGCTGTTCTGCCGCTCTATTTTTCATATCCGCCTCATCTTTGTAAAGCTGCATCAGCCCCGCAGGTTCAGCCATATGAAGCCGCCATCGAGTACAAGAAAATAATAGTCATGACGCTCACGAAAATGCCGGACGGAGTAACCGGCATGAAGAGCACCGTTTACATTGATGCCCCTCCCGTAGTGGTCTGGAAAGTCCTGACCGATTACAACAATCTCAAACGCTATATCCCGAGAATGATTGAAAGCGATCTTGTCGAAGACAAGGGGCGGCTGAAGGTTATCAACCTGACCGGGGTTTTCAAAATATTTTTATTCAAGAAGACGATACATATTTCCATAAACATGCATGAATCGTATCCTTCGAGAATCGATTATGAAAAGATTTCTGGTGATTTTGAGGTCTACAGAGGTTCATGGATCTTTCAGATGTATTCATCCGAAGGCACAATCCTGACATATGAATCCGAAATCAAGCCATCATTTGCAGCGCCGGACTTCATTTTCCAGAGCACACTGAAATCCGATATGATTACAGGACTCACCGCACTTAAAACCGAAGCCGAACGAGTGCAGAATATCGAGCGCGAAAAAACCGCCGGAATCAAGCGGTAACTCCTGATACATACATTTTCCAAGACAATGTCCCGCCTTGACACCCCCCTGATAATCGTTATATGAGTTATAGAAATGAAACCTCACGAATCGAATCATTCAGCGATGGCGTCTTCGCTATAGCAATAACCCTGCTTGTTATTGAAATCAAGGTACCTGGCATCGAGGAGGTCAGGGTGATAGGACTGACAAAAGCGGTCCTGAACCTCTGGCCCAGCTATCTCGCATTTCTGACAAGCTTTACCACAATCCTTGTCCTCTGGGTTCATCATCACTGGATTTTCGTACTGGTAAAAAAATATGATCATGTACTGTTTTACCTGAACGGGTTATTACTGCTTTTTGTCACGTTTATGCCATTTCCCACGGCTCTGCTGGCCGAATACCTGCTTTATCGCGATTCGAGGATAGCAGCCAACATCTACACAGGAGTATTTCTGGCAATCTCGCTCTCATTTGACATTCTCTGGCGACATGCATCGATATATTTACTTGAAAAAGATGCGATAGTGACAGGAAAAGCGGAGGCACTTGAAATCACGAAACATTATCGATTCGGGCCACCGTTATATACATTGGCATTCGGGATGTCGTTTGTCTCCGAGCCATTGAGTCTTGCCATCTGTTTATGCCTTGCACTGTTTTTTGCTTTTCGCGGATGGCCTTTCAGAGGTAAGCAATGAATTTCACCAAATGAGAACATGCAGGCAGGTCCCCGGTTCTGCAGACGCATCCGGATCGACTTCGGTGTGGACCATCCGCCGTTGGACAGCGAGTCATCGCCATGGAGACCCTTCCCATGGAGATCGGCCTGCGATAAAATAACTGCCAGCCTCAGCCGGCATCGCTCCGTGCACTGAAGATCACCCCTGGCTTCGCCTCCTCCCAGATTGCCTCGAATTTCGACTTCTCGGCCTCCGAGAAGCGGATCGAGCCGGCAAGGAACCACGTACCGGGATGCGTCTCCGGATCATTTCCTTCGCTGGTGCCCAGATGCTGCAGGTCGGAGACCTTGCCTTCAGGATTACGGTTCACGCGCCAGTGACCCATGACATAGTGCCCCGAATCGGCGGCCACAATGTCCAGAACCTCCTCGATCTCCCCAGCATCGCTATCACCCCGAAGGGCAAGCCCGCCGTAAGCGTAGGCTTGGGCCCCGTGCTCATCCAGCACGAACCGGATGAATTTGTTCCGTGCCATGTGATGCAGTTCAAGCTCATCGATCAGGTAGATGAACTGACGTCCATCCCCGGCGACCCCCGAAATCGACCTCGGCAGAACACCGTGCGCTTCGGCCAGGCTCTGATACCACTCTGAATACTCTCCGAAAAGCTCGGCAAGCAGCTCCTCCGATGGGATCTTTTCCATAACGATTTTGAATAGTGTGACTTAACCTTCGTGTTATACATCCGTTGCTTCCTTCTTTCAAATAAGATAGCTATCGGCAGTAAGATTCAACCCATTCGGCAGCGGCTTTCACGAGGGCAACCTGGAAAAGTGTCGTGGAACGATTATGCCTGTTCTTGACATTACCGTTCATGACCGGAAAAGCGTCTCCGATCATCGCGACGATTCAGAAAAGGCCACTGCACAACCCCGCCGGCTGGCGACCACTGACGTTGCCCCATCAGTTCCCTGAAGTTCCAGTGCCTGTAAAGACAAGAGAGGCTCCGTTGCCATCCGCATGGTGACCTCTATTTCGCAACAGCCAACCAGGGAGAGACTATGTCACCCATCAGCCGCAGGACATTCCTGCAGACTTCATCGGCCACGCTTGCTCTCGCTCTGTTCGGCCTTTCCGGAACCGCGGAAAGCGCAACCGGAAAACGGTATCCGTCGATAAAAATAGGAAACCTCCGACAGCTCAAGGAAGGCGAGCCGGTTCAGTTCAATTATCCGGACCCCTCCTCTCCATGCAATCTTGTCATGCTGAATGAAGAGGCTGTCGGCGGCATCGGCCCAGACAGGAAAGTTGTCGCATTTTCCGCTCTTTGCCCCCACATGGGCTGTCCCGTCAATTACAGCAAAGGCCGTTTTTTGTGCGGTTGCCACTATTCGATGTTCGACGCCGCAAAAAACGGGCAAACCTATCAGGGCCTCGCTTCGCAGTGGCTCCCGCAAATCACCCTCCGGCTGGACCGCACCAGCGGCAGCATCTTCGCCGAAGGGGTGGAAGGCCTCATCTCCGGAAGAATCGGCAACCTGAACATCAGCTGAGGAGCTACAAGCATGTCACTCTACACCAGAAAGGAGAGCCTGCCGATCCCCCCCAGGGATGCGGAACGATACACCACGGTCTGCCAGTACTGCAGTGCCGGTTGCGGTTACAACGTCTATGTCTGGCCTGTCGGAAAAAACGGCTCGGCAAAAAGCAACGCTTTCGGCATCGACCTTTCGAGCCCGTCACCGATGCTCTCCGGCCACTCCTACACGGAGACCATGCATAACGTCATCACCCGGAAAAACGGCGTCAGGTATAATCTCGCCATCGTTCCGGCCAAAGAGTCGCGCGTCAACAAGGGAGATTATTCGATCCGCGGAGGCACCAACGCCATCGCCTGCTGGTCAGACACCGGATACACCAGGAAACGCCTCAAGCACCCGCTCCTGAAAAAGGGCGACTCGTTCGCCCCCATTCCATGGACGGACGCCATCACGATCATCGCGACCCTCGTCAAGGCGACGATCGACAAGTACGGCGCCGACAGCATCGCCATGAAGTTCTACGATCACGGCAGCTCGGGGCTAGGATTCGAAGACAACTGGGCTGCGGGCAAGCTGTTCCTCAGCGGTATCGGGACACACTATCTCTCCATACACAACCGCCCGGCTTACAATTCGGAGGTCTGGGGAACGAGGGAGCGCGGCATGCACGAGCTCAACTACGACGCCGACGACGCCAGGCTTGCCGATACGGTCGTACTCTGGGGAGCGAACACCTATGAAGCCGCGACCATCCTCTACACCGAGCATATCATGCCCAACCTCCAGGGGGGTTCGGTCGACGAGAAAAAGCGTGCGTACCAGACCGGCGAACCGGCGGCCGAAGGTCTCCTCGTCGTCGTCGACCCGAGGAAGAACGCTTCCGTGACGGTCGCCCGGGCGATCGCGGAAAACCGCGTACTGCACCTCCGGCCGAACCTCGGCACCGACTGGATCCTCGCCAACGCCGTGGCGCGAATCATCTGGTCCAACGGCTGGCACGACAAGGCATTCCTCGAAAAACGCACCGACCTGAAAACCTTCGAAGACTACAAGCAAAAATCGCTTCAGCTCTCCAGGCCGCTCGTCGAGGTGCTGGCCGAAGCCGAGAAGATCACGGGGGTTCCGAGGGCGCAGATGCAGCAGGCCGCCGAATGGATCGCAAAACCGAAAAACGGCGGATTCAGGCGACGCACCCTGACCATCTATGAAAAAGGGATCATCTGGAACATGAAGAACTACGACCAGGTGGCCGCCATAGCCCAGCTCAGCGTGCTGACCGGAAACGTCGGGAAGCCCGGAACGGGATGCGGCCGGCAGGGTGGGCACCAGGAAGGTTACGTCCGGCCTGGCGCGCCCACGCCCGGCTCGGTCTACGCAGGCGGTCCGCCGAAAAACGTCGACAAGTACCTTACGGGCGGCGGCGGAAAGATCTACTGGGTCGGCGCGACCGACCCCTACCTGTCGACCCCCAACAGCCAGTTCTTCAGGAAGATGCTCAAAAAGAGAAGCGCGACCCTGCTTGACAGCATCGACAGCGGCGGGGTCCCCTCCGATCCGAAGGAGCTCGTCACCCGGGTGCTTGACGCGTTTGAAAAGAGCGATGGCCTTTTCATGATCGTGCAGGATATCTACATGACCCAGACCGCCGGCGACGCCATGCTGATCCTTCCGGCGGCCGCCTGGGGCGAAGCCGCAGAAACCTCGATCAACTGCCACAGCAGGCTCCTCAGGATCTACGACAAGTTCATGGACGCACCGGGGGAAAGCTTGCCCGACTGGAAGATCCTGTCGATGGTCGGCATGAAACTGCGGGCGCTGTACCTGGCAGCCGGCAACCAGGCGATGGCGGACCGCTTCGGGGAGATGGACTGGAAATCCGATGACGAAGTGTTCCTGGCTGGTTCCCGCGAATTCGGCGACAACAGGGTTCCCGAAACGGAAGAGGCCCGGCTCTCCCCTGAATGCTACAGGGGGGTGACACACCAGATTCTCAGGAAGCTGGGGAACACCGGCATACAGACCCCGGTCCGCGTCGACCCAGCCTCCGGTGAGCTTGTCGGCACCAAACGGCGCTACCGTTACAGCTTCGCATCGAACGACGGACTTTTCAAGTGGTACGGCACCGATCCATGGAGCGGTTATCCACCGGAGGTCGCCAAGTACATCGACAACCCGGCCTATCCCTTCTGGTTCACCACGGGTCGGTCCCAGCTGGTCTGGCAGACCATGTACCACGACAGGTATCTGCCCGAAAAATACCTTGCCCTTCCCCTGCCCTACGTCGAGATTCACCCCGAGGATGCCGCACGCCTCAACATCAAGAGCGGCGACATGGTGGAGGTGTTCAACGAGGAGGGCACAACCGTCGCGCTGGTCTACGTCAATGACGCAGGCAAACCCGGACTCATCTTCGGGCTCATGTACCATGCCAGGGGTTCGTTGAACCACCTTACCTCCTCCTATACCGATCCCAAGACCACGATTCCATGGTACAAGGGAACGAAAGTCGGCGTCAGGCCGTACCGGGGAACCCCGGACGAGGCGATCAGGACAACAAGCCTGCTGCCGAACAACGACGTCACGTAGCATAAGCCCGGACAGCGGATCAACCCATCATTCCAAGGCGCGCATGATGAACACCCTCTTCAGGAGCAAGCTGCAGGAGCTTCTCGCGTCCGCCGATATCGCCATCGGCGGCTCCCGGCCCTGGGATATCCAGGTGCATGACGAACGCTTTTACCGGCGGGTGGTAACCGAAGCGCATCTCGGCATCGGTGAATCCTACATGGACGGATGGTGGGATTGCGACGCTCTTGACGAATTCTTCTATCGGGTGCTTCGCGCGAGGCTCGACACGAGAGTCTCGAAGCTTCCCCGCAAGTTGGACAACTTCATCGGCAAGGTGCTCAACCTGCAGAATTCCTCACGGGCCTGGACCGTCGGGAAGACCCATTACGACATCGGCAACGACCTGTACGAAGCGATGCTCGACGACCATATGATGTACAGTTGCGGCTACTGGAAAGGGGCCTCCGATCTTAACCAGGCGCAGGAAAACAAGCTGCATCTGGTCTTCGACAAACTCATGCTCCAGCCGGGGATGAAGGTGCTCGACATCGGATGCGGTTGGGGCGGAGCGGCCAGATTCGCCGCCGAACGTTACGGAGCGGTCGTGACCGGCGTGACGGTGTCGGAAGAGCAGGCCAGGCTCGCCCGGCAACGATGCCGAAGCCTGCCGGTCACGATCGAGCTCATGGACTATCGCGACATCCCGGGCACCTATGACCGTATATTCTCGATCGGTATGTTCGAGCACGTCGGCCATAAGAACTACCGGAACTACTTCGAAATCGTACGGGACCGACTCGTTCCCGGCGGGCTTTTCCTCCTGCACACCATCGGCAGCAACCGCACCGGCACCAACACCGACAAATGGACCTCGAAGTACATCTTTCCCAACTCCATGCTCCCTTCGGCGAACCACATCACCGCCGCTGCCGAAGGAGTGCTGATGCTCGAAGACTGGCATTCGTTCGGCCACGACTACTATCGCACCCTGAAAGCATGGAACGACAACATCACGGCAAACCGCCCACGACTCCCGGCTGGGTATGACGACCGGTTTTTCAGGATGTGGCGCTATTACCTGCTGAGCGCCGCCGGCTCTTTCCGCGCGAGGAATGTCCAGCTCTGGCAGGTGCTCTGTTCGGTCGACGGCATCGACGGTGAGCTCCGGGTACCCCGGTAGCACTGCCCTCTTTTTTCCACTTCGAGTGCCCTCTCTCCCCGCGTGACTGGACACGAAAAAAAACCGCAGGAAATAATCCGTAATTTCTGTAAGTATAAAAGCACGGTTTTGCACAGTGGTATTCCCCGGCACATGCCGGGTTCTCCTATCGGCCTCCACAACCATCCCATCAAGGAGTTTACCTATGAATAACCGTAACACCTGGATTGCCGCCATCGCGCTCTCGCTCGGAATGCTGTTCTCTTCGGTCCTCCGGGCTGACGACGACAACCTGAACCTCAACCTCACCTGCCGGGGTTCGGGCTACGCCAGAAAGAGCGAATCGACGAACATCAGCCGGTACGATCCCGAAACGAAGAAGTATACCACCGCGACGGCTCAGACCAACACGAAGGAGTCCTTCGACGGCATCGCGGTCGTGGATATCTCCGGCGGCATGGGACGCATCAAACTTCCCGAGCAGATGGTGCCCCCGCTCAACACGAGAAGCGACGGTTGGTTCAACATGCATGACATCAACGTCACCCCCAACCTCATCACTGGAAGCGTCAAGATCAATTTTCTCAACTCCAAGAAAATACGCATCGACCGCCGCTCGGGGCTGATGACCATAGAGGGAGGCGGCACCAGCTTTTCCGGTCAGTGCGAAGCCACCGACAGGAACGCTCCGCGCAAATTCTGACCGTTCGCCTTCGGGGTTCCTGAGACTCGACGGCCCGACACCCCGGTCGTGTCGTGGAGCCCCCATCTGGCCCGATCAGCAGGGGTCTGACCGAGGACAGCCGTCGCGTCGGCTCGAAACGCTTCGGGGTGAATGGCGCGATTTATTTCGATATATTGAGGTTCTACACCGGCAACTGTTGTTGCGGGTGAATTGTCCGTTATGCTGTCAATGAAGCATGTCGTTATCGTCGGCGGAGGCTTTGCCGGTCTCAATGTAGCCAAGGAGCTCGGCAACCGGAACGGGGTACGGGTCACGCTCCTCGACAAGAACAACTTCCATCTGTTCCAGCCCTTGCTTTACCAGGTCGCCATGGCTGCGCTCAATGCGGGTGAAATCGCCTATCCGCTGCGCATGATGCTGTCGAGGTACAGGAACGTGACCGTGCTCAAGGGCGTCGTCAAGACGGTCGATCCCCTGAACAAGAGGGTGGTCACCGATTTCGGCGAAATCGCCTACGACACCCTCGTCATGGCGTGCGGCACCAAACACCACTATTTCGGCCATAACGAGTGGGAGGAGTTCGCCCCTGGCCTAAAGACCATAGCCCAGGCCGCCGAAATCCGCAGAAGGGTCATGGACGCCTATGAAAATGCCGAACGAACACTGGACCCTGGGGAAAAAAGAAAACTCCTGACCTTCGTCGTCGTCGGCGGCGGTCCGACCGGCGTCGAGCTTGCCGGTTCGATCGGCGAGATGAGCCGGCGCTACCTGTCGAAATATTTCAAGAACATCGACCCCGAACAGGTGCGGATCTTCATCGCCCATTCGAAGCCGCGCATCCTGCAGACCTTTTCACCCGAACTTTCCGAGAAGGCCACCCGGGCACTCGCGAAACTCGGCGTTGAGGTCCTGACCTGCTGCAAGGTCACCAGAATCGACGCCGACGGCGTTCAGATCGGCAACGAGAGGATCGATGCCGGCACGGTACTCTGGGCCGCGGGCGTCAGGGCGACCAGTATCGGAAAAACCATCGGGTTCGACACCGACAGGAGCGGCAGGATCGTCGTGACCGAAGAGCTCAGCGTGCCGGGCTATCACGACATTTTTGCCGGTGGAGATCAGGCCCATTTCGAACTTCCCGACGGAACCACGCTTCCTGGTCTTGCATCCGTAGCTCTCCAGGAGGGTCAGTCGATCGGCAGGAACATCCTCAACGACATCGAAGGCAAGCCGCGCAAGCCGTTCGTCTACCGCGACAAGGGGCAGATGGCGACCATAGGCAAAAACTCGGCCATCGCCGAAAAGGGCGGCATGAAGCTCTCCGGACTGCCGGCATGGATCATCTGGCTCGCTGTCCATCTCTACTACCTGAGCTGCTTCAAGCACCGGCTGTTTGTCCTGATGCAGTGGGGATGGTCCTACTTCACCTTCGGCCACGGCGCACGGATCGTCAACAAGGAGTGGCGGTTCTATCCCAATCTCCCCGAAAAGGCCGAGCCCGCCGAGAAGGAGGAGTTGCTGCCGGAACGGGAGTGCCCTCTCCCTCCCTCCGGAGCTGCCGGCGGCAAAGGCTGAGGGGTATCGGCGGCAGAGGCAGGAGCACCCACGTCAATCGTCCGCATCCGGCTGCCCTCCGGAGCCTTCCGTCTCCTCCCAGTGAAACCGGTGCATGACCCGGTGCACGACCGGCGCAAGCATGATGCTCATGACTGCGATGAACACCAGCCCGGAATAAAGTGCGAAAACACCCGCGAACATCTTTCCCTGATCGCTAAGCCCCTCTGTCTTGACGGGGCCCATGCCGCCGAGCAGCATGGCTGCGTTCAGAAACGCATCGAGCATCGTCATCCCTTCCGTTCGCATGTAACCGGCAATGCCGATCAGGAGCGACAAGGCGACAATCGTGAATGCGAAGGCCGCATGCTTCAGCAGGCGCAACACAAACCTGCCGGTCGGCACGGGCGGTACATGGTGGCGTTCGTACATGGCATCTCCCTTGAGTTGTCGGTAACTGGCTTGGGCGGTGGAATGGCGAGGGCGGAGTTGCGCCGTCAGAGCACCGGGAAGGCCGGGGGCTCCCAGTCGTCGACAAGATCCCAGTCCCGCCCCATGATCTCCCCCGGGGGAGTGCCCTTCAGATAGACGCTCCGGCTTTCCAGGTCCACGGCCAGCCATTCGCACGGCATTCCCGTCCCGCCGGCCATCCCCTCGAACACGCACACATCCTTCCAATGCTTTTGCCCGTCGCTCTCCGCATAGCACTCGAACCCCAGCTTCCACCACTCCATGAGCAGGGCTGCCATCGCCTCGTGATTCATGGCGCCGTCACGGAAAAGATGGTCGTCGAACCAGACCCTTCCGCCGATCGCCGGCTTGTGGTCACTCAGGCACTGCTCCCATCCCCCGGGGTACTTCTCCTTTATGATCGAAATCGGAACGATCAGGTCAAGAAACTCGGTCATTACCGCCATAGATGCTCGTCCGTATATTGTGATGAATCCATGAGGCGCCGTTTTGTCATGAACGGACGGCCTCAACCAGAAAAGGTCAGTTTCCGAGCTTTGCGCACTGCTCGAAGAAGTCGCGCAGACGATGAGTACCATACTTTGGTGACACGATGTCGATCCTGCTGAGGGTGGTCGCGAAAAGCGCCACATCGTGCACATCGGGATTGAAAAGCCCGACCGCCGCAACCAGGCCGTCGGCCAGCCAGAACGGCAGCGGAAGCAGCACCGGTTGCGTACCTGATATTTCGATGGCCAGGTCAACCATCTCCCGATAGGTAAACACCTCGGGACCGCCAACCTCGACCTCGCGCTCCGATCCCTCGACCGCATCGACGCACACCTTGGCCAGATCCGCTCCATGAATGGGGTTCTGGCGCTGGTAACCGTCACCAACCCAGAACATGATCCCCTTGCGTGCCCTCGAGACGAACTGGCCGATCTCAGAGAAAAAGCCGTTCGGCCGGATGATGGCGCTCTCGATCTTTGCAGCCTGAAGCTCCCTGACGAACTTCTCGTGGGCCTGGACGTTCGGGATGTTCATCATCCGGTGCGCATCGAACACCGAAACGTACACGAACTTCTGCACGTTGGCCTTGAGAGCAAGGGCCAGGATGTTCATGTTCCCCTGGTAGTCGACGTCGAAATTCGTATGCTCGAAATCGGGCTTGATCATGCCAAGCGACGAAAAAACGACATCGATACCGTCGCACAATCCGGCGATGGATTCAGGCTTCGTGGCATCACCGAACACCACCTCGTCGACCAGGTTGTCGATGGATGGCGCCAGCCAGGGACCCGGTTGCTTGAACTTCTCCGGGTTGCGCACCAGTGCGCGCACCCAGTAACCGCGGTTCTTGAACTCCTGCACTGCATATCGACCGAGATAGCCGGTGGCCCCGGCTACGAGTACCTTCTTCATTGATTGTGCTGATAGGGTTTAATAATGCTCCGGAACAGAATCAGTAACCCTAATAAAATCATTTTTCGCCTGAAGTTCCGGAGTTTGCCGCGCACCTGGTGAACTTTGTTTTGCCATGTCCTTTATGGATTCCCGAAAGAGAGAGCGCCACCGGCCCTCACAGGCAAGCCCCGGTCCTGCCCGGCGCAGGATTTCCTGGGATCGCCGATAAGCCGGATGGTCTCGACGTGCTGCCGCCATTCATGAAGGAATCGAAGAGCCGGGACTTGATTTTCATGGTACAGACCCGGAACTTCCGATATGCCAGGGAGTATACCTGAACATCAAAATCGGAAAACCATGGAGAAGATCGAACCATCGGCATACAGGAAGATCGTGTTCTTTACCGGAGCAGGTATGTCAGCGGAGAGCGGCGTGCCGACCTACAGGGGCAAGGGGGGAATCTGGAAACAGTACGACTACGAGGAGTACGCCTGCCAGGCAGCCTTCGACCGCGATCCGGAAAAGGTGCTGGAATTCCATGAACTCCGCCGACGCGCGGTGCTCGACTGCCGACCGCACGAAGGACACCGGGTGATCGCCGGTCTGCCCGAAGCTTCCGTGGTCACCCAGAACATCGACGGCATGCACCAGCGCGCCGGATCGAGGAACGTCATCGAGCTGCACGGCAGCCTCTGGCGCCTCCGTTGTGACCGGTGCGGAACGATGAGAGAGGACATTGGAAGGAGTTACGAAGCTCGCCGCTGCACCTGCGGGAACTGGCTCCGGCCCGACATCACCTGGTTCGGCGACCAGCTCGACGAATCGGTCATGGGGCTAGCGGCGGAAATCATCGCCGGTTGCGAACTCTTCATCAGCATCGGCACCTCGGGAAGCGTCTGGCCCGCAGCCGGATTCCCCTCCCTCGCCCGCAGATCGGGAGCCCGCTGCATCGAGATCAATCCCGAACCTTCAGGTGCAATCGACTACGACCTCGTTATCAGGGACACCGCAGGCAAAGCGCTCACCTCGCTTTTCACCTCCTGATAATCGAATCTGCCGCCATGAGTTGTACTGAAAACCCGCACCCCGGGACAACGGGATTTCCGGAAACGCCGGCATCACCACGAAAATTACCGCACGTTGCCGGCTCCTTCATTTGAAATCCCAGTACTGCTTCTCCAGCGGCTGGTAGAGCGATTGCCGCTGGCTTGCGGAACGCCCCTCGATCAGCTCCGCGATATCATCGATCACGCTGGCCTTGTCGGCGAAGTATCCATGACCGAGCAGTCCGGTATCGACTTTCGAGGCGTCAACGGTTTCGAGGCCGGAAGCGACGAACGGCTCTTCCTTGCAGATACCGATGCGCCGGGCCTGGTGCAGAATGCTCGATACCAATAGCGCCCGGTCGCTCCTCGATGCATAGGATGTATAGAGTCGCCCGTTGCCGCTTATGGCAGGAAACAGCTGGTTGAAGGTCTCCTCGTAGACATCGGCCGCAACGAACACCACCTGCCCGAGCTTGCTGTTCGGCCATCCGCCCCCGGCCAGTCCGTGCAGCATGACCCGGTTTCCCATGCTGTGCGCCAGGACATGCACGTTCTTCCATGGCCCGTCCTGGAGGAACTTCAGGAATGAAGCGAATTTCGACGCCGAAAGAAAAGCCCGCTCCTCATCGGCCAGGTAGCCGGCCAGCGTGCCCTGCGACGGCCAGCTGTAGAGCAGCACCCGGCCCTTGAACTGCAGGTCATAGGCGAACTGGGCAGCCCGGCGTGCAGCCTCCTCGAACGTGACGTGGTAGCCGTGCACGAATACCAGGAGGTCGCTGGATGGTTCATTTCCGATGGAAAGCCGGGAGGCGAACTCGTCGTGCGACATACCGTCGACCCGTCCTAGCACCACATAGCGGCGAGGATCATTCTTGTCCGTCAGCGGTCGCCACCACGGACGTTGCTCCAGCTTCCCCTTCCGGTGCGCTCCGACCGGGATGGTCACCTCCGCGATGCCGCACGAAAAACCGGTGTTGTCAAGCTCCCCCGAATAGAGCTCCTTCCCGTTGTCCGCGCTTTTCCGGTTCGTTGCGAAATAGACGTTCACAAGGTACGGTTCGAGCGGAGCGCCGATCAGCTTTCCAAGCGATTTGCCGGCCGATCCCGAGCTTTCGCCAAGCACGCCGGCATCCTCTTTCCGGTAAGACTCCCTCGGCTGAAAGCTGCGGGTTTGCGCAAGGGCTTCCAGTGGAATCTGCGCGCCGGCTATCAGTTGGCGGACATAGTCGTAGGCGGGGGTGTCCTCGACGATATCGAGCAGATCGTCGAGTGCGATGGCGATGTCGTCGGGGGCCTGGGCTGCGGCGAGCCTTGCGGCAACCGCGGCAAGCGCTTCATCCCTCAGGCGATAGGGTGCGCCCATCCTGACCAGCACACCGTCCCAGTTACCGAGCAGTGCGTCAAGCACCGCTAGCTGTTGAACGAGTTCAATCATGACATCACTCCTTTCCTGATATGGTGAAGGGCGCCCAGAAATAGGGTTCGGCAAAAGGACGAATATCCGGATCGAGCTGCCGGAAGGCGATCCGGACTCTCGCAGCGACAGGCCCTGCCGGCGCCGGGGCGCTCTTCAGGTCACGCAGAAGAACCATAAGCTCCCGGACGGTCAGTCGGCGCATCCAGTTCTGGGCCTCCCGAAGCGCGAAGGCCGGCTTTAGTCGGTTAAGGGAGAGTTCCCGATAAAAGCGCCCGACCAGCACGGCTGTAGCGGTGTCGTCCACCGGCCAGAGGGTCGCCAGGACGCTCCGGGAGCCTGCTGAAAGAAATGCCGCAGGAAATCCGAGGAACTCATCGGGCATTGAACTGACCCTCGACATGGCGGTTTCACAGGCCGATAACACCACAAGCCGGGGGGCATGGCCCTCCATCGAGGGCATCATGCTTTCGAGCGAGAGCTGCTGTCCGCCGGCGAGCAGCAGAGACGAACGCAGGGGGCGATTGAGATCGAACAAGGCGTGGGTTGCAAAATGCGCTGTCCCGGCATCCGGAACCGCTCCGAGCACCGCCTCCGGGAGAGCCTGGTCTCCATGAAGCACCGTCATCCTCCTGCCGGAGAGCGACTGCTCCACCCAGTAACACTCGAACTCGCTGCAATCGAGATCGCCGGCCGGATTCGCCACGACTAGAGCGTGGCTTTCGGTCCCGTCACCACCGGAAGCTCCGGAAAGCAGCGCGCGGGCGGATGGCGCATACCGGAATGCATGAAGCTCCAGCAGCCATCTCCGGTTCCCCTGTTCGTCCGCCGTCCATGCCGCGTGCACGGGAAACACACCGCTGCCCCCCTGTGGAAACCAGACAAGCTCCGTGCCATCGGCGACGCCAAGCGCCGACAGCGATGCCAACACCGGCATCCAGAGCTCCCGGTACAGGATCTCACCCGTTCGGTCGATGGTCCGCCGCCACTCGGCGTGCCGCGAGTTTCGCGTGCTGTAGTCAAAGAGCCAGCCACCGAGCGACGAGGCGTCGATACCTCCGCGCTGAAGCTCCATCAATCGCTGCTTGCCGAACAGCGGAAGCCAGACCGTCTCGATCTTCGAGTCCGTCACGATGACCACCGCACCTTCGCGGAACGCGAAATTCGGAAAGAGCAACGCACCTCCGGAAGGAACGAGCGTTTTCATCTCCTCTACGGTACACTCCTCGCTGTCCGGGAACCAGAACCGGGCCTTGCCCTTTTCGAGCTCGACAAGCGCCTGGGTCGTGTCGTCGAGTTTGAGCAGGCACCAAGCGAGCAGAGCCGACGTGTCCCTGAACTCCCATATCCGCTCCATGCGGCCTTCGCGGCTCTCCGCCTGGGCGAGCGCGGCGTCGGCAGCCTCCAGCGCCCGCCTCAGATACCCGGCCGCGCGCTCGTAACGCCCGGCGGCAAGCATACCCTCCCCCGCCACCTGGAGGATCGATCGCCGGTCCCGAAGGTGCTCCGGTCCCTGCAGGAGGATGAGCGCCGCGTCGGCATGCGCCGCGAGCCGTTCTTCGTGACCGGTCTCGCCGAGTTCAAGCAGTTTCAACAGCGCGTTGGCCCTGAACGACTCCACGCTCGCCGCGAGTGCCGGAGAAAGCGCCGGATCGATCAGGGCAGCGGCCTCGTCGCAGCGGCCAAGGCACTCCCTGACGTTCTCGACCCGGAACCTCCTGCCCGGCGCCATGAGCACCTTGGCAAGGGTCAGCACAGCCGTCGCCCTCAATGCGGGGGGATCATCGGCTTTCAGGGCGCCGAGGGCAAGGCGTGCATATCGTTCAGCCTCGGCCTGGTTCTCCTGGTCATCGATGCCCCCCCGAAACAGGTAGCATTCCGACAGGTAATTGCAGGTATCGATCCAGACAGCCTCATGCACGCCATCGAGTGCCGCGAACGAATCGAGGTGTACGCGGATCCTCTCCTCGAGCGATGCATTGAAATCGGCATCCGGCTGCTCCCCGATTGCGATACCGAGCTCGTTGTTAAGAGTGGCCCAGCCCTGGGGATTCTGCTCCCGGATGACCTGGCCAAGGGCCTGACGGAGATGGTATACCCGCCGCGTCCAGTTTTCAAGCGGATCACCCGTCGAACGGAAACGGTAGAGCACGGCCAGCAGTGAGGCTTGGTGCGGCTCATCGGGAACCGCTGCTTCGAGATGCATGATGGCCTCGTCGAGTTCCGACGACCCGAAAGGCTGGAGATTGACCATCAGCGTGCCGATGCCGCTGTGGCATGCCACCCACATATCGTGGTCGTCGACAGGGCTCCAGACCGTAAGCGCGTCGCGGAAGGCGACAATGGCCTCCCTTGGATCGAAAGCCTGGCAGTAGTATGCGTACCTGCTGCGCAAGCTCGCCCACTTCCTGGGTTCCGTATCCCGGTCTGCAAGTGAAGTGGCTTCAAGCAAGAGCTCGGCGGCCCGTCGGGGCTCAGCCTCCTTGTCGAGTGCATCATACGCCGAAATGAGCGCCCTGTATCTGTCCTGTTCCTGTTGCGGACTCTCCATATCACCGTTGTAGAGTTAAGACAGCCGCGACCACTATTCATAATACGCATTAAATCGCAATCGAGGCAAGACGAAGCTGAGGCCAGGTCATCACCCTGAAATCGACGATTCGCCCGAATCACGGAAACGGAGTGACGAGACATGCGGTTCAGACTGTAAAGGTTATCCCGCCGGACGGCTCCGATTCATGTCTGGCGTCCAGCATGCTCTCCCTGCAGTTCCAGAATCGCTTCCCCTCCATATGTCGCGCGCCCTTTCGGCGCCACCCTCCCGGCGGTGAGGGAGATCATCCATTCTTCGGAATATGCCGTGATTCCGCAACCTTGAGGAGATGCCAATGAACAGAGTGTTCGTAAAGTCGTCCGACGCGATGGCCATCATCATCATGCTGTTGAACCTGATGTTGCTTTGTCCCCCGGTGTCGACCTCCGCAACAACGGCACCACGGGATTCGCTGTCTGCTGAAAAAGCGAGACTGATGAATGGCGAGGTGATCGTCGTCCTGACCAGTCTCAGCGATGGAGTGACCGGCGTATCCGGAAAGATTTATATCGCGGCCCCGCCGAAAAAAGTCTGGGAGGTGCTGACGGATTACAACAATCACAAATCGTTTATTCCGAAGCTGACCGACAGCGGCCTGATCTCTGACGACGGAAAAGAGCAGGTGATGTTCCAGAAAGGACGCACCACGATATTCATCTTTTCCAGGACAGTCTACATCAAGGTCAGAGTCAGGGGGGAATACCTTAAACACCTGGATTTCGAGGAGATCAGCGGCGATTTCAAGGTTTACAAGGGAAGATGGATCATGGAGGAGTATCAGAAAGGGCAAGGAACGTTCCTGTCCTATGAATCAGAGGTGAAACCGGATTTTTTCGCGCCGGCCTTTGTGGTCAGATATGTGCAGAAACATGACTTTCCCTCGGTGTTGACGGCAATGAAAAAACGGGCGGAATCTATCGGCCGCACCACTCCTGCCCTTCATTAGGAACCGGCGGATGCAAAAGCGATTCTTTTCACCCACGCCCGGAATCGTCAACAGCCACTCACGCAACGCACAGACTCATGGCCTGGATCAATTGCCGGCCGATTCAGGCGGATCCGGGCATGATCCCCCTGAATCAGGCACGGATAGTCATACAGAGCGACCTGTCGACAGCATCGATCAACTCCCTGATCGTGAACGGTTTCGCAATGATATTGCACCTGCCGCCCTTCGCCGGTGAGCTGTCGATGGCACACACAGAAAAACCCGACATGAACAGCGTCTCCATCTCCGGATAGTCGGCGTGCAATCGGTGGCTCAGGTCAACCCCATTCAATATCGGCAGGCTGACATCGGTCAACAACAGATCGATCTTAAATGGATATTCAGCAGCGTTCCGAAGGGCCTGTTCAGCATCACCGGCTTCAACGACCTTGAAATCATTGTTTTCGAGTATACTTTTCATGAGACTGCGCAATGCCTCCTCTTCTATGACCAGCAGAATCGTTTTTTTACCGGTGGATCGAGTTGGATCAGCGGCTGAAACGCTCCTCACCTCCGCCTCCATCTGAACCAGGGGAAAAATGATGGTGAATGTCGTCCCTTGGCCCAACTCGGTGCTGCATGTGATGGACCCCTTGTTCTGTTGTACGATCCCATACACCGTAGAGAGCCCCAGACCGGTCCCCTTTCCGACCTCCTTCGTGGTATAGAATGGTTCGAAAATATGCGATACGACATGCTGAGCCATGCCGGATCCTGTGTCGGTGACCGACAGACTCACGGCATAGCCCGATTCCCTGCATGCCTGCTCTTCACCGCTGCTGCCGTTCGTCATCCGCACGATGTCGGTGGCAATCGTGATCCTGCCCGCTCCGGCAATCGCATCTTTCGCATTAACGCAAAGGTTGGTCAGTATCTGATCGACTTGAGATGGATCGATGGCGATGAAGGCCTTTCCTTCTGCGGGATGCCAGTCGAACTGAATGCGTCGATCTGTCAGCCGGGTTAGCATTGGAAGAAGCACTTCGATTTCCAGGTTCAGATCGAGTAACCTTGGAACGATGGTCTGTTTCCTGGCAAATGCGAGCAGCTGTTTTGTAAGTTCCGCCGAACGCTGGGCTGCCTGCCGGATATAGGTAACGTACTCGGTTGCCGGCTGCGCACCGTCGATCTCATCGATGACGAACTCGATGTTGCCGAGAATAGTCGTGAGATGATTGTTGAAGTCATGGGCGATGCCGCCGGCAAGTTGCCCCACCAGCTCCATTTTCTGTGAATGCAGAAGCTGCCCCTGCAGTTTCTCACGCTCTTCCTCGTCGCGCTTCCGTTCGCTGATGTCCTCGACGATACCAAGCACATGAGTCGCCCTGCCTTCACGATCGAACTGGAAAGCGCCTTTAGCGGAAATCCAGCGGACTTCCCCGTCCAGCCGGGAAATCCGGCATTCGAAAGCGTAGTCCTGCTCGGATTGTATCGAGTTGCTGACAAGTATCTCGACATCGCCCCGGTCTTCAGGCAGGATGTGCCCTAAAAACAGGTTCAAAGACCACTCGGCATTTTCCGACCCATATCCGAAAATACGGGCGTGCTCCGGAGTGCGTTTCGCGGTACGATCCCTCAGATTGATATTCCAGACGCCGATATGGCTTTTCTCGAGGGCAAAGTCCATCCACTTGCGGTTTTCGTTCAACTCGTCCTCTATCTGCTTGCGGACAGTTATATCGACCACCATTCCGATATAACGGCAAACCATATCACGTTCGTCCCTGAGTGGCGCGCCACGAGACATCAGCCAATGGACTGAACCGTCAGGGTGAATGACCCGATATTCGAGGTTCAGCTCGGTTTCGTTTTTTATCGACGTAAGCGCTGTCCGGATGGCCATCTCCCTGTCATCTGGGTGAATGGTGCTGGACCAGAGGTTGAACGATGGCGCCTCTACGTTCATCTCCAGGCCGTACAGAATCCAGAGTTCGTCAGACCAGGTGTTTTCATTGGTGATCAGGTCCCATTCCCAGAGACCGGAACGCGCCAGTTTCAGCGCAAGCTTCAGCCGTGATTCTTTCCTGAAGGATGCTTTTTCAAGATGCTTGTACAGGGTGACATCCTGAATGATGACCAGCAGCTGCATAACATCTCCGTCTGCTGACCTGACAGGAGAGATTGAGATGTTGGTGATCGCCTCCCCCCTCCTGTCTTCAAACCTGACCTGCTGGCCGGTACGAAGAACCTTTGCGCACTGTTCTTTTCGTTGAACCGCAACCTCAGGCAAATGAAGAACATCCGAAATCAGATCGAAGACGTTGGCATCAAGGCACTCCTGGGCATGCTTGCCGAATCGTGCTGCAAACAAGCTGTTGATACCGAGGATAGTCCCCTTGGCATCCAGGAAGCAGATGGCATCGTTACTGGATTCGATCAGCGCAGGAAACGCTGATTCGATCGACGGGTGAGATGATGGTGTCACGGTCATGAGAAGTGCTCCGAAGTCACTGCAAGCACTGATCGGATCAGGAGCATTGCAAGGGGGTTGAGAATGCATCACTCGATGGCTGATCACCGTAAAGCCTACGGGAAGTCTATGCCTCCATTTGCTTTTCAGGTTTGAACTGAATATATACACCTTGTCATATATACGCAACAGCGCTATATATGTTCATATATTAAAACAATATAGCCGAGGCATGACCGGCAATTGCGCGAAGACGGCGACGATCTTATTGAATGCGGATTCAGGAGAGCATTTCATCTCGTGTCCCGAGAACGGCTCCCTCCGGGGCGACTTCGGTTTCTGAACCATGTTTGATCGCAGGTCTCCCTATGAATGGGGGTTCGCTCATGGATTCTCTTTTCATTCTTGCTATCATTCAGCAACAGACTCGTCCACCACAAACCCGCTCCCCATGAAGAACAACATACTGATCGCCCTCGTCCTCCTGTTTTCAGGGCTATTGGCCGGTTTGCAGCCCTTGCCGGGTTCTGCCGCACCGGTACAAGATCCCGAAAACACACTCTATCTCGATCTTCCGGCAGGACGGGTCGTCATCCAGTTGCGGCCCGACGTCGCCCCCCGCCACGTGGCGCGCATCAAGGAGTTGACCCGCAAAGGTTTTTATAACGGCCTCGCCTTCCACCGTGTCATCCCTGGCTTCATGGCCCAGACCGGCGATCCGAACGGCGACGGCACCGGAGGCTCGGGCAAACTGATCAAAGCCGAATTCTCGCGCGAGCACCATCTCAGGGGCACGCTCTCAATGGCGCGCACCGACGACCCTGACAGCGCCGACAGCCAGTTTTTCATCTGCCTGGGATCGGCCCCATTCCTCGACGGCCAATACACGGTCTGGGGACGCGTTCTCTCAGGTATGGAATATGTCGACAGGATCAAGGCCGGATCACGATTCAATGATGGCGCTGTCTCCAATCCCACCAGGATCGTCCGGATGCAGGTCGCCGCGGATGTAAAACCGTAAGTCGGTAAAACCATTATCCTCTTCCCGTTGTTGGTTTGATTGTGCGATCATGTACCGAACCGACAAGTGGGAAGAAGATCATGAAAACCGTTATCCTGATGTTGACAAGTCTCCTGTTTGCGGGATGCTCTGTGCTTGGCAAAAGAAGCGCGGCAGAACCTCCCTACGAACTGCTGAAACACGACGGGCCATTTGAAGTTCGCCGTTACGGCCAGATGGTGATAGCTGAAACCACCGTCGGTGAAAAAGATTACGGTGCCGCAACCGGAAAGGAGTTCAAACTCCTGGCCGGCTATATCTTCGGCAAGAACAGGTCAAAAACCTCGATTAAAATGACGGCGCCGGTCCTGCAGGAGCGCAGCAGTGAAAAGATCTCCATGACAGCGCCGGTGCTGCAGCAACGAAATGAAGGCAGTTGGACCATGGCGTTCGTACTGCCGGAAGGCTACACCCTCGAATCGGCTCCCGAGCCGCTCGATCCGGAAGTGAAGCTGCGTGAGGTGCCTCCGTCGACGGTCGCCGTGATCAGGTTCTCAGGTCTGCATTCGTCCTCCAACCTTGAAAAGTACGGCCGGCAACTGCGGGCCTGGCTGGAAAAACAGGGTTACCACGCGCTCTCTGAACCCAGGCTCGCCTCGTACGATCCTCCCTGGACCCTCCCCTTCCTGCGGCGTAACGAGGTGCAGGTCAAGATCGCTCCCGATCCCGTTTGATCAAACGCGGGATCGGGTGGATACCCGTCTTCGCCAGAGTTATAAACAGGAGAAAAAACCATGCAAAACGCGAACTCTGAGCTGATCGACTCAGCAAGAAAGAAGTTCTCACAATACAGGAAGCTAACAGAAGAGCACGGTGAGGGCGTGGCATGGGAGACCATGCTCGAAGGATTCCCCGAGATCCAGAAACAGCGGATGGGTCCGATGCTTGCCATGACGACCCTCGCAGAAGGATTCAGGGCTGCTGTGCCCTACTTCAATGCTGTCGGTATGGAGATGGATGTGGTGGACATTTCCAACCGGGGCCGGGACGCGGCGCTTGAAATCCAGCGGTTCTGCCCCTGGCTCGACGTATGCAGGGAGTACGGTTTCGAGATCCCCTGCCATGTCATCTGCGAAATGGACATGGAGGCCTCGCACAGGGCCTTTCCCGAAATGAAGGGCGAAATCCTCAGCAGACAGGCCCTCGGCAGCCCTGTCTGCATTTTCAAGTACGAACGCCCGGCGAAAACGCATGCCGGCACGGCCCCTCCCGGACAGAATCCGTAAAACCGGCGCTCACGACGGCAGCCGGTCAGGCAGCCGCAATCGGCGCATTCGCCTGCACACCCCTTTAAGAACGGACCATCAACTGCACGAACGTCACGATCACCAGCGTCGACAGCTCCGGTGATGGACCCGTCTTGTACTCTCCGACCCCATTACGGAGACCATCCGGATCGTAATCGCTGAACATGAGAAGAGTGACTGGGCGGGCTTCGGGAGAACGTTCACAACCGGGCTGGTTATGCAGCAGGGCGACCGGACACATAAAAAATATGAAATGAACGGCCGCATACATTAAAAAGCTGAATAATCTTTGATTACCCATCAGCAATTTTTTAAATTTACACTAGATACACGTTGTGACATCCCGAGCAGTACCCCATTGTTCATTCGCCGAACTTTAAACGTCTCGGATATGCCTTCGCCAGTCACTGTGCTTACCAAACCGCGTTTTTCCCTGATCTCAATCATTCTGACGATCTCGCTGTGCTTTGCACTGGCGATCATCAGGAAATCATTCTCCCGCATATACTCAAAGATTCCTGACTGCCTGATGGCAGGTTATTGGTAGATCTGAAAGGTGATCCTCTAAGACGTGCGTCCACCTGAAATGTTCTTAAAACAATAAAGAGATCAATGCGTCTTGAAAACATCGCATGGAAGCCGGAAGGAACAGCTCGTCCGAGTCCGATCCTGTTCGTTCATGGTATGTGGCATGCCGCCTGGTGCTGGGAGAAGTTCCAGCCCTACTTTGCAGCTCATGGCTACGAATCCCATGCCATGAGCCTGCGTGGACATGGCTACAGCGACGGGCAAGACAGGATCAGATGGTACAGTGCCGCAAAGGACTATGTGGCCGATCTCGACCGGATGGCGAAGGAGATGGAACATCCCCCGATACTTGTCGGCCACTCGATGGGCGGATACGTAATCCAGAAATATCTTGAAACCCACACGGCGCCGGCCGCAATCCTGCTGGCAACGATTCCGGTGAGTGGCCTTGGAGGCGCTGCCGTACGGTTCCTCAGAAAAAGCCCTGCCCAACTCATCAAGTACGCACTCTTCCTTGATCCCTTGCGGCTGATCGATGATCCGAAGCTGGCGAAAGAGATGCTGTTCTCTCCGACGTTGAGTGATGCCGAGTTCAACCAATATTACAAACACCTGCAGCAGGATTCATTTTTAGCGACGATGGAGGCGCTCCTGTTCAGGCTGCCTCGCCCTCGAAAAGCAAAAACACCTATGCTGATCCTTGCAGGGGGTAAAGACCGGATTTTTTCGGTGAAAGAAGCTCAGGCTACCGCCAGGGCCTACCATACACAGGCCGTGGTGTTTCCGAACATGGCGCATGAAATGATGCTTGACCCTGAATGGCAGAAGGTCGCCGACGAAATGCTCGGATGGCTCAACCAACGTGGCCTGTAGATCACCGTTCCGTCCGCTCGACAAGCCGGCCACGCCCGGCAGCGCCGCAGGAGTAGCGCAAATGAAACGCCCGTATGCCTGATGCCTCCGCGGCCAGTTCGACATCGATCTCCTCCTCCGATCCGTGATCGCCGCAAGGCCAGGCGACGACGGTAGCTTTGCCATCCGAGCGCAGGAACTGTTTCCATGCTTCGGAACTTTCGAGAACCAGGGGGGCATCAGGATGGAGAACGGTTCCAAAGGCATGCAATTTCGGATTCGTGCGCGATATGCCGACCACCACCGTCTGAAGATGTCCGCATGGCCCGGAGCCTATCTGCAGCAGGAATTCCGTCGCACGGCCGTCGTGGTCGTAATCGGCAAGGTTCATGATCCTGACGATCGGTCGGGATTGGACCATCCTCGTGAATCCGGGCGAACCCATCCGATCGAAATCCCCGTCAAGGACCGGCCATCTGACAAGGCGGGCAATCGCCTCTCCGTCATAACCGAGGGTGAACAATGGAGACAGGTGCAGGCGCTCATCAGCCATTCCCGGGATATGACGAACAAGATCGAGCTGCCCGGACTCGCCAAAGGCAAATCCGGCACAAGGGCACGTTTCCCAGTCCTCACCGGATGGATCGCACTCCGGCTCAGGCGGAGTCTGCCACTCCAGCCGCCACTCTTCGACTCGAGAACCGACGATGACCCGATGGCGCTCGCGAACAACCGCACCGGATACCAGGGCCTTCACCTGAGGGGAGGAACGCTCCATACCGTACAGTGACGGACACATGCCGATGCACAATGACACCAGAAGAGCAGGAAAAATCCGAAAACGAAGCGTTCCCATAAGAATGAAAAGGAATGAGCGTTCAGAAGGCTGTTCGATTCAGATGGCGTCCGGTCGGCGACGAACGACATCGGCTGTACGTTGGTGATCAGGCGACAGAAGATCGCAAAGAAACAAAAGCGATGGGACTGTCATTCTGAATGAAGCGTAGCGGAATGAAGAATCCATCTTCTTTTTATTTCGCGGGTTATGGATTCTTCTCCCGACAAGTCGGGATCAGAATGACAAGAACTGCGACATTTCGAATGAATATAATTGGCACCTGTAATCGCCGTAGTAATAATGTAGAGAAACTATGGCAGCAACTCTTGTGGTTATGATGACTATGATGGAAGACGGATATGCACGTCGCTTCAGGCAATTCGAACGGCCCCGCAATGTCAGCTGACAACACGCCATGCTGCGCTATTTTTTCAGAAACAAGCTGCACCTCTCGCTGCTTTCCGCGCTCGGAGCTGCGAGCTGGTCTATCTACTTCGATATCCCGGTCGATCGATGGGCCATTCTGTCCGTATTTCTTCTGACCTTTTCGATCTACCAGTACAACCGGCTTACCGATGACATCGAGGACACCGTCAACGACCCCGAAAGCCTGATCAGCGCCGTCAAGAACGACCTGCTGATCACCTACGTGATATTCTACCTCTTCACCTTCGTTTCGCTGGTGATCGCCTTTCGATTCGGACAATCGGCGTTCTTGGCGGTAACGTTCATCATCGTCATCGGATATCTCTACAATCAAAAAATCTTCCCGGCTTTCATCTCACGACGGCTGAATGGAGCCAGGCGGCTGAAAGATATCTACATCGTCAAGAATCTGACCCCTCCGCTCGACTGGGCGACCGCCCTGGTTTTTCTTCCTCTCTTCTACGCAGGACGTCCGCTTTCGCCAAAAGCCTGGATCTGCTGGGGGTATGTGTTCATTTGCGCGTTTTTCATCGAAGTGATGTGGGACATGCGGGACCGACGTGGAGACCTGTTGAGCGGCATCAAGACGATCGGGAACTCATTCTCATTCCTGCAGACCAAACGGCTTCTCATCGCGGCGAGCATCCTGTCCGGAGCGATGCTCTATTATTTCACGATCACAAAGATCCTTCCGGCTTCCAGCTATTTCCTTTTGCTGAACAATGTTGCCGTCATGGTCATCGCCAGCCTGTACCGGGAGGAGAAGGAACAGTTCATGCGCAGGATCAGCGATTTGACCATCCTTCTGGCCACCGTGCTTTTTCTCTCCTTCGGATTGATCGCGTTCTATTCGAAGTAGCCGGGGAGAAGGAATCGATCGCCTCGTACGACAACAGACCTCCTGCATCCGAACAACCCCACGGTCGCGGCCCGCGACATTCAAGCCACCCGGAGACGACTACCGGCTCATGTCACCATATTCAAGGCCCTCCTGCGGCCAGGTGAACACCTGTTTTTGCAGGCCTTTGAGCGAGAAGTTGTACAGATGGTTGGACGAGCTCAGATAGAGGTCCTTATCCGGACCGGCGACGATACCGCCGATATCGAACGTCGTCTGGACATATCCGTACTGATCGAGGGTCACCAGATCCCTGACCGTGAACCCCTGCTGGGAACCGGAATAGCTGGCCAGCAGTCGGTCAGAGGCAACGGCAACATTGGTATAGACGATCCCGGGGTCAGGAAAGGTCATGGTTGCCAGGAGGGCGCCACTCGACGAATAATGGTAGATCCTGTTGCCTGAAGCCAGGTAGAGGTCGTCATGCTTCCCTGCCGCGATGCTCCTGATCCTGAAGGCGGTGGGGACATAACGGAGTTGATTCAGCGAAAGATCACGGACCGTGAACCCCCTCTGAGTGCCGTCATAGGAGGCGTACACCCTTCCGCCACGGACGGCGACGTCGGTGTACCTGATGCCGGCATCCGGGAAAGCCATCTCCCTGATCAAGGTCCCATTGATCGAGTAGTTGTAGATATGGTTCCGGTAAACCACATAGAGATCGTTGTTCGGCCCGGCGGCAACGCCACCGACCGGATGCGACATCGGAATCACCGCGACCTGTCGCATCTGATCCATGGTGCGGACCGTGACCCCCTCCTGTACTCCGTTGTATGCCGCCAGGAAGTCATCCGCACGGGCAATCACCGACATGCCAAGAAAAAAAACCAGCAAGGCGGCACCATGCAAAAGGCTCCTGAAACCGATTTTTGCGTTCATGGCTCCACATTTTTTCAGAGTTAAACCCAACCGGCAGATCAAGAACAAATCAGTCGGATGCTGATCATATGTAATTCATTATTTAAAAAACAGATACCAGAAATCCAAGCCTCGGCCGCATCCTGATCTAATGGTCCTTCAGATGCTTATTGACCCTCTGTTTGTATTTGCCGAACGCCCGATCCTTCTTTCGCTTTTCGGCATGGGAAAGCTCGTAGAACTCCGACTCTTTCCTGAGTTTCAGGTAATTGTCGACGTGCTCCCGGCTGATTTCGCCGCAACGCACGGCTTCAAGCACCGCACAACCTGACTCGCCGGTATGGCTGCAATCCCGGTAACGGCAGTTGGATGCGAGCTCCGTGATGACGGCATAGCTGCTCTTTATTCCCTCTTCCGCGCCCGATATGCCGAACTCACGCATCCCCGGGTTGTCGATCACCAGCGCCCCTCCCGCGAGACGGATCAGCTCACGACGAACCGTGGTATGCCGCCCTTCGCCGGTCCCGCTGACCGACCCGGTTTCCAATTGCTCACGTCCGATCAGCTTGTTGATCAGCGTGCTCTTGCCCACTCCTGAAGAGCCGACGAAGCAGTAGGTCTTCCCTGGCAGCAACAGCCGAACGAGATCATCCACGCCATCCAGGGTCACATTGCTCAGCGTCACGATCGGTGCCGTGATGCCCGCAGCACGAATCTCCTCCATCTGCCTGGCCAGTAGAGCCGGCTCCACCAGGTCGGTCTTGGTGAGCAGGATGCAGGGCTCAGCCCCGCCATCCATCACCATGACGAGATAGCGCTCCATCCGGTTCATGTTGAAATCGAAGTGACATGACTGAACGATGACCACGCAATCCACGTTGGCCGCGATCATCTGATCTCCAACGTCGCTCCCCGCCGACCTTCTGCGCAGCGAACTCCTTCGCTCCAGGATCGAATGGACCACCCCGAAGTCTCCGCCGGCAGGCTTCTCCAGGCACACCCAGTCGCCAACGCAGGGCAGCTCAGGCGCCGGAAGATGCCGGTACAGATAGCTGCCGGACAACTTTGCCCTGAACGAGCCGGCCTCGTCCACAAGCACGAACTGATCACGATCAACCGCCGCAACGCGCGCGATGCTGTCCGTCGGTTTACACAACGCCCTTTGCTCGAACCAGTCGCTCCAGCCGAGGCTGTCCAATCCACCATGCTGATCGTTCATCGATCTCCCTGCTTCAAAATCCCAAGAATCTGCCGAGCTACCCATCTCTCAGCCATGACGCACCGCCGCTCAATTGTTCGCACCATGCCTTAAAGAGTGCCGCGAGAGGTAACCATGATATAAACTTCGACACAATTTACAATAAGTATACGCAGTCATGAACGTACCCGATGCGGTTTGTCAGGGATGGACGTGGGCGTGAGGCATCTTTCCATGAACATTCGAGGAGCAAAAAGAGCGATTCCGAGGTTGATGATCAAGCAGCATGCGGTAGCAATGCAGGAAGCCGTACCTATGCATCTTCGACAGGTCCGATCAAACCCGTACCCCGATGAACCATATTTTTGTGGAAATCGCCATTGTCGTCATCGTATCGGCCCTGCTTGCATGGGCGATGCTGATGTTGCGCCAGCCGATCATCATCGGATACATCGCGGCCGGAGTCATCCTTGGCCCCTGGGGCTTGCGATTCGTCACCGATATCGACCTGATAAACCAGATTTCCGATATCGGCATCACGCTCCTGCTCTTCATGGCCGGAATCACGCTCTATCCCGGAGAAAGGATGCATATCTTCGGAACCAGCCTCCTGCTCACCACCGCAACGAGCCTTATTTTCGCTGCCCTGTCAGCCCTCATCATGCTCACGCTCGGATTCACCCCCGTCGAATCCTTCATTGGAGGTGGCGCCATGATGTTTTCCAGCACTATTCTCGTGGTCAAACTCATGCCGACCATAACGCTTCACCAGCAGCGAATGGGAACCGTAAGCATCGCGGTGCTGATCGTGCAGGATCTGATCGCCATACTCCTCATCTCGCTGATCAAAGGCAACGCGAACCTCTCATTGACCGACGGTCTGATGAGCATCCTGAAAGGAGCTCTGCTCGTTGCCGGGGCATTGTTGCTGGAACGGTTCATCGTGAAGAGAATGATCGCTCAGGTCGAACGCTATACGGAACTGCTCAACCTGATCGTGCTTGCCTGGTGCTTCAGCGTATCGCTTTCAGCCGATGCGTTAGGGCTGAGCCATGAAACCGGCGCCTTCATCGGAGGGTTGTCGCTCGCCAACAACCCGATTTCAAGGTACCTCTCCGAAGAGCTTCGGTTTTTCAGGGACTTCTTTCTGGTCCTCTTCTTCTTTGACCTGGGCGCACAGCTCGATTTCATGCTTATCAGGAACATCGCCCTCCCGGCCCTGCTGCTGGCGGTCGTGATGCTCCTGGTCAAACCCGCCGTCTTCAGCTCGGCGCTTCGGATAGCGGGGGAAAACGCGAAGTTCCGACGGGAACTCGGCGTCAGGCTGGGACAGAACAGCGAGTTTTCGTTCATCATCGCCTTCATCGCCGCCGAAAAGGGCCTCCTGAGCACCTCGGCGTCGCAGCTCATCCAGCTGACGGCCATCATCACCATGGCTGCATCATCCTATTTCATCGTCTCGTATTATCCTTCACCGCTCGGCTCGAACAAGAACCTGAAAATAGACTGATCCCTTTCATCAACCACAGACCCCGAACATCCATGCCGTCAAAAAAATCCGTCTTCCCGGCAGCTGCAGCCATGCTGGCTCTGGCTCTGCATACCGCGCCCATCGCGGCGAGCGGCGCAGCGCCCGCATCGTGGTCCACAGGACAGGCCATCTATGTCCCCGTGTACTCCCACATCTACATCGGGAACCGGGAACAACCGTTCTACCTCACCTCGACGGTGAGCATCCGTAATTCGGACCCGACGACGACCATAACCGTCACGGGTGTCGATTACGTCAACTCCTCGGGATACCTGGTGAAGCGGCTGATGAAGATTCCGCTCCTCTTGCGACCGCTCGCGTCCTTACGCTATGTCATCAACGAGTCCGACAAGTCTGGGGGCTCGGGCGCAAGCTGTATGGTCACCTGGAAATCGGCCGTGAAGGTAAGCCAGCCGATCGTCGAAAGCGTGATGATCGGCACCTCGATGCAGCAGGGCATCTCCTTCACCTCACGCGGCCAGGTAGTCCGGGAGACCGCCCCCTGACGAATATCGATCGAGGCTCGGGTGAACGGTGAACGTGACGGAATACGCAGAGCTCAAACAGAAAAGGCCTTCAGATTTGAGTCTGAAGGCCTTCATGGTTCGAAACGTCGGCGGAATCTGAATCCGGGACCTGATAATCAGGTGTCAGCTGAGCTCGGGCCCCATGCTTCTGGTCCACGCTTCGAACCGATCAGCATCCGTTTGATCTACCAGCTTGTAGTGCCGACGGTCATGCTGTAGCCCGTATAGTATTTCTCGACGAGGTGGAATTTGCCGGGCAGCATGACATGCCAGGCGTTGTTGACATTTTCACCG
>Ga0326732_1000026_pt1 | contig 35540 bp, 33 predicted proteins | sample MHFSIPfraction_4_FD_207644 | JGI IMG/M metagenome (GOLD analysis project Ga0326732, IMG submission 207644) | Lab enriched peat soil microbial communities from Michigan Hollow, Ithaca, NY, United States - MHF12FN SIP fraction | ecosystem: Environmental > Terrestrial > Soil > Wetlands > Peat...
CGCCGAGGATAAGAAGCGGCGGGAGACGATCGACGCCCGCAACCACGCCGACCAGCTTGTCTACAGCCTCGAGAAGCTCCTGCGCGAAAATAAGGAGAAGATCCCGGCCGAGGAAGCGGAGCGCGTGCAGAAGGAGATCGAGAACACCAAGAAAGCCGTCGAATCGGACGACATCGACCGCATTCGCAAGGCGACCGAGGACCTGGCCAACGCGTCGCACAAACTGACGGAGATGATGTATCGCCAGGCAGGGCCCCAGCCGGGCGCCGAGGGCGGCGCCGCGGGCGGGCCCGGACCGCAGTCGGGCTTTCAACAGCAGTCCCAAAGCGGCGACGGGCACGGGGGGTCGGACGAGGGGGATGTCATTGACGCCGAGGTGGTCGACGAAGATAAAAAGAAGTAGGCCCGGCGGCCTCTGACGGATGAACCGGGACCCCGCCGGGGGCCCGCAGACTGTCCGAGGTGCGGTCATGGCAAAAGATTATTATCAGGTTTTGGGCGTTTCCAAGGAAGCGGCCCTGCCCGACATCAAGAAGGCCTACCGCAAGCTGGCCCGCAAGTACCATCCCGATCTCAATCCCGGCGACAAGACGGCAGAGGCCCGGTTCAAGGAGATCCAGGAGGCCTATTCCGTCCTGAGCGATCCCAAGAAGCGGGCCCAGTATGACCAGTTCGGTGACCTCGGCGGCGTGCCGCAGGGCGCGGGAGCCGGCCCCGGCGCCCCCGGAGGCCCGGGTTTCGAGGGCTTCGATTTCTCCGACTACGGCTCGTCGACCTTTCGGGACTTCTTCGAGAACCTGTTCAGCGGGGGCGGCCCTCGCGGGGCCCAAGCGGTCCCGGGCGGCCCCGACCGCGGCGAAGACCTCCAGTACGCGATGCAGCTCGGCTTCGAGGACGCCATCCACGGCGTCCAGACAAAGATCCGGGTCAGCCGGCAGGCCTCCTGCGAGGCTTGCGGCGGGACCGGACGGGCCGCGGGGGCGCGCCGGCGGCCCTGCCCGACGTGCGGCGGCAGCGGCCGGGGCACCGTGCAGCGGGGTTTCATGAAATTCTCCGGCGCGTGCCAGGCTTGCGGCGGCACCGGGCAGGCCCCGGGCGAGGCTTGTCCGAAGTGCGGCGGGCCTGGCGCCGTCCAGATCTCCGACCTCATCGCCGTCAGGATCCCCGCCGGCGTCGACAACGGTTCCAAGGTCCGCGTCCCCGGCCGGGGGAACGCCGGCCGCAACGGCGGGCCCCCCGGGGACCTCTTCATCGTCATCGAGGTCGCGCCCCATGCCTATTTCCGGAGGGAAGGGGCGACGATCTCGGTCCGGGTGCCGATCTCGGTCCCGGAAGCCACGCTGGGAGCCAAGATCGAGGTGCCGACGCTCTGGGGCAAGACGACGATCCGCATCCCGCCGGGGACGAAGTCGGGCCAGAAGTTCCGCATCAAGGAGCAGGGCGCCCCGGTCCCGGGGCGCAAGGGCCGCGGCGACGAATACGCCGAGGTCTATATTGTCCCGCCGCCGTTCGACAACGAGCGGATCCGGGAGATGATGAAGGAGCTCGAACGGATCTCGGGGCCGAATCCGAGGCAATCCGCCGGGATGAACTGAAATGAAAAAAGAGCGCAAGGCGCAGACAAAGGGGTCCGGGCCATATTATCATATCTCCAGCGTGGCCAAGATGTACGGCATCCACCCGCAGACCCTTCGTCTCTACGAGCGGGAAGGCCTGTTCAAGCCCTCGCGGAGCGAAGGGAACACCCGTCTCTACTCGGCCGACGACCTCAAGCGGCTGGAGATCATCCTCAACCTCATCCGCGACCTCGGGGTGAACCTGGCCGGCGTCGAGGTCGTCCTCAATATGCGGGCCAAGATCGAGCGGATCGAGGCCGAGGTGACCGAATTCCTGGACTATGTCCGGCGGGAATTCTTCCAGGGCAAGGAGGAGGAGTTCGAGGCCCGGAAGCGGGCTCTCGTCAGCGTCCGGCCGGGCGGTGTCGTCAAAGTCAAGGCCCGCGACGAGTGACGCATGGATTACCGGGACTTCTTCGACTCCAGGAACATCAAGCACTACCTGGAGGAGATCTCCAAGTTTCCGGCCCTGACCGAGGAGGGCGAGAGGCAGCTCGGGGAGCGGATCCGCAATGGCGATAAGGAAGCCCTGCAGAGCCTCGTCAAGTCGAACCTCAAGTTCGTCGTCTCCTATGTCAAGAAATACCGGGGCATGGGGCTGGGCCTGCTCGACCTCATCGACGAAGGCAACATCGGTCTGATCGAGGCGGCCAAGCGCTTCGATCCCGGCCGGGGCGTCCGCTTTGTCTCCTACGCGGTGTGGTGGATCCGCCAGGCCATCATCCACGCCCTGACGCTCTCGTCGCGCATCACCCGCATCCCCCAGAAGCTGGCCGATCAGATCTCCCAGATGAAAAAGAAGACGGCCGAGCTCAAGGGCGCGCTGGGGCGGGACCCGACCCGGGAAGAGATCGCGGAGGCCCTGGGCGTCTCGGAGACCGACATCGAGGACCTCGAGATCCTCGGCGAGGGGAGCCTGTCCCTGAGCGACCGGGGGGCCAGCGGCGACGATCTCGAGGTCGAAGACCGGATCAGCGATACCCACTCGCCCTCGGTCGAATACCAGATCATCAAGTCCTCGGTCCAGCAGCAGATCCGGGAGACCCTGGGGGAATTGGATGAGAAAGAGGCACTTGTGCTAAAATTGCGGTTCGGGCTGGACGACGACCGGCCGCGGACCCTTCAGGAGATCGGCGAGCAGCTGAAGCTGACCCGGGAGAGGATCCGCCAGATCGAGCAGAAGGCCATGAGGAAGCTCGGCCGGTCCCACAAGCTCCAGCACCTCAGAGGGTATTTGAATTGAACGAACGGACGGTCTGCTCCAAGTGCCAGGGAACGGGGTGGCTCCTCGAGGATGCCGGCGGCTCCCAGATCGCGAGGCGGTGCTCCTGCTTCGGCGACCGCTGGAAGCAGTCCCTGGTCGAGCAGGCCAACGTGCCGCGGCGCTATCAGGCCTGCACCCTGGACAACTTCGAGGTCCACAACGATTCCCACCGGGACGCCCTCAAGATCTCGCGTCAGTTCGTCAAGAACTATCCGGCCCAGGACGTGGGGCTCCTCTTCATCGGGCCCTGCGGGGTGGGCAAGACCCACTTGGCCGCGGCCATCATCCAGGAGCTAGTCCGGACCAAGGACGTCCCCTGCATCTTCTACGACTTCCGCGACCTCATCCGCGAGATCCAGAGCACGTTCACGCCCGATTCGACGCTGTCCGAATCCGACGTGCTGACGCCGGTCTTCCAGTCCGAGGTCCTTGTCCTCGACGAGCTCGGGGCCAAGCGGACGACGGCCTGGGTCGAGGAGACGGTCTTCTACATCATCAACCACCGCTATAACCACAAGAAGATGACCCTGTTCACCACCAACTATCCCGACACCGACGACGAAGAAGACAAGCGCGACACCTTCTACAAGAAGAGCGGCGACACCCTGATCGACCGCATCGGCGTCCGGCTGCGCTCTCGCATCTACGAGATGTGCAAGGTCGTCGAGATGGAAGGCGAAGACTACCGCAAGATGGCCAAGCAGGCCAGCTACCGGTTCTGATCTCCAAACCTCGAGCTTTCCGTATGTCAGGGGGAGCGATGGCTGAAAAACGATCCTACCGGGACAGACGATCATACCTGATATCGGCGGTTCAAAAGAGACGGGAAAAGGTCCGTCAGATGGCGGTCGAGCTGGCGGGAGCTAAGTGCCAGCTGTGTGGATACCAGAGGTGTCTGGAGGCTCTGGAGTTCCATCACCGTAATGATAAGAAAAAGGATTTTTCGATCTCTAACAGCGGCCATTCAAGGAGCTGGGCCCGGGTTAAAAGTGAAGTCGGGAAATGCGTTCTTCTCTGTGCGAATTGCCACAGGGAAGTGCATAGCGGCGTTTCTTCGATAGATCAATCCTGATCTGGGGCTTGAGTAGGCCTTTAGCTAGCTTCCGTATTGCTTTTTTGGGGGCTCCGTGCTATATTGCGGCAGCCTGCTCCTCGGTAGCTCAATCGGCAGAGCGGGTGGCTGTGTAATCGCAGCTTCCACGAGAAATCGTGGTTGAAAAACCGGGTGAATTCAGGGAAGCCCGCCCTTCGCAGAGGCGGAGAAGGGTAATCCTGAGCCAAGCCTTATCCCGGCGGGATAAGGAAGGTGCAGAGACTAGAGCATCGCTCGTACCGCGGATCCGTTCCGCGGGAAGCGCCCGGCACCCTCAGCCCTTATCACGGGACGGGTGAAGAGATAGTCCAAGCCCAGAAGAAATTTTGGGGCGCTTGTAACCACTAGGTTGCAGGTTCGAGTCCTGCCCGAGGAGCCATTTTTTTTCGTCGCCCGTCCGCTTGCTTTTCCCCTCCTTTTCTCCGTAACATAGAGTCCATACAGGCCGGGGGGGATGGCCTTGGCAGCTGAACCGTTTGACCCCCGGGGGAGGTCCGTCGTGAGGCCGAGAACCGCGGCATTCCCGATCGTCGCGATGGCGTCGGCGATCGCCGTTCTGAGTCTCTCCGGCTGCGGAGCCAAGGGCTCCGACAACGACGACACGACGCCCAAGCCCTACACCTGCACCGGGACCCCGGCCACGTGCCTGAGGCTGGGGGCCGGCTGGACCTACGAAGGCGTCGTCCTGACTCAGGCCCAATCGGGCAACGGCGGGGCCGATCCCTGGGTCCTCCGGCTCGACGACGGCCGATACCGTCTCTACTATGCCGTGGCCATCGACGAGCCGAATGCCTGGTGGGGGATCGTCAGCTGGATCTCCGACGACGGGCTCCTTTTCACCCAGGAATCCGGCTATCGCCTGGAAGGCTATACGATCTTTCAGCCCTGCATCGTCCGCAATCCCGACGGCTCGTACCGGATGTACTGGCTCGACCAGAAGCAGGGCTGGGTCAACGGGATCGCCAACAAGGCCATCAAGAGCGCTCTGTCGACGGACGGCGGATGGACCTTCACCGAGGAGGCCGGCGAAAGGATCAGGTACTCGGGGACGGGGTATGAAGCGAACGGCATCGTGTCCTGCCGGGTCCTGCTCCCGACAGCCGGCGGCTTCCGGATGTATTATCACGCGATCAGCGACCACGACCGGATCCTGAGCGCGACCTCGCCGGACGGACTGACCTTCACTCGGGAAGACGGCATCCGGCTCGACCGGCTGTGCCCGCCCGAGACGCGGTTCGGCGGGGTCACGCCCGTCACCGACGCCTTGGGCGCGGTCCATATCTTCGCCCAAACGGTCCGGTGCACGGGAGACTACGTGAATCCCTTCGCCGGGCTCTTCGACGGAACGACGACCGACGGCCTGACCATCGCCGTTCCCTCGACGCCGTTTGTCCGGGATTATTCCAAGGATGGGACCCTCACCAACCAAGTCGGGCCAGAGGATTTCACCGTCGTCCAGACGCCCCAGGGTCTAAGGGTCTATTTCATTCTCTACAACGCCGGCAAGATCATCCCCGAGACGGCCCTCTACAGCATCATCAACACCTCGATCAAGTGAACGGAACGGGGGAGGGTCCCTCGGCCGGGCCGCCGCGGGTCCGCGGGCTTGATTCCAGGGTCTGAAAACGCTAAACTGGCGGCACCTGTATTCGACGCGCGTGTTCCGGCGAACGCGGTCCGGCCCATCGAGGAGGAAGGATGTCCAAGATCGAACGACCGTTCGACGAGGAACTCAAGAACCTCAAAGAGAAGCTCCTGGAAATGGCCGCCCGGGCCGAGGAGCAGATCGCCCTGGCCATCCGCGGACTCTCGGACCGCGAGGAGAAGCTGGCCTGTCAGGTCCTCGACCGGGAGGAGGCCATCAATCTCCTCGACATCGAGATCGACGAGATGTGCCTGTGCTTACTGGCCCTGCGCCAGCCCATGGCCACGGATCTGCGGTTCATCACCTCGGCCATGAAGATCAGCAACGATCTCGAGCGCATCGGCGACTTGGCCGTCAACATCGCCGAGCGGACGATCGACCTCCTCAAAAGCCCCCAGCTCAAACCCCTGATCGACATCCCCCGGATGGCCCAGCTGTCCCAGGACATGGTTCGCGACGCCCTCAATGCCTTCGTCAACCGCGACGAAAAGCTCGCCCGCGACGTCTGCCAGCGGGACGACCAGGTCGATCAGCTCGAAGACCAGGTCTTCCGGGAGCTGCTCACCTACATGATGCAGGACCCCGGGACGATCTCGCGGGCCGTCGATCTCATCCTCGTCGGCCGCCACCTCGAGAGGATCGCCGATCACGCCACGAACATCGGCGAGGACGTGATCTACATGGTCAAAGGCAAGACGATCAAGCACCATATCGAGGAAGTGGGCCGGGCCGCCGGCCTCAAGGGCTGCGCCGTCGACGAATAGACGGCGTCAGCTGAGCTTCCGGATCCGGACCTCGATCTCCTTGTCCCCTTGAAGGAGCTTCACCAGCTTCGAGGTGTCGGTCTCTCCATAATGATAGGGATAGAGGACCTTGGGCCGGAAGGCCCTGGCCGCGTCGGCGACCTCGTCCGGTGACATCGTATAGGGCAGGTCCATCGGCAGAAAGGCCACGTCGATCGAACGCAGGGCCTTCATCTCGGGGGTGTTCTCCGTGTCGCCGGCGAGATAGACCCGCTTGTCGCCGAAGGTGACGACGTAGCCGTTGCCGCCGCCCTTCGGATGGAAGGGGGTCCCGTCCGGCCGCTTGTGGACGATGTTGTAGGCCGGGACGGCCTGGATGGCCAGGCCCAGGACCGTTTGCGCATCGCCGTTGGCCATGATCGTCGCGCCGCCCGGGAGCTTCGAGACGCAGGACCTGGAGCCGACGATCACCGTGTCCTTTTTCAGGATCGCCTTGAGGGCCTTGGGATCCAGATGGTCGAAGTGGTCGTGGGTCACGAGGACGAGATCGGCCTTGGGCAGCGCGCTGTAATCGGCGACGTCGCCGTAGGGGTCGACGTGGATCGTCTTCCCGTCAAAGACCATCATTACGGACGCGTGGCCGAGGAAGGTGATCTCGAGATCGCCCTGGGCCGTCGGAATGACGTCCTTTTCGAATTTCCCCTGGGCCGCCGCGAATCCGGCCAGGCCCAAAGCCAGGAAGCCCAACACCAGCGCGAGTCTCTCCATGGGGTCCCTCCAAACGCTTTTGGTCCATTATACTCCTGACCGGCCCGGCCTGGCAGGGGCGAGGCCTCGGCGCGCCGCAAAATACGATGTCATAGCCTGGGGAATTGTCTTATAATAGCGGCGATGAAGAATACGCTCTTCCTGAAGATCTTCCTGGGCTACGCGGCCGTTATCGCCCTCCTGGCCGCGGCGGTGACGCTGTTCGCGCCGCCGCTCATGCGGACGCTCCACGTCGATGAGCGCGCCTCAGGCCTGGAGCACCTGGCCCTTCTCCTCGAAGGCCAGGTCCTTCCCTATATGACCGGCCCCGCGCCCGGGAACCTGGAGGAGTTCGTGACGGGCATCGGCAAGAAGACCGGGGTGAGGATCACCGTCATCGGCGCCGACGGGAGCGTCCTGGCCGATTCGGAAAAGGAACCCCGCGACATGGAGAACCATTTCTTCCGGCCCGAGATCCAAGCCTCGCTCCGGGGTGAGACACAGATGTCGATCCGCCCCAGCTCGACCCTCAAGGCCGACATGCTCTACCTGAGCATCCCGCTGCGGTCCGGGGGCCGGATCGTCGGCGCCCTCCGGCTGAGCGTGTTCATGAGGGAGATCGAGGTCCTTCTCGACGCCCTTCGCAGCCGCCTGCTCAGGGTGGCCGGCCTGGTCACCCTCGTCGCGCTCGTCCTGGCCTTCTTCCTGACCCGGTCGGTGACCGGGCCCGTCGGGGAAGTCATGGACGCGACCCGGCGGGTCGCGGGCGGCGATTTCGACGTCACCGTCTCGACGCACCGCAAGGGCGAGTTCCGTGATTTCGCCCTCGGCTTCAACGCCATGACGGGACGCCTCAAGGACATGTTCGGGGAGACCCGGCTGCAGAACGAGGAGATCCGGCACATCCTGTCTTCCGTCCGGGAGGGTGTCTGCGTGATCGACAAGGACGGGCGGATCGCGCTCTGCAACCAGAGCTTCCATCGCATCATCGGTCACGAAGCCCCGGAGGGCCGGCATTTCTGGGAGGTCCTCCGCAGCTCGTCAGCGGCCGAGGCGGTGCGAAAAGCCCGCGAATCGGGGACTGAAGCAGCGGGGGAAGCCCTCATCGGCGGTCATGCGTTCGTCGTGAAGGTCGCACCACTCGCAGAAGGCCGCTCCCTGGTGATAAGCCTGCAAGAAGTCGCCTGATCCCGGATGACCCTTTGTTGATACGCAGGTCTCTGCTATAATATCTGACTTCGGCCAGGCCGAAAGAACCCCCCATGAGCAGCCTGTTACGAATCCTCGAGAATGAGGTCCAGATCGCGGCCCTCGTCTTTCTGGTTGTGGTCTATGCCGTCCGCCTCGCCTGGCTCTTCCGGTTCAAGGTTCATAAAGACCGGACCGTCGCCGCCGGAAGCGAGGGGGCGGGGATCGGCTATTCGCTGATGGCCATCGCGATGCCTTGGTCCATGGAATCGACCCGAAGACGGCCGGGCTTCTATGCCCAGTTCGTCATCTTCCATCTCGGAGTCGCGGCGGCGATCGCGGCCTCGTTCGTCATTCCCTACGCGCCGGGCTTTTTCGAGATCAGGCCGATCGCGGCGCTGTTCCAGGCGATCATCGCCGCGGCCTTTGTCGTAGGGCTTATCCGGCTCGTCCGGCGCCTGACCAATCCCGTCCTCCGCGAGGTCAGCTCTCCCGACGACTATTTCTCCCTGGCCCTCCTCGTCCTCTGGTTCGCGGCCGGCGTACTTGCCCTGTCCAGCAGGCCTGAACGAGGGGAGTGGCCGCTCATCCTCTTCTTCGGGCTGACCGCTTTCTTTCTGATCTACGTGCCCTTCTCGAAGATCGGCCATTATCTTTACTATCCTTTGACCCGCTTCTACCTGGGCCGGGCGCTCGGCCACCGGGGCGCCCTCCCTCCAGCACGGCAAAAGCGAGCCGCTGCCGTGGCCGGGGAGAGACGGTCATGAGGCGCCGGAAAGCGGGACCTTCTGGCGTCGTCGAAGCTCCCCTCGACGTCCGCTCACAGGTCCAGGCCAGAGAAGAAGGCCTGCTGTCGGTCGCGAAGGGCCGCCTGAAGACCTACGAGCCGGGAGACAACGTCCGGAAGTTCCTTGATCTGCTCGGCCGGCGCGTGTCCCGCCCTCTGGCCGTCTCCCTGACGGCCTGCGTCCACTGCGGCCTCTGCGCGGAGTCCTGTCATTATTTCCTGGCCCGGCCCCACGATCCGACGATGACGCCCGTTTGGAAGGCCGATCAGATCCGCAAGATCTTCAAGCGGTACGTCGACTGGACCGGCCGCGTCGTGCCGTGGTGGGTCAAGGCCGGGTCCGTCCATGACGACGAAGATCTCAATCGGCTGAAGAACATCGTCTTCGGGACATGCAGCGCCTGCCGCCGCTGCAGCTACAACTGCCCGATGGGGGTCGACACGGCTCTGCTCGTGCGCTTCACCCGCGGGCTCCTGACCGAGCTCGGCATCGTCCCCGAGGGCGTTTTCAACGTCAGCCGGGACCAATGGGAGACGGGGAACCAGATGGCCGTGACGGAGACGGACTATCTTGAGACCCTCGGATGGATGCGCGACGAGCTGCGAACGGAGCTCGGGACCGACACGGTCGAGATCCCGGTCGACCGGCCGGACTGCGAAGTCCTTTACACGATCAACCCCCGCGAGATCAAGTTCGATCCCCGTTCGATCGCCCACGCCGCCAAGATCTTCCACGTTGCCGGAGAGTCCTGGACCCTGCCCAAGTGGGGCTGGGACCAGACCAACTTCGGGCTCTTCTCGGGGGACGACAAGCTCGGTGCTTTCGTCGCCCGCAACGTCTACGAGGCGGCCGAGCGGCTCCGGGCGAAGCGGATCGTCATCTCGGAATGCGGCCATGGCTACCGGTCGACCCGATGGGAAGGATACACCTGGGCGGACTTCGACCAGAAACGGCCGACCGAGTCGGTCGTCATCACGCTCAAGCGTTATCTCGAGGAGGGCCGGATCGCCGTCGACCCGGGCCGCAACACCGAACCGGTGACCTTCCACGACTCCTGCAACATCGCCCGCTCCGGGGATCTCGTCGAAGAGCCCCGGGAGGTCCTGGCCCGCGTCTGCGCCGATTTCCGGGAGATGTTCCCCAACCGCCGGGAGAATTTCTGTTGCACGGGCGGCGGCGGCCTCCTGTCCATGGCCGAATACCGGCCGCTGCGGCTCGAGGTCGCGAAGATCAAGGCCGACCAGCTTCGGGCGACCGGGGCCAAGCTCGTCTGCACCATGTGCCATAACTGCGTCGACGGGCTCAACGATGTCATCAAGCACTACAAGCTGCCCATGCGGGTCGTCCAGGTCCTTGAGCTTGTGGCCAACGCCCTGGTCGTTCCGGAGAAGAGCAGTCGCTAAAGGGAGAACGCCATGCCGTACATCGAGATCGAGGAGCGAAAGGTCGAGGTCAACGAAGAGGGCTTCCTGACCCATCCGCAGGAGTGGACCGAGGAGACGGCCAAGTTCCTGGCCAAGGCGGAGGAGGGACTCGAAGAGCTGACCCCCGAGCACTGGGCCGTCGTCAAGTTCATCCGCGACTACTATCTGGAGAAGAACCTGGCCCCCATGGTCCGGAAGATATGCCAAGCCACGGGCTTTCCTCTGATGAAGATCTATGACCTGTTCCCGTCGGGGCCGGCCAAGGGGGCCTGCAAGGTCGCCGGCCTGCCCAAGCCGGACGGTTGCGTCTGACGGCGCGTCAGCGCTTCTTCGCGGGCCGGGAGGCGATCTTTCCGACGGCCGTGACGGCCGTCCGGATGTGCTCTTCCGTGTTGAACGGCCCGATGCCGAAACGGACCGTGCCGTGCACCTTGTCCGTGCCTATCTGCTCATGAACGCGGGGCGCGCAGTGCAGCCCCGTCCGGCAGGCGATGCCAAAATCGACATCCAGCATCGTCCCCACATCGGCGGCGTCCATGCCTTCAATGTTGAAGGCCAGGACGGCAATGTGGTTTGCGAGGCTGTCCAGGCAATAGAGCTGGACCCGGGGGATGGCCCTCAGGCCTTCGAGGAGGATCCCGGCCAGGCGCATTTCCTCGGCGTGGATGGTCGCGAGGCCCTTGCTCTTGACCCAGGTCAGGCCGGCTTTGAGGCCGGCGATGCCCATGACGTTGGGCGTGCCGTACTCGAGGCGATAAGGGTATTCCTCGAGGTGGCTGCGGACGGCCGAGCGGACGCCCGTGCCGCCGGCGCGGGTGAGCCGGATGTCGATCCCTTCCCGGACATAGAGCCCGCCGATGCCCGTCGGGCCGAGCAGGGACTTGTGCCCGGTGAAAGCGACGACGTCGAGGAACTGAGCCTTCATGTCAATCGGCACCTTGCCGGCCGACTGCGAGGCGTCGATGGCGAAGGGGATGCCGGCCTCGCGGCAGAGCCGGCCGATTTCGGCGATCGACTGGATGGTCCCGATGACGTTCGAGGCGTGATTGACAATGACAAGGCGCGTTGACGGACGGAACCTTTTGCGGATCTCGTCCGGGTCGACGAAGCCCTGGCTGTCGAAGGGCACGAGGTCGACGTCGACGCCCGCTTGTGAAAGATGGTAGAGCGGCCGAAGCACGGAATTGTGCTCGAGCGTCGTCGAAATCGCGTGGTCGCCCTCACGCAACATGCCGGAGATGATCAGGTTCAGGGCATCGGTCGAATTGTAGCCGAAGCAAAGCCTGTTGGGATCAGTCCCGTTGAAGAAGTCGGTCAGGAGCTTCCGGGTCTCCTCAACGACGAGCCCAGCCTCCATGCACAGATCGTATCCCGACCGGCCGGGGTTGACGCCGAAGTTCCGGTAGAAATGGTCCATGTAGCGATAGACCTCTTCGGGCTTCGGGAATGACGTCGCTCCGTTATCGAGGAAGATCAGTTGGCCCATGGGTGCTCTCCCGACCAGTTTCTCCGGGGATCCTTCCCGGGAGGAGGTATACTAAACAAAGGCCTCCGGAATTGCAAACGGGCCGGGGCATTGAATAGAATGGCGGTGGAGGAGCGCAGGTGGACTATTACCTCGGCTTGGGCAGCAACCTGGGGCGTCGCGCCGCGAACTTAGCCCGGGCCCGGCGGCTTCTCGAGAGGGAAGGCGTCGAAGTGCTCGCCGCTTCGTCCGTCTATGAGACCGAGCCCGTGGACGGCATCGATCAGCCCTGGTTCCTGAACCAGGTCCTCGAGGTCCGCTCCGAGCTCGAACCTGCGGCGCTCCTCCGCCTGGCGAAGTCCATCGAGACCGAACTGAAGCGGCGGCCCACGGTCCTCAAGGGGCCGCGGACGATCGACGTCGACATCCTGTTCGCGGGGGACCTGGTCCTCGAGACGCCCGGGCTCGTTCTCCCTCACCCTCGCCTGCACCTGCGGAACTTCGTCCTCGTTCCCTTGAAGGAGATCGCTCCCCGGCTCTGCCATCCCGTTCTTGGAAAGACCGTCGCGGAGCTGGCCCGGTCGGCCGTCGATCCGGGCCTGGTGAAGAGGCGGATCGGGACCCGAAGTCCGCGATCGCGTTCTAGGACGTTCTCGGCTGGGCGCGCCCCGCTCAAAACGCGTCGATGAAGTGCTCGAGGCGGAAGTCGTCCGGCCCGCGGAAGAGGATGGCGACGACGTCAAAGCGGCAATCGACGCCGGGGGAGGGGTGCTCGAGGAGATAGCCCTGAGCGATCTTCCGGATCTGCCGCTGCTTTCCGGGGGTCACTGATTCCTCGGGCCGCCCATGGGACTCGTCGGCCCGGGCCTTGACCTCGACGAACACGAGCGTTCCGCCGTCGCGGGCGACGATATCGATCTCGCCCCGGAACATGCGGAAGCCGCGGGCGAGGATCTCGTAGTTCTTGCCTTGGAGATAGCGGCAGGCGATCTCTTCGCCCGAGCGTCCCAGGGCCTGGGTCGCTTTTCCAAGGGCGGGCATGGACGGTCCCTCCGGCCTTTGGGGGCGGTCAAGCCCGGGCCGGCCCCACTTTTTTCCAGCGGACCCCGTCCTTGGTGTCTTCGAGGACGATGCCCGCCTCGAGCAGCTCTTGGCGGATCTCGTCGGCCCGCTTGAAATCCTTGGCCGCCCGGGCCGCCTGGCGCTCGTCGATCTTTTTCCGGATGTCAGCGTCGACGGCGCCGGAGATATCGACCTGGATCTTGACATCCTCCGTTATCGTAGCGGTGTCTGCCGTCTGGACTTGAAATCCCGGATCGGGCGTCAGGTAGATATCCGTCGGCCTTAGGCCAAGGATCTTTTCGTCGATTTCGGAGATGAATCCCGACAGGTTCCGGGCATCGGCCATGGAAGCCGACCCGTTGGCGACGAGTCTATTGGCGTTCTTGATAAGGGTGAAGAGAGAGGCCAGGGCTTCCGAGATGTTGAGATCATCCTCGAGGGCGGCGATGAAATCGGCCCTTGCGGCATCGGTCAGCCCGGCGACCTCGTCGCTCAAGGGTCCCTCGCGCTTGATCCCGCGGAGGTCGACCAGGAAATCGCGGATCCGGTTGCGGCCGGCCCGGGCCTGGTCAAGGGCCTCGAAGGTGAAGTTGAGCATCTTCCGGTAATGCGTCGATAAGAGGAGCAGCCGGACCTCGTGCGGGTCGTAGCCCCGGGCCAGGACGTCGGAAAGCCGGTAGAAATTGCCCTTGGACTTGGCCATCTTCTGGCCGTCGACGACGAGGTGATGGCAATGGAGCCAGTAATCGACGAACTTGACGCCGTTGGCCGCTTCGGATTGGGCGATCTCGTTCTCGTGGTGGGGGAAGATGTTGTCGACGCCGCCGCAATGGATGTCGAACGTCGGGCCGAGATACTTGGCGCTCATGGCCGAGCACTCGATGTGCCAGCCGGGCCGGCCCGGGCCGATCTCGGTCTCCCAGAAAGGCTCCCCGTCCTTGGGCGCCTTCCAGAGGGCGAAATCGTGGACGCTCTCCTTCTCGTACTCGTCCGCGTCGCCGCGGCTCCCCGGACGGCGGTCCTCGAGATTGATCTTCGACAGGCGCCCATAAGCGGGGAACTTGTCGATGGCGAAGTAGATCGACCCCTCCTTCCGGTAGGCGAAGCCCTTGGCCAGGAGCGTCCGGACGAGCGCGACCATCTCCGGGATGTGGGCCGTGGCCCTGGGGTAGTGGTCGGCCGGCACGATATTGAGGGTATCGCGGTCCCGGCCGAAGGCCTCGATAAATGGCCGCGTATACTCGTCGAGGCTGACCCCCTTGGCCTGGGCCCCCCGGATCGTCTTGTCGTCCACGTCGGTGATGTTCATGACATGCACGACCTTGAGGCCGCGGTAGACGAGGAAGCGCTTGAGCAGGTCCTCGAAGACATAGGCCCGCCAGTTGCCGATATGGGGGAAATCGTAGACCGTCGGCCCGCAGGTATAGAGCTTGACCTGGCCGGGCTCGATCGGGACGAAGTCCTCGACCCGGCCGCTCAGGGTGTTGTGGAACCGGATCATCCCGCCCATATTAATCGTTCCACCCCATATCCGTCAACCTCGGCCTGCCCCCAGCCGGGGCGTCCGGTGGGGTTGAACACCGATGGCGAATGTGACATAATCGATCTTCGCCTAAACGAATCCAAAGGCACCCATCATGAACACCACATTCGGCATCCGCAGAGAAGATATCAACAAGTGGGAAAAGCGGGTCCCCCTGATCCCTTCCCACGTCCGGGAGCTCGCCGACCGGTACCCCGTGGAGTTCCGGATCCAGCCGTCGACGATCCGGATCTTCACGGACAATGACTATCGCCTGGCCGGCATCCCGGTCGAGGAAGCGCTTTCGCCCTGCCCGATCATCCTGGCCCTCAAAGAGATCCCCATCCCGCTCATCGAAAAAGGCAAGACCTACCTCTTCTTTTCCCACACGGCCAAGGGCCAGGCCCAGAACATGCCCATGCTCAAGGCGATGAGGGATGCCGGGTGCACCATCATCGACTATGAGAAGCTCGTCGACGACAAGGGCCGGCGGGTGCTCTATTTCGGCAATTACGCCGGGCACGCCGGCATGATCGACACCCTCTGGACCCTCGGCAAGCGGCTCGAGGCCGAGGGAACGGCCAATCCCTTCACCATGCTCCATCCGACCCACCGCTACCAGAGCCTCGTCGAGGCCAGGGAGGCCGTCGGCAAGCTGGCCTGGACGCTCGTCAAGCAGGGCCCGCCGCAGGATCTGGGCCCGCTCGTCTTCGGCTTCTTCGGCTACGGCCATGTCTCGGAGGGGGCCCAGGAGATCTTCGACATCCTTCCGGTCGAGGCCATCCGTCCGGCCGATCTCCCGCTGCTGTTCCAAAGAGGGGAGAAGACCCATCGGAATCTCTACAAGGCCGTGTTCCACGAAGAGGACATGGTCAGGCCCATCGAGGCCGGCAAGACCTTCGATCTCCAGGACTACTACCAGAATCCCCAAGACTACAGGGCGGTCACCGAGGACATGGTGCCTTACCTCACGGCCCTGGTCAACGGGATCTATTGGGCCCCGAAATTCCCCAAGTACATCACCAAGCCGTTCCTCAAAAAGCTCTACTCCGGCGAGACCCGGCCCCGGCTCCGCGTCATCGGCGACATCACCTGCGACATCAACGGCTCGATCGAGAGCACGGTCCAGGCCACGGACTCGGAGGATCCCGTCTATGTCTATGACCCCATCACGGACAAGGCCATTCCCGGCTTCGAAGGGCGCGGGCCGGCGGTGCTGGCCGTCTATAACCTCCCGGCGGAGCTGCCGCTCGAATCCTCGACGTACTTCAGCGGCAAGCTGAGAGAATACATTCCAGCCCTCGCGTCGGCCCGGTTCGACAAGCCGCTCGCGGAAAGCGGCCTGCCCGACGTGCTCCGCCGGGCGGTCATTCTCTATCGCGGGGAGCTCACCCCCGCCTACGCTTATCTCGCCGAATATATCTGTTGAGGCTCGTTCTTCGGGGAGTCGCTCATGAAAAAAGTCCTCGTCCTCGGCGCCGGCTTGGTGGCCAGGCCGCTCGTGAACTACCTTCTCGGACAGCCGGACTTCTTCGTCACGGTCGCCGATGTCGAAGCCGGCCGGGCGGCCAAGCTCGTCACCGGCCGTCCCCGCGGCGCGGCCGAGGTCCTCGACATCGCGGACCGGGCGGCCCTGGCCGCGGCCATCGGCCGGGCCGACCTCGTCGTCAGCATGGTGCCCTACACGTTCCACCCGGTCGTCGCGGAGCTGGCGATCGAACAGGGCAAATCCATGATTACGGCCTCCTATGTCAGCCCGGCCATGCGAGCGCTCGACGCCCGGGCCAAGGAGCGCGGGGTCGTCATTCTGAACGAGGTCGGCCTCGATCCCGGCATCGATCACATGGAGGCCATGCGCGTCATCCATGAGGTGCACGACGCAGGAGGAAAGGTCCTCGGCTTCAAGTCCTGGTGCGGCGGCTTCCCGGCGCCCGAGGCCAATACGAACCCATTCGGCTACAAGTTCTCCTGGAGCCCGCGCGGCGTCCTGCTCGCGTCCAAGAACTCGGCCAAGTTCCTCAAGGACGGCCGGATCGTGACCATCCCGGCGGAGGACCTGTTCGCCCATCCCGAGACGATCGGCATCCCCGGGCTCGGCGAGTACGAAGGCTATCCCAACCGGGACTCGGTCGCCTACCGGGAGGCCTACGGCATCCCCGAGGCCCTCTCGGTGTTCCGGGGAACGCTCCGCTACCCCGGCTGGTGCGAGACCCTGAAGAAGATGGTCGAGCTCGGGCTTCTCGAAGACAGCCCCAAGGACCGTCCGGGCGGCACCTTCGACGGCCTCATGCGCGAGCTTGCCCTGGCCGCTCCGGGCGCCGAAACGAAAGCGGCCGTGGCCGCTAAGCTCGGGCTCGAAGCCGGCTCGGCCATCATGTCCCGTCTGGCCTGGCTGGGTCTTTTCGAGGCCAAACCGCTCCCGGCCCCGAAAGGCTCGGCCCTCGACAATCTGACCGCCCTCATGGTCGAAAGGCTCGCTTACACGGAAAGGGAGCGGGACATGGTCGTCCTCCAGCACGAGTTCCTGGTCCGGACGGAATCCGGCGCGATGGAGAGGATCGTCTCGACCCTCGTCGATTACGGCGTTCCCGGCGGCGACTCCTCCATGTCGCGGACGGTCGGACTGCCGGCGGCGATCGGGGCCAGACTCGTTCTCGAAGGCCGGATCGCGCTCCCGGGGGTCCAATCTCCCCTCCGCCCCGAGATCTACGGTCCGATCCTCGACGAACTCGAGAAGCTGGGGGTCCGCTTCGAGGAGAAGCGGCAGATCCTCTGACCGCGGGGGCCGTCCCGCTCCAGACCCGTTTGACATCGCGGGTCTCCGCGCCTATGTTGGGGAAGTGAAGGGCACGGACAGGGAGGGTGCGGCCATGACACGGAAACCGTTTGTCGCCGGACAATTCTATCCCGCCGGGCGGGATGAGCTGCGCGAAACGATCGCCGGGATGATCGACCCGGCCGCCTCCCCGAAAAGAGCGGTCGCCCTGGTCGCGCCCCATGCCGGCTATGTCTACTCCGGACCCGTGGCCGGAGCCGTCTTCTCCTCAGCCAAGATCCCCGGGACCTGCGTCATTCTCGGGCCCGCGCACCGCGAGATCGATTCGCTCTTCGCCGTCCAGGCCCGGGGGAGCTGGGCCACCCCTCTCGGCGAGAGCCCGGTCGACGAGGCCCTGGCCTCGCGGATCCTCTCGGCCTGCCCGCTCGCGGAAGAGAACGACCAGGCCCATCGCGGCGAGCATTCGCTCGAGGTCGAGCTGCCCTTCATCCAATACTTTCGTGCCGATGCCGCCATCGTCCCGATCTCCGTCTCGTACCTGGCGCGCTACGACGAGCTCGAGACGCTTGGCCGGGCCCTCGCTCGAGCCATCCGGGACGAACGTCCCGAGACGCTCATCGTGGCCAGCACGGACATGAGCCATTACGTCAGCCAAAAGGCCGCCGAAAAGAAGGACATGATGGCCATCCGCAAGGTCCTCGACCTCGATCCGGCCGGGCTTTTCAAGACGGTGACCTCGGAGAAGATCTCCATGTGCGGCTTCCAGCCGACGACGGCGGCCCTCGTCGCGGCCCTCGGCCTGGGCGCGTCCAAGGCCGAGCTCGTGCGCTACCAAACATCGGGCGACGCGTCCGGAGACTACTCGCAAGTTGTTGGCTACGCTGGAATTAGAATATCCTGAAGGCCGAGCCTCTGACTGTCAGTCATTTGACACCCGGTCGCCATTAATGCTATAAAAAATGTTTTAGGGAAGAGTATGGTCAAGTCCACGCTTCGCGACAAGGATCAGAAGGTCTTGAACCTCGTCGTGGAGAGCTTTGTCCGCCTGGGCCGGCCCGTAAGCTCCGGAGCGATCTCCCAGACACGGCGGGTCGTCGCCTCGCCGGCGACGCTGCGCAACATCATGGCCAAGCTCGAGGCGATGGGCTACCTGGCCCAGCCGCACACTTCGGCCGGCCGGGTGCCGACCGACAAGGGCCTTCGCTATTATGTCGGCGGGCTCCTCGCCGAAAAGGCCCTCCCGGAGGAGAGGGTCCCGGTCATCCAGGAGGAATTTCCCCAGCGGACGGCCGATCTCGATTCCCTCCTCCTTCAAGCCTGCCGCGTCCTGGCCGACTCCTCCGATGCGCTGGGCTTTGTCATCTCGCCGCGCATCTTCGGCCTTCCGTTCGAGCACTTGCGTTTCGTCAAGATCTCCGACCGCCGGGTCCTGGTCATTCTCGTGACCCCCTTCCATATGGTCCTGACGGAGACGCTCGAGTCGCCGGCGCCGCTGACCCAGGCCGAGCTCGATAGGGCCTCCCAGTATGTCAACCAGGACTTCCGCGGCAAGACGATCCTCGCGGTCCGGGAGGCGCTTGGGCGGGGGCTGCCCAAGTACCGGGCGAAATACGAGGATATCGCGGACAAGCTCCTCGAGCTCCTCAAGACCTCGATCGGCAAGGAAGGGGAGGAGCGCATCTTCCTCGAAGGCACGTCCCGGCTGCTCGGGAAGGGAGGGCTGTCCGACCTCGTCAAGCTCCGCTCTCTCTTCCGCAGCTTCGAGGAGAAAGCGGGCCTGGTCCGCCTGCTCTCGGATTTCATCAGCCTCGACCGGGTCAAGGTCCTGATCGGCTCGGAGGCCAACTTCCCGAACGTCGAGGACTGCTCCCTCGTCCTGTCGCATTACGGCTACAGCAACCAGGTCCTTGGCACCCTGGGCGTCATCGGGCCCAAGCGCATTCCCTACGAGAGGATCATCCCGCTCGTCGACCGGATGGCCAAGCGCGTCAGCCTGGCCATCACGGTCTTCGGCAGAGAGGTCAGCTTATGACGGACAAAAAAGACAAGCCCGGCGACGAGATCGAGTTCATCCCCGAGACCCCGCCGGCCGTCGAGGTCAAGACGCCGGAATCACCGCCGGCTCCCGACAAAAAAGACCCGGAGGAGAAACCCGGCGAGAACGGCAAGCCTCTGAGGGACAAACTCAAGAAGAAGGACGCCGAGATCAAGCAACTCAAGAAGGAGCTCGACGATCTCAAGGAGGCGCATCTCCGCCGGCTGGCCGACATGGAGAACCTGCGCAAGCGCTTTGAGCGGGAGAAGACCGAGTTCCGGCAATATGCCCTGAACGAGATCATGCTCGAGCTGCTGGCCATCGGCGACAACTTCGAGCGGGCCCTCCGGAGCGAGCCGTCCGGCGCCGACGGCAAGACCTTTCGCGAAGGCGTCGAGCTCATCTTCCGGATGTTCCAGAGCCTGTTGGTCAAGAACGGGGTCCGGCCGATCGTCGTCGAGAACCGGGCCTTCGATCCGACGGTCCACCATGCCATGATGGTGGAGGAGTCCGAAGAGGTCCAAGAGCCGACGGTCGCGGAGGAGCTCCAGAAAGGCTACATGATCCACGACCGGCTTCTGCGACCGACCCTGGTCAAGGTCCTGGTCCCGAAGAAAGGACAATAGCGCATGGGCCACGTCATCGGCATCGATCTCGGCACGACCTATTCCTGCGTCGCCTACCTTGAAGGCGGCAAGCCGGTCGTCATCCCCAATCTCGAAGGCCTGCCGACGACGCCGTCCGTCGTCTCGTTCACCGGCTCGGGGGAGCGTCTCGTCGGCACGCTGGCCTGGCGGCAGGCCGCCACCAACCCGGCCAACACATTCTACGCGGTCAAGCGCCTGATCGGCCAGAAGTTCGCCTCGGCCGAGATCCAGGAGGCCCTGACGAGGCTGCCGTACTCGCTCAAGGAAGCCCCCAACGGCGACGTCGCCATCGTCCTCGGCGACAAGACGCTGAGCCCGCCCGAGATCTCGGCCATGGTCCTGGGCTATCTCAAGCAATGCGCCGAATCCTTCTTCGGCGAGCCGGTGAGCCAGGCGGTCATCACCGTGCCGGCCCATTTCAACGACGCCCAGCGCCAGGCCACTAAGGACGCCGCCACGATCTGCGGCCTCGAGGTCCAGCGCGTCATCAACGAGCCGACGGCCGCCGGCCTGGCCTACGGGCTCGATACGAAGGCCAACGGCCTGGCCGCCGTCTATGACCTGGGCGGCGGGACGTTCGACATCACCATCCTCGAGGCGAGCGACGGGGTCTTCAACGTCCTGGCCACCAACGGCGATTCCTACCTCGGCGGCGAGGACTTCGACAACCGCATCCTCGAATGGCTGGTGACGAGCTTCAAGGCCGAGACGGGCATCGATCTCAGCGCCGACAAGCTGGCCCTCCAGCGGCTGAAGGAGGCCGCGGAAAAGGCCAAAAGGGAGCTGTCCTTCACCGGGGAGACCGAGATCAACCTGCCCTTCATCATCTCGGACAAGGCCCGGTCCAGCCACATCCGCAAGACGCTCAGCCGGCCGACCTTCGAGGCGATGACCTCCGATCTCGTCGAACGGACCCTGCCGCACATCGAACGGGCCTTGGCCGACGCGAAGCTGCCCGCGGACCGGATCGACCATGTTATCCTCGTCGGCGGCCAGACCCGGATGCCCCTGGTCAAGGAACGGGTGACCAAGTTCTTCGGCCGGAAGCCCGAGGACAACGTCGATCCTGACCAGATCGTGGCCATGGGCGCGGCCATCCAGTCGGGGATCCTCGACGGCCAGGTCCGCGATCTCGTCCTCCTGCTCGACGTCACGCCGTTCGCCCTGGGCATCGAGACCGAGAACGACGGCTACGAGATGATCATCGAGAGGAACACGACCATCCCGACCCGCAAGGTCAAGGCTTTCACGACCGTCGAGCACAACCAGCGGCGGGTCCGCATCCACGTCCTCCAGGGCGAGGGCTTCCTGGCCTCCATGAACAAATCCCTGGCGGTCTTCGAGCTCGTCGGCATCGAGCCGGCCCCGGCCGGCGTGCCCCAGATCGACGTCACCTTCGAGATCAACGCCGATGGCCTGGCCCGCGTCTCGGCCAAGGACAAGGAGACGGGACTCGAGCACAAGGTGGAGGTCCGGCCGTCCTCGGGCCTTTCGCCGGCCGAGGTGGAAGCGCTCCGGCGGAAGCAGACGGGCCAGAAGATCGCCGCAAAGGGCGCGAATGGCTGATCAGGACTACTACCGGGTCCTGGGTGTGCCGCGGGACGCGCCCCCCGAGGACATCAAGAAGGCCTATCGACAGCTGGCCCTCAAATATCATCCCGACCGCAATCCCGGCAGCAAGGAGCACGAGGAGAAGTTCAAGGAAGCGGCCGAAGCCTACAGCGTCCTGGCCGACCCGGAAAAGAGGTCCGTCTACGACCGGTTCGGGAGGGACGGCCTGCGGGGCCAGGGATTCTCCGGCTTCGACTCGTCCGTCTTCGAGGATTTCGAGGACATCCTGGGAAACTTCTTCGGGTTCAGCATCGGCGATCTCTTCGGCGGCCGCGAGCGCGGCCGTGGCGGCGTCCGGCGCAGCCGCGGCCGGGACCTGGCCCTCGAGGTCGAGATCGGCCTCGAGGAAGCCGCGGCCGGGGTCGAGAAGGAGATCAAGCTCAACCGGGCCGAGACCTGCCCCGTCTGCCGCGGCTCCAAGCGGAAGCCCGGAACCCCGCCGGCAGGATGCCCGGCTTGCGGCGGCCACGGCCAGGTCCGCTTCCAGCAGGGCTTTTTCACCATGGCCCGGACGTGCCCGAGGTGCCAGGGGACCGGCCAGATCAATGCCTCGCCGTGCGAATCCTGCCAAGGCAAGGGTCACGTCAAGGAGAAGCGGACCCTCAAGGTCCGTGTTCCGGCCGGGGTCGATGACGGCTCGCGGCTGAGGCTCGTCGGGGAAGGCGAGGCCGGCGACGAGGGCATGCCGGCCGGCGATCTCTACGTGGTCATCCGCGTCCGCAGGCATCCGTTCTTCGAGCGGCAGGGGAACGACCTCGCCTGTGAGATCACCGTCTCCTTCAGCCAGGCCGCCCTGGGCGCCCGGATCGAGATCCCGACCCTCGAGGGCGACGAGATCCTCAAGGTCCCGGCCGGGACGCAGCCGGGCGAGACGATCCGCATCAGAGGCAAGGGCGTCCCGGACCTCTCCGGGCGGCGCAAGGGCGATCTCTTGGTCAAGGTGATCGTCCGGACCCCGGGCGGTCTGTCCAAGGAGCAGAAGGCCCTGCTCGTCAAGCTGGCCGAGCTCCGCGGGGAAGAGGTCGAATCGGTCGACAAGTCCGTCATCCACAAGATGAAGGACATCCTGCAGTGAGACATCGAGACGCGTGACCGCCAACCAATTCTTCGTCCCTCTCATCGCCGATGGCGCGGTCCGGATCGTCCTCCGGGGCGGCGAGCACCGGCACCTGGCCCGGGCCGCAAGGGTCCGCGCCGGCGAGGAGATCTGGCTCTTCGACGGCCGCGGCCGCCGCTGCCGCGCCCGCGTCGAGACGGTGGCCGCGGACCGGACCGATGTCGTCGTGCTGGAGACCGAGGAGCCGGAGAGCCCCCGGGCGAGGATCGCCCTGGCGGCCTGCCTCGTCGAATCGAAGACGCTCGAGACGATCCTCGAAAAGGCCGCCGAGCTCGGCTGTTCGGATTTCATCCCGGTCACGAGCGCGCGGTCCCTCAAGTCCTCGGGGGAGAGGACGGACCGCAAGCTCGAGCGCTGGGGCAGGATCGTCCGTGCGGCCGCCAAGCAGTGCAAAGCGCACCTCCTGACCGAGGTCCATCCGCCGCGCCGGCTCAAGGAGCTTCTCCGCGATCCGGGCGCGGAACGCCTCCTTTTACTCAGCGAGCACGGCGGGCGCCCGCTCAAGGACATCCTGACCGCTTCCGCCCCTGAGCCGGCCGGTCCGCCGGTCCGGGTCCTGCTCCTGGTCGGACCGAAAGGGGGCTGGACGGCGGGAGAGGAACGGGAGATCCGGCAGGCCGGTTTTGAAGCCGTGTCCCTCGGCCGGCGCGTCCTCAGGGCCGAGACGGCCGCTCTGGCGGGAACGGCCATGATCGCCCATTTCTGGAACGAGTGACGATGTTCCTTCAAGGACAGAAGGTCGGAAAATACGAGATCATCCGCTCCCTCGGCAGCGGGGGATTCGGCTCGGTCTACCTGGCCAAAGACACCTGGCTCGATATCAAGGTGGCCATCAAGGTCCCTCACAAGCAGTCGGCCGAGCTCTACAAGCTCCTCAAGGAGCCCCGCCTGCAGGCGGCCCTGAGCCACCCGAACATCGTCCGCATGCTGGCCGCGGAGAAGGAAAAGAACGTCTTTTTCATGGTCATGGAGTACATCAAGGGCCCGACCCTGGAGAAGATCCTGGAGAAGGAGCGCATCCTGGGGACGGAGCAGGCCATCGGTTTCATCAAGCAGATCTGTTACGGCGTCGACCACGCCCACAAGGCCAAGATCATCCACCGCGACCTGCGGCCCTCGAACATCATCGTCTCCGAGGACGGAACGGCCAAGATCACCGACTTCGGCACGTCCGCCTGGCTGAACGCCGTGCCCTACGCGTCGACGCGGATCGGCTCGCCCCCGTACATGGCCCCCGAGCAGTTCATGGGCAAAGCCTCGTATTGCGCGGATCTGTACTCGATCGGCTGCATCTTCTATGAGATGATCATCGGCCGGCCGCCCATCTTCGACCCCGACCCGTTCAAGATCCTGGAGAAGGCCCAGCTGGGCCAGATCACGCCGCCGCGGATCAAGAACGGCCGCATTCCGAGGGAGATCGACGCCATCATCATGCGGGCCCTGGCCCCCAAGGTCGAAGATCGCTACCAGAGCGCTTCGGAGATCATCCGCGACCTGTCCCTCTTCAAGGGCAAGACCCCCAAGACCTCCGAGATCGACGACATCATGCTCCGCATCAAGGCCCGGGAACAGAAGACGACGGCCCTGTGCTGGAACTGCCGCCGGCCGCTGCCGCCCAAGTCGCGCGCCTGTCCCCACTGCGGCGAAACGGTCTGATTTCCCCCCTGGAGGCGATTGACTTCGCCGCGGGGGATGATATACGATGATGCCTCAAGAACCCGGCCTGCGCCTGCGGGTCAAGGAGCGCTCATGAGCCCATTTTCGGAAACGAGCCTCGTCTGGAAGAACGGCCGGCTCATCCCCTGGAAGGACGCGACGATCCACCTGGCTTCCCACGTCGTCCACTACGGCAGCTGCCTCTTCGAGGGCCTGCGGGCCTACGAGACACCCCAGGGGACGGCCATCTTCCGGCTTAAGGACCATACCCGGCGGCTCTACAATTCGTGCAAGATCTACCGGATGGAGGTCCCCTATACGCAGGACGAGTTCAACAAGGGGGTCGTCGATTGCGTCCGGGCCAACAAGCTCCCGGCCTGCTACATCCGGCCGATCGTCTACCGCGGCTACAACATGCTCGGCGTCAATCCCTTCCCCAACCCCGTCGAATGCGCGGTCATGGTTTGGGAGTGGGGCAAGTACCTGGGCCCCGAGGCCTTGGAGGCCGGCATCGACGTCTGCGTCTCCTCCTGGTCGCGCATGGCCCCGAACACGTTCCCGGCGCTGGCCAAGGCCGGCGCGAACTACATGAACTCGCAGCTCATCAAGATGGAGGCCCTGCTCGACGGCTACGAGGAGGGTATCGCCCTCAACATCCGCGGCCATGTCAGCGAGGGGAGCGGCGAGAACATCTTCCTCGTCGTCGACGGCGCCGTCCTGACCCCGCCGCTGTCCTCCTCGGTCCTGCCCGGCATCACCCGGGACACGGTCATGACGCTCTTGCGCGACATGGGCGTCAAGGTCGTCGAGGAGACCATTCCCCGGGAGATGCTCTATGTCGCCGAGGAGGTCTTCTTCACCGGGTCGGCGGCCGAGGTCACGCCCATCAGGTCGATCGACAAGATCACCATCGGCTCCGGCAAGCGCGGCCCGCTGACCGAAAAGGTCCAGCAGGCCTTTTTCGAGATCATCGACGGCAAGCGGGCCGATACCCGCGGCTGGCTGACGCTCGTTTGAAACGGTTCGCGAGGAGGTTGTCATGGTCATCGATGAATTCCTGAAGATCGCGATCGAACGGGACGCTTCGGACCTCCACTTCAAGGCCGGCAACAACCCCATGATCCGGGTCCACGGCACGCTCACGCCGCTGACCGGATATCCGCGGCTGGCCGCCCCCGACTGCGAAGAGCTGGCCAACCAGATGATGACCGAGTTCCAGCGGAAGCGACTGACCGAAGACCTCGACCTCGACCTGGCCTACAGCCTGCCGGGCTTCGGCCGCTTCCGCGGCAGCATCTACCACCAGCGCGGCTCGCTGGCCATCGCCTTGCGCATCATCCCCCTGGAGATCAAGACCATCCGGCAGCTGCTGCTCCCCGAGGTCCTGGAGAAGATCGCCTTCTACCAGCGCGGCCTCGTCCTGGTCACGGGGACGACCGGCAGCGGCAAGACGACGAGCCTGGCCGCCATGGTCGATTACATCAACACCTTCCGGCGCGAGAACATCATCACCGTCGAGGACCCGATCGAGTACCTCCACAAGGACAAGAAGAGCACGATCAGCCAGCGCGAGGTCGGCATGGACGTCACCAGCTTCGCCCGCGGCCTGCGCGGCTGCCTCCGCGAGGACCCCGACGTCATCCTCGTCGGCGAGATGCGCGACCTGGACACGATCGACACGGCCCTCCTGGCCGCCGAGACGGGGCACCTGGTCCTGAGCACGCTCCACACCCTCGACGCGCCCGAGAGCATCAACCGCATCATCAGCGTCTTCGCCCCGCACCACCAGCGCCAGGTCCGCCTCCAGCTGGCCTCGATCCTCAAGGCCATCATCTCCATGCGCCTGATCCCGCGGATGGACGGCCAGGGCCGCGTCCCGGCCGTCGAGGTCATGATCGCGACCCCGTACATCCAGGAGTGCATCGCCGAGAAGGACAAGACCATGCTCATCCGCGACGCCATCGCGGCCGGCGTCTCGCAGTACGGCATGCAGACCTTCGACCAGTCCATCTACCAGCTCTACCGGGACGGCTACATCTCCTTCGAGCAGGGGATGAAATACTCCTCCAACCCGGACAACTTCAAGCTCCGCATCATGGGCATCCAGTCGACCGTCGACATCGCCACCGAGGAGATGGAGAAGGGCATGAAAAAGGTCGAGCGGGCCGAAGGGGGACCGGAAGAAGAGCCTCAATGAAGGCCCAGCGCGTCCGCGAGACCTTCCTCCACTACTTCGCCGACCGGGGCCACAAGATCGTCCGGAGCTCGCCGCTCCTGCCCAAGGACGATCCGACCATCCTGTTCACCAACGCCGGGATGAATCAGTTCAAGAACGTCTTTCTGGGGCTCGAAAAGCGGGGATATGCGAGGGCGGCGACGGTCCAGAAGTGCATGCGCGTCAGCGGCAAGCATAACGACCTCGAGACCGTCGGCCGGACGGCCAAGCACCACACCTTCTTCGAGATGCTGGGCAATTTCTCCTTTGGCGACTATTTCAAGCGGGACGCCGTAGCCTACGCCTGGGAGCTCATCACGGGCGTCTTCGGCCTGCCCAAAGATCGCCTTTACGCCACCGTCTACCTTGACGACGACGAGGCCTTCCGCCTCTGGGCCGACGAGATCGGCGTCCCCAAGGCGCGGATCTTCCGCTACGGGAAGAAGGACAACTTCTGGGCCATGGGCGACTCCGGCCCCTGCGGCCCCTGCTCCGAGATCCACTACGACCTCGGCGAGGACATCGAAGCCGGCGAACCCTTCGCCCTGATCGAGAAGGGGAGCGACCGTTTCGTCGAGCTCTGGAACCTCGTCTTCATGGAGTTCGACCAGGGCGCGGACGGCGTGCTCCGGCCGCTGCCATCGCCGTCGATCGACACGGGCATGGGCCTCGAGCGGATCACCGCCGTCGTCCAGGGCAAGCGGAGCAACTTCGAGACGGACCTGTTCATGCCTCTCATCGAAAGCGCCTGCGCCCTGGCCCGGCGCGAGTACCCGGCCGGCGACGAAGGCGACATCTCGGTCCGGATCATCGCCGACCACGTCCGGGCCGTGACCTTCCTCATCGGCGACGGGGTCTCGCCGGCCAACGACGGCCGCGGCTACGTCCTGCGGCGGATCATCCGCAGGGCCTTCCGTCAGGGCAGCCTCATCGGCATCGGCCGGCCGTTCCTGTTCGAGCTCGTCGGGCGCGTGGCCGACGTCATGAAGGAGGCCTACCCCGAGCTCCTCGGCTCGGTCGAGTACATCTCCAAGGTCTGCCTGGCCGAAGAGGAGCGCTTCGCCCATACGCTGTCCTCGGGCCTCCGGTTCTTCGACCAGGTCGTCCGGGAGACCCGGGACGGGGGCAGCGCGGTCCTGCCTGGCGACAAGGTCTTCAGGCTCTACGACACGTTCGGGTTCCCGCTGGACCTGTCGCAGGAGCTGGCCCGGGAGAGGTCCTTGTCGGTCGACGAGGCCGGCTTCGCCAGCGAGCTCGAAGAGCAAAAGCAGCGGGCCCGGCTGTCCTGGAAAGGCGAAGCCAAGCGGCGGGAGAAGGACGTCTACGGAGGATTCAAGGACCTCAAGGTTCGCTCCTGCGTCCACGAGATGGCCGAGATGGCCGACGTCCGCGTCACCGGCCTGGTCAAGGACGGCCGCCGGGCCGAGGTCCTGAGGGCGGGGGAGACCGGCGAGGTTGTGCTCGACGAGACGCCCTTTTACGCGGAGGCCGGCGGGCAGGTCGGCGACACGGGGTCGCTCAAGGGGGCGAGCGTCTCGGCCCTGGTCGAAAACGTGTCCTTCGCGACGCCCGACCTCATCGTTCACGGCGTCAAGGTCCTCTCCGGCGAGCTCCGCGAGGGCGACCGCGTCGACGCCGCGCCCGACCTTGCGCGCCGGCAGGCCATCTCAAACAACCATACGGCGACGCACCTCCTTCACGCGGCCCTGAGGCAGGTCCTCGGCGACCACGTCAAGCAGGCCGGCTCGCTCGTCTCCCCGGAGCGTCTCCGCTTCGACTTCACGCATTTCGCCGCGATGACGCGCGAGGAGGTCCGGCGGGCCGAGGAGATCGTCAACGCCAGGGTCCGGGAAGATATCGCCCTGAAGACCCGGGTGACCTCTCTCGACGAAGGCCTCCGCGAGGGGGCCATGGCGATTTTCGAAGAGAAATACGGCGAATCGGTCCGGATCGTCGGCATCGGCGATTTCAGCAAGGAGCTTTGCGGCGGCGTCCATGTCCGGGCCACGGGCCAGATCGGCCTGTTCAAGATCGTTTCAGAGATGAGCGTTGCCGCCGGCATGCGGCGCATTGAAGCGGTGACGGGAGAGGCGGCCACCCGCTACGTCCGGGAGCTCGAGGACGCGCTCTCCGGCGTGGAACGCAGCCTCGGCGTCGGGCGCAAGGACCTGCCGGCAAGGCTCGAAAAGCTCCAGGCTCGCCTGGACGAGCTCGAGAGGGAAGTCAAAGAGCTTCGGAAGAAGATGATCGCCGGAGCGGGGGGCGTCGCGTCGGGCGAAAGGGCCGGCGCTCCGGCCGTTGTCGACAAGATCAAAGGCGTCTCCCTCCATGTTCAGAGGATCGACGGGCTGACCATGGCCGAGCTCCGGGACGCGGCCGACTCCTTGAAGAGCAAGATGAAGAGCGGCCTCGTCGTCCTCGGCGGCGTCACGGCCGGGAAGGCCTTCATCGTCGCCTCGGTGACAAAGGATCTCACCGGCCGCATCCAGGCCGGGGCCCTGATCAAGGAGCTCGCCCCCGTCATCGGTGGCGGGGGAGGGGGGCGTCCCGATTTTGCCCAGTCCGGCGGCCCGGGCACCGGCGAGCTCGAAAAGGCATTGGAGCTCGTTCCCGGCCTCATGGAGCGCCTGGCGGCCTAACCCCGGCATTCACCCCTGGCGGGGATTGCCAAGAGGACCGCTTTTTGTCAAGATAAGGCCGACCTGCGATGAACACTGTCAAACGAACGTTGGCGGCCTGCCTGCTCTTGGCCCTCGTGCCGAGCCTCATCGCCGCGTCGGCGGCCGATCTCCGCAAGCTCTATCAGCCCATCGTCAAGAAGGTCGCGGGCAAGCACGGCATCGACCCCGAGCTCGTCCACATCGTCATCCGGGCCGAATCCAATTATGATCCCTTCGCCATCTCCTCGGCCGGGGCCATGGGCATGATGCAGCTGATGCCGGACACCGCCCGGCAGTACGGCGTCAATAACGTCTTCGACGCGGCCCAGAACATCGAAGGCGGCGTCCGTTACCTCAAGGACCTGGTCCGTCTCTACAAAGACCAGAAAGACCAGACCCGGCTCGTCCTCGCGGCCTACAACGCCGGGCAGGAAGCCGTCCGCAAGTATCAGGGCGTCCCGCCCTATCCCGAAACGCGGTCGTACATCGCCGGGATCATGCGCACCTACAAGAAGCCGACGGTCACGACAAAGAACCCGACCTTCATGGTCAAGGACGCCAACGGCAGGACGGTGCTGGTGAACGATCCGAACGAGATCAAAAAATAATCACTCTTTCAAGATATCTCTCAGAATCGCTGCTCCGAGCCGCACCGCCGCGATTCTGACGCTCGCTGCCAAGAGTCAGCTCCGCGTCGGCTGCAGGGACCCTTTGATGAGCAGGTTGCGGGGGATGATCTCGAAGGTCGCCGGCAGCCGGCCGAGCTGATCGCCGTCGAGCTCGAGCAGGACCTCTTCGCCCTCCCCGGGCCAGGCTTCGACCCTCCGGCCCTTGACCACGGACACCTTCGGATGCGTGACATGGCTGCCGTTCATCAGCTTCCAGCCGTGCCGGCAGAATTCGAGGAAACGAAAGCTCCGGATGAGCACGCTGTCAAAAAGCCCGTCGTCCAGCTCTGCGCCGGGCGCCACCTTCATGCCCTTGCCGAAGATCTTGCCGTTGGCCACGGCGCCGATGAGATACTCGCCGTCGGGCAGGTCCCGGCCGTCGATGCGGATGCGAACGGACTTGCTGCGGTAGCGGACCATGGTCGAGACCAGGCACCGGACATAGGAGGTCGCCTTCCGCCGGAGCCGGCGCTCCGTGACCTCGCGGACGACCTCTCCGCCGAGACCGAAATCGGCGATGTTCAGGAACAACCGCTCTTCTTCGGCCCCGCTGTTCGCGGTGTAGCGGACCCGGCCGACGTCCATGCGCACGGACGGGGCGTCGGTGATGACCTGGAGGGCGCCCTTGAGCCCGGCCGGGATGTTCAGGCTCCGGATGAGGTCGCAGCCGGTGCCCGAGGGGACGACGCCCAGCGTGGCTTCGGGATTGATGATCCGGCGGTCCTCATAGAAGCCGTTGGCGATCTCGTTCATGGTCCCGTCGCCGCCGACGCCGATGACGAGCTCGGCGCCGTCCTTGATTGCCTCGCGGGCGATGTCGGTGGCGTGCTGGGGCTTTTCCGTGAACTCGAACTTGAACTCGCTGACGAAGTGCTTCAAGCCCTCGCGGATCTCGCCCCAGCGCTTGCGCGTCCGGCCCCGGTTCGACTCCGGGTTGACGATGACCTTGGTCTTAAGCCGCATCGGTCGGTCCAGGCGGCTGCGGCGCGGCCGGCGCAGGCGGCGAAGCGGGGGGGAGGGCCTTCTTCCCGAACAGGGACACCCCGATGATCCCTCCCAGCGCGCCCACAAAGGCGAACGCGGCCGCGGAGATAAAGAGCCCGAGGAGGAACCAGCCCAGCGTCAGGACCCCCGAGCTTCCGTTGAGGAATTCGTCGAGGCCGGACGGCATTTGACCGCCGAGCTCAGCGGCCTTGTCGAGCAGGCGCCGGGCCAGCCCCAGGTTGAACGACCGCAAGGGGATGGAGACGATGGCGTCGACCACGGCGGCCACGATGCCGGTCAGCGAACCGACGACCGCGCCGTCGCCCGAGGTGAGCAGGGCCGGCGTTGCTGCGGCCAGGAGCTTGGCGGCCATGACGGCGCCGCCGACGATCCAGAGGCAGCAGATGCAGTTGCCGGCGCCGATGAATGGCAGGCCTGAAAGGAGCCCGGCGAAGGCCCCAGCGATGAGCGCGGGCCGGAGGTATTCGGGTCTCTGCGGGTTCATGGGTCCTCCTTCGCGGACGGGGCCTATTTTATTTTTTCGGAGCGGTAATTTCAAGTGCCTGGGAGAACCGGCGTTCCCGCCTCGTCCGGAAGAAGTCGACGACGCCGGTGACGAAATAAAAGGGCAGGACCGTCCCCCAGATGAAACCCGTGGCGAAGCGGACGCCGATCGGACTCCTCCAGGCCCCGGCCATGCCGGCGGCGCCGTCCAGCGCCAGCGGCAGGGTCATGAGGAGGAATAGCCTGACCCGAGGAAGGGAGGTCCGGGAAAAGCCTCTGATCAGCGGATTCAGGATGAGCCCGGCCGCGAACCCGGCATAGATCCCCAGGCAGCGGCCGCAGACGGCCAGGGGATGACCGCCCAGGAAGAAGCATCGCGCGGGGATCTGATGGCAGAGCGGGGCGAAGACGGCATATATGAACCGTGCCGGCCCGGCCGCGCCCCGGGCGGCCAGCCAGGGGGCCAGAAAGATGGCCGCCAGCCAGATGATCATGCCGCCCAGGGTGGCCAGCCAGACCCGGCGCACAGAGCGGAGTTCCATGGACGTCTCCACGGCCCTATATTAGCCGTTCTGCGGAGGACTGTCACCCCGAAAGCGATTGACACGACCGGACCTCCTTCGGTAAATTAGGGTCGGCGCCTGATGCGCTTCTCCCGATCTCCCGTGGAACAGGAGGACTCGATGACCCGATTCCGCAAAGTCTGCTTTTTCCTGATAATCTCCCTTGCGCTGGCCTCGCCCTGGGCCGTTGCCCAGACCGAGGAGGCGAACAATATCCTCGGCCAGGCCGGCACGAGCGTCCTGGCGCTCGTGACGTACGGGTCCGACAAGGCCGAGATCCTCAAGGGCTCGGCCTTCGCCCTGGGCGAGGACGTCGCCGTCACCGCCTATCATGTCATCTCCCAAGCCTTCGATGTCGAAGGTCTCAACATCAAGGGCAAGAAGGTCAAGATCGAGGGCGTGCTCGGGGTCGATAAGGCCCATGACATCGCGCTCCTCAAGCTGAAAGGCAAGCTCCAGGCTTTGCCCGTCGGCTCCCTCGAGACCCTGGCCGCCGGCGCCCGGATCTTCGCCCTGGGCTCCAACGAGTCGGGCCAGATCGTGATCTCCGAGGGGACGTTTCGCAAGCTCATCGACCTCGGCGGCCCCGGCAAGGTCTTCGAGGTGACGATGCCTGTTCCGGATCAGTTCCGAGGCGGGCCGCTTGTCGATGTCAATGGCCAGCTCATCGGCATGCTATTCATCGGAGACCGGGGGCTCAAGTTCGGCCTGCCCATCGGCAGCCTCGTCAGCGTCACCCGGGCGGCCAAGGCCACCGAGTTCAAATCCCAGACCCAGGAGAACTATTTCGAGACCGTCGAGGGGAACAACTTCGCCGGCCGGGCGGCCATGGGCCTCGAAGAACAGATGACGGCCCGGCTCCACCTGGAGAAGGCGGTCAAGGTCAATCCTTCCGATCTGGCCAGCCAGCTGCTGCTGGCCGACATCTATTCCCGGCAAAGGGATTATGCCGAGGCCGTGTCGGCCTACAAGCGGGTCACACAGCTCGACCCCAACCGGGCCGACGGATTCTATGGACTGGGCTTCATCCTCCTCAAGCAGACGCAATACAAGGATGCGGCCGAGGCCCTGGAGAAGGCGGCGGCGCTGGGCTATGCGGGCAAGGAAGTCCAGATGGACCTCGGCGGCGCCTACGAGGCCATCCCGGACTTCGCCAAGGCCGCCGCGGCCTATGAGAAGTACATCAGCCTCGGGCCGGCCGACGCCTGGGTCGCTTACCAGCGTCTCGGCATCTGCCGGACGCAGCTCGGCGAGTACGATGCGGCCGTCGCCGCCCTGCTCGAAGCGCAGAAGGCCCAACCCAAGGACCTCAAGGTCCGCGATGCCCTGGCCGAGGCCTACGCCAAGGCCGGCCGGCTCGAGGACGCCGAGGGTGTCTTCTCGGCCATGGCCGAGCTCAATCCTCCCGATGCCAAGAAATACTATACCCAGGTCTTCCAGATGTACGACGGCGCCCAGAAGTTCGACAAGGCCGTCGGGCCGCTGAAGAAGATCATCGAGCTCGACCCCAAGAACGAGACGAATTTCTATTATCTGGGGATGACCTATTTCAAGGCCCAACAGTACGACCAGGCCGTGGCCGCCTTCCAGCAGAGCCTGGCGGTCAAGCCGGATTTCCCCCATGCCTGGTACCAGATCGGGTCCTCCTATTTCAACTCCAAGAAGTATAAAGAGGCGGCCGAGGCCTACAAGAAATACGTCGCGCTGGCTCCCGAGGACGCCTCCGGCTGGATGAGCATCGGAGTGTCCTACCTGCAGGCCAAGCTCTACGAAGCGGCCCTCGAGCCCCTGAAGAAGTGCGTCGAGCTCAAGCCCGACAACGCCGTGGCCCTGGCCAACCTGGCCGTCGCCTACATCAATCTCAAGGACAACTACAGCGCCAAGGAGATCTACAACAAGCTCGTGACGCTCGACCCCGTCCAGGCCGAGAAGCTGAAAAAATACATCCATTGACCGGAGGCCGCGCCGGACGCGGCTTCGGCGAGATGAAAGGGCAGATGGCGGAATTGGCAGACGCGCTAGGCTTAGGACCTAGTTCCTGATGAAGGAGTGCGGGTTCGAGTCCCGCTCTGCCTACTGACGTCCGGCCCCGCTCGAACCGCGGCGCCGGGCCGCCGACGACCCCCGGGAATGAAAGAGATACGCCAATGAACGCTCCAGGACGACAAAGCCGCCTGACCGATCTCAGCCCGAGCCGCAAGGAGATCGAGCTCGAGATCCCCGACGCGGAATTCCGCGGAGAATACGAAACGATCCTCGGCGAGTACGTGGCCAAGGCCAAGCTCGACGGGTTCCGCAAGGGTCACGCCCCGCGCGAGCGGGTCAAAGCCCTGTTCGACCATGACATCACCCACGACGTCTATGATGCGCTCATCCCGAGGGTCCTCGAGGAAGAGCTGCGGGCGCTGCGCCTGAACCCGGTCAACGTGCCGGAGCTCAAGGACTTGAAGCACGAGGAGGGCCAATCCCTGCGGGCCACGGCGGTCTTCGAGGTCCTCCCCGACTTCGAGCTGCCCGACTACCGGGCGGTCCAGGTCAAAAAGAAGCCGGTCGAGGTGTCGGAGGAAGACCTTGGCAAGGCCCTCGAGGAGATCCGGGCCAGGGCCGCGGAGTACGTTCCGGTCGAGGGCAGGGGAGTGGCGGACGGCGACTATGCCGTCGTCGAGATGCAGGGCCGGGACGCCCGGACGAAGCGCCTTCTGCCCGTCGAGAAGGCCGTCGTCCTGGCCGGCCACGCCGAGAACGAGCCCGCCTTGAACGAGAAGATCATGGGCATGGCCCCGGGCGAGGAGCGCTCGTTCGAAGTCGTCTACCCCAAGGACCACGCCAACAAGCGCGTCGCCGGCAAAGATGTCATCTACGATCTCAAGCTGCGCGAGCTCAAGGAGAAGAGGCTTCCCCCTCTCGACGACGAATTCGCCAAGACCTTGGGAACGCCCGAAGGCCTCGAAGCCCTCAAGGACAAGGTCCGGCAGGAGCTTCGCGCCGGCCGGGAGAGAGCCAGCCAGAACGAGGCCGCCTCGGAGGTCCTCAAGGCGATCACCGACAAGGTGGCGCTCGAGCTCCCCGAATCGGCCATTGAGCAGGAATCCCTGGCCATCATGAGGCGGCTCCTGTCCGCCTACCGGGACCGGGGGATCGCGCCGGAGGCCCTGGAGATCCTGAAAGGCGAGGCCCGCCGCCAGGGCGTCGAACACCTCAAAAACCACCTCGTCCTCGAAAAGATCGCCCAAAAAGAGGGGTTCCAGGTGTCCGAAGAGGAGGTCCAGGCCGAGATCCGCAGCCTGGCCCGGGCCAACAACATCCAGGAAGCCGCCCTGGAGGACATGATCCGCCGGGACGGCCAGCGCCGCGAGGAAATGGTCGAAAATCTGCTCTTCCGCAAGACAGTTGACTTTCTCATGAAAACGTCTATAATGAGCTAACCAAGGCTTTCAAACCCCGCGGCTCTCCCTGATGAGCATGTCAGATCGAATATAAAGCGGCCAGAATCAATATCTTGAGCCGCATACAAGAACAGGGGAGGGGCCCCCGCGGGCCCGGAGCG